>Ga0056128_1003387_pt1 | contig 19525 bp, 9 predicted proteins | sample WorMetLIZISLAND2_FD_71113 | JGI IMG/M metagenome (GOLD analysis project Ga0056128, IMG submission 71113) | Marine gutless worms symbiont microbial communities from Max Planck institute for Marine Microbiology, Germany - Olavius geniculatus... ... | reverse complement strand
GTTGTAGATATAAAACAGCACAAATCACAATTTAAAAATTCAAACATCACCATTACACAATGTCAGAAGAACTTTGCTGACTGTGTAATGGTGAAGTTTGAATTTTTAAATTGTGATTAGTGCTGTTTTATATCTACAACCACGATGTCACCTTTACACTGTATATAAACTGAACAGTTTTTTTACATAAATTTTTAGTTAAATCTGCCTAGGCAAACAATACACTGTCTCAAAAAAAACCGGACCCCTAAATTTTTTCGCCGTTTTCTCAGCAACCGTCTGGGATTTTAATATGAAATTTTACAGCTTTATTTAGTAAAACCTTCTACATTTAACTGCCAAGTAAAATATGATTCTGTTGTAAAATTTCATATTAAAATCCCAAACGGTTGCTGAGAAAACGGCGAAAAAAGTTAGGGGTCCGGTTTTTTTGAGACACAGTGTAGTTACGGCAACTTTTGTGAGGTCACCCCAAAACACTTCATTTTCAGGTCTTCATGGATAATGTTAGACACAAAGACTTGAAACTAAAGTGTTTTGGGGTGACCTTGGGGTAGCTATTGTTTGCTACGGTAAACTTTACTGAAATTTGGCACTTTGATTGCCAACAGATAACGCGCTGTCGACGTAGAATTTTATTAAAATCAGTTGTTGTTTGTTGAAGCTACGCAAGTAACAGAAAGGTTTACTTTTGTAACGCCATATTACGGAGGTATTTTCTTATCGATATTCAACAATTAATAATTTTACGAAGAAATAATAATTTTCAATAAAATTTGGCAGTCGCGTCAAGAATTTATTCGCGATTGAGTACACAAAATTTTATTCAAATTCATTCAGATTTGACATTTTTATTGCACGATGTTTAGAGCATTAGTTTTTTTACCGGACAGAGTGTATATCCAGCTCAACAACGACCTGTGACAGTCGATGGTTACCAATCTTCGCACTTTTGTTGTCATATGCAAAGTTTTTTTAGTTTCATTGTTCGCACTGTGAGTTCAAAATTTTCAAATATTCAAGTTTGCCTAACATTTATTTTAGCTTGAACAGATGATCGGTTCATTACTGTAGCCTAAAAACCGGATCTCCGGATTTGACAAGAAATTTAAGCTAATGCTCAAGAGACGCGCGAAAGCCTATAGCAGTTCCTGTTCGCAAATTGCCTTAGTCTATCTCTAGCCAGTTCGTCGCAATTCACTCTTGAAGTGCGCGGCGCCGCCAAAAATTGCAAAAAAATGAAACCATCTTATTTTTGGAGTTCATAGTCTTTCAAAGTCGATCGATGTTGACACGACTAAATAGCTCGTCACAAGGGGTTGTTGTGATATGCAGCATATTCGTGCCTATCTGCAACCGTTTTCACGGTAGACGTGTTAACAACGGTAAAATAACGACTTACCGCTATTTGATGCCCTCGTACGCAGGTTTTCTTGAACCTAGAAAGTCGAGACTTGGACCGTTAAAATTTACGTTCAATGCTGAAAATTTCATATGCAGCTTGTCTTGCTCTATCTGTAGTACATTCGGTGCAATTCGCTCTTGAAATGTCTCTCGCAGCTCAAAATCGCCAAAAATCCATAAAAACCCCTATTTTGCGATCAAGGTCATCCAAGGTCATTGAATTTGGTAGCAATCGAGAGCCAGTGTACGACTTCCTATTAGTGATTAATAGTAATCTAGGCCCTATCTCGCGCCGCTATTAAGATACAGCGACTTATTGGCTAAAGATCGCAATTTTTCCCACTCCCTCTCATTTAGCGCTCTCGTTCGGGGTGACTCTCTTCGAATTTGTGGAAAAGCTTTGCGGTTCTTGAAACTAGAGTCTTCGAGGCAGCCGATGACGAAGATTTGGTGATCCTAGCTTGCACCGTTTTTAACTGATCCACCCGTGTGACAGACGGACGGACGGACGGTCAGACAGACGAACAGACAGAGAGACAGACAATATTGCGATGACTAAAACGCGCTAAAGCAGTAGTTGCTTTCGCGCGTAAAAAGTAACCAAATTCCAGCTATAGTGTAAAAGCTAGCTGAATTGCTGAATAATTCAGGCCTATGCCATACAGGTAACGAAGTGAATTGATTTATGATCACCGTTACCGTTGTGACTTTTATAGCATGGCGGACAACACTATGCGCCCTGATTCTTTCTGAGACTTTGGCGCTTTATAAATCATTTACTTACTTACTTACTTACTATACGACTGGAAGTGGACTCTTAATTGTGAATTCTCTTTCTTGCTGTCGCGCGTAAAAAACCGACAGCGACAGTGAGAGTGAATGCAGTACAGTCGTTCGTCCTAATACGCCGAGCTGACGTCGGTAGCATTCATTGCAAGCCTAAGCTGAGCGGCAATGAACCGCATGAATCAACCCATACAATGGTTATCAGTGCGACGGTGGCCGTCAGACATATAGGCCTACCTGTACTAGACCGTGTCGTAGACTTAAGACGTCCGCATATGTGCGATAAAATAGTGTGTTAATCCCTGCGATAAAATATCACTTAGCTGAAAGTTTCTGGCGCCACGTTTCACTCAGTGATAAACAGTAAACAAAGTGGACGGCGACCGTTTCAGGTTGTTTTTTGTTTTATTTCATCGCACATTAGACAGCGCCCTAAGCTGGCGGTCACGCTTGCTCTCATCTTACCTTAAGTCACCTTACCCTTACAAGTCAATACAGCATTGATGATGATGATGAAGGACGAATAAACTTTAGCGTGGCGTTAAGCCCTATAAGACTACAAGGACACGCTAAAGTCTAAACAGTGAAGTCACGTAATAGTAGTCAGTGCAATGAGACGTTTTTACGCGCGAAAGCAGCTACTGCTTTCAGCGTGTCTTAGCCATCGCAAATCTGTCCGTCTGTCCGTAAGTCCGTCCGTCTGTCACACGGGTGGATCAGTCAAAACGGTGCAAGCTAGGATCACCAAATCCTCACCGTCGGCTGCCGGGAAGACTCTAGTTTCAGGAACCGTAAAGCTTTTCCATCAATTCGAATTCAATGATCTTGAATGACCTTGAACGCCAAAATAGGGGGTTTTATGGATTTTTTGGCGATTTCGGGTTGCGACACAAGTCTATATAATTCACAAAGTAGCGCCACGGAACTATCGTTATACGATCCAGATAGAGAATTTGGTATTTGTATATTAACTTAGCGTGAACACCTCAATTTTTAGCTAAACTACTGAACCGGAACTGCTATAGGCTTTCGTGCGTCTCGTGAGCATTAGCTCAAATTTCTTGTTATTCATAGCTGTAATACGGGGCAAAAAGTTCGGTTTTCAGTCTGCTGCGGAAAACTTGCAACGACGGCGATGACCGGACTGACTCCGGCAAACTGTTCCAGACCGATGCAGTAGTCGCTGTAAAGGTGCGCTAATGGTAGAACGCACAGTGCGTGGAGCAAACAGCGCTGATGTAGTCGAAGAGCGCAGTCATCGACGTGCGTTGAGGTGTGACATGCGCTGAGAGGCCAGGTAGCTAGGTGCAGAGCCGTGGAGGCAGCGATACACTAGCACTGCCAGCCGGAACGAAACACGTTGTGGCATCCGAAGCCAGTGTAGTCTGCGCAGTAACGGCTGAATGTGGTCCTGACGACAAGCTTTGAAGATCAGCCGTGCAGCGGCGTTCTGCACAGACTGAAGCCTTTCCATGATTTGCTTCGGAAGGCCGGCAAGAGCTGCGGAGCCATAGTCAAGCCTGGAAAACATCAGCGCCACGATGAGCGACTGCATCACGTCGTTTGGCACAGATCGACGTATGCTTCGTAGTTGTAGAATGGCAGCAAAACACTTCGAACATGTCTGGGTGGCCTGGGTAGTGGGTAGGTACGCATCGTCAGGATAGCGTCAATAAAAATACCGAGATCGCGCACGCTTCTGACAGGCGACACGAGATCAGAGCCAACAGCCAATGGATCGGAATGTATGACTTTGTCGACCGGCTGAAGCGCACCACAGTACTTCCGTCTTAGATGCATTCAGCTGAAGTCGACTGGAACGCATCCAATCAGCGACGGCAGCGACACAGTCAGCAACACGTTTCCGTAGACTGTCGGTGTCCCCGAGTCGACAGAAGCCGTAGATCTGGGTGTTGTCGGCATATAATGTGGATACAGTTCAAAAGATTCCACCAGCTGTACCAGATCCGCTGTATATAAGAAAAAGTATCGGCCTTATACCGACCGATGTGGGACTCTACACAACACCGGTAGTGGAGTCGACCTGGATCTAGGACAGCGGACGTACTGAGTGCGGTTGGCGAGGTACGAAGTGATCCACGTGTGAACGACACCGTTGACGCCGTGAGAAGTCATCAAACAACGCAGTAAGATCGGGTGATCAACAGTATCAAATGCGGCAGACAGGTCGAGCAGTGTTAGCATCGACAGGTCGCCGCGATCAGCGGCAGTCAAAATGTCCGATAGGACTTTGAGGACCGCCGTCTCAGTTGAGTGTTATGCCCGATAAGCAGACCGGAGGCTCGGCAGCAACTTGTGGACACGCACGTGGTCGAGAAGTTGTAGCGCCACCAGACGCTCCAAAAACTTCGACAGTACGGTTAAATTAGAAATTGGCCGAAATGACTTGACGTCGGCTGGTGTAATCAGGCTCCTTTAGCCGAGGTGTAATGTACGCTGCCTTAAACACGGGCGGCACGACACCAAGAGACAGCGACGGGTTAAAAAGCACTGTCAGAAACGGTGTGAACACGTCCACGTGCTGCTTCAGCAGGCGCGTCGGCATCGGGTCAGTCGCAGACTGCTTGTCGGGCAGCTGGCGGACAGCATCGACAACGTCGTCAGTGGTCAGCTGACTGAACTGGTGCAGCGAGCAACACGGCGGTGCAGTTGTGTACTGTGGCGGCGCTGCCCCGTCCGTCGACGCACGTACACCGGCAACTTTTTCGTCTATGAACCGGTGAAAATCAACGGCAGCAATGGTCGAACTGGCCGGAATGGATCCACGACCCATGAGCTCACTAACAGACCGCCACAGCTCAGATGGACACGATTTCTCGCTGCGCACTTTCTCAGTCTAGAAAAACTCACGCTTCTGGCGCCGTTCAGCTGTCCAGGCTGCGTGTGCAGCAGCAGCGTCGGCTGGAGCGGCCGTCCGAGCTGCACGCTCAAAACGACGAACTCGCCGTTTGGCATGGCGACATTCATCGTCGAACCACGGGTCCGATGGACGACGTTGACATCGTACCGTGCGCGGAGGTAAAATATCGTCGAGTACCGCCGTGATGCTGTCGTCGTAGAGCTGAGCCAAGTCGTCGATGTCGAGCGTTGACCACGTATCACGCTGACACAGAGGTGCACGCCAGCAACGCCGCTCGGAAGGCGTCAGCGTCAAGTCGTGCCCATGGTCGACTGGTGGTCGTCGTGTAGACAGGAGCTGGCCGCATCAACGGCGCCGACCGTTGTAACAGTCGGTGGTCTGACAGACCGACGTCATGCACGTCGACGAGCAGCGGCGGCAGGTCGACTCGTGAAGCAACGACATTCAGCATACCCCCGAAGCCGTGCGTCGGCAATATCACGTGGTTGGTGAGACCGTGCGCGGCTAACAGCTCAGTGAACTGAACAGATGTCGGTCGGTCGATCAAGTCGAATGTTAACATCACCAACGAGCATGACAGGTACGACGAACGTCGAAATGCGGTCGAGCACGTCAGACAGCTCACTGAAAAACGCCGCTGTAACAGCGACCGAGCCTGGTCTATACACGGCAGCCACGACGCATGAAGATGACCCGGAGACGATGCGAACGCACAGCAACTCAAACGTACCCGTTGTGACTCCAAGGTCGATACGCGTCAGCCGGATGCAAGAGATGCTTCAGACAATGGTGCTGTTTCTTACGAGGCTGGCAGATTTTCATCAACAGTCATGATAGTTATAACAATCACTTTATTTTTTGACTTGAGGTATAACATTCATTTTTACGTCTGTCTGCATGTTCCTTTCAGTTCAAAAACTTGTTACTCGAAAATGAAGACTCACAGCAATTTCAAATAGGCCTACTGATGAAGGTTTACCCTGGAAAATATAACAGTTCATCACACGATTTCCCCTGACCAAGAGTTTTGAAGTTAAGCTAGTAACGCACGTGACGCGAAAGCTCGTCGACAGCGACAATGTAACTCAAACAAGAGTCACGTCGTGATTTGTTGCACACACGAGATCACGAAATAAACATTACCAGGAACGAGGCGAACTAGGCTACAGTGTAGCTAGCGACAGCTGCATGAACTTCAGACTCCGCTATTATCGTATGCTTTAACACATTTTAAGCTTCAGAAATCTGAAAGTCAACGGTCAAAGTCACGAGATTAAAATATTGCGCGGAGCTCGGCGACGTCGGCGTATCGACTCGATCAGCGCGGGTCGTGCATATGCTCATATACTATGGGCCTATGCATGCTGATGCCTGTAAAACAACAATGAACGAATTGACCTCATGCCGCCGCAGCCGCACTCGGTCGGCGTGGAGACGCACGTGCTAACTGCTGCGACCAGCCTGCCGAGAACACCACCCAGCAAGCCTTCCTGCCAGCCATAGCTATAGCGTGCAATTGCAAACACAGACAGTGATTTATGTGAACCAGCAGCTGTAACCAGGCTGTGTTCATTCATTGACGATGCAACGCCGAAACGAAACCAAAGGTTCTAGTGGCGTCGTAACAGGCGGGGGGGGGCAAGGGAGAGGCAGTGTTCTCCCCTAATTTTGGTCTATCGGAAAAACGTATTCTTGTCAGAAAATTTTTGTCAAAATACAAGATTTTGGGATAAAATACCCTATTTTAAAAGCATTTATGAGCAAAATTAAAATTTTGAGTCCTTATAATGTCTTGCGTCTGAAATTTGCAGTTGTCTTCTTGCCGCTCCAACTTTTTACTCCTCGCGCGCTACGTTCCTAACGTAGCGAAGAGGAGTATATATGAGATCAGTGTAATATTGAGGTCCGAACGACCGACCGACGACCGACCAACGACCGACATCTCTTCCTAAAAGAGCCTTCCTTGAAGAACTTCAAACGGCCATATCTCCATAACGGTGCTAGATAGACGCATGGTCACTATGGACCACCGAGAGGAAGTCGACCCCCGGGAGTCGAATGGTCATGTGACCGATGACGTCATTTGTGGTGTGAAAAGAAGGGAACTAAAAAGCAGTTAAAAGAATACAGGAGAAAATAATGCGCGCGAGAAGTACATTAGATTGGACACAATCTAAAATATTTCTTGTTTTAACCTACGACGCCGCTGAAAAGCGTCCAGGTAGAAGCGAGTGGCTAACACATCAATCACCAGACAGACAGATAGTCATCAGCACGCACGATTAAACCGCACTCAGCCAGCCCCGGCGGCGAAACACTAGTACGATACCGACTTTTGCTACAGCATCCGGCAGAAAATGAGCAAAACGAAGGGCAGACTGCAGTAGAAATCAAACGCGTATATACCGCAGCAAATATTGGCAGTACATTGCACATAGTTTTTGACGTATTTCTCTCCCGCCGTAAAAAAAGAACGAAAAAAAATGTTTTGTCTCGCAAAGTAAACATGAAGAGTGAAGACATGTAAAGGGTAGGTCCATCAGATCATATAAACAAGTGCCTTGATGTCGCAGTAAACACGGTGCGGTGTTTATTTCTGCCACCCTGATTCCGCTTGACATCACGCGTTGCGTTAGAGAAAAATAAGTAAATGACGATTCGAGAAACAAAGACGCTAAGCTAATTACTTTCCCAGTAAGTTAAAAAACCCAACGTATGTCGTCATGATGCATCAACATTATAAATGGACAGACAGACAGACAGGCAGACAACTTACGGTGACAATGCCGCACTTGCACTTACGAGTATTGCATCATGCGGCAAAAATTTTTTAAAAATGAAATCGTGAAAAAGGTTGTCAAAAAGGCAAAAAAAATCCACAAAGTCTGGCCACCTAAACGCTGGCTTTCATGACAAACGAGATGTCTAAGGAATCAATAATGGCAAACTTTTTGCTTGAGGGCAGGGGCGTCCGTCCCCCGCAGCACCAGAAGACAACTTCCCCCCAACTCGAATGCCCTTCCTCTCCTCCCCTCTTCCTTTCCTTTTTCCGTACTCTACCATTTTCCCTCCCATTTTTTCCTTTCCCCTCCCCTTCTTTCTTTTCTGTCCTTTTCCCTTTTTTCCTTTTTCTTTTCTTTCTTTTTAAAAGTAGAACCCCTTGAATCCAGCTAGGGATTTTTGGGAAACGCTGTAAGCTCCCCCAAAGGGGTCTCGGGCGAAGCCCCAGCCGGAATCGAACTTGGTGGATTTTAGCCTTTAAAATATGACATTTGGTCGCAACACATTTAATTATCTTTCGTATAAATATTTAAGTTTGCTTTCAACCGAGATCTTTCGCACCTTTAAATCTATTACAACTAATCATCTTTCACTGGTCTGTTTACCGTAAGTATTATATTCACTGAAATGTCTTTACAGCATATCGCGAAGTGTGTTACGGCGACTGGCTTTAAAAATAAGCCAGTATGTCTGTGCCTTTTGGCACGTATAACGTTTATCAGACTCGCAAAATCAGGAATTTACGAACGGAGCTGCATAGGCCTATAGTTTCGTCGCCGCTTTTGTACAATTTCGTTGTTTTTACACAATTTTTTACAGGTATTAGAAATTGCTAAATAAGCACTGAAAACCAGAACATAATTTAACTAAATGTGCCAAAATAACTTTTTGTGGGTGCAGAAATTATAGCATTGCGGTGTAATCTAAATTTTCAGTAAACAGTGATGGCACATGCTTTAAATGTCGGTACCAGACGCCTTCCTCCACTATTCGTAGATAGGGCCTACTGTTTCGTTGTCACAGCGATTTTACATGCCTTGAGGCGCTGCAGCGTCGAGTGGCTTGAATCAGATAAAACATCGTGCTTGGCGTCTGTGATGTGCAGTGTGCAGTCCCAGCCATTCTGTGTTTTGTTGCGAGCGAGTTTCTTTACCAACGGATAGAAAGAACACTAAGAACAGTGTCATGTTCAATGCAGGACCATGCAATGTCCACTTAACTGGCGCACAACGAACGTTTTACAGTCATAATGTTATTAAATCCTGCAACTTTTCAAAAATGACGACAAAGACGGTCATTCATTGAAACTGTAGTTGACGTTTAACGTTTGGCAATCACGGCAGAATATCAGGAGAAAAAGTTGCGCGTACGTACTTTGAGTGGTAAAACCTTAAAAAGAAGAGAGCTGTCTCCAGTGCAAAGATTCGTCCTGCGTCCAGTGCAGCAAAGTCCGATGTTAGATAATGTTAACGATAATGCTATAGTAACGCAAATGTTCTCTAATGTGACTATAAACTGCAAATACATACCGCACGGCTACGGTCCAGCTGTTTTACGTGGCTTTAACAGCATGCACACACTTACACCCAGACATCACGGCAGTAACTGACGTCGGCTATTATGCAGTTGCTACGGCGACCTGACATTGCTGTTTAAAGCCCCACGACATCGCACACCTGACCGTAGGCCTACTCTGCGTTGTGCAATACCTGCACTGTACTCGCTCGACACAACAATCAGAGTGCGTATTCTGTATATACGGTACGTTTAACTGCAGCTGTGTCCGGGCCGTACGTCGGTTATAAGCAGCGTTTGTTCAGCCCGCCTCTCGAGCTCTCGCACTCTCCCAGCTGGCGCGGTGCGCGCAATCGTCATCATCAGACGCGCGACAGCCTATATCTAGCAGTTCCTGTTTACAGGTTGTCTTGGTCTATCTCCAGCCACCAATTTTCGACGCAATTCACTCCTGGAGTGTGCCCCGCAGCCGAAAATCAAAAAAAATCACCAAAACCCCTATTTTGAGGGTTTAAGGTCATTTAAGGTCGTCAGTGTTGATACCCTTTGGCCCTGCCTCACGCCGTTCTCGCTTGGGGTGACCCCTTTCAAATTTATGGGAAAGCTTTACAGATCCTTAAACTAGAGTCTTTCAAGGAGCCGACAGCAAAGATTTCATGATTATAACTTGTACCGTTTTTGACTGATTTACTCGTGTGACAGACGGACGGACGGATGAAATTGCGATGCCATATACGCGCACGAAGAAATTATCGAGCAGAAATAAGGCCTAAAGAAACCCAACCTGTGCTTCCGGTTGCAGCCGGCAAAAAAACTAGAGACGAGGTCACGGGGGCGGCGGAAATTTTTTTTATTATTATTTATTTTTATATTGTGATGTATCATGCAATATTACCCAACAATTCATAAAAAACAAACCGACACACTATACCCTAACACATTATACCTGTATAAGGTTTATTGTTGTATAAATAGTACTCACGAGAACTGAAGCCAAGTTGCAAGCAGTATATTTTTAGTAAAACTTCTAAAGCATACTGGAAACCACATTGATATTTGTGAAGGTTTAATAAAAATTTTAGGAACGCAGATTTTTTCTAGCTACGGACGGCAAACGGAAGGCTAAAGCACGGATTTTTTAAAATTTAGGTCTATATATGCGAGGTGCACGACTCTCGCTCTTATGGTGTTCGTTACATTACACAAGGTCAGGGTACCGGCCGAATTGTTCATTGCAATAATACCGGGTATAATAATTATAATAACAACAACAATAATACTAGTATTAATATAAATACGAAAGGGCAAATTAAATAGAAATGTCGATAGCGAGTGACGAGTCAAGCGGCTGGAAGGTGATAGCAGTTCTGAGGTTCTTGAAAAAATAACGAATATTGCATTAATATTGCGTTCGCCTTTTTCGGTTTATGTTTGAACAGCCACAGGCTATCAGCTCGACGAGCAGTATAGGCCTACGGTGTACACGGTAGGCAGCAATAATGTGACGATAGTAGGCCCAGAAGTGAAAATACGCACGAACGATAGGTCGTGAACAGCTGTTACAACTTGCAGGCTCGCTGCGTTTGATGCAAAGCAACCTTCACCACATTGATTGTTGTATTCGCGCATTGGCTCTTACCTTCCACGCACTATGGCGTCGTGGCAGAGGCAATTACCCCTCCTATAAATTTAAGTCTGTCGGGAAATTTTCTTTAAAACAAAACAAAAACTAGGACTGAAAATCCACCGCTTTGAAAGAATTTAGCGGCAAAAATGAAACTTTGCGCACCCATAATCTCCTCTGCCGGAAATCTGTAACTGTCTGTCAATTATTGTGGCTGCTTTCGCAGTTTCACTGCGGGTGTAAATGCAAACAAATGAAGTTGTTAACTCGATTCGCATTTGATTAACCTATCGTGAAAAATGAAACTGGCACGTTTCTACTTTCCACAGGACATAGTGCCTGTGAAAGCATCGTTTGCCGTGGCTGTAGTGACTGTACAAGTTCAAGTTTCATTAAACGGTTAAACCTTTGCCTCCCGCGTCTGTCTGTAACAAGCAAGTCACTGTTCTCTCTCTCGCAGGCACCAGTTTGTACGTGCATGCTATTCACTGTATTCAGACTTTACTCTCTTCGCCGTTCTGCTCGCTTTACAAAAGTCTTTCTATGCTGCACGAATGCGATCTTTGACGGTGACATGTGACGGATATGAGAGGCGTGGAAATAGCAGTGTTGAAATAAAAATATTTTTCTTGACTGTGAAACTACGCTACTGCTACTGTGTTTTACATATTGCTATGTCAGGCCTACTAAAAATAATAAAAAAAAAACAAAAAAAGATTTCTAGCGATTTTATTCAACGAAAACAATGCAATCAATACATGATTGGATTGACTACGACTACGTTCTCTTTCTGTCATATACTGCTTTACCCTATAACTCCAGTCAGATAGCAATTTCAACAACGTCTACTCTACATTAAGCTACACTGTGTTAGGCATGTTGACCAATGCCGGTTAATGAATGCCATAATACACATTAGCGCAATTATCAGTAAAAGAAAACGATAAAATTTCATAAAACACAGCTATCACGGTGAGTACCATTCCGCATTGCAGTCGATGTAATAGAAGTAACGATTGCCCTAATCCAGTGATGCAACGCTAGGATTCAACGAGAAGAATGTGTCGACCCAGTGCTGACAAAATATGCGGCTGTCCGCTTAAACTTGTGCAACTCTAACCTTCCTTTAACCCTAAAGTTTGCCATTTGAAAAAAATGGACACATCGGCTACTCCCTTTTCTATGCCCTTTTGTTTTCGAGTTTGGAGCCGTACGGGACAGACGAAAGGCAGAAGGACGGACGAATGTATGAGCAAAACCCTTAATGCGGCCTATTAGGACGGCCGCGTGGTAAATGTCAAAATAACGAAGCCAAAAACGCTGCTTCTCTAGCCGTACCTCGACAGAGGTAGGCTGTCTGTCGGTTTTTAAGCCCGTAGTAATTTTTCTCATTCACCGTGTACAAACGTCGCACCGACTGGCAGTCACAATAGAATGTGCGAGTACGCCAATTATCCAATCATGAGCATCTCGCAGTTCATGAATACGATGCCGTTAGCGCTATGAAGCGGATCCGTAACTCCCAAGGCATACGTGAAAAATGTTGGTTTTCGTGTTTGTTCCCGCAAAACTTCCGAAATTAATGCACTTTCAACTGATTTTTGCTTTAAAAGTAATGCTTTCGAAATAATGTTTTGTTAATACGTTAACGAATTACCGAATTCGAATGAGCTATAATAAAAAACCACGCTAAATATGTGCGACGTCACGTAGCCTACCCCTGGTTGGGGACGCATATTGCTATCATTCCTCCTAGATCCACAACTGTTACAAACAAAAGGAAATTAAAAGCCGTTAATAATATCAATAACAGACGTGTTGTAAACATTAAACACAGATATATAAAACTAATTGAGCTTTCGTAACATACATGTACAAAGTACAATAAACCTAGTACACCCTATATAGAAAATAATGTTTCTAATGTTAAAATTAAATCTTCAAATTAAATAAAAACTGTATATAAATGATGCATAATATCAAAATATAAATCAACAGGCTTACGCCGAACTAACTTTTGATGTGCGTTTAATGAGTTATGAATAAATAGTAGACCTTCTTTCCCTAGATCCCAACAAACGAATGAATTTAGTTTAGTCCTGTTATTCTCTATACTCTATGTCAGCTTTCAGACGGTCTAGCAGATTATCAGAGGTGCCCGGGCGTTCATTTCCCCTCAATACTAAGAAGCAACCTCCCCAAGTCCTACCAACCCCCTTCTCGCTCCTCCCCTCACTTTCCATTTCTCCTCTTTACTTCTTTTTGTTCACCACCCGAAAAAAAATCCAGGTGCTGGGTTTAACGGCGCCGCAAGCTCCTCCTCCCCATCTGCGTCCGGGAGGGAGTATTCCGGCCGCAAACACATTTTAAGCTCCTAAAACGCATCTCAAGACAACATTTTCACTTTTTAGTCGTTGTTTTGCAATAAAAATGACTGTATTTTGTTTATTTATCTAGGAGAATATCCCGAAGTTTAACTCTCTTTCTAAATTCTCCCAGGTAACATCCCGCCACCTCCACTTTTAATGACAAGGACGCCCCTGCGAGGTGCAATGTACATTTGTGCGAATTAAATCGCTCGCTAGAGTCACACGTCAATAAGTACAACTTTCCGATTTTAGTCAAATTGCACAGAAAAGAAATCTATAAAATAAGCTACGCTAAACATCTATTTAAGCAAAAATGTTCTAAAACGCAATTCATCCAATAAGACTCAAATTAACAAGCTAATACGCTGCTTCAATCCATGTGTAAAATATAATTATATGGTCGAAAACGAGTGTACCATAAGCCAAATTCAGCTTTAGGCTACAAGGTTAAGGTTCAAACAAGTTTTAAACATAAACGGTTCTGAACGTTAAGACACCAGTAGCCAAAAGAAATCCGACGCTTCTTGCGTCGCTGTTAATTCTACCAGTGAATGTTTGGCAAAATCTACGCAGTTAAGACGACGAACAGTATGCTAAAAAGTCGATGATTAATTGTGCTCAGATCCCTGCGTGATTCCAGTGGTCTTGGTCTGCTTGGCGTAAGCTATATCTGAAGGCTGCAACATAAAATACAAGCAAGACAGTCACATGCACAAGCAGTAAGCTTAGCGGCAATTAGATCGAGTCTCTAGGGCCACTTTTATGACAGTGGATGTCATAGTCTAAACTCTTGGTCTTTAAGAAAGTTTTCAGAGTTTTAAGACTTTTTCGTTTAGTACTTGCAGTTAAGTTCATTAATTTTAGGTTTTACAAAACTGAATAACTACGCTATCGTATTATACTTTCCTCGTGTGCTAAGTAACAAAATTACCGGGCACATCTCACTGAAAGCCAACTTTGCATTTGTATCTTCAGTCAAGGGTATACCAGCACTCTGTTGAACTTTATTCTTTAGACTCAACAAAACTACGATAGTTCAATGCCCGATTCGCTACAGTGCTACTTTATGCTAAAGTTAATAAATGTCAATGTATCCCATATAATGCCAAAAATGTTTTATCATTTTCAGTGACTGTTGCTGTTTGCAGTAAGCATGCTAGGATCGATCTAAGTTTACGGCACTGGACGGACAACACGAAGAACACGTTGCCTACACAGATACCATTACAGGCTGAGCCTGAGAGAAGATCAACGAAAAGCTTTGCAATTTTATTATCTGTATCTTACGCTTGCTTATTTTATCGAAAGTTTACGAAACAGTTGTCAACAGATTTCTTACCTAAGCTTCTTTGGCAGATCAACCCGATCTTTAGGCTTCAGTAAAACAACAGAACGTCTTCGTACATCCTGCAAGCACACAAGTAACCGAATAAGAGTAGATCTACTTCATTATTAAGCCGACCAGTCAGTGAATTTTTATCATTGCATTGCTTAAATGTTTTGAGCAGTCAGTAGTAGTTCCGACATATATAAAAACGAGTTTGCATACAACGTGTAAAATACATGTTACACATTTTACGCCTGACAACAAGTTAGCACAACTCGAAAAACCAAAAACTTGCAAATTGCAAGTGAAGTCCTTAGTAAAAGTAATTTTCTTACTCCGAATATTAATTCCAACCAGGAACAACTTAAAATCAAACGATCGCTTTAAGCTGTAGGTTATCTGTCAGCTACGCTATAAAACGTAGAATGATAAGCAAAAGCGTTTTATATTATCAACGCATTTTGCGTAAAAAAATTCTATAGAAAACACCAGAAGCACGCCAACACGAAGAATACAACAGCGTAGGCCTATTCACACTAATCGTTGCCGCAATTCCCACAGTACAAAACAAAATCGCAAATACACAAGCTTTAGCCTACAAGTAATTTGAGCAAAGCTCACGTGACGCGTGACAGCATCTATTCTGCCACCTGGGCTAGCAGTGTACAGCGTGCAATTAAGTAATAATTCGTCTTGAAAAAGTACCCAAATTTGAAAACTCCGTATGAAAAACTCCAACGTAATAGGTCGAAACTCAGATGGTCAAAATGTGCTTTCTATGCTAAAAATTTCATAGACTTACGCAGGTTGTTCGGGTCTATTTCTAGCATAAACCTCTTAAAATAACAGGTCTATGATCTCTAGTAATTTGGCGCAATTAACTCTTGAAATGTGCGTCGTAGCCGAAAATTGCCAAAAAATAACTAAAACTCCTTATTTTGGAAATTTAAGGTCATTCAGAGTCATCGATGTTGACACCATAAAAAAGTTCGTCACTAGTGTTTGTTATGATAAACCGCATGTCTGTGCTTATCTGCAACCGTTTTCATGCTTGAGAAGCCGATAGAGGTAAAATAAGAACTTTTAGGGGGTACTCCTCTTTAACGCCCTCGTTCGAGGAAAAACCCCTAACCCAGGGGCACGAAGTTTCGTCACGAAAACTAGAGTCCTTGTTGCAGCTTACTGTAAAGATTTCATGATCCCAGCTTGCACCGTTTTAATAGGGCTGTAGGGTGTGACAGACGGACGGACGGACGGACGGACGGACAGACAGACAGACGGACGCCTAGGCCATAGCTAAGACGCGAGAAGCATTCTGCTGTCTGCTGTCGAGCGAAAAACCGGTTAAACACATTCACATCACATCATCACACGGCACGATCAAACTGTTAGCACCACGCTTGGATGTGTTATGCTAAACTTTTAAAATCGGTTGTTATTTACAACATACTAGAAAGCTGTAAACTCAGCCAAAAGTGTTGTATTAGTCGCATTGATATACATCTCCCGGATAATCAAAATACTTCATGCATTTAACGTGCAGAAGCCAATGACTAGCTCGCGCGGGGCGCATTGTCACGAAAGCAAATGCAGCAACTTCAAAAACACAATGCAGTTAAACACGAACAAGACGTCGTTCAAACTGTGATACAATGAACACGCGAAATTCAGATCAATCACAGGCATTGTCCGTATCGCAGATGAACGAACTATCATTCTATGAACCAGAAGGCATTCAAGTAGTTCAAAAATCCACCGAGGACTGGGATTTATCCTTGTCTGTTTACACGAATCAAAATGAAAAATTTTATGTTCGGACTGTCATTCAAATCGATACCAAAATCTGATAGTTTTTACTTGGTGCACGCCTTACTCCGCGAAAGTTTATAACTTTTTCAGTGATTTTCCAGACAGACAGACAGACAGACAAACAAACAGACAGAGACAAGTACAATAATAACATTTTTCCTTGGGCGGCAGTAACAAAAAGAAAAAAAAACTACGAGACAACCAACCATCAAAATCAACAACGAACCATCCAAAAACTGGAAAAAAGTATAATTTTTGTTTTTGTGAATAGAAACGCATGCGTAGGACACCCGTAGCGTTCGTTACAGCCAAAGTGGAGTAAAAGCTCAAGACTTTGCCAGCATTGCGACGTTAACGACAAACATAGCAACAACACTAACTAGCATCCACAGCTGCAGCAACTGCCGCTGTGCCGCAGTTAAGTCAACTCACGCGGATTAACAGTGGAAGGAGGGCGAACGTATGGTGACAGCGTAGGCCAGATACGTACCGCTTTAACAACTTGAAAACCTATTCTGCCAGCGTACAAAACACACGACAGTGACAGTACCACTGGACCCAGTAAACAAACAGTCAAATCAAGTCGACAAAGCAAGTATGACACAACACAATTACTTCGCTTGTAGTAATAAACAAATTCTAAACATCTACGAACACCAAAGTGAAAAACGGTGATGTGGTCTTTCTTAAATATGTTGCCTTTCTCGGAATCAGTGTCTACTTTCGCTACATTTGACGTAGCGTCAGACATACAAACTGTTCTGTAGTTATTCGCATCAGTCAAGTCGTACGCTAAACACGAGCTTTACAGCACTAATTTGATAAAACTCCTCAGAAACGTAACAACACGAGACAAACAAACGGATGAAACAAGAAGCGCGGATACACACGAATTCGTTAACCATGAAGACCTCCATACGTAAGCCATCAGGACCGGCGGCAGCGCGGCGAAGTTTCTGTCTACATTCTGTAGGCTGTGACACAACATCACGAAACTCTACATCAGTGACCGCATCGTAAAAACCTCACAAACTCAAAGCGATTTCTTGCAAAACAGTTTTCGACTCTGGACTTCTGAAAAAACCGTGCAACATTTAGCACTTCGAGTGTTGTTCAACCTTATACGAGCTTATATATTTAGCTTTCTCACTTACTGTGTAAACAAACAATAGTTCAAAACTTGTTTGAATTGACATGCAACAAACCATCAACAAATTTATCAGTTTTCATTTTATAAAATCAGTTTTTAATTACATGTACATTTTAGGATTGATTAAAATGCGAAAGTACGTTTCAATAACAGAGCATTATACATATAAATCGTCGTCATAATTCCGTGATAAATAAAAATCATTTTTCTTTTTGTTGACACAAATATTCTGTCAATGACATCAAAACTAGTTTCGCGTCTACGTGTTTGGAAATTTTTTTTAGCATATTTAGAAATAAACATAATCACATTTGAACTCACAATCAACATTTAACACTCTGATGGAGTTTGAAATGAATAAGCTAATAAGTTTATACTAAAAGTGTGAAAAGTCAACATAGCGCAGCAAACCAAGAAAAAAATTAACACTAAAAATTTGGGGCAAAGCCCAACGTGAGTCCACCCGGCGCCGAAAGTCCGATTGGGAAAAAATTTTAAGAAGGGGGGTGAAATTTCCCCGGCAGCAAAGTCACGTGGCCAGTACTCAAGTGCACTAGCGTTTGTAGAACTCGCATTGTCGACTTAAGGTGGGTCAACATAAGCGCCTATAACTTTTTTTGTTAGTGAAATGAAGTTTACACATTTTTAGTTCAACGCCGGAGACATCGCGCTCGTTAACGCCATTTACAGCTTGTCGATATCTTCATTCGTTCTAGAAATATTTGCGCCCAAATTCGAAAGTTTTCCTAAATCACGCCGAATTTTGCACGTTTTGCCCTCCCAAATTTTAAGGGGGCGATGCCCCCAAAACCTTGTACTTGACTTATCATGCCTAGATAGCGGCACGTCACGTGCCAAAGTTTTGTTGGGCTACTCTGTGCCTACCTTCAAAGTTATAGGCGCTAATTTACTAAATTTTAAGCCATTTTTGACCCCTTTTTAAATTGTAAGGGTTCCCAGTCCCCGGTGGGAGTGCGCTAGCAAGATTTGGTTATTCTGTAGGCCTAACGCGTGTAAAAAATTTTGGGGCGCAGCACACCCTAGAAACCGAAATATGGTTTTATTGAAAAAAGCGCTTTGGGTGGGTACAATTTCACTTTCAGATCTCCGTGGGTACTGGACCAAAGATCACCGGACTTCATTCGCCGAACGCGAAAGGAACGCGGTGGATGAACTACTTGTCTGATTTTGAATATCTTTATTCGCTCCAGAGATCGCCGTCGAACTTTGAAGTCGTCCGAAATCGGGCCAAACTTTGCATGTTTCTGGCCCCTAAATTGTTTTTGGGGAGGGCCCTCAGAAATGTTAGAAGTGGATTATTTAATCAAACACACTTCCCATCATCGTGCAAAATTTCGCGGCGATCGATGCAACTAGGCCTTATCACCATTAAGCCTACTGCTGCTCAGAACGTAATCTACATGCCAGCTGCGTTAATGATATTACTGATGTAAGAAATCTCACCCATCGAATAACCATGGTCACACAATATTTATTATTTCTATTACTGTCATTTAGCTTATTAGCATTTCATTATTTGTAGTGGCGAATAAATGTAATTTTTGAGCAAAACCAACAATAAATTCATAGAAAATCTGTGAACCTAGTTAAAATAAACTATTAAGTACCGGTAATGACACTAAAATTTTACTATAAAGGAACTGTTGTTAAAACGAGTGCTATAAGACGTACCAAACAAAAATAAACTGCAATCACAGGCTGCGCGGTAGCGCCAGCCCTGTTGTAAGGGTGACTAGTTATTTCAATGGGAAACTCCAAAATTTGACCCTTCGTATTTCCCAAACCCCTTAATTTTTCCACACCAAAATTTGCACAGATGATTACGTCCAGCATATCTCCTGATGTGCAAAATTTGGTG
>Ga0056128_1003386_pt1 | contig 19525 bp, 7 predicted proteins | sample WorMetLIZISLAND2_FD_71113 | JGI IMG/M metagenome (GOLD analysis project Ga0056128, IMG submission 71113) | Marine gutless worms symbiont microbial communities from Max Planck institute for Marine Microbiology, Germany - Olavius geniculatus... ... | reverse complement strand
GTGACAAAATTTCGTGCCACTGGGTGCAGGGGTTCCCCTCGAACGAGAGCGTCGAAGAGGGGTACCCCCTAAAAAGACGTCATTTTGCCGTTATTGGCTCGAATAATGTGAAAACGGTTGCAGATAGGTACATACATGCCGCTTATCATAACAAGCACTGGTGGTGACAGGCTTTTTGGATTCATGAACATCGATGACCTTGAACGACCTTAAACCCCTCACAAAGAGGTTTTTAGTAAATTTTTCGCAATTTTTGGATGCAGCGCACATTTCAACACTGAATTGCGACTAAATGGCTGGAGATAGACCAAGACAACCTGCGTATGAAATTTTCAGCATTCAAAGTAGATTTTAGCAGTTCAAGTCCCGACCCCCTAGGTTCAAGGAGGCCGGCGCAGGCGGGCGTCGAAGACAGCTACCCCCCTAAAAAGTGGTTATTTTACCGCAATTATCACGTGCAGCGTGAACACGGTTGCAGATAGGCACGGACATGCTGCTTATCATAACAAGCACTGGTGACAGGCTTTTTATTGCTGTCAACGTCGATGACCTTGAATGGCCTTGAACCCTCAAAATAGGGGTTTTAGTAAATTTTTCTGCGATTTTTGGCTGCGACACACATTTTAAGAGTGAACTGCGCCGAAATGGCTGGAGATAGACCTGGACATTTTGCGCATGACATTTTTTAGCATAGAACATACATTTCTAAGAATCTACAAGTAGTTATTTTACCGCTATTGGCTCGTGTAGCTTGAAAACGGTTGAAGATTGGCAGAGACATGTTGCTTATCATAACAAGCTTTTTATTTGTGTAAACATCGATGACCTTGAATGACTTTGAGTTTCAAAAATAGGGGGTTTAGTGCTTTTTCCAATTTGTAGCTGCGGCGTAGATTTCAAGAGTGAATTGCGTTAAAATGGATAGAGTTAAATCAAGACAACCTGCGAATAATAGCTGCTAAGGCTGTCGCGCGTCTCATGAGCTTTGCTCAAATTAGTTGTTATGTTTTTTTCATAACAGTATTTTTATTTCAGTTTTTCTCATTTCATTTTTATTTACAACATTTTCTGTTTTTTTAAATTCATGTGCTAGAGTAAACTGTCAGCATGCCTGTCAGTTTTTTTTAGTGTAAATCGTTTCTCGTATCGTATTCTTAGGACAGTGGAATAGCACCGTCTGTGACGATCATTCTTAAGTCCTCTAGTCAACAGTATCGTTTAACTGTCATGCATACAAAAATGACAGTCGTCATTGTGCTGCATCTAGGCCACCTACTTTTTTAAAATGATTGCTGATCGCCAATCTTCGGATTCGCTGCCAAAAGCTAAAATACTGTATCGAAAAATCGTCGTAGTTGTTACCACTGCACAATGGAAGTGGACCGTTGCTTCGCTGCTGTATGACCATGACGGATGGTAAATCGGCAGGGGGTCCTAACCGATCTAGTCGATCCATCTATTAGAAATGCCCCTTGACTGACACTTCCAATACTAGTCCGATGGACGCACAATTGTCAAGTCCGCGTGACAATGTAGGCCATGAGTCACATAACTCAAGATACCAAACTTTGTTTACATCTTCGCCAAATGTTAACCGAATTTCAAGATTGCTATAACTTATGATAAACTTACTAAGAACTTACAACAAACCTATAACTAAATACGCCAACATACAGTAAACGCGTCGCTATACTACCTTATGAAATAATAATCTCTGCAAACTCCGTACTCTGCTTAAATACGACCTATGTTAAAAAAAGCAAACTGGGCTCCGTCACTTTTGAAGATAACAACACCATGCAGCAACAGAACTAAACTCGTTAAATTTATAAATTACGTAAAATAAATCAATGAAGACAACAGTTGCATACATTATTTAAAATATCAAGCAGTAGTAAAAACTTGCAGTACATGTACATAATTATAACGAACAAAGAGTTTCAGTAATGGATCGAACTCGCGTCCCAGTTTTTTTTCACAAAATGAGCAGACGCATTAATGCCTCGATCTACGTTGTGTTCCAAAAAAGGTGCCACTTTCATTTTTTGAATAACTTCGTGAAACACTGACCGATTTTGATAATTTTTGGCACACAACATTATGAAGAAACTTGACTTAAATGACTCTAATTTTGCCTATCTCACTTATAACTGTCGCTACACTAGCCTACATTGTAAAATGCAGAAGTCGTAGCTTGGCCATTTACAACAATGAATTCATATTGGGGAGTGCATGCGTGGGCTCAAAAAAATCACTAAGACCACAAAAATCATTAAAAATCTGTTGCACATTTAACACTAATCGCATTTATTTTAAGATCGTACGTCGAACAACTGAAATGGCGCATCAACAGCGAGTGAGCCGCTCTGCGTCGCCTTTTATTAAACATACTGTTGGCGAGTCGCGTCAAAGTCCACCGCTTGCGTTCGTGCTGGAAAAGGACTTTAAGCACATGCAGTAATAAAAATGATGTGATGTAACACATAAGATTTTCTAAGAGATAATAACTGTATCTCGTGTTTGTTGCTATTTAATTAATCATTTCTGAGCCGACGCGTGCGCTGCCCAGTATTATTCATTGTTGTAAACAACCAAACTACGACTTCTGAATTTCACAAGGTAGTGTAGCAAGAGTATTAAGGTGTGGTGGTAAAAACTATAATTATTTACGTCAAGTTTTATCTTAATGTTGTGTGCCAAAAATTATCAAAATCGGCCAATGTTTCGCAGAGTTACTAAAAAAATGAAAGAGGAACGTTTTTTATTGAGACACGATCTAGATACTGGACAAGCGTTATGGCGGCTACTGCGCCAGACACGACGCTGCGCGAGGCGCGCTGTGTTTACGCCCAGTCGACGTGGGACCAGCACGCCAGAATGTATAGTGCAAACCGACACACCTCACAGGTGGTCTATCCGTCAAGTCATTCTCAGCCAGCCGTTATGTCATCTCCTGCTGATAGCCGTTCATTCCTGATTGCATTGTCAACTTGTCATCAGTTCCCCGCCCGGCCGTTGTCACTGTGCTATCCCGTCAGCCGATGTAGCGGACTGGAGCTTTTTTGTCGTCTTAAATCTCACTTTACAATAAACGCTTAACTGTTCGTGTACGCAGTGTTTAACGTCTCATTCTCATTCTTGTGATTGTTGTTATTCTGTAATTAACTGGACTGTTCGCACTATGACGCTCCTGTACTACAGATGAGGGGCGTTCTGGCATTTTTTCGATATAATATCATAAGTAAAAGCTATAGTTAATTAATTTGAACTTATTTAAACAATTATATGACTTTATTTTTAAAACTTCTAATTGTCAGTCTAATCAATTTTCACGATATGTAACCATTATGACACGAAACGCAGAGGAATCTTTGTTGTAATTAGGCCTAATTATTAACTAAAAGTAATTTAACCGCATTTTTGGTGAATTTGTTAGGTAAAATAATTAACCAGACTTAATTTTTTTCATAGCCTATAGTAAAGGTATAAATAGCTGTGTTGCTACTGGTAAAATTACAGATAATACAGTCTGCTGGTAACGTGATGACGTCATTGGTAGGCTTATTATGGCAACAAAAAAGGAGAACAAGAGAAAGTCCGACGAGCACATTATCTCCTCCGTTTACTTGGCGGAGATAATTACGCGTATATTTTTGTAGCCCATATGCGGCTCCATTGAGCGAGGTGCGGAACTGCTAACAATCGCAAACGAACGTCACGTATCTACTCGACGGTTCCGGCATGATCATTCAGCCATTTCCGCTGTACGTACATCGTCAGTCAAAAAAGTAGACATTGCTTTTGTGCATTTTTGGCAAATGTTAATTAAAAATTTTATTCGCGTTCGCAGCAGCAAATTTGTAAAAATAGTTGTTGCCAGTCATCTTATCAAAAAACGTTACGCTCGAAGACTGACTGACGCAAGTGCCAGGCAAGACGAAGTCGGTCAAAACACTGTAGATCTACTGAAAACATTCGACCAGTAATGTCAACTTCATTTGGCCTGCTATTCACAGTAGCCACACCAAAAGTATACGAGATAATTGTGCGCACGCCATACAGACGCTGGAATTCTTTGTACGCGACAACTGACCACACAGTCAGTCGCTGATGCTGTCAGTCGCGTAACGAATTTGGGACTCAGTTTGATATTCTGCGCGTGATCCACGAGTAAAGGCCATTTATTTATTACAGATTGGCGCATAGCGGCACTATAAAATGTGGGCCTATAATTTTGTCACCTTATTTTCAAGTTACTGCTAACTGTACCAGTGAAAAAAAATTGAAAACGCATTATGCTGTCGCCGCTGATGTTATACGAATGTCCTTAATCGAGCTGTTTTAGTGCCTTATCAGCTTGTCCATACTGAAAACATTCTATCTACATGTCGCCGCAGTTTTGAGAGAACGCTTTACATGTCTAGGCCTACATGTCTTACGTGTGTCCAGAAGTTAAACATGTTCAATTTTTGGATACATGTAAAAAGTTCGTTACGGCAGTTGAACAGTATACGGCGACACCATGTTCTAGTCATTGATTGCTGCACTGACCGTAGCTGTAGCTCAGCCAGTTCGATAATAATCGCTACAACAGCAGCGTGGTCTACATAGCGTCGATATCTGCCAAGTTGATCCCACGTCTCCGATCAGCTCACAACACCGCAGCACGCACGGCAAGTTATGTATGTTCAGGATTCGACGCCACGATCACATCACTGTCGAGTGACTGACCGCTCCATGGACTGCGAGTCTCTCGGCGATCGCGTTGAATAATTGCATTTCCGACAAACCGAGCCTTAAACTGCAGTAGACTACACTAAGTTTCCTGTTGGACCTTTCCCATATGTTTTCGGTGCAACTACTTGACAGAGGCTCGGGTCGGCTTTCTCCGGATAGCAGACGCACCACTCGAGTTTCCCGGTTTCCGGCGCCAACTTGAAAGGACCTGCCACTTGAGGTCGTGTTTACAATTTTTCACCGTCGCTCTCTCTGTCTCCAGCAGCTACTAAGACATTTTTTCGCCATTTATTTCCTAACTTCTTAACTTGGTGCACTAAATAATTCTGAGACTTCTGTGTACCGGTATGTGAAAAAATGCCGCTATTCATACATATAGACCTTGTCTCTGTTTGATACCGCTACCATTCCTGTACATTAAGTTTTTTTTACAGAGGCTTAGCAACTGTACAAGGACTCTGCTAGTCTGCGGATCTGCTGGAAGGCCTAGGCTAACGCTTCTTCGAAAATAACCAAAAAACGTAAGTCCGTAAGTCCGGAAGTATAAATCAGAGGACTTTTCGAAGACGACTTGGCAGGTAGGCTACAAAGCCTGCGTCTTACGCGCCATCGAAAGCATGCACCGAAATGGGCACAAACGAGACGCGGTGCAAAGACTGGTAATAAATCTATTCAGAAATCTACTTCGTCGCCACTTTACAGCGAAACCAAGCCTTGCTGGCGCAAAAGACGCGACAAAGTAGATTTCCCTGTCGGTCGGTAATATTTCCAGCAGCCGCAGCTCTGGTGGTAGCATGCAAAGAGCAGTGAAGTGCGTCGCAGCTGATGATCCGCGCTAGTGACTGCTGCGAACAGAGACGTCGATATATCGCCGCTATCAATGACGTGTGCGATGTAGGCGTCATCTGGACTTGTCTTGTCGGTAGAGTCTGGCGCGAAGCACGGCCAGGCAATCGCTCACTCGAACGACGCTTTGCATCTTTCCAGCAATGCTTTTATCAGACCGGCAATGCGTCGGAACGATGGCCATTTTACGTGAAAATGACCTAATTTTGAGCATTATATATTTGAAGCGAAACCAGTTTTTCATCACACAAAAGTTAATTAATGATAAAGTTTATTCGCCATGACAGGCAGTCAAAAACAATACAAAAAGACACAAGACATACAAGACAGTATAAAACAAATAAATGAGTCCAGGTACACGACAGTGAAAAACCAACTATTACTTAAAAACTAGGTACTATTTACCACACAACTAAAATGTTCAAACATTTTGTGACAAATGTCCTGTTTAGTACAAATGTCAATTATAACATCGACATCATAAGACAGATACAAAGTCTACAGACTGACTGAAGAAGAAAAACACTTCTTAAGAATTGCATTGTCAAGTCTATGTAAAAACCTATGTAAAAATATAAATTTCTTCAAAAAAACGTAGGCCTATATGCCCAAAATCCAGTCTCTGAACACTAATAATTACAATAGGCTTTGTTTTAGCAACTTCAGGTACAAACTGTCAGTTGAATACAGTTTATGCTCATGTTAGTACAAGCATTAGCTGAAAGCCGATACAGAGCATTTTAATGCACACTTTGTCGCAAAGACAGATTGCTCGCATCAGTCAAAGCAGCAGAACTAAAGATGATGTGGGAATTCCGTCGCCAATCAACGACGATTTAGCCGTGAAGCCCGACTTGACGCTAATGCGATATATCTGCTTCATCTTTCTCACATAAGTCCCACGCGGCAATTGCAAAGTTTAAACTTGAAAGTGGTTCACATGCCGGTGTCCTTTTTCTGATTTTTACGGGCTTAAGCTTTCGAGAGGTACATCATATTTTACGGAATTTTAGAATTTTGCCAGCTGCAAAACTTTAGACGTAATTCACCGTTACAGCTGTGCAAATGACGCGCATATATACACGCCGTTACACGGTGAGCAACAACAGGGTCTCGTGCACATTATACGAAAACCTGTAAATGTAAATCGACCTTAATAGTTTCTTCACGTATTGTTCAGAACAAAATGTTATAACCAAATCAATGAAATGAACGATGTATTATCGACTTATCGATATTAATAATAAATAGAACAAATATCTTATGTTATGTTATCTTAGAGCCTTATTAAATGCGAGCATAATTGTTTACTCCACTCGAGATGTGTTCTTTCCTTCACTGCCAGAGAACACATTAACACCCAGAAGATGCATCGTCTTCTTGTTATACGTGTGCGCATACAAACAATCCGATTTGGTAGCTCCAAAATGGCTTGGTAGGCAGCGACCGTAGTGAACCAAGAAAGGTTTCACAGTATAGACTTAAGTGTTCGCAGTGACGGTATTTTGCCTCTGCGCGCGTGCAGCTGTGTTCGCTACTGCAGGGTCGACCGCTTCATCGACGACCCAAGTCTCAATGAGCCACTGATTCGATTTATCACGGTCGCTAACGGACTAGCGATATATCCCTTGACATTTCCCTGCCGCGATGTACCGTATAGATATTGGGGAAAAATAATGTGTACAAAAACACAGACATGATGTTATTCCACAGTATTATCAAAAAATTACCCCTAGTCAAAAATAGGCCTACGTGACGATAAAATTAGGATAACTTCTTTTACTTTTCTCAAAACTGACAGGACAGATAAAACACTTACCAACAAGTATTATTTCCTTGCATTTTATCACTATAAAACTGTAAATAATCATAGCATAATGTAAAATCATGTAACATATCTATTACAAAAATGAAAGCAATAGTATTATTCGAAGCAGCTAATGCAATTATATTTTACACAGCTACCTTTAGGAAACTTAGGCCTTGTTAGTGATCAGCTTTTAGGCGACGAAAAGCAGCGTACGGTATTGGGATGTTTGCGTCACAAAGCTTTTTAGAACAATATACAGTTTGAAAAACGTGTGTTTTGAGTCTTAATCAAAAGATGCCGCTGTGACGAACCCGCATGCGAATTAATACGTAGGCCTAATATTGTGCTTCTTCGCTTTTTCTGCATCGCTGGCGGTACGCCACATCTTATCTTCATTTCTCCTTCAGCTGAAAACGTAACTATTTAGCATGTATACGACTAGCACGTGTGTGACTGTGTTCATCCGTTACGTCGGTGTACCATCATCGTCATCAAACAGTGTATTTTATTGTTTTCCTCAGCTTGGTTAAACATCGTACCAGAATAAAGATAATCAAAATTCGAGCTTTTTGCTAAAAACGTCTTGTTTGCATTAATTACTGATATCAACACAACTATAGGCCTACAACGGTGGTTAATTTTCTCTACTTCGATACCGCATAGACTTCGCAACGTAAAACAAGCGAATTGAGATAACGTGCGACGCTGGAGATGAGTGATTACAAAAATTACACGAAAATAGGACTGATTGATCAGAATTCGTTTAATCTAGTTATGGGGATTAATAAAGAAAAGTAGGTTAGCCCAGTTCTTGAGACGCAAAGTAGATGCGCTTTGACAGCTGGTGGTGTGAACGCAAGCTGACAGCTCAATAGCCTAACTCAATATCGAATGGCGCCAGCTGCTGAAACCCGTTAATGCGTTCAAGGACAAGACATTAGTTGTAGCCCTATGACGCACACGGCAGTCTGAAAAAAACCGCAACCACAGCACAAGTTTCGCAATGTCGTAATTTAGCAGTCGACTTTAATTAGATACGTGCCGCAGGCACACCATGATTCTGACAGCAACATCACACTGAGAAATCTCAATCAACTTTAATTTTTAAGCTTATACAAGTAATTTGAGCGTAGCTTACGTGACGCGCGGTAGCACCGGTACTGCCACTGACAATCAGTGTAAGCCTACAGCAATAAGATATTAATGCATCTTGAAAGAGTACTTAAATTTGAGGAATCCGTACGAAAGACTCCTTGAATTTAAGAGAACTTAGATTCTTAAAAATGTACGTTTTATGCCAAAATGTCATACGCAGGTTGTCCAGGTCCATCTCCAGTCATTTCAGCGCAATTCACTTTTAATATGTGTGTGGCAGCCGGAAATCGCAAATTTTTTTTAGTAAAAACCCCTATTTTGGGGGGGGTTCAAGGTCATTCAAGGTCATCGACGTTGACACCAGTAAAAAGCTCGTTACCAGTGCTTGTTATGATAAGCAGCATGTTTGTACCTATCTGCAACCGTTTTCAGGCTACACGAGATAATTGCGGTAAAATAACCACTTTTTAGAGGGTAGCGGTTCCGCGGTCTATGGTCTACGTCTCTACGAGAACTGATTGAAAAGTAATTCTTTTGGCATCCGTAGTTATTGGCATCGCCGACGAGGTTTTGAACAATTGCCCGACAACTTGGAAACACAGTGGCGGACCTGGTCTCCGACAAGATAAACTTAGGGCCCTATAATTAGATTTTGCCTTTAGCACTGATCAGGCAGGCGGGCGTTTACCCGGCAATCAATTGGTCAATCGATCACAACGCATTAGCCATCGAATCAGAAGCGTCCGTCATCGTCAAAGCGTGGTATGTTAGATCGCACAAATTGACTTCGTCAATACCATTTTCTGGCGACTCGCTTCAAAGCCTTCTGCGTCAGATGGACTGAAAAACACGTGATATGGCCTCATGGGACTATCTACAACACAGTTTTGATAGGGAATAAATATTATTCTTTTTTATATCTCCTGCATGTAGACTGAACAAGGCTTTTTACGCGCGAAAGCAGCTACTGCTTTCAGCGCGTCTTAGCCATCGCAATTCTGTCTGTCCGTCTGTCCGTCTGTCACACGGGTGAATCAGTCAAAAACGGCGCAAGCTAGAATCACCAAATCTTCACCGTCGGCTGCCTGAAAGACTTTAGTTTCAGGAACCGTAAAGCTTTTCCATAAATTCGAAGAGGGTCACCCCGAACGAAGGCGCTAAATGACAGAGGGTGGGCAAAAGTTGAGATTTTGGCCAATAAGTCGCTGTATCTCAGTAACGGTGCGAGATAGGGCTAATAAGAAGTCATACACTGGCTCCCGATTGGCGCTGAATTCAATGACCATGAATGACCTTAAACGCTAAAATAGAGGGTTTTATGAATTTTTTGGCGATTTTGGGCTGCGACACAAGTCTGTATCATTCACAAAGTGGCGCTACGTACGGAACTATCGTTATGCGATCCAGATAGAAAATTTGGTGTTTGTATATTAACTTAGCGTGAACGCCCCAATTTTCAGCTAAACTACTGAACCGGAGCTGATATAGGCTTTCGCGCGTCTCGTGAGCATTAGCTCAAATTTCTTGTTCAAAGTTGTGACAGTAATGTGATAACTTCAGTAAAAGTAAAAGTATATAGTTGAAAAATTGTTATTACTCTTGCAGAAGTAAAAAAAACAATCTAGCGTTTTTGTTCTGTTGAGAGGAATTGTTTAAAGGTACAAAACATACGCGAAAACTATGCAACGTTAAGTCAATAAAAGTAGTATAAATCATAAGCTGCACACCTTGCATGTAACGGATGAGTACACACATGGCCTTGCCGAAAATGAAGTTTTGCAGTAGCGTCGGTATGAGTGTGAAAGGCATGCAGAGCACGGCCAGCAGTAGATCGCTGACAGCGAGGTTGAGGAGAAACAGATTGGTGACAGTTCTCATGCGACGATCCAGCGCCAAAGTGGCAATGACCAGCGCGTTGCCGGCTATTGCCAGGACGAAGATGATAGCGTAGAACAGTACGCGAGTGTGGCCGTCGTCTAGAAAAGTCGAACGACGACCTCCGCCGAGGCCAGGACTCGACGTGGCGTTCAGCCCGGTGATGTTGTCTATCGGTCCAGTCAGCAGCAGCAACCAGCTCATCGACGTCACTTCGTACCTCATCACCCCAGGCTCCATCCGCGCGACTGTCATTCACTGCGTCTATCGCCGCGAATCGATAGCTTGACTATTTGAATCCGCGTACAGTTAAAAATATGCAAGTTCTGCTAAAATGCCTATCGATGCAAGAGTCCGGTGCGGATGCGGTACACGTTTAAATAATTGTTGCTGTAACTGAACGGAAGCTAGTTTTAGTGTGCAGTCGCCAGTTTCAGTTGATCTGTCGCGGCACCTGATTCATATTCGCTGCGCGCAACGACAAGCCTAAAAAAGGTTTTAACGAGCCGAACACTGCAGTCGCTATAATATGATTGCTGGTACCGAAGAGATCAGTGCGCGCGCTACTCGCTAATAATCCGCAATGAATATCAAATGCACGTCGAATGACGGCAGCGACGCAGAGGTGCAGACTGCTAGCAGAGCGCAGTGGCAGAGCATCATTGGATGCCAGTGACGTCACTGTGCTCGTCCGGCCGGACACCCACGTCGCAATGCAATGCAATAGATAGGCTTAGCTGACGCACGCACGCGTCGTTGTACTTTGTGTCGCTCGCGCTCGAATTGTGCGTCGTCGTCTGCTGCTTTACGAGCGACGAGGCTCCAATCTTATCGCGTCGACGATTTGCTTTATCGGACAAGGTCGGACGAGTTGCGTCCGGGCCGAGTCATTACGCACGGCTGGTCATTATGACACAACGTATATCGATCCACCCGCTCCGTTGTGTAACGACAGCTTGATTTTCACTACGGCGCCGGTCGTGTTAGTGTTGTATTGCGACTGACAGTCATCACGGCTATAAACTATGACGCCAGTGATGATGCTTGCCTGACTGCGAGGACTCAGGACACCGGACTGGGACTCGCAAGCGCGCGCCCATCGCTACTATTCATCCTCAATGCCGATCACTTCAGCAGCAGCAGCAGCAGTTGGGGATAGGCATTTGTAGCATCGCAGTAGAGATGATAAACGGCAGTGTAACAGTAGCATTCAGGGCTCGATCGTTCCTGGTGATTAAGAGAGTGGATATGTAACTAGATACTGATAATCATTAAGTTATGGTTACTGGTTGCAACAAACTATTTTGTTCAAAAGTTCTTCGCCCGACTTTGTTGATATTATACAAATTTAGATAAATCTCAGTCTTGCATGAATTTCACAGTTTCCGAGTTCCTTTTTTAAAGGGTTTCCAAATAATCGGCATTTTTAGCATACGCACAAAATTGACATAACATCAATTTCATTAGTGTCAATTTTATTGGAGTGTGGCAAGATAGTCCGAGATTTGTAGAGGACAAGAAGTCTGTCAGCGCATGCTAATGGTTTTTACGCGCAATAGCAGAATGCTTCGCGCGTCATAGCCATGGCTTGGGAGTCTGTCCGTCCGTCCGTCCGTCCGTCCGTCACACTGCTGTATTGTGCCAAAACGGTTCAAGCTAGGATCACCACCAAGGGCTGTCTCAAGGTTTCTAGTTTTTCGTGACAAAATTTCGTGCCCCTGGGTGCGTGGGTTCCCATCGAACTAGGGCGTCGAAGAGAAGTACCCCATAAAAGACGCTATTTTGCCGTTATTGGCTCATTTAGTGTGAAAACGGTTGCAAATAAGTACAGACATGCTTCTTATCATAACAAGCACTGGTGACAGACTGTTTAGATTCATTAACATTAATGACGTTGAACGACCTTAAACCCTCCAAAAAGGGGTTTTAGTGAATTTTTCGCAATGGCTGGAGATAGACCAAGACAACCTGCGTATGAAATTGTCAGCACTAAACGTAGATTTCCGCAATCCAAGCCCGACCCCCTAAATTCAAGGAGGTCGGAGCAGGCGGGTGTCGAAGACTGCTACCCCCTAAAAAGTGATTATTTTACCGCTATTGGCTCGTGTAGCGTGAAAACGGTTGCAGATAGATACAGACATGCTGCTTATCATAACAAGCACTGGTAACAGGCTTTTTAGATTTATAAGCTTCGATGACCTTGAACTACATTGAACCCCCAAAAAGGTTTTTAATAATTTTTTCGCAATTTTTGGATGCAGTGCACATTTCAACACTGAATTGCGACAAAATGGCTGGAGATAGACCAAGACAACCTGCGTATGAAATTTTCAGCATTAAACGTAGATTTTAGCAGTCCAAGTCCCGACTTTCTAGGTTCAGGGAGGCCGGCGAAGGCGGGCGTCAAAGACGGCTGCCCCCATGAAAAGTGGTTATTTTATCGCAATTATCTCGTGTAGCGTGAAAACGGTTGCAAATAGGCACAGATATGCTGCTTATCATAACAAGCAATAGTTACAAGCTTTTTATTGGTGTCAACGTCGATGACCTTGAATGACCTTAAACTTTCAAAATAGAAGTTTCAGTGAATTTATTTTGCGTTTTTCGGTTGCGACAAACATTTTAAGAGTGAATTGCGCCGAAATGGCTGGAGATGGACCTGGACAATATGCGTATGACATTTTGGCATAGAACGTACAGTTTTGAAAAATTAAGTTTCGATTTCTTAAATTTAAGGAGTCTTCCGTACAGAGGCCTCAAATTTAAGTACTCTTTCAAAATGCATTAATATGTTATTGCTGTAGGCCTACACTGATTGCCAAAGTGGCAAAACCGCTGCTATCGCGCGTCACGTGAGCTTTGCTCAAATTACTTGTTAACTTGCAGTTACCCTACAGTAAAAGCTCCCAGTAGAAACGTTCATTATCAATACTATTTATGATTAGTATTCGTCATCGCTATCAAAACTGTTTGATCTGTTTCGTCTATCAAGCCCGTTAGCGTCACAGCGCAGCGTGTATGTACGTGCCCGTTGGTAATCAACGCTGCTGATTATTGGAATGATCAAGCCTAGCCATCGCTAGGGGCAACGTACAACTGAACAGTTGTTACATTCTAAGCCTATACACATCATAAACAGAGCAGCCTTGCAATTAGCCCACTTAAAAGACTGCTAAGATTACACTGTAGTGTTACCATATTCGCACAGAATCCAAAAGTAAGAATTGGTTACTATCGTTGGCATAGTGAACAATTATTTTGCCGTTAGTGCTTTTTGTCTTTAAACAGAGATCTAATGATAAAAAGTTTGCTATTCGAGTCGGTAGTTTTCTGAGAAAATTGTAGCAGAATGCCGTTGATAGCGTATGCGGTAGTGGTAGTAGGGTTAGTCTGGTAATATTCTGCAGGACGTCGAACGACTGGGTGTTATGCGACTACAAAAAGCGCGTCGTGTGCAGTAGCAACTGGCTAACAGGTCACGCCGCCGAACTCAATAAGCTTACGTTTGGATTTCCTCGACAAAGCGTCGATGAGATGCGGTCATCTTATCACACGCTCCAAGTAACATGGATTACAGGCTTTGACGCGTTTTACAATACTCCTCTAGATTTGTTTAGCGGTCCTATGAGAGTTTCAGTGCGGGGATGATTGGGTTCTTGAAGTCGCCGACATAAGCTGCACAAAGTCGACTAAACCACAGTCGACGTCATTCTATTTAAAAACCGCCTATCATAAAGCTAAGCTGTTAAAGCCGCTATATATAGCCTTTTTTCCGCCGCCGCTAATATCTAAATTTAAACCCAATAACGCTTCTGAAAAAGCAATTAGCTGTCTGATATACGAGAAATTATTGGAGTATTGCTTTACGAGCGACTTCTTGGGTTGTGAGTGTCGAAGTTTTACTTGCGCCCACACCACTGTTTGAACCACCAGTAAACTATCTTAGTTCTATGAATATATATGAGTTTATTTCGCAAAAATGCAGACAATTAAAAATAGTAAAAACACACATCATACGGTCAGTAGTACATACAGTTAGGCCTACGCACAAGCTGAAATAAAAGTTGACGCGATGTCTTATACAAGAAATGTTACTATGTGCATGTGTAACATCAGCAAATTGACACAGTTTAAAATATTTACTGGACTGCATAAACAATCTCATATGTCTGTAGTGTAGACAAACATGTATACTTTTGTTTTGATTTTGAACTTAAGCAAAATGACATAACATTTTAAAGTTTTTGAAACTTTAGCTCTATCGGTCACCATCATAAGCTCACATGGCGATCACAAGCTACTCGATACTCACTAATTTTATAATGCAGAACTTGTCTTTTACTTTAGTCTACTAACAACAAATACTGCTTTGCGTCGATTTAATTACGACATTGTTAGAGTCTGAAATTGTCGATTTTGATCTCAATCAAGTGACAAGTTCTGTGATCTTTATAGACCCATCTGATTTTTACGCGCGATAGCAAAATGCTTCGCGCGTTCTTAGCCATCGTCTAGGTAGACGAGTCTAGGTAGTAAAGTCTGTCACACTCGTGATCTCTATTAAAACAGTGCAAGCCAAAATTACAAAATCTTTACAGTGGGCTGTCTCAAGACCTCTAGTTTTTCGTGACAAAATTTCGTGCCCCTGGGTGCAGGGGTTACCCCCCACCATTTAAAAGACATTATTTTGACCCTATTGGATCTTCTAGTGTGAAAACGGTTGCAGATAAGTACACACATGTTGCTTATCATAACAAGCACTGTAACAAGCTTTTTAGATTTATCAACATCAATGACCTTAAACGACCTCACCCCCCCCCAAAAAAAAGGTTTTTAGTGAATTTTTCGCAATTTTTAAATGCAGTGCACATTTCAACACTGAATTGCGACTAAATGGCTGGAGATAGACCAAAACAGCCTGTGTATGAAATTTTCAGCACTAAACGTAGATTTCAGCAGTTTAAGTCCCGACCCCCTAGGTTCAAGAAGGCCGGCGCAGGCGGGCGTCAAAGACAGCTACCCCCTAAAAAGTGGTTATTTTACCCCAATTATCTCGTGTAGCGTGAAAACGGTGTGAAAACGGTTGCAGATAAACGTAGAAATGCTGCTTATCATAACAACCACTGGTGACAAGCTTTTTACTGGTGTCAACGTCGATGACCTTGAATGACCTTGAACCCCAAAAATAAGGCTTTTTAGAAATTTTTGGCGATTTTTGGCTGCGACACACATAATAAGAGTGAATTGCGCCGAAATGGTTGGAGATGGACCTGGACGACCTGCATATGACATTTTGGCATAGAACGTACTTTTTAAGAATCTAAGTTTTGATTTCTTAAATTTAAGAAATCGTCCGTACGGATGCCTCAAATTCAAATACTCTTTCAAGATGCATTAATATCTTATTGCTGTAGGCCTACACTGATTGCCATAGTGGCAGGACCGCTGCTATCGCGCGTCACGTGAGCTTTTCTTAAATAACTTGTGTCTTGTTGTAATACAATTCGCACAATTTTAATAATATGCTTACTAATAAAAGCAATAAGTCCAGCCGCCTCGAAAATCAAAACTATTCTTTCTGGTAGAAGTGGTTTCCTTTTATTATTGGATTGTGTCAGACTGTAAGCAGTGATCAATGATTAGGGTTACTTTAAGTGCTAGATAATCAAAAAAGCAATAGGCATGGTGCTCCCTTTCGGTGGCATCGATGCCAATATAGGCCTAAGTCTGTGACGCATGGTCGGTGCGGCACCAGGCTACGGTCACTTCTTTTTGAGCCGCAGGCAGCACAAAATAATTATACTACTCGGTGACAGAGGCACACTGCTGTAAATAACCTGCTTAGAGTCGTTAGGTCTACTTCGTAAAGAAGAGACCGGAAGTCGAACTCACGACCGTTTGCTCGTCAGTCTGACGCTCCAAAACACCCAAAGAAGAAATGAATGGAAAACGCCGACAAGACTGCACAGTGAAGGGCACACACTTCTTATTTTCAGCGAAACATGAACTATGTTTCTAACCAAAAAATAGTAGTTAAACTTTTAGTTAAACTTTTTAATAACCTTAAAAAAAGTTAACTTAAAGTTTTTTTCAAATAGTTTTAAAACTTTAAAACAAGTTTTTCATTAGATTGATTTTACGGACTTCGTTGTTTGTTTTGAACACCTACTAAAAGTTAATACTACAAAAATAATAAAGCAGCAAAATTGTAAGTACAGTTATATTTCTCATTATCTAACATAGTTCTACAACTTAATGCATAGACAGTCACAACGTAAAGCCATCATTTATCATAACTTTTAAATTATTACTCTGTTGCTATCAGAATGTCATTTGACATAGGACTGAGTCTTGCAAACTGCCAGTAAATATTTTGAATTAACTATTAAAATAAATTATTAAAATATTTAGTTAAACTTTCTAGTTAGTAACTATTTTTTAAAGTTAAACTACTCTTAATTTGAACTTTTTAAAACTAGTTAAACTAATGGTCGCACTCAACAAATGTAGTTAAATTTTTAGTTAGTAACTTTTATTACTTTTTTCGTAACTTTAATCCATCACTGAAACTGCACGGAAATCGTTGTCACGATATATACGAAGCCACCCAACTTGCTCTGAACAGGAAATGCTGGAGAAACGCTGTATTAAACCTGTACGCCGAGCGGTCGACACTGGACAGCGCGCAGCTGTGGTATAAAACAGCGTTTTATCGTCAGCGTCGCGAGGGCCGGAAGTCGTCACATTTAAGCTAGTCTACCTGGCGTTACCAAACCAAGCTAGACGTCGCAAAATTGTGATACACTGTTTGAAGAACCCCGAAAAGGTTTTTTGTCCATAGTTTTGACACTTTAAAAATTCGGACATCTTTACTTATGCTGCCGAGAAAAATAAACTTAGCATAAGTCTTACATACTGCGGCACCTAGCTTCGAGTCGCTTCGACTTTCTGTCACGAAAGTCTTTGCAATTTAATATGTAATTGTCGGTTCTTTGTGTCTGCACAGAGAAAGCGACAGTAATCATCTACTCGCGAACTACTTTTTTATGTTGTGCTTTTTCCAGTGAAGTATTGCAAAGAATCCCGAAGATATCTAGCACGCATTCTTTATTAGCTCAATTCTTTTATTTCGAGTACGCAGTAAAGTTGCTTTAGTTTTACTGACACGATATCCGTGTTGTTGAAATATTCTGAACAGACGCGGTGACAAAAAAAATGTAATACGGAATGACAGAGCACAATATGCGCCTGCCATTATCCAAATGCCGACATGAAACGTAACAGCGAACAAAAATCAATTACTGGCTGACGTCACTCGATATAACACATCACGCCTTTACTTCCAGGTGCATAGAAAAGCTTTAGCACTTAAGTGACTATTTCTGGCAAAATCGTTTTATCACGTAGACTCTATGCAGATATTTATAGACTTCGAATTTTTTTCCTTTTAACTAATTTGTTCAGTAACATCGAAGTTGCCGCACTGCACGGATTACATACAGTGTCATCGAAAGTTGACGAAATGAGAGACAGTATCGTACTTTTATAACGTAACGTATATGCTATTGGTTTTTCTCTCTTTATTTATATAAATATTTTAGTGCCTTAAAACACATTATTGCTTTGTACTCATGTCAAAGGAGTAGACGTGCAAAACAAAAAAAGACGCTGTGTTGAAAAAACGATAGCGAATGCGCACGCCATTGCTCACGAAACGACAGCTAGTTGGCACCGACGTGAAGCTTCATTCCATAGATTATTGGCGCCGGAAACGGGATTTATACCCGTCTAGAGTCTGCAGTGAGATGCAAAGCTAATACTTTAAGACGGCTGCAGAATTAAAGCCGATGTTCTAGTTCCAGGCCGGATTAACTCTTGCCAGAGTATATCCAAGTACATGCTGCCTCCGGCTGGATACCCGTCAACCATTATGTAACAACCATTTCTTTTACGGTTTTTTTTATTTTGCTCCTAAAATGGTTACCGTTGATGCCTAGGAGCTGCTAAACGGCTTCGCCACCAGCTGAAATAGCCAGCCCACTATAGGGCATATACCTCGTTCTGTTCTGTCAAACGAAAAGACGTGACACTAATAATGACTCAGTACTAATAAACAGAAAGTCACGACAACCCGCAATTCTGTTCACTTTCGTTTTTTCTTTTCGCAACAGGTTAATAAAAAGCGAACAAACAGCGTATTGCCATAGCGGAAAATAGGAAATGCGACTACCGTTTCTCAAGCAAAATTGAAATCGACGTTCAAGAACTATAGTTAAGAAATTTTACTAAAAGCCATATCATTTAATCTAAAAAAATAATAGTAGTGTTGAAAGCTAAAACACCGAAGTTGTCGTTGCTTGTCACCTAACCTGTATACACGGTGTTTCATAAAAGGGACCCCATTTTTTTTCGTTTATAATTCAGTCAAATGATAATCAATTATTTACACGAAATTTTTACCAGTTGTAGCTAAAAAAATACTAACTCAAAACATTTTTAGCAAAATATGGCTGTTGATTAAATATTCTTTGCTAGTCGTGACGTAATTCTGACGTCGTAATGTGTTGTGAGTAGGCCTACAAGCTTGCTCGTCTCAAATAGTGCTGTCAGAAGTTTTATCATTGGAGCCATAAAAAATCGCCCAAAACAATCGCTTTCATGCATTTGTGGAGATAGCTTGACATTTGCAGCTTCCAGCAAGACAGTTCAATGGCATGCAAAGATTGCGAGACGGTTGAGTTTCTAGCTCGCAAAACACCTGATTTCAAGCCCCCATGCTGCTTAGTTCTGACATGATAAACATTTTTTTTCATTAGCAAACCAGATTAAGTTCACCATCAAAGCAGGGTGGCAACTGACAGCACCAGTTGAGACAAGCAAGCTTGTACTCACAACACATTATGGCATCAGCGTTACATTACGACTAGGAAAAAATATTTAAGCAACAGCCATATTTTGTTGAAACATTTTGAATTAGTATTTCGTCAGCTACAACTGGCAAAAAATTTGTTTAAATTGATCTTCATTTAAGTAAATTGTGAAAAAATGAAAAGTGGTCCTTTTTTATGAAACACCGTGTAGTTGCGCGGCAGATGTGCATTGCACATAGACATTCGCATCACTGAAACAAAATGATATTCGGCGTATATGCATAAGCAGATA
>Ga0056128_1003382_pt1 | contig 19535 bp, 14 predicted proteins | sample WorMetLIZISLAND2_FD_71113 | JGI IMG/M metagenome (GOLD analysis project Ga0056128, IMG submission 71113) | Marine gutless worms symbiont microbial communities from Max Planck institute for Marine Microbiology, Germany - Olavius geniculatus... ... | reverse complement strand
CGAATTTATGAGAAAGCTTTATGGTTCCTGAAACTAGAGTCTTCCAGGCAGCCGATGGTGAAAATTTGGATATCCTAGCTTTTACCGTTTTTGCCTGATCCACCCGTGTGACGGACAGACGGACGGACGAACGGACAGAATTGCGATGGCTAAGACGCGCTGAAAGCATAGCTGCTTTCGCACGTAAAAAAGCAACTACTGCCATGACTTCTCAACTCGAACACTATAAAGATTTTTTCTCAACTCAGTAGACTTCTCTTTAGACTCTTTGCACAGCTGTACTGCTAACTAAAAAGTGTTAAATGGTTGAAAAATTAAGATGTGTGTATAGCTCTATACAGACAACTATCTCAAAGAAACAAGAGCATCAACTGTCACATGACACCACACAGCCCGACCTATTGTCCGATTCAAATAAATGCAGCCATTTTAAATCTTGCCAGGCAGACTAGTGCTCGATTTTCCTACCCAGGAAGGACAGAATGCTGAGTGAACACGAATGGCTGGTTATATATAGAGATGGTTTACATCTCCGCAGATAGTCAGCCATCCAGGTACTAACTGTATCCAGGGGTAGAAAGAACTACGTTGATTAGACACAACGTGAAAACCACTAGACCACAGCATCACTGCACTAGCTTAACTTACAAGAAATTTGAGCTAATGCTCACGAGACGCGTGAAAGACTATAGCACTTTCGGTTCAGTAGTTTAGCTGAATATTACAGTACTTCCATGGTGCCACCTTGAAAATGATATAGACTTGTGTCGCAGCCCGAAATCGCCCAAAAAATCCATCAAACCCACTACTTTGACGTTAAAGGTCATTCAAGGTCACCGAATTCAGCGCCAATCGAGAGCCAGTGTATGACTTCCTATTAGTGATTAATAGTAACCTAGGCCCTATCTCGCACTGTTACTGAGATACAGCAACTTATTGGCCAAAAATTGCAAATTTTGCCCACATCCTCTCATTCAACCCTCATTCGGGGTGACCCCCTTCGAATTTATGGAAAAGCATTACGGTTCCTGAAGCTAGAGTCTTCCAGGCAGCCGACAGTGAAGATTTGGTGATCCTATCTTGCACCACTTTTGACTGATCCACCGGTGTGACGAACAGACAGACAGACAGAATTGCAATGGCTAAGACGCCACCCGTGCCACAGACAGACGGATGGACAGGATTGCGATGGCTAAGATGCGCTGAAAGCAGTAGCTGCTTTCGCGCGTAAAAAACACATAGAATTTTAATAAAATGAAACATCGTAGAGACCTTCTGAAAATAGCAAATCTGTCGGTCGGCCATATTCACGAAAAGTTTTCGGAAATCTTTCCGCTTGTTGATATGCCACCGTTCGATATCAGCTTTGAGATCAGCATTGGCGCAAGTGACTTTGTCGTTCAGCAACTCCACCTGCCTTCGTAGCTACAGACACAACATCCAGACTCTGCAGCTCAACTGGCACAGCAACAATTGCTTGCCTTTGAATAAACTTACACACTGAAGCAGCAACTACTAAGCAATATACAAGTAAATTCATCAAAATTACAACCTCCATTTGCTCGTTGGTAGGTAACTGACATACTGAAAAAAGAACAAGACCAGTCAATGAACTGAAATGTGGCATCCTACCAACTTCCTCATACTATCTATGATAAACATCTAGCAACAAACAGAAATCGTTCCAAAGAGAGCAGCAACAGTTGAAAAAAATGAACTAAATGAGTAAAGGTGGTAATTATTTTTGACAAATAAATGTCTGACGATCATGCAAACAAAAACAAAATCACGAAACAGACAGCAACCTTAACAATACTGTCACTAAATTGACGAGAACATATCGCCGGCATTTTTCTAGTAAAATCCTTGTGTTCTATACAGTCTAGCCAGTACTTTTTGGGCAGCATGCGACTGTTATGTGAAATAAAAGCAAAACTTCCAGGCAAGATCGAGACCTAAAGTGCGAGACCGTGTTGCAATACCAGTCTCAAAGTCTTATCACAAAGTAGGATTGGTCAAAATCACATCCAATGGCATGCAACATGTTTCAAATGGTCCCCATTTCCCATACACATTACTAATACAAAGCATAAATATATCATGTGATAGCCATCATTTTTTTGAACATTCTTCAAAAAAGGATTTCTATGTTCACATGGTAAGCACAAACACAATAAAATAAAGTCACAGAACACAAGAGCAGTTCTAACCTCATCAGTCTGCAGTTATCCAGCAAGCAATTGAAAAAGTAGCAACAATATATGCATTAGCAATGTGTTTATACCATGCAGTAAACATTACAATATTGTGAGTGATTGGATAAGGTTTCTGCTAAAACTGATATACTGTACATAGGTCTTACATCTTAGAATCACTCACTCCACTTATCCTACCAATAAGTAAGGGCATATGCTAACTCAGCCATACATGTAAATTTTTGAATTTTCTGGTCAATCACTGTGTGTAAAAAAAGTATACCTCTAAACATTATACAACTGAAATATCAAATCTAAACTAATCTAAATAAAATTTCGTACACTAAATCCTGAATAAATTTCTGAAGCAATTACCAAATTTCGTTAAAAATATTATTTCTTAGGAGTTATTAATTGCTGAATTTTGATAACATAATTCATCCATTACCAATATGGCATTACGTAAGTAAACCACTCTGGGCATTTGTGTAACTTCAACAAACAACATCTGATTTTAGCAAAATTCTACATCAACAATACATTGTCTATTGGTAATCAAAGTGCCAATTTTGGGTTAAATCTGCCCATGCAAAAAATAGTCACAGCAGCTTTTGTCAGTTTACCCCCAAAACGTGAAGTGTCCAATATTAAGCAACAGTGTCCACTGCTTGCTAGGAAATTCTAACGCTGGAGATGAGCAGTCTACAGAGCAGTCAAAAAACTTCATCAATAGCCTTAAAGCTAATGTTACATAATGCCATTCAACAGTAGTTCTAATACTAATCCAAAAGTGTTCAACATGACCACCCTTTTCTGCAATAATTGAGTTTACTCATCTTCAAAACCATGAATGATCAATTATCTATGTTCACGTTCCACTTTTGAATGTGTCACCCTGTGTTTCAGATGACAAAACAACATGTCTACCTCATCTTTATCGTTTTTCTTCCTGGACATCTCCTCAAGAAGCATATCATATTCCATCTGTATGGCGTCACGTCGTCGTAACACAGACTGCACGCAGAAAATGCAATCGACACGGTGCATTGTCACACAACACCACACAGTGCAAGACAACTACACACATCACTCACGGTACCAGAAACCCTCAAAATGCAGCATATTTTAACAGACCCAGTAAGCATAACAAAAGTGTACAACAAAGAAGTGCTAAACACTATCAGCATTGCTGAATCCTCAGTTTGGAAGCACTTGTTCATCGTCACATACCTTTGGTGGTCTTCTTAAAACCTACTGTTTCAAGCAGACCTTCCATTCCTCCTAGCATTCACACAAGTGTGTCAGATTCGGCCACTGACTAACACTGCGCATTATGAAAAAATTTCACTGACTTACAAAACTGATATTTCTGCAACTCAAAACAATAAAAACTACAAGGCTCACAGCCCTCACAAGCGCAACCAGTCCTTGGGGCCTATAACAATTTGCCCATGTACCGTGCTAGTGAACAAGATTGATAAGCACCAGAATGTCATATCTGTCATTATTTCTATTGCATGATAATTTTTTTTCATTTTGCAAAGTTATCAGAAGTTTTGTAACAAACATGCTTATTTAGGGTATTTATGGGCAAGCTTCAAATTTAAGGAATTTTGATATAAAAGAAAGCCTGCACAGAGATCTGTCACACAGCACTTCAAACAATTCTGCTGCACATTTACTTTCCATAATAGATGGTACAAAATTTTTAAAAAGTCACTAAATACTCCAAAACTGTTTGCTGATTGCATTAACAATTGCTTCTGACTATTACATCCACCAAACTTTCAAAAAATTACGACACATGTACACTTGCGCAGTTTAATAATTCCGTGCACAGCCAGCTAACCTTTATTGCGTCAGCATATAAGATGTATTCCTTCAGTGGATTGGTAAACTGGGCTTCCGTGGCATCGATCTGTGACAATCACAATTCATTAGTCACTACAACAGCAAGAATGCATATTATCAAAACTTAAACTAAACAGAAAAAGACCATTGAACAGCTGTATAATTTATTTAAACGAAGCTGCTCAACTTGTTCTTAGACTGGATCACCAAGAACACATCAAGCCTGCGCTACAGAGTCCTCACTGGTTGCCTGTGAAGGTACAAATTGAGTTCAAGATTGCCACCATGATGCATGCTATTCTTCATCAATGTGGTCTGGCATATCTCAGTAACATTGTCTGCTGGACGCTCCATTAGTATGCTGGTGCGGGCAATAAATTGACGCACAATGCACCATGATATCATTACTCATACCACTAAGCAGTATGCTGCCACTTCCGAGACCGTACAGCAGCTAAGGCCGTGGCTACAAAATGACACATGTAAGCAGTGTTATAGTAAATACCAAACTACCAAACTTTTTTACTCTAAATTAGCTATGGCAGACATGGTGCCAATCTGCAAAAGGTATCATGTAAACAATGTAAGATAAATGCAGTAAGTCCTACTTTTTGCTGCATGTCACAAATTCAAAATACCAAAACTAGCATATTTACAAGCTCCTGGAGAGCCACATAACACTTCTCAATGGCTTTTGCGACACCCGACAGTGCGCCACTCAATCTGTCTTCAGAGTTCGACCACAAAGTAAACACCGGACCCCACTCGTTCAACTCAGCCAATATATCTGGTCAACAGACACAACACAGCTGTCTTACATGACAAAATAACATAATCATGAACATACTAAATAAGCCTGGCAACGATCAAAAAGTTCTCATAGTAAATTTACAAAAATTAATGATTAATTAATTAATCCCTAATTGCAATTAAAAGCTAACAGTAGCTAACATCAAAGAAAATGCATGTTTTCGTTTATCAGCTTTATAAGTCATTCAGCTAACACCTGTCAGAAACACATTCAGATACAATATATTATCATTAGCAAGTGTTTCTTTTATGCTGTCTTTTAGACAGATTAAAAACTTGACATTCCTCATTTTATTTATCTTATCGATACTGTACCGATTTTGCTATGTTATGTTCTGTTTTGCAACAGCGTTTGACCGTTGTTTAATAAAAGATTACTTACTTACTTACTCACTGCATCAGATGTCATCAAATTTATTTTTAATGCTTTCGTAGTACAGGTAACATTAATTAACCCTTGTCCCGGCAACGATTTTTTGCGACGTTTGTCGGCAACGGGGGGTGAAATGACCCCCTCCAGGCATATCTCAAGTTCTAGAGCACATAGTGACACAATTCCAACGGCTACCCCCATATTTTCGGGGTCAAGCTTTTCAGTAGTGATACTGCCAACGTTAAGGGAGGTTGGTATTCAAGATGGTGGCCACAAAACTGGAAGTACTAGTGATGTCGCTGGCTTTCCAGATACACGTGTCGCTCCAATGACAGCATCGGCGTTTACGACTGTGTACAAAACATTTTAATCTGAAAAGATCTTGGCTGATGACACTTTGTTGAAAATCCAAGATGGCTGCTGGCTAACTGGAAGTAGTAATAACTTTGCTGCCGTAACAGATAGACATGTTGTTCCAAAGATGATTAGGTGTTTTCAGCTATGCACAGAAGATCTATACCTCCAGCAACCATGGCCGACGTCTATCCAAGATGGCGGCCAAAAAACCATAAATAATATCAATGTCGTTCCACCGATACCATAGGGGTTTACGACTACGTACAAAACATTCTAATCTCCAACAATATTGGCCGATGCCACGTTATGTCAAAAATTTAATTTTAATTTTAATCTTAAATTTTTGACATAACGTGGCATCGGCCAATATCGTTGGAGATTAGAATGTTGGCTAACCGGAAGTTGCTGGTATAAGAGTTAAACACTTCATTGATCATTATAACTTTTTTACGATTAAAAATTTCCTCAGCTCTAATTTGAAATATAACCTGCAAACAACATATTACAGCAATTATAAGCCAGATCGATGCAAAATGCTATTATCAGTAATGACAAAAAAAGACAGCGGACATAGATATATTATTGCATTATATATTTTAGTTTTTCTGAGCTCAGTTGTGTGATAAAGTCTGAAACTAGACATATGCACCACGCAAAACAAGTCCAAAAAAACAAGCAAGTCAGTAAATGAGTAATCTGCTGTATAAATAATTCAATTTTTGTTATTTCTCTTGTGGACCTACTGCTGGATAACAGCCCATTTAGGCCGGATGTGTGCCAAGAGTTATATGTTATGCATCACTGGTCTAAGCGTTGTGAACTCACCATACTGCTCCTTGAGAAGCCGCTGTGATATGCGATCTGTCACAGCAAGCTTGTCAGCAAAAGCGTTGACGTAAGCCGTAATGTCGTCAAACTCAGTATCGCGGTTCTTCATCATGTATGCAGCGCTCATATTGTGGAAAGAGTCCGCCAGTCGCGACATCACTCCCACACCTTCCTTCCTCGCAGCCTGGAACTCCTGCAGGCATACATTCCAGTTTTCATCATAATGTAATATCATTATGGTATTATTCATATCACACAATGCATACAAAATCTAAAATGCAAAATATACAATACAATACAATACAATGGAGAATTTGCACTCAAAAACTGACAAATAAACTGTCAGTTTAATCTAGCACATAAAGTAAAAAGAACTGAAATGTTTAAAAGAAAAATGAAATGAGAGATACTGAGAATAGAAATACTGTTAAATGTAAAAACTGACAAAATAACTGACAAAATTAGAAAAATGACTGAAAGTAAAGAAAACTAAAATAAGAGAGAAAAACTGAAAAGGTAAGAAATGAAGAATAATAATGAAAACCAAAACTCAGAAAAAAACTGAAAAAGAGTAGAAATAAAAATATAATGCAGCATAAAAGGATAAAATGCACAATGCACACACAGTAAAATCCAGAGCTTGGCAGGGAACAGAGCAAATACAACAACAGACACAACAAATGCCACTTTGTATAGAAATGAACTTATCTGACTCCATCTCCTTGTCAGAGAATATAAACTCAAAGCATTACTGCCATTACTATTCTTCATCATGAACAAATCATTAACAATGGATATATCCAGAAAATGTGCATAACTACAGAATCAGTTATTTCTGAACATAGTATATGGGCACTGGCAAAAAAAATATATACTGCACATAAAGAGCAAGCATGGCATCTTTTATTATGGGCATTTTCGGCATTCCCCTGTTCAAAATTAAACAGGTCAGGCTCATGGTTCCAGAGCTCAGGCGAAGCTCATTTGTGATTATCTGAATGATCTGACGACTTAACAATTTCTCACAAAACAGCAAAATACTGAAGCACATCACTGGATATTAACTATTTTGTGTTGCATAAAAAATGGTTGAAAAAGAAGCAGCAATCCTGAAAATGTAAATTTTTACAGAAAAACCAATTGTTCGTACCGTAATTATCTCTTAAATTTGGCTCTGGTCCTAGTTCAATTTGAGGATGCAGAGCAATCCAGCTTGAACAAATTTTAGTCCAGCACATCACTAATCACACGAATTAGCAATTCTAAACAAAATTCTATTTAGTGATATTCTTACCCATTGCTTAGCAGTAAGGAATGAGTAGAAATGTCGGCTGAAAGACAAGACAGGGTGATTGGCAATTCGCTGTAGAAAGTTCTGCAAAGCGACCATGCGTGTTCTCACAAATTCCTGATTAAATCTGTCCAATCTCTTCAGACTGTGCTTCTGTGGCAAAGGCTGTCACATATCAGCAAACATACCATACAAGCACATGAGTGGTAAATGAAAATTGACCACAATCATCCTGGTTTATAATAAAAGTTATTCTTAAAATATGAGCTTTGTTTTAATGCAAAATATGTGCCAAAATATACAGCAATTACGTGTGGGCAAATGTGCAGCAAAAATGACAGAAAATGCCAAAAAATATTTCATGCAGAAAATTGTCAGAAAAAAAAATCATTGCACCACAACACAAAAGAACAAAATGCAGCTCTTATTAACGAACTTCAACATTGCAAAAATGCACAAGTTAAGAAACAAAATTGGTCTTAAAAAACAATCACCTGCAGATATGTTAATCAGTGAATAATTTCTGCATATGCAAGCTCAGAGACACACTCAAATCATATTTCATGCTGATTCAATCTACAAGTCAGAAGAAAATAACCATTTCTCAGCAGAGCAACTACTGGTATTTGTCAATCAGCAAACATTAACAGATGCATTTAACCATTACACTATTTCCTGATCAAGTCCAGTTGTTGGCTGAAAGTCTGCAAGTTTCTCTAGATTCAGTTTCTCTGAAAAGTTTCACACTCAATTCTTAATCCAATCCCACCATATTCATCATAAAAATAACCACAGCTGGTAGCCAATACAGCAATCAACCAGTGCCTCAGATTCGGCGAGTTTTTAGCAAACATTATTGTGCACTTTATGAATTTATTTACTTACTTACTTACTTGAAATGTTACAGTCTATGCACAATCTAACACATAAAGACAACTAACTGACAGAATTCTGCTGAGTAGTGCAAAAAAACAGCTTTAGCTAACACATACAGGCAAGCAGTTTGTTAACCGTAACTCACTGGAATTATGTGAGATGAGTGCGTTTCTTCAAGGCGCTGTCGTAGCCACAGAAAGTCATTATACCGTCTCCGTACTTGATACTCATTACTATCCAGATCACAGCGAGTGGTCTACAAAACAGAGTTAAATCTGAAACTTTCAACACACGTGTAAATTGCAAAAACATAAACAATCAATGATACAGACTGACGTATTTCTATACCACAAAGAAAGTGAAATGCCACAATGTGCTTAAATGGCTCAGTAAAACAATCAGCAACGATTCGTTACCGTCACAAACGCATAAACAGCTCACTTTCGTTATGACGCGAAATGTAATGAACGTCTCCATAGCTGTGACATGTTTCTCGGGATTGTCGACATGCACAAAGATATCATGTTCATCGGTATCTAGGTAACTGCTGTCATTTAACTTTGCAACATGGTGACAGTTACTTTTGCCACTGCTGCCGATCGTAATACCATCCAGTTCAAGCTTGCTAGTTGAAGTCGGGCTGATCTGAGATAGATAGTACTGCAACAGAACAGAAATATAAACCACACCATGTTAAAACTGCTACCAATGTATTTTTAAGTGAGAAATAAAAATGCAATGGCAAACAAAATGCAAAGATACCGGTACATAAAAATGACAACAACTGTGTGTCAGACTTCTGGATCTAGATCATTAGTAAGCAGAAAAGGCAGCAATTCTTGTGCATGCTTTCGTGATGACATACACTGACTACTGCAATGCTATCTATGCAGGCCCTCCAAAGATGATCACAGATGAGTTGCAACAAGTGCGCAATACTGCCACCCGAGTAGTCAGCAACACACAGAAGTTCGATCATGATCTGTCGACACTCCTGCATGACAAACTGCACTTGCTGGATGTGCCAGAGAAAACCACCTTCAAGCTCAACCTCATGACATACCGTTGCCTGCATGGACAAGCACCTCGGTACCTTGCCGATTACATCACTTTAGCCATCGAAGTCACATCTTGACATCGCCTACATTCCAGCAATCGACACCGGCTGATGTACCTCGCTGTCGACTCAACATGTACGGTCATCGAGTTTTTCCGGTTCCTGGTTCAACGGTCTAGAATTCACTGCCAGATGAACTCAAGAGCTCCAGCTTCAGTTGTTTAAAACAATCCTCTCTTAGCTTTTACTAGTGTGATTAGCACACTAAGGCTAATTTTGAATGTTTTGCACTATAAAAATTCATGTTTTACTTATTTGCTTACTTACTTTAGAGCATTCCGCCTATGGTACCATCAAGACGGCACCAGAGAAAATTTCTCTCGAGTGCCGTCAAGACTTAGCCAGGATGTACAACCACCAAATAGTGGTCACAAATACCGGCCAAGGCCGTCTGTGTCCAATACCACCGTGTCCGTGCCAAGCAGCCTTTGTCGCTTGCCATCGGCATGCACACGGCGACACCAGAGCAACTGCCCGACCTCGGCTGTAGCCTCATGGGTCGGCAGTCCAGCCAAGCAGGTCCTCAAGCTAGGAACTATCATTGGATAGCCGCTTGACAAGTTTTTTCAACTGCCTGCACCAACCTCAATATCTAAGCCATACTGCACAGTAATATATGGTGTCCAGTGTCCACTATTGTTAACATAATTTTTTAAAAATCTTTCTAAAATGCTAACCCTAACCCAAACCCTAACCCTAATCATAATCAATGAACCATACACGATATAGACACAAACTGTTGTCTCTGCCGGCTTGCCCTACCGCCATAACCGATAACCACTCGCAACGTGGCGCCACATGTTGCACGCAAGGTAAAAGTCATATTCTACAAAAAAACAACTTTGGCCCGAGCTATAATCTGATATAGTACTGAAAAGGCCTGATCTAATATGTTATAGTGTCTTGGCATGGTTTATAGACCTTCCATATATATCTACCACTAAAATTATTGATATTCAAATTGGAATAGGCTACTTGACGGCACCGGAGAAAATTTCACTCGAGTACCGTCTAGAAGGGACCGTAGCCACTTCGCAACGGCGGTGTCTGGCTTTTTTGCCCCTTTGCCGGATTGCCCCCGGGCTTGTTCGCCTCCTAGCTCGTTCGCCTCCTGGCTGATTTGCCCCCTGGCTTGTTCGCCCCCTGTGCCTGGCTGATTCACCCAGTGGCTTGTTCACCCCTTGGCTCGTTCGCCCTCTGGCTTGTTCACCCCCTGTTCCTGGCTGATTCGCCCCCTAGCTTGTTCGCTCTCTGGCTTGTTCGCCCCCTGGCTCGTTTGTCCCCTTACCTTGGACGTTTCATCCTCGTTGAATACCATTAATTCGACATCGAGGTTTATACGTAATAATTGTCCTTATGCCTGGACAGTTTATGCATGATGATGAGAATAAACGATTGTGTGAATGTTTAATGCTTTGTTCAATTCTGAAATAAAATCTTTAGGCCTATACACTTATTTTATTTTACATGTACAAAGTTTTAGTACGCTTTCTCGCCTTAAAATGTTTGCAATGATGTCTGACGCTCTCTATAGATCTAGGCGTTCGTCAAGCGTTTACTAGGCCTAGACCCAAGTATACCTGTAAAAATTCATTTCAAAGGAAGCTTGATGTTGACACATAGAGCGCGTTGAATTCAAACACACTTAGTGCGATCAGAGTGGGGTCTGTGATGCAGCTTTGAGACATACCACCACCTGGTGACAGTGGTGAGGTAATGAGTGTTTTAGCTGACCGTACTTAAGTAACAGTCGTTGTCGACCGTCGTCTGTCTGTTACTTACTTTTGCCATTCTGTAAATTGAAACACAAACACAAGCCTCAATAATGAATCACAGGTATATTCAATGGGGGGAGCAAATCAGCCAAAGGGCGAACAAGTAAGGGGGCGAATTAGCCATGGCGCACAGCGTCATATTCAGTATCTGTAGGTGTACATCGCTATTGCTTGCTATTGCTATTGAACTCCGCCGTCAACGTCGGCTAGGGGCGAATCAGCCAGGGGGCGAACGAGCCAGGGGCGAACAAGTCAAGGGGCGAACCGGCAAAAAGCCATAATTCGTAACAGCAAGAAGGGGAAAGGCGGAGCGGGCAGAAATGTGAACTCACGTCAAAGTCGAATTCATCAGACTCGTCATCAACAGCGGCAGACAGATGATAGTTTACGCCCAGCGGGTCCCTGAACTCAGCAGACGACGAAGAAATCGTTTGACCATCATCCACTGCAAACACTTCTGCCATCATATCGCCGGCTGATAACGAGTGACACACTGACACAGTGCGCATGCGTATTGCCTACTGTAGTAAGTTCATTCTCCCCTCCTCTGTTTCAGCAGCTGGCACAGATCGTACCGTGGATGATGTCGCGCAAAAATGGCTCGCATTCGTTGCTTCTGAAATCAGCACTGATTACCATCGTCGAAAAATGTTAACTTCGTCATATGCCGGTGCCCGTTGTAGCTCTAGTCGTTTTAGGTCTCTGTTCATTACTTGTTCATTACTTACTTAATTTATCTCAAAATAATTACATTATATATTACTCTATGATGAAGCATTCGGCTCTTTGGTAGTGGTAAACATAGACAAAACATTACAAATTTTACAATGACGTCTGAAAACAAAAGCAAACCGAAAAGTGAAGGTAAATGCGAACATCGAGTTGTTCTAAATTACAAATAAAAATAAGTTGAATGAAAACCCAATTAAGCTGAAAGACAGTGGACCTTGACTAGCCACTAGCCAGACGTCAAGGGAGTTACGTTGGCTTACCCACCCAAATAATGCTGCCACTGCATATATAATATATATAATGTATATATTATATGTAATATATATGTTACTTATAAATACTAATGTCTGTGTAGTGTCGCTGGTCAACTGTAATTACTGTTTGTTGCAGGCGAGAAGCACGCCCGGCAGTTTGATTTTATGGCAATGTTCGAGGAATCTCGAAAAACAGCTGTTGAAAGAAGTCAGCCCGTTTTAGGCAAGTGCTTTATTGTTGTTAATACACGAGTTGGTTTAACTGTTTTTTGCTTAGTTAACATCAGTATGATCACTAACGTAATCCGCGTATTTTTCATTTTTTTATAGAGATATGTAGCTGAGAACTAATAGGCATAAGCTGCAGGAGTTCGTCAAATTAGCACTTTTATTGACTAGTTGGCTAATTTGTATATCTAAGTATTAGTTACGTACTGCTTTAACCTGTAAGTTTTATTTGTAGATAGCTGTGAAGTGTTTTTTACATGAGTGCATTGAATGTGACAGCTCAGCGTGAAGAGAGGATGGCTGAGGAGGAGCGACAACGTCTGCTGTCATCAGTTAATCACACCAACAATGACGATGATGATGCTGCGGATGTAAAACATGCTCACAGTCATTCCTTGTCAGTCCCTATTGATGTCGCATCATCTATAAAAGACGTTCACATCAATGAAGCTCATCGGAGCAAAGCTGCCAGCTTATTTCGACGATCTGTTTCTTTAGCTGGCAAGACCCACAGACGAGTCATCAACAGGTACAGTGATAGTGATGATGAGGACATTATTGGTCCCCCAGTTCCTTCCACAGATGCTGATCCACAGCAGTTGCAGCACACGGACAGTGACAGTGAAATTGGGCCACCAGCACCACCCGCTGTTTCATCACAGGATAGCAAACAAGGTTCCGCTGAGCAGAATGAAAGTAGTGATGAGGAGATTGGTCCAGCAGTGCCGGATTCAGCAGCAGCAGCATCTGGTGGTAAACAAGATGAGATCAACTCACAGGAAGATAGGCTGGCTGGCAGTGATGATGATGATGATGATGATGATGATGATGACAATGATGATAGCAATGATGAGGTTACAGTTTGCACATGTTTCTTATGCATTTATAATGTTTATCTCAGCAAATCTGTTGTAACAGTAATCTAAGTATTCTATGTTTTTTTAATTTTAGCTAGAGTTTGATTCTTATTAAGATGTACAGGGTGGGCCAAAAAAAAACATGGCACTTTTTTATTGTCCATATCTTCACCAAATGTTAACGGATTTTCAAAAGTCCTCAACTTCCCAATTCAGTGGACAGTTAGCAATAAGATGGTTATTGAATATCCCACCACACTTTAACTGTGTCGCTACATTGCCTTGTGAAATATAAATGTACAGAAAACTAGCAGTATTAGGCAGCATGCATATTGGTAAACAAAAAAACACTTCAGACAAAAAACACAGTGAATGATTTGTACGATGCTACACTGTGTTAGATCCGTTCCTTTGGATATGTGGCTTGTTGAATGATGTGTTTGTTTCTGGCCTTCCTGCCTTAGCGGGGCTACCAGTTCTTTCACAGTGGTCATGTTCTTTTCATTGTGTGCATGCGTCAGTCTGTCAGACTCGTGCTTTTGGTTGGTGCTTTGTGTTTGCCAAATCTTTTTAATAACATGCCCAGTCTTTTTTTGCAGTTTATCTTCGAAAATTTTGTCAGTATCCTTTGAAAGTTGCATCTTTAGGCTGGTACACGTTCTTAATAAAAGCCCTGTCTCCATTGTTAAATGGCATGTTACATTACCAGTATGCTGTCACTGCATTGAAAATTATTATTGAAAACAAATTTTTTTTGTTTACAAAAAGCAGAATTGTATCTGGTACTAAATATAATTTAATTTTCATATAAAAAATTGGTACAATTTTTGTCAGAAATATAATTTTTTTGTATATGCATTATAGTAATTTTGGTCATTTTTGAACATTTACGTTTTACACAGTAGTGTAGCAACGCAGTTGGAGCGTGGTGGGATATATAATAATCAGATTATTGCAAATCATCTGCAAAGTGCGCCAGTGAAAGAATTGTGAAAATTTATCAATTATCGGCAAAGATATTGACAAAAGTAAAGTGTCACGTTTTTTTATGGCCCACAGTGTACAGGGTGGGCCAAAAAAACCGGACCTGTTTGAGTGTTGATAACTCAGCGATGGTTAGTGGTAGAAAGATGTGTGATACGTCAGAAGTTTCAGAATGCTGTAAGGAATAAATGACTTATTTGCATAGGCATAGTGAAGCATTGAAATATTTTTGCCTAATTTGTGTAAATCTTTATTACCCCTGAAATTAAGCATTTGCCTGCACTCCCATGTGCCCGAGTTCATTGAACTCAAAAACTCACTGCCAAAAAGTCCAAATTTAAATTTTGTGAATTATTCAGTGTGGGGGCATTGCAACAGATAGTATGGTCACAAAATTTCAGTAACTGACCAGCTAAAGTGTGTGTTAATCGAATGCTGGGCTCAGCTGATCCTGAACACAATGACTCATTGACTCCAGCGATCGATCAGCTGTCTAAAAGGACTGATGACGGTTATGAATGCAAAAGCTGGGCAATTGCCTATGTCGAATTTTATCTAAACTCAATATATGTGTTAATGATTGTTGATATTTCACTGTATGCTGAATGAAAATCAACTTAAATTCATGAGTCACTGCCAATTTAGCATGATTTTAAGGGTGGGGCAGATTTGTGTAAATCAGGCAAAGAATATTTCAATGCTGAGACACGCAAGTTGTACACTTTTCCTGTACACAATTTTGAAACTTTTGGCATATTACGCGCCTTTCCATCAATAAACATCGCTAAGTTATAAAAGCTCAAATGTCCATGTTAAATCCATATGTTACAGTCAAATTTGGCAGAATTTCAGGGGTGACGAATATTTATACAAATTAGGCAAAGAATATTTAAATGCTTTACTATGCAAGTTTGTCATTTATTTCTTACAGCATTCTGAAACTTTTGACATATCACATGTCTTTCTACCACTAACCATCACTGAGTTATCAACGCTCAAACAGGTCCGGTTTTTTGGCCCACCCTGTATTTGTTTTTGGATAAATAGAAAAATGTATTTCTACTTGGAAAAATGATGCTTTTGTAAGAATGTACTCAGTTAGAAGTTAATGGTTAAAGGTAGTGATATAGCTCTTAATGGGAAGCTTATCTCAGAGCTACTGAGCATCACCTGCCATATGGGATCACACAGTGTTACCTGCCACCCAACACAGGTGAACGCGCCTCACCTTAACCCCAGCTAGATAGGCTGGTACTCGATTTACCTACCCCATAGGGATGGAAGGCTGAGTTGACCTAGGGAAATGATCATCTTGCATTTAACCTCTTTTTCTATCTGGCATTTATTAAAACATTACTGATTAAAATTACATCTGTGTATATTAGGTTTTGGAAATTTAGTTAATTTTGTATATGGCTTAATTGTAACAAACAGAAGTAGTGCAATTCAGTTATTTATATTTCAGTATTAGTTGTGCACAGTTATTAGTACTGCTTTAAAAGAATTCTGTAGTACAGAGAAAGAACTGAAAATTGATTACACTTTAATTTGGTGGAAAGGTTATAACTTGTAAAGCTCGACAGTCATTTAGTTAATTAATCTTTAATATCAGCAGTTGTAATTTATGGCAGTTTTTAAGATATTATGATATTGTGCGATAGGATCCACTGAGGCGTATTCCTCGAGATAGTGCTGTGACATTGGAGCATGGAAGAAAACCAGTAAGATCATTTTGGTCTTATGTTGTAATCTGTTAACTCTTGCATTACTGGAGCATTAATCTGCTGTATTTAGGATAAGTTGACTGCTTTTTGTACATTGGTATCAATGACATAAACATGTATATACCAGTATTGCTGTGTTTTACATCTTTTGCTAAATATTACTTAATGGCAAATGTGACAGTGTGAATGGTTTTTGTTTGATCATTGTATTCTGTCATCAGTATATTTTGAAAGTATTCAAGGTGTTTTGTCAATTACTGCACTTCTTTCTGTTATACTATCTGCATTGCTGTTTTGGTTGTTTAAGCACGGTTTGATGTGTAACCGTGTCGCGCATTTTGTCAGATTTCGGCACTGAGTCTTGATCCATCTGGTGCACGGCTTGTGACTGGTGGGTACGAATATGATGTCAAGTTTTGGGACTTTGCTGGGATGGATTCTTCCCTGAGGTCTTTCAGAACAATAACTCCATGTGAGAGGTTCGCTGTTTAATCAGTTATGTTGCACAGTGTGATTATTTCTGTTGTTGCTTCGCCGTGACTGTTCCTAAGTTTATTAGAGAAAAATGCTGCAAGATATTTTATTCGCCTATTCAGATATTTCCACTAATATTATACTACTACTTCTACTGCTACTATTGCTACGCTGTTGATTTGTTGTGACTCAGATTTTTTATGTCAGCTTATCAGTGTTTATAATAAAAGTCGGCATTTTGTTCAAGTGATTGCTGTCACAATGTTGTCTTATGTATAACACTTGGCAGATATGTTAATATTTCCTGTTGATTATTAATGTAAACAGATATAAAGGTAGAGATAACACGAACTTACATATTGTGCCATGTTATAGAATCTATGTTGGTATGAACTATATAGCATGTTGCTGTGAGTGTCCATTGTCCACGTCGTTTCTTTAGCATAACCTGTTCTCGGTTTTCCTCTGTACTCGTGACTGACCTGTGTTAGCAATTTGTATAATCAATGACATTAGTAAAGGAGGTACTATTCAGCAAAATTGTCTCAGTGCACTTTGATAAGGGATCTTTTTATACAAATGGTTCACCTGATCGCACGATGTTGTTGTTTTGCTATAAGATTAAGTGGTTCATATAGCTTCGCATAGGAAACCCATGTCAGAGTTATGGAGTGTCACCTGACATATGAGACCACCCAACATTAACTGCCACCTGACGCAGGTGAACACTCCCTACTTTGACCCCAGCCAGGCAGGTTGGTACTCGATTTATTTACTTCAAATGGATGGAAGGCGGAGTCCACCTGGGTGGTCGGTTGTCAGAATTTACCTGCCTCAAACAGCCACCCTTTTAGATACTAACTGTCCACAGCACAGGGCAACTACATTAATCGGACACTAACCACTAGACCTTGCCACCATGTGTGAAGTCCGTGACGATTTTGTGTGCTGTTTGCAGCCATGCTATCCGTGATTTGAAGTTCAGTCCAACAGGTAATGCAGTTCTCGTCATATCGGGCAATGCTCAGGCCAAGGTGCTGGACAGGGATGCTCACGAGCTGCTTGAGTGTCCCAAGGGTGATCAGTACATCATTGACATGGCCAGCACAAAGGTATAAAATGCTATTGATTGATTGGTGCACTGTAAAAGGCATTTAACCAGACATGACTGTCTATGAAGATTATTGTCACATGCAGATAGGACAAAATCATGAGCACGTAAACTGTCAGAGTGCTGAGTGTAGTAGGTCAACAGTTCACAGAGGCAGTGGTTAGATTTCTTGACGTTATTAAATAGGTTATCAGAGCAGGCATTAATAATGTCACTGATGGATATTTGCTAAACAATATAACCAAAACTGTAGAACTGCTTAAGGGTAGATTGTTGTTTATTATAGTTAGTGAATTGTGCTAATGCATCGGCTTTGTATGTGTCAGGGCCACACAGCTATGCTGAACGCTGGTTGTTGGCATCCAAAGAATAAGGAAGAGTTTATGACATGCTCTAATGATGGGTATTTGCATTTTTAAAAATATTTTAAATGTATAAATAACTTTTTACTATACCCTTTGACTACATTGTGCAGAATCATATGGTCAATGGAGTTAGTAGAATTGGACTATACATGCATAAATGAGGATTTTTGTGAATTCATTTTGCATTTGTCGAATGAATGAGCTTACCGGTATTTCATTTTTCATTGAGTGGATACCTATTGACACTTAACGGATGATGTATATTGTTATTGATTCTGTTGGTTGTATTATAAATGAGTTTGTTTATGTGAATGAATCCATGTATGGCTTTTAATCTGCAATGTTAATTTTTTGCTACTCATGTTTCATGACTCTCCTGGAAGTTACCAGAATGTATCTTGGAGTTAAAAATATTAGTTGAAACTTATGTTCAAAGTCATTGAGCATGTGAGCACTGTTAAAATGCTAATTACTTTATTTGCATAAAAACAGTGTCTGTTTTACAGCAGATGTATTTGTGATAATACTGCTGATTGATATGTACGATTGTGTGAATGGTACGTTGCACTCAGAACACTGCGGCTGTGGGACGTCAACGGTGGTAAGAAGCACAAGAGTATAATCAAGCCAAAGACCGTGCAAGGCCGACGGACAATTCCAACTACGTGCACATACAGTCAGGAAGGTCGTTGGATTGCTGCCGGCTGCCAGGACGGCTCCATTCAGATCTGGGATCACACTAAACTCTTTGTACGTTCTCAGCTCTCCGTGTCTGACTTTACACAGTTAAACAGTGGGCTAAATGGTGTGTATCGCACTATAGCTTGTTGATCGAAACCTGCCATATGGGATCACTCAGTGTTACCTGCCGGCCGATGCAGGTGAAAGTACCCCTCCTTAACCTCAGCCAGGCAGTAAAGTACTCAATTTATCAATACCCCCGAAGGATAGAAAGCTGAGTTGTTAGTTGCATACCAAGATGGTTTACCTGTCCAGAAAAGTTGCCTATTCAGATACTAACCTGGTCTGACGTAGGGCCTTTTGAGAGAGAGAGAGAGAGAGAGAGAGAGAGCAAGTTAGCAAGTGAGACACAACAAGTTAACCACAACACCGTGGCACATGTGTCTGGCTGCATTTGACCATCTTGCCTTGGATGCACGGGATCGAATTAGTGATCTAGCACTTGTGCAGCTGGTTTCTACTGGCTGTGCCAACTTCGTCGCATTCGGCGGTCGCTTGATGAAGAATCGGCAGCAACTCTTGTGCATGCTTTCGTGACGTCACGGATTGATTATTGCAATGCTATCTATGCAGGAGCTCCGAAGACGATCAC
>Ga0056128_1003381_pt1 | contig 19536 bp, 18 predicted proteins | sample WorMetLIZISLAND2_FD_71113 | JGI IMG/M metagenome (GOLD analysis project Ga0056128, IMG submission 71113) | Marine gutless worms symbiont microbial communities from Max Planck institute for Marine Microbiology, Germany - Olavius geniculatus... ... | reverse complement strand
TCTTATGACCTCAGACCACGCTCTCATGACAAACTTCTGCTTAACAAAACTACTTATCTCAACGAACGTGACTTTGTCATTCGCATGCTTTACAGAGACAGCTATTGATGTGTATATCTTGCAAACTAGGCCTATGTCCGATTTTGTTTACTTCGTCACTGACTATATCTTTCATAAGCTGCGTTTGTCAGCTTTTTTTCTAAAGAATATGATGAATGAATGAATGAATGTGTTAGATAGCGGTAACCGAACAATCCTAATGACGTGTTCAGAACGTTTCTCTATTCTGTTGAATGTTTGGCAGACGGTCTGGCAGGGTAGTTAATCACCGATATACGTTGCAACGCTTGAAGATCTTTGTTTACTGTAAAGGATACGAAAGTGCTCTGCGTGAATGCACGCAGCGTTTCGACACGAATACAACAAGAATTGTTTTTATATCTTGCGATATCACAGGTGAGCGAATTAGCGTATTTTAGCGAATATTGTTATAAACCACTTTGACAACAAATAACCCTCTAGATTGTTTCAATGTAGTCTAATTATTATCTTCGCCAATGGAACAAAGTGAATAGGAGGAGATTATGAGATTGATCGATCTGTCCGTCGTTGTGTGTGTCCGTCCGTCTGTCTGTTTACACGAATACACAACCGGCAGGAACGGTGACGCCCTCATGTGAAAACTTCTACATTGGCGGAGATATGCACTCTGACGAGTGCCTTCTATTGTTCAGTTCAGTTCAGAGTTGATGAGCTGTTGATAAGCTTTTGCTTTTAATGCTCGTATCTTTTGTGTCCCATGAACTGGTTCGCTGCGCGCTTTGAACGTATCGACCTGAAAGCTATTGTAAAACACAAAACATTGCAAATTATTTGTTTTTGCCTATGCTACATGTAACCTCGTTTTAACATGCATTTTAAGTTTTTAACGTTTTAAAAATGTTTACACAGTTTCAGTCAGACGTGGTTAAAAGCAAAAGTAAAATGCCAAGTATCACCCAAAACATTCAAATTATAGACGAATGCACTACCGACACAGTGGATATGCCGATTCATTATGATGCAGTCTTTTGTCCTGTATGCTAAATAGTGTTGTTTAGAGGCTTAGGACAGTAAGCTTAACGTTGCGTATACGCTAGTCTAACAGTTGACAACAAATTTAGAAAAAAAAACATTCAAACAAAAACTGCTATATGACATGTCGTTCAAAAAGCTACTTACCGCAATCATCTGTTTATTGGTTGCTGCAGACAGGATACTTTATCCAGACAGAACACAGGAAAACAACATCATACCATTGGGGAATACTTCAGCTGACGTCGGTGTATTGGCTTTTACATTATGGATTAACAAAATTCCAGCATTGAGAGCGGGAATTCTGAAGAACGTTTATGCGTTAATCGGAAGACAAAGCACCGATCCAAGCTTGAAGAGGCTTCAGATATGGAGACCTGTGTCTGAGTCCGATTACGTGCTGATTTGGGAAAGGATCGCCAATTTCACCGCCGCTCACACCCGCTCTCTGTACAGGGTATAACACAACATTCATATTTGAATAAACAATGATTGTTTAGAAGACTGTTTTTGGCAAAATGTTCAAAGAGGGGTTTAGTGTGCTTGCGGATTCGGTCAGTATTCTTCTAGTAGCCTTTCTATTGACTTGATTTGGTGCAGATTGTTTAATATTTATCGTTGGTGGACAATTGCAAGATCTGTTTTTATCTTCATTCGGGGTCTGAACCCCAGAGTGACCCTGATTTGTCTAGAAATTGAATAAAACATTCTATTCTTGTAGGTGCAAGTGATATCTAACTCGTGACGTTTAGATTACGTTTCGAATTTCGCTACAGGTCATTTGCATGAGACAGTTGCTAACCTACTGTGTGCTGGGGTCAACTCAGCCTCCTACCCTCAGCGGTTAAAAATGGGTCAGCTATAGCTTGCGGGCTACGAAGTAAAGGACTAGTGTGGATAATTATGGTGGTGGTATGCTTGCTGGCTGCACCGCGGATCAAATTTTTCGTTGGTGTTGGCAATGGATGGCCGCATAATGCAATACGATATCAGTAGCTTATGCCAATCAGCTGCCACTTTGAAACTCTAAAGTGCTTCCGGTCACGAGTCAGACTTGTGTAAGCAGCGCTGTATCGGGTATCGGACTTTTCTTTTATGGACGAATGTTTTGCGTACGGCTTGCAGTTTGACGTGTCGGCTGACAACGTTGAGGTGTCGGATGGTGACTGGATTGGTTGGGTGAACGAGGACAACAACACGTGGATCGTTGCCGATCACTGCTTGGCCGTTGATCCGTGTCAATGTTCAGCGCTGTATGACTTTGCAACGACCTACGACTGGCCGATCGTTAACAAGACATCGACGAACTTCACGTGTCAACCGTACAACTTTTCTGTCTCCGTCGCCGTGGAAATGCAACCGTGTACGTAACTCAGCGTAACTGTCGTCTGAAACGAATTTTCATTATGTTCCGATTTGTTCTGTGCACGAAAGTAATTTCATTTAATAGTGTTAATAATTTATTTCTCGTCTATTCAGTCTGCAAAGATAACGGCGGGCTAAGCGGAAAGTAACGGCTGACTGACTGTAATATTATTTAGATCGAGATCAGGGCAGCTGCGGTTCCACTGAACAAATTTAACTTCCACTGCAGGGAAATGACGACCGGAATCTTAAGTAAGACCAAGCAGTGAATACGCTTATTAAAATGCCATTTTTGAATGTCCGCTAGCGGTGTGGCTTCTAAAGTAGTAGGACCTACACGTATTTGTCATGTTTTGCCTGTTTGGATTCAGCTACAACTTTATCGAACTTTACCGCTGAAGTCACACTGAGCGCCGCTTCGTCTGCGCAAACGACGATGACAGCTGACGGTAAATACACATAACGCACTGTCCATTATTCACTGACCCGGATCTTTTCCTGCACGTTGACTGATAGGATACTTTTTATCAAAGTGAAAAAAGAGAGAAAAATAATGGTAAAAGTACACATAAAATAAATCAAGTATTGTTCTGGCAAAAGGTAATCGCATATTTACATACGTTTAGTTTTCGGTTTTCACCAGATCATTTCCGATACGAGATGAGCATTGACTATTACAGCTATGCATCAGTCATTCTGCCGTGTCCCAATTGCGTGTCGTTTTTGTCTCGGTCGATTCAGCAATTCTGTGCATTGTAGGAGTTGATGCAACTGTGACGAGCACAGACACAGGTAAATTATTCTACTGTGTGCTGCCGAATGATTTTTCTCAACCATGATGACAGTAAATGTAAGCTCACGCGTAGTGTCTTGTCAAACTATAAAACCGGTAAAATTGAATAATACTTTACTACAATACTAGCGGTATAGTGTGATACAAGTGGCTAAAACATCTGAGTTTTTTATCTGTGATGACTGCGTTATTTTTTGATATTGTCGTCGGTTAAAAAGTGGTGAATTTTAATGACTAACTGTGCGCAAATTAAATTTAGTAAATTGCTTTATAGGCTGAAGGCAGAACATTTTAGCTGTAGACTTACTGTCTTGCATATCTTTAATAGTTTTATCTCTTTTGAACATATTTAAAATATTCGTAGAGATATTTGTTGACACGATCGATATCATGCAGTTTGAACGAAATATTTTTACTTACCTCACGTTTTCATGTTTAATGGCAAAAGTAGACATTTTTGAATGTTTTTTCTTTACATTTTGTAGGCATGATCGTCGGAATTGTTGTCGGAGCGTTTGCTGTCATCTGCCTGGCTGAGGCTGTTGTTATAGCAGTCGTGATCTGCGTACGTCGAGGGTATGTAATAATGACACACGTGAATACGGGCCTACAGCAGAATGAAAATCACAAAGTTATCTTACGACACACGTTTGAATAACTTTTATTACTCGTTTGCGTACTTTTCTTGCAACACAAACAGTCAGAGACAGTCAGAGCCCGCAGACCTCCGCCAAGGCAATGTTGTTCGCTAGGTGGCAGCACCATCTTCGGTTTTGCAGCGGTTTCTCTTATGCCCCATTGAAAGCAATGGTAACAAAAAATTCAAAGTGATCCAGAATCTAGGATTCCTTTCGGATCATACCCAAAATTGAATCGCGGATAGGTTGTGCCATGCCCGACATACTCTCAAAATTTCAGAAAGATCCGTCTACAACTTTTTGAGTTATCTTGCCAACAGACAGACAGACAAACAAACAAACAGTCTGGCGAAAACATTACCTCCTTGGCGGAGGTAATAATAAACGAGAGTAGCCCTACTTATTGTCAGGCGGACTCTTCCTATTTGGGTATTTTTTTATAGGATGATTGATTGACCGACTGATTAATAATTGTAGATTTGTTAAATGATTGATTGATCTATCCATATATCAAATGCATATCGTTTTTGGCTGACCGTGCTAACGGTCGCTTTTTGGCACAAGATTGTGTCACTCTGTCGTCTGTCTGTTGTCTGTTGCTTTGTCTATAGCGTTTGTTGTGGCTAAACGGTATTTCATACCGGAAAATAGTCTGAACAAGTCAATAGGGTTACCCGATGGCTACCTGTGGTATTAAGTCGGATCTTCTAAAACTTCTTATTCTGCTAATGGAGCTGTAATTTATTAATAATTTTATTTCCTTGAAACATTTTTTGAACATTTTGATTATCTAATGTGTTTTAAATCTTAGTTATTGATAATTCTATATACAAATTGTGTTCGTACTTACGTTTGTTATTATTGACTTCCGTAAGAGCTTAATGCCTGGATGTTCCTGTCAGTGTAATGTCTAATTGCAGTTTCTTACGTGTAATATGTTTTTGGACGAATAAATGATTGATTGATTGATAATTAATACGGTATAACGCGAGATGAACGCGCGCGATGTTTGTTATACTAGCGTTGATTGTAGCGTTCCAGGGCAACGTTGCCGTAGCGTCTATGGAAATGTGATCACCTCAGGATAATACTTTCTCTCTGCGACCGGGAGTTGAAACGCTTGCCGTCGGATATAGGCGGTACGGTCGGCCTTTTCTAGCAACAGCTGGGCTTCTCGTTTCTACATAAATTGTGTTGTGTTGTAATCGTGTATAAATTGTTTCGTTCGAAAACAGGAAGAAAGCAGCCAGTCGCACTGCGGCGGTGCAGCACAACACTGGGAACAGTTACAACAATTCGACGGAAGTCGACTCTGCAGGCTATGCTTCAGTAGGCGCCGTCGACCAGTCGGGTAGAACGCCAGCTTATGAAATACTTTCCTCTGCTCAGACGCCGTCGCCGCTGCCTTCAGACCACCCGCCGTCTGAATCCGTCTATGACGACATCGGCAACGACGATTATCTGGAGCTTGTGGATTACGTTGAACCGTCCAAGCCTACCAAAGATACTAATGTATAATGACTACTAATGAACATATAACAGCTAGACGGTTTCAGCAGACATAGGCTAACATCTTCGTCCGATAACTCCTGCTACCAGTTTCCGCAAATGTTGCAACTGTAGTGCTTTGCGAGATTTATCGTACAGTTTTCTTACGTTTTATTGTTGTAATTTCTAGGGCTAGGCCCTACAGTGTTTTTGACTGTTCACCGCTGCCGTTCAGGACTGTGTAGCAGGCGCTATTATTATTGTTTGTTTGATTGATTGATTGAAAAACTCGACGGAGCTACTTTTTCGGATTAGGCTATGTCTTTCAGGATGACTTGCCGTTAACGAAAATCGTTCACTGCGTTAAGCTTACGGCGGTGGTTGCTTGCAAATTCGAGTTTTTTATCAGCTCGTCTTTTCGACTGCGTCTGTTCGTCCGTTCGTGCGTCCGTCCACAAAACTTATTGCGATTTGAATGAAATTTAGTATACTAAATTTCATGTGTGATACATTCAGTCATTTTTCATTCATTCACAGACTTGTCAAAACTCAAGCACGTGCACAATATGACCCGATTTTAGGTCGAGCGATATTGCGAAACCCCAGAGACCTCGGAAGGTATTTGAAAGTGGGGGGCAAACCATGGCGAGCGCGGAGCGCGAGCCTATAACGGGGGTCTGGGGCGGAGCACCCAGCGGTGTCCAAGGGCAGAGCCCCTGGTTAGGGGGTCAGGGGGGCAAAGCCCCTCTGAAGCTGAAACACTTTTGGCTTTTGGACGTTTAATGGAAGCGGCAAATTTGCCTACTTTTCTGAAGTATAGAAACACAGAAAACCAGGCATTTGTGTTGTCTCGCCAATGTGGCCATCGTACCATCCCCTCCTACTTTTATGCACCATTTAGCCATATGCGGTCTCTGGAATGAAACTTCGTCCCCCAGAAGCAAACTTCTTTTTTGACGCGCTACAGCTATAAATGCTGTAGTCTCTGGCAACTGTGCAAATATTTTGGCGCCGAGGCGATCATGGGACGTTGCACAGTCAGCACAGGTTTGAAGCTGAAATGATAGTCACCAAAATTGCAATGGTCTAGTTACTCGGATTTTGCTCTTTGCTGCATATTTGAAGCATCACACCGCTGCAATATTACCGTCTGCATTGGCTTCATGCGACGGAGTAATTAGCGTAGGCTATAAACCAGTGTGTCCATGGCGCCAGCCTATATCTGGGTGACGCTTTATCATTAAACTTCCTGTTCGACAACGCCTTCGTTTAGTTCGTTCATCGAACTCGTCACTGTCTATAGCACTCTACAATCTACATCGGCGAGGCGACCGAGCGTTGCCCGTTTTTGCAGCAAAAAAACTTGGATCAGACTGCCATCAGATGTGACGTCACCAAAGTGTCTACGATCATTAAGACTAAACCTAAGTCTCTTAGCCTCCTTTGTTTTTCGTGTTTTCCATAGCTGACAGTAAAGTGACTAAAATGCTAGGCATTTTTTACTTTAAACTTCAATGTAATAATAATGTAATGCAAAGCATCAGCACCAGCAACTTATTTAGGCATGGGCATAAAAAGTGGGGCCCCCGCTCAAAAAAGTGAGGGGGCAATTGCCCCCCTTGCCCCCGCGGTTCTGCGGTTTATGCGAAACCCGGACAGAGGAGTTGACCGCAATTCGGTAATTTCTTCGCGCGTAGGTGCGATCACGGCGACGTCATGAATCACGGCAAGTCGTAAGCCTATTGAATGATCGACGCTCAACACGGAGTGTCGAGGGCGGTGATTTTCTCACACCGAACTCGCAGAAAACTTTCCCTTGGAGGCAAAGCAGATACGCGACTGCGCAGGCGTCGAGATGAGTGGAAATGGAATGGGAAATAGGTGTCCCTGCTGAGCCAAATGTGAATCTAGGGAGCGTCGTGAGCTGTCCCAGCTGGTCGAAAAATAAATTTAGCACATTTTTACTCTCACAGTACATTTCTGGTGGAACCGCAGCGTGGCAAACAAATGAGAAAATGTTTCTGCATCTTTCTGCATTTCCTTTCAACTATTTCCGAACATCTTTAAACTGAAACTGGATTCCGACTTGATGACGTCATAATACAGAATGCTGGAGCGACTTACTGCTACACTAATGTGAAAAATGGATCTTTTTAAAAATCGTAAGTTTGTTGTGACTTCGCCTTTCATTAGTATTACGCACATATTATATATTCTGTTTCATTAAAGACGTGGATTGAATTCCCAGTTGACCAAAAAAAGCTTGTAGTACTAGTAGCTAGCAAACAAAGATTTTGCTAGTAGGCCTAGTTTACAACGCACCAGTGTGACATCGATTGTATGAATAGGCCAACTCTTGAACCAGTGAACGAATATTGACTGATTGATTGATTGGGTGATAAACCTACTATAATAACCTCAGGTATGAAGCTTTGATGTTTTAATGCTTTTAGTGATAGGATACTTTTCCGTAAACCGAATGGTCTTGAGAGAGAGGTAAGTATTGTACCCTGCCTACAGCTATGCTCCAGATGAACACGGTATACGGTACCTTTTATCTGTGTTGTGTGTGGACTGTGGATACAGGCGGGCTCGGCATGAACGCCATGGGCATGATGATGCCGAACAACACAATAACGGAAGTTGGCGGCAGTTTTCATCTGCAGTGTCTGTCTCACGACTACTGGATGACTCGCGGCGCTTACTGGTACATCTTCTTCAGTGCCACGTCCATCGTCTGCCGACTGCAGCCCGCCGCGGAGAAGGGCACGCTGGGCAACTGCACGCGCCCGTACGACCTGTCCAGATTTAGCGCCTACCGAATGTCGTACGTGCTGATGCTGGACGTCAAAGACGTGCTGAGGACTGATGCTGGACTCTACGTCTGTGCGCAGCCGCCGCCCTGGTACGACGTCCTCGGAGACCTCGGTCTTCTCGCAGTCGTCGGCGTCGTCTGTGAGTTTCAGTAATACCCCGTTTACACTATCCAGCAAACGTCTAGCAAACATCGAGCTGGCCTGATGGAACCCCGCCCCCTGGATTAAATGTAGGCGGGCCTAGGCTTAACTCACAGCTGATAGGCCTATACGTGTTATATAGGCTTTCCAATATGCCTATCGCCAATATTATAATGTTGTCAGGTGGTGTTAATAATTGTCAAGTTCGTTTGCGTTGTTCTCAGGGCTTGCCGTTTGAGGCGATCGATCGGTCGATCGCCTAAATCGGTCGATTTTTTAATCACCTACTCGCTGGCCACGTTTAATGATTTTTAGTCGCTATGTTGACGCAAATCTGCAATCGCTTATTTTTTTCATTTTTTCATCGTTTGTTAATATATCTGAGAAGCGAATTCTGGACGGTAAGCCTACGAAAACTCTTTTAAAAGATACTGATTTTCTTCAATTTCAACAACCCGCCCGGCCTCCTAATTACCATAGAACGTCCAGCTAGCTGAATGAATGCTCGATCTTGTAAACACAAACTTCCAGCAAATTTCCAGCAAACGTCGAGCAATTAGCACGTGTGTTTCGAATACATTTGCTGGACGTTTGTTGGACGTTTGCCTTATCGTGTAAACGGGGTATAAAACGTCATCACACTCGTAGACATAACTGTAGTTTGCCTACTTTGCTACCAAGACTGTGATCGACGGGGTACTAGCAGGATTTTAGTGGAGCGAGGATGCTGCATGGGGTCGACGCCTTTCACGGTTCCACCAGTTTTTTTTTACAAAGGGAACACTTTTCCCATTATTTTACTTAATCGGTGTAAAATGTTTTGTGCTTCGGTTTTTGTGGATAGTGAATATAAAAATTTGCAATGATCGTCAATGTATTATAATAATTTATGTACACGTTGGTTTTTAAACGAAGGACAAAACGTGCAAAAAGTCGAGCAAGATTTTGCCTTACGCCACTGAGTTTCGGGCGTTCTCTGTTTTTCACGTTACCTACAGGCTAGTGGTTATAAAGCGTTGGTTTCGACCATTTCCCTAGTTACTACTTGGCAAGCCATCTCGGTATCTGTATAATCAGTCACTCAGGTCAATTGCGAGCTCTTCATTCTCCGGGGGAGAGAAATCGAGTAACGACCTGCCTGCTGGTTCTGAGCGCGTTTACATGTTTCGATTAGCAGGTGGGATCCCACACGACAGGTGACACTCCGTAGCTCTAAGATGTATTTCTATAAAGAGCTTCGTATTCCTTTTACTTTTAGTTAAACTATATTGCAACGTTTCCAGTGCGGCGGTTGGCTGTCGAATGCAGACAACGGTCCAAACGTGACGGCGATCAGGCATGTCGGCGGCGACGTTCATCTGCGATGCTATGTCGAGTTGATCGACGTCTACCGGACCAACGCTCACGTCACCTGGTGGCACAAGGACAACGCCAAACCGATGCCGCTCATCCGCGCTACCGCCCTATCAGCCACGGTCAAGTCTCCCGGCTGCAAGACAGCCAAACGACGACGAAGGAAGGCCGGTGTCACCGGCAATGGGACGAAAAGCGACGGAAAGTACCAGTGTAGCGCGAGGTGGGATAGGCCGAGGCCGTATATCCCCGCCACGGTGCAACGAAACTTCCTGACGCTCGAGACGTCGCGCCACAAACCGACCCTCGAGCTGTGTGTCGAAACGGACCCGTGCGCCAAGAGTGAGTCAATAATATACTGACCGTGCCACAGATGAACACAGGATGACTGCATATGTTCCACACCGTGACCGGAAAAAAGATCACGGACATTTTCGACTTTAACGTAAAGAAGGATCATCAGATTTTAATCATTGTTGACACCAACATTTCTAACACAACTAGCAATCAAATAGCTGTCCAATTTTCCACCGCACCCATTGTCTGCTTCTGCACTACCTGGGGAAACAAAACCAACGAAATATTGCATTTTTATCCCATTTTGCCTGTTAGGGTTTTTCCAGGTAGTGCAGAAGCAGACAATGGGTGCGGTGGGAATTAGAACGGTCATTTGATGGCAAGTAGTGTCAAAAATGTTTGCACCAAAAATTACGACATCTGTCAATCCTTCTTTAAGTCACAATCATTAAGGTTGGGGTGCTTTTTGACGTATTTCTGTTCATTTAAACTCATATGTCTTTGGTTCTGTTATTCCCAGGTAGTGCAGAAGTAGACATTGGGTGAAGTGGAATATCGAACGCTAATATGATGGCCAGCTGTGCCGAGAATAAACATACCAAAAATTATTAAAATTAGATATCTTTTTTACAAGTGACAATCGATAACGTTCAGGATCTTTTTTTCCGGACACGGTGTATATCCATAATTGCTAACATTTTAGGCCAAATGATTTTACAGTTGCAGTACCCTCAAGACTGATGCGCATATTTTGTCCATTAGGCCTATGCCTACTTCCGCGTTTTACCTTTGTCCGTGCTAAGAGTTTTACAATATGACTACTTTTGATGGTACCTTTGTGAAATTGTGGTTGTAAAATTTTTAATGGCTATAAACAAGAAATCTGAGATAATGCTCATGAGACGCGCGAGAGCATATGGCAGTTCCTGTTCGCACGTAATCGCGGTCTATCGCCATCCATTTTGTCGCAATTCGCTTTTTTGCAGCCATAAATTGCCAAAAAATTGCTTAAATCAATATTTTTACAGTTCAGGATCATTCAAGGTCATCGATGTTGACATTCCAAAGAAGCTCGTCGTTGGTGCTTGTTATGATAAGCAGCATGTCTGTGCATATCTGCAACTATTTTCACGCTAGACAAGCCAACAGCGCATAAATAACTACTCTTCAGAGAGATACCCTTCTTTGACAGCCGCGTGCGCAGGCCTCCTTAAATCTAAAGGGTCCGGACTAAGATTGCGAAAATCTACATTCAATGCTGAAAATTTGATACGCAGGTTGTATTGGCTTATCTCCAGCCATTTCGGCGCAATTCACTCTTGTAATGCGTGTTGCAGCCCAAAATCGCGAAAAAGTCACTAAAACCCCCTATTTTGGAGGTTCAGGGTCATTCAAGGTCTTTGATGTTGACATTTCTAAGAAGCTCGTTACCAGCGCTTGTTATGATAAGCAGCATGTCTGTGCCTATCTGCAACAATTTTCACGTTAGACTAGCCAATAGCGGTAGAATAACGTCTTTTAGGAGGGGTGCCCCTTTTTTGCCTCCTCGTTCACGGGGACCCCTTTTATGTACTGTCATGAAATTTTGTCTTCAAATACTAAAGACACTAGGCTATCATATGGTGAAAACGCGAAGTCTCTATCTCAACTGGTTTTGAAACGGTACCGGGTCGTGACGGACAGACGGACGGACGGACAGACGGACAGAATTACTATAGCTAATACGTGCTATAGCTAGCTAGCTAGCTCTCGCGCGTTAAAATGATGTGATATAGTATTTTTCGTGGTATGCGGTTCTTTGTAATTGACATTTTGCACTTCTTTGTCTTTGTATGTTTATTTCTGTATTTCATTTAGTAATGTCACTTGATCTAGGTTGTTTATAACCGACGCTTGTAACTATTACGCCGACGCGTCACAACCTTGAACGTACGTCATTCTATTATCGTGTAGGCCCATGATTCCGTTGTTAATTTTGGCGATACAACAGGTACTTGTAACTTTTTCTCGACGCAGTTCACATTGCACTGTTGCGTTTGTTTTCAGAGACTGAGAGAGCGAAGGTGTGTGTAAAGAAAGACAAAGTTGTCGCTGGCGATACAAGGCGGATTGATGACGATGCGAAGAAACATAACGATACGAGACGAACCAAGATAAACGTCAGCAGCATCCCGCATCTGTCGCAGCTCTGTTTCTTTGTCGCAGTATTTGCGTCCGCTTTCGCACCTCTCTACTTCACATCCATTCATTGAGTCTGACATGGGACAAACAGTATTACTGATCGCTCGTTCGTTGAAACTATTTGGCTGTCTTATACCCCGTTTATACGAGCAAGCATACATGAAGCAAACTTGAAGCAAACGCATTCAATATACACGTGCACGACGTGTGCTTTAAGTTTGCTTCATGTTCGCTTCCTCGTGTAAACGGGGTATTACTTCTCCTTGATCCGCTGGAGAATGTTAACGAGTAATTACAGCGTTCCGCAAACGCTTTAAAGTGTTTACATTTCAGAGGTAAGGCCTCAAAAAGCAATAAACCTAAGGGGGAAAATAGCAAGGCCAAGTAAAAAAAGAGGGAAAAAAGCCTAGAACGAGTATGAAAGGCGAATAGAGGATGTGAGAAAAAAGCTCGCCCCAAATTAGTTTGAAAGTAGGTGGCTATGCTTTGAAGCGTCGTTACCGACGGTTAATAATGTTTTTCGTTTTGCGAATTACAAGTACGATATTACCAGATATTTCATTCTTTCGGGGGCGCTATCTATCATTGGAGGTAATGCAGATCCCAGCCTATCACGCTTCCGCGACATTATTAAATAAAGTCTTAAATAAATTCTAACCGTAATTATTTTGATAACAAATTGCTAGCATCATTGCGTTTATTACAACAAGCGCAAAATTAAGTTTATAAATATTTTCGCTAGAAGTCGCTCATATGATCATGGAGTAGGTCTATGTATATGCTATGTTGTACTGTATATACGTGTAGTTTAGCAAATCACAGTTCATTCGCTATTGTAAATACATAAAACACGATAAGAAATCAAAATAAAAATAATAAAAAACATACACACTAGTAATAATGACACGAATTTTTGAACGATGAGTGCATCGTTGTTATATAAGAATTAAATGTTTTATCTTGTTTTATTCAAGAGTTCTGTGGGTTTTTTTGTTTTGAGTTAATTTCTATTTATAGTTTATAGTTTTTATTTTCTTACATTTTACTAACTCTTTATCAGTCTCGTTGTCGCTTTCTAAATTTGTCAGGTCATAGATTCGTTGTAATTTTTTTGTCGCATCGTGTCTCACCGCGAAAGTTTTTTGTAACTACTCGAAGTGCTGTTTTGATGCACTCGCGTCAGATGAAGCTAGTGAAGGTAATTCGTTGAACGTTCAGTCTGCGTTGGGCACTTGAAGCAGAACGCGTAGGACAAGAAACAGAGCGAAGGCGATGGCGAAGACGACGGATGACGGTTGACTTGTGAGCACAGCTTCGGAGTCTGCGCTTTTCTCTGTCTGTTTTTCGGGTTTCCTGTCGACGGTTTTGGGAGTTTTAGGGCTGTCGCTGATGGTCCGGTTGCCAGCAGGCGGTTTGGAGGGAACTTTGGCGGGAACTTTAAACAGTGCGCCCGCACAAGCCTGCTCGAACACAGCTACAACGACAGCACAGCACACGTCTTGACTATTATCACTGCACACTGGTCACACTAGCGGCCCGAATGGCCGTCGGAACGGTTGGTGTTTTTGACGACCGTTCGGACGATCGTCCGGACCGCTAGTGTGACCCCTCCTTTAAAGGGAAACTATCATGAAAAATCGCAATTTAAGTAAACTCAAAAAATGAAATAAGACTGCATCTATGTTCGTTTGTAACAAAAATTGCACGCACAGCATGCAGAAAAAAATGAATTAAATTGCTTTTATTATTGAGCGAAATAACCACTTCTGAAATGAAACATTCGAGTCGACACAGTGTCGTACCGATGACGTCATTGGTACCAAACTAGCCTGAGCGTACAACTAAATTGTGTTCAGAAAAAAGTTTATTTGGTGAAGTTTGACGATGAGTTCGATCAGCCCATATCAGTTCGAACCTAGGCGATCGTCTGGAAGTGCAAGACATGATAGTTTCCCTTTAATTACACCTTAATCTTTCTGTTATTCAATGTAACTCGCACAACTTATATTGGCGTACAACAGCTGGTGAAATCAGTGCTGTCTAAATGTCGCCATTGCGATTATATTTTAACCAGTAGCTAGATCAGCACATCGCGAGCGTTGTAACTACCTTCAGAACTAGAAGCCCAGCTGTCGCTAAGATAGCCGACCATACTGGTTGTAAGTGACCTTTAAAGTCATACAAGGTCAATGATTTTTATCTTGTTTGAAATTGAGCGTACGCTACTTTCTATTAGTGATTAATAGTAATCTTGGCCTCACTGTTTCCGAGATATGGTTAGTTTTTTATTCCTACCCTACAACATTTAACCCCCAATTTGAAAATGTTCCCCTTGAAGTACATCTCACAAATTTTGTATGTAGAGAGCACCGACAAAAGGCTAATTATTGAGCAAAAAAAATTTTCTTGCGACCTAACGCTTAGCCACAATACATCCGTGACGGACAGACGGACAGACAGAAGACAGACAGACGACAACCGTACCATACGCTCGGCCGTTCCTTAAGTACGGTCGGCTAAAAATGTCAATCTTTTCATGTTTGAGATAACTTAGCGCGATGTCATCAAATTTCACCAATTCTTGGTAGAAACATGCCGCAAGGAATTTGAAACAAACACATGCACACAGCACAACACATTTCGTTTTAAATGTTCGTACTGTACCTTGTAAAACTAGCAACCAAATACATACTGTGACCGCAGTCGGGTGTCGACAGGCAGACGTCGTACGCGGGAGCAGTGGGGTTTGAGCTGAGTTCAGAGAAGTTCTTGATCATTGACAGTGGAGCCATGATGACCGGACGTTGAAACTGTACTCGACACGTGATCATTTCACGCCCAGCAGACCCTGGCACTTTGCCCGTCCTAAGTCTGTTCACAACCGACTGATTTACTTCCTTTCGCCGTTATGGAATTCGCTGTCAATGTAATCGTACTGCTGATGACGAACGAGAACGCTCGTAAAACCGTAAAGACATTTTATTTAACATGGCGTGCTTTTTAGGACTAATTTAATTTTTTGAGGATAGTTCAGGCTTATTTTTTTTATTTCTGATCGCTACCGTACACTGTTACAAAACTATCAGAAGCGCTATAGGGTATAAAATGCTTTGTTGTGATTAAAAACCTTATAATATCAATCTCGGCTTGGTGACACAGACGTCACGGTGTCATATACACTCTGGTTTGGTGTCTGGTAGAGTCGATGAATTTATGGCGCAGAAACGATCTAGATCCAAGGCTTGAAAGTGATCTCTTAGGCGGAGCTTGAATGTGGTATTAAACGAAAACAAAAGTATGAGAAAACTAAAGCCTAAAACCGTTTCAGGCTTTATCTTAGTATCAAACTGTGAGAGGTTTTAGGCGACGATAAAAATACACCGCAGTTTTGTTCTAGTCCTATCGTGCATATGTGCGCTGTTTTTGTTATATTAGTTAACTTGAAAATACCTTTGAATCAAGAAATAGCTAATATAAACCAACTTTGAATGACTGAGCTTGCCGCAGGCTCTGCTGAGACCGACAGAATGGCGTTCAGTCGCTGGAGTCAGTCTGTTCGTTCCGCGATACCACGAAAGGTCGGCGCTGATTGTTTCTCGGTTGTAATAGTTGACGTCGCATATCAGGTTGCCGCCAGACTTCCTCAGCTTTGGCTTTCTCACTGAGCGGCAAATGTTCAAACCATTTCACTTGCATGCAGTCAGAATTACAGTCACGTACGGTTCCGGCTATTTACTAGACAGTTACGTTATTGGCAAATTGAGGCTTATGAGGTGAGAGTTCTAGTAGCGTCACGTTGGAACAGCAGAAGAACTGGGAAATGAAAGTCCCAAGAAAGGTGCACGGTGGAACCCGGAAGAGATTGGAGCGATTTTGGCTCGCGACGCTGCAAAATATCTCGACCTTTATTGCCACAAAGCGTTTAGGCTGCGGCTGTCCGCCTACCGGTATGACTAAAAAAGTTCGGATACTTTGAAAATTAAACCACTACACGATGGTGCATGTACTTATACTTTTCAGATAAAAACTATTTGAAATGAATCTATTTGACACTAAAGCAATCTGAAGTAAATTTTGATTTCGCTAAGTCCGAAGCTCATAAGACGAGTCTGTTTTGCTTCATTTTCTATGATGTTATGTACTGCTGTGTTGAACTCTGTACATTTAATGCAACGGGCACGTCTAAGTCCACAGATCTTAGAAGAGTGTTTAAGTAAGTAAGTAAAACGTACGTTTATATAGCGCATAATGTTCTAAAAGCATGTACAATAATACGGTGTTATAAGGGCGCCTGCATTCCGGCGTTCATAGGCTGGCGTAGGCTTATACACTGTGAGGCATAAAAACACACCAAAATTTATTGATCTTAACTTGAAGACGAATTATCAGATTTTAATAATTTTTGGTACAAATATTCCAGACGCAAGTAGCCATCAAATGACCGCTTATGTTTTAGCCTACCCAAACTTCTGTTTTTGCACTACCTTGGGAAAATAATGTCACGGATGGTTTTTGGCGTTTTTTGTTCATTTTAACGTTGATTTCATGTGTTTTGATTTCCCCACGTAGCACAGAAGCATAGTTAAGTGAAGCGGAAACTTAAACAATCATTTGAAGGCCAGTTATATCAGAAATAGTTGTAGCAAAAATTATTAAAATCCGATAATCTACCTATGATCGATAAATTTTGGTGTGTTTTTATACCTCACAGTGTACATGCACATGCTCATTGTATGGTCAGTTTGTGCGTTAAGTTCGTTCAACGCTCCAATGCTGCCGGTTGGGCAACCGGAAGCGCATTTCGCCAATCAGAAATCCTGTAAGTTACATCAAATTTTCGGTACCTGGTAAACGAATAACGAATGTCAGCATTAGCACGCGTGTCCCTGGTTACGTGTACCTGCATAACGTATGACTGATGTCCGGCGTAACAATAAACGCTATTAAGCTGAATTTTGTCGTTTAAAATATATTAATGGAAAATAACTTACGGATTATTCCGACGGAGGCAATGCTGCCGGTTGGTTTCCATTTGGTGAGGTAGTGAGGTCGCACGCAAGTATACAGTCCGACATCGTTGATGGTGGCATTCTTCACGCTCAGCGTCAGCATATAGCGCATCCGCTCCACTGAGAAGCGAGTCATGTCGATGTCCATGGTGGAGCAGTGGATGGAGTCGTTGGCACTGAACGAGCTGGTGAGGCTGGGATACAGCTGGCAGTAGATGGCTGTGACGGTGAAGTGGATGTACCAATGAGTGCCCGCGGCGCGCCATGGGTCAGGCATCATGCAGTTCACTGAGAAGTCCGATCCGACGTCGACCATCGTGTTGCCTGGACCGAACGTAGGCTCTGAAAATTTGGGTTATTAGTGTGAACTTTGACGAAAATTTGCTTTTTAAACCTGCGTTCAGCTGTTTTGCCCAGAAAAAAGTGTAGGCCTACAGTAGACCTAGAGCACAAAAAATCGTCAGCAGTGATATCAGCGTTTAAGCCCAAATTCCATGACGCTGACTTCGACCGAAACTTCCCCGCGGGAAAAGTCGTGGACACAAATCATGAAAGTCAGCGACATGATTTGTGTCGTAGACTTTCATGATTTGTGTCCGTCTCGCGGACTTGGCCGCAAAGTCGGCGTAATGGAATTTGGGTTTTACGACGCACAGGATAGTTTGTCGTACAATAAAAGTTCACCATCCCATGAAAATTGCATGCAAAAATCTACCACCCCATGTACATCTAATTGTTAACCATTATTTTAAACTTCGAAGTAATGAACGTGTGCGACAGCGGCGAATATATTATTTTAACGAGTAATTTCAGTAAACGCATACCCATCGTACGATGTCTTAGAAATAGTAACTGGAAGCAGTTAAAAACTCCAAAGTAACTGCACCGATAGCAATAGCCGGTTGCTGCTGCCTTTAACAGGCAGGGAATCTCACAGATCATTCATTATGACGTCATCACAAAAACTGAGATGCAGCAGCTGCTGAATCCGTTCGACTATTTACTGTCATGCAATTCGACAGAATTCATCATCTGACAGACTGACAGTATAAACTCTATATTAATATTCTGATACATTGCAGGTCTTGGGCACTCAAGTGTAATTTGTGCTTTAACATTTTGCGTATATACAACTAAAAAGTAAGAATCTTTCGTATAAATTTCCGCCGTATTCTGTAACGTACGTCTGTACTTATTTCTGGTCATCAGATGCGTGGTATCAAGTCTGCATTTACTTGATCGACTGGAAATGCAGCACTGCAGTTCGCAGACAGTAACGGACAAAATTTAATGCCGGTAATTAGATTATTATGTCATAAAATTAACCTGCGTTGATGATTCCCTGATGGAAAATGTTTCGTCGACCAGTGCGTTTAGGCTAATAGCCTAAGCTTATACTTCTCTTGCACTGTGATAGATGTCACTGCGTGCCGAAACGAACAATCTCAATAATTAACGAAACGCATCTGTCATAGGCCTAGTGTACTTGTCGTTGCATTATTGCAGTAATAGTACCTTTATTACGTTAGTACTAGCACAACTGAACAGCACGCAACGCAAAAGTGCCTTTGTTTAGAAAATGATACGTTTACACTGCGTAGCTGAACAGAAACGACTAGGCCTACCGTATCAAAAATTCTGATGAACATAAGGTAGGCCTAAGCATTTGCAGTAATTTGCTGGTAATGCTTCGCGCGTTTTAGCTATCGTCTAAACGTCTGTCTGTCTGTCTGTCTGTCTGTCACACCCTATAGATCTCCATCAAAACGGTGCACCGTGGGCTGCCACAAAGACTGTAGTTTTTTCACAAAATTTTGTGTAGGGGTTTTCCTTAAAAATTTTATTTGACCTCTATTGGCTCGTTTAGCGTAAAAACGATTACAGATTGGCACAGGCATGCTGCTTATATCATAACATGTACTGATGACGAATGAGATTTTAGTGGTATTGACATCGATGACCTTGAACGACCTATTTAAACTTTTAAAATAAGGGGTTTTTCAAAATGTTGGGTTGTGACACAAATTGCAAAAGTGAATTGCGCCGAAATGGCTGGCGATAGACTAAGACAAACTGCGTATGAAATTTTTAGCGTTAAGCGCCGATTCTAGTAGTCCAAGTCACGACCATTTAATACAATACAATACAATGTCAGTTTAATCTATCACATAAAATAAAAAGAACTAAAATGTTTAAAAAAAAATGAAATGAGAGATACTGAGAATAGAAATAGTCCTAAATGTAAAACTGACAAAAATTCGAAAAATGAATAAAGTAAAGACAACTAAAATAAAAAAAAACTGAAAAGGTAAGAAATGAAGAATAATAATGAAAACTAAAACTCAGAAAAAAACTGAAAAGAGTAAACATAAAAACCGTGA
>Ga0056128_1003380_pt1 | contig 19536 bp, 10 predicted proteins | sample WorMetLIZISLAND2_FD_71113 | JGI IMG/M metagenome (GOLD analysis project Ga0056128, IMG submission 71113) | Marine gutless worms symbiont microbial communities from Max Planck institute for Marine Microbiology, Germany - Olavius geniculatus... ... | reverse complement strand
GGAGAACATGATTTGTGTTGTGCAATGATGTTTTGAAAAGTTTATCGTCAGCATCAGAAAATAGTTCTGCAACAGACGGAAGTTCTTCGTCGCAGAGGCCAAGCCGCTTGCAACGTTTCAGGAATGAGTAGCGCATAACGTTAACAAATTTGTTGCGTTCGTTGCGTTAGATAAAAACTGGCCTTAAGAATTTTAGGGTCTATACAGGCTAAACAGTGTTACAAGGACCTTCTCTTCCTCCTTTTCTCCGCTTTCTATTTTTCTTTGTTTATTTTCTTCTCCCTTTATTTTTCTCTCCTCATTTGCCTTTTCTCTGTCCAGAACCCAATTCATTAAATTCAGCTAAAAGGCATGGAGGAACGCTGTAAGCTCCCCCAAAGGGCAGCGGTAAGCGAGCTTTTTCTAACCTTCTTAGTCGATAATAAAATGATTTCCGACTTTAGGAAATGAGCAATCTCCGCTAATAATAACCGCTCATTTTGTTATTTAGTTGAAAATAGCAGCAATATTTGCTGCCACGATGCATGTCACGAGAGAGAGACCGACGACCGCATGCAACTTGTCTTTAAAATAATAATTAACCATAACGATGATAATAACTATAATATTACATTTACTAATTATATTTTGCTAGAAAATACAGAGTATATCAAATGTTAACAAATAAATGACTAAACTGTTTGTAACGCTATATAGGCTACACCGTGTCCGGAAAGAAGAGTCTACGGTTTTTTCAACATATATTTGACAAACATTAACCTATTTTTGTAATTTTTCGCAAGAGTCATCCTGAATATTCACTTTATTAAAGAGTTAAGATATTTTCTCGATATATTGCCATGTCGCTATTTAGGGCTGACGTAATTATGACGTCATCAAAAATGTTGTTTTTATTGTATCCGAGGTGAAAAAGCTAACAATGTTTCGGTTAATAACTTTAACAGAATTAAACGAGTGTTTATAGTTTTTGTAGAAAACATTTTTAAAAACAACGTGCAACTGACAGTATATTAACAGTCCACTTCACCCAAATACTGTCGACACTTTTCCTTGTAAAATAAAATACTCTTTGTATTCTTACTGTATTCCACACCAAAATAAACAAAAATGCAGATAAAAAGCTTTTTAGCCTGTAGCTGCTTTAGTTGTCATCAACAGTAACAAAACTTGCTATTAACCAACTTTTGAGTCAATAACTCTATTACAAATGTGCAATACAGCGACGCTAACACATGCTGCAGAAATGACGGTGCTTGCTGATAACGGCTGCTGCACAACGTCGTTCCCGTACTGCACACGACACCCAGGCGTTAACATGGCGAAAAGCAAGATTAGGTTACAAATTTTAATAAAAATTAATTTATTTTTATGCCAGCAATGTTTAAAGTTTTTTACTGCAATTTTTTTTATCAGTTTTCTTGTTTTCGTATTGCATAGGGTTATTTAGACGTTATCTTTCTGCAAAAATGGCATTTTCGATGACGTCACGATTAAATTAACTAAATTTAGTGAAAAGTAAATTTTAAAAATAAGTTTTAGATGCTTTTAATGGGGCGTATCATTGTGATAATGTATGCCAAAAATTATACAAGTAAATTTAAATTTGTTGAAGTTATTCAGGAAAAAGTGTAGACTTTTTTCCGGACTCAGTGTATAAGTACTGTCTGCGGGTCATGCCCATGCAGCATTTCGTGAATTCCGGACGATTATGTTTGGGGCATTTTGTCCGCGAAGCTTCGTGGAGTGTTTAATGATGGTTTTATCGCACGTTTTATGCACAATGTGCCTGTAATAAAAAAATTTAAAACATTTGTTGATAATTGACAAAGTTATCGATATAGCTTTATGTACTGTTTTTAAGACACTGCGTTCGTTTGTGCACTTAGACCGACACCTTTTCGAGTTATTATTACGCGTTCTGAATAGACAGCAATTAGTCTCACTATGCACGTTGTTACGACCAACCCCTTCGCCAATCAGTCTTTCTTCGTCTTCGACGTGCGCAAATCGCTTATTTAATTACATATACGCACACCGTCGTCAGCTGCGAACCGGCGCTGAGGCCGGACAAAGTATGGGATTAGTTGCCTTGCCGTCCGTCCGGCACAGTGGCGACAATATGCAGTGCACATGACGACATAGCGAGCAGCAGCAGCAGCAGCAGCAGCAGCAGCAACAGCAGCATATGCAGCACATCTGCCCTGCTGCTTAGCAGTCTACACGCGCGGCCGTCGCCGTATAATTAGTAGGCCTAGTAAGAGAGTCTGCATGTTACAGTTTCAATTATTAGCCCCACGTCGATAACTTATGCCGATGATTGTTTGCCGATCGCTATAATTTATAATGACGTCATCGTCGTCATAGCAACGCGCAACGGCACCTGTTCATCATTCGGCTACTGATCGTAAAGGCTTCGACGAAATCGGTCACCGTAGATCCCTAGCCAACCAGTCTGCCAACTGATCACCGTGGATCTCCAGCAGGTCTCGGCTGCGGCCGCCGCTGGCCCGACTGCGGGCTACCTGGGCGGCGAGCGACCCATATCAGCGTCGGCTCTGACAGCGGCCATGGCGGCTCGCTACGCCGTCCCCGTAGTGGTCAGTGGCGACACCACGTCGACGTCAACTGACGACGGCAGCGCCGGGGCTCGGTTCCGTCACGCCATCTACCGCGTGCTGATCGCCCTGTCGTTCAAGTCGTTCCGACATCGCAACGAGACGAAACGGCGCCGCGAGAGATCCGACTGTTCCGAGGCTCGCTTCCTTCCCGCGGCACTTACACCGCTAGAGGACGATACGCTGGCACCAGAAGATGACATTCAGTACGTCACAGCGGTACGTCGTCATTCCGCGTCTTCGTAGTACATAGTACAATCATTTCTGTGCGGTTCAGAGAATTTGCCAGCGAGAGGTTTCGAGTTCCGTTTTTGGCCGTATAGCGCCAGTGATTTGAGCGTCTGCAAATGTCACGAACCACGACAAAGCAGTTAGGTCCAAGGAATTAGAACACGGTTTATCACGCCACAGTGTTTCTACGTATATGCGCGACGATAAACATAATAGTGTAATCTAGTAATGCATTAAAATGGCCTATATATTATAGGAAAAGCAAAAAATGACGATACATCAATCATGTTACATAATAACATGCAAAGCTTTATCCGTGTGGGATGGGTGTTCACTGAGCTTCTCACTCTGCAAGTTTTTGCAAGACATCGCGGCGACGTTTGATCGGTACTCACAGCAGGTATGCCCAGTGCTTAAATTGTAAAAAATGGGGACCGGGACTCTAATAAGCAAGCAAGGTGACGAGATCGAGGCGTCTAAGGTGTTGAGGGGGAGAGAAAAAACTAGGCAGTCTGGAAGCGTCGTAAGCTTTCTAAAAGCAGTCTGGGGCGGAGCCCTAGCCGAAATTGAGACTCATATATTTTAGGCATAAAATTTGGCTTCTGGTGACGATTTTTAACAAATAAAATGATAACAAAAAATGACGAAATAATGGTTCAAACGATCAGTTTTTCTCCAGGTCTTCCCGAAGTAGGGAAACGCCGTTCTGTTTTAAAGAAAATAGGGAAACGACGTTTACACGTCTTTTTTAATTTAAGCTCTGGGCTGTCTCGCCGTCACCGATGTCGTGATGTCAACAACGTTTGTGTGTTTGTTTTACACCAAGAAATGTGTCATTTCTGGGTGTTATAATGTATAAATAGGCGTTTGGTGATTTGGATAAATCCTGCATTATACTAATATTAATCTATTAATACCGAGCTTTGCCATTAATGATGTATTTACAATGTATACGTTTATTGATTACATTGGTGAAATAAAGAAAACACAGATGAACAGAAAATACGTAGCAGACAGAGATCCGCAATAAGGCTATTTAAATTAAATAAAACTATATAACAGTCTATGTTTGACACTAGGTTAATGCAGCACGTGAGACCAGTACGTATCTGAAGAAAACAGGTGTTTAGTTATAACGAACGTGCATAGCGCTCAGCACCCAATGGGCAGACGACGTTAGATTAACGTTGTTTCTTTTGTGAAATATGGTTTAGCTGGCTCTGGGTCAGTAAATGGATTGCAAAAATAACTGACGTTATTCCCTCGCTGCGTTCGCTTCTGTTCCCCTTTGTCCTATTCCATTCGCTGCTGACGTTGCACGCTTTGCTATTGAGCGGTTAAAAATCCGGCTGTCGGAATTCTCATGACGGATTTATTGCTTCAAATTTCCGTTCCGTTCTGCTTACCGAATTGTGTTTCGTTTTCGCTGTTTAGCAGCATTTGTACATCAACGAAAAATTATAGAAACTAATGCGAATAACAGCGATTCGTTCTGCGGATTAGTTAAGACTTGTTTACGCTTATGACTTACATTTCTCGTATCGTATAAAGCTTACGTGTTTTTGCCCTTTCCTGTTTCTCGTTTCGCTTTTTGGTCTATGTCAATGTCATTTTGCGGTGAATGAAGCGTTGTATTAGTGCTGCGTGAGCAATAGACTGAAAGCGCCATTTTTAAGCTAAGTCTAAGTTATGTGACGACTAGGGTATAGTAGCGGTGACGTTAAAGTTAAGCGCTCGGTCTTCTTGGCCTCACGGACACGACCTAGGCTCCGGCGTTTTCCCTGAGCGCGTGATCGGTGGCGTATACGCAGATTAACAGCATACGTTGCTGTAGCATGTAAAGTAACTTTTGTCATTTCGTTTTATCATTTATTGGTGAATAAAAATTCGTTTGTGTTTTGTACCGGTGCTGTAGTCTGTAAAATGTGTTATCACATTTTACCTCAAAGTTTACAAAAAGAGTTTGAGGACTGGGCTCCGCTCGACTGAGTAAACTTGTTCGAGACTATGCTACGCTAACAAAATTTAAGTTTACTGACCTTTTGTCGCTTTGATCACGAAGCAGTAATTTCACATTTTCGTTGCGGGTCATGTCCAAGTTAAATCTCCAATTCCCCGTAAATATCTACCACACGGCGATTTAAAGTTCAAGCGACGTTCGACATCAAAATTTGATTTGTAATTATGGGTCAAGTCGGGTCGTAATTTTATACTTTTTGTGGGTATATTGGTTGGGTTTGGTAAGATAAATTTTTTCAACTCTAGTTCGATTGTTGGATCGGACAGTGTTGAACCCGGATGCCTGTGTCCGCCAGTGTTTGTCAGCGTTAGTTTGTTTGGTTAATAGCTTACGTCCGGAATGCTTTTGTCCTCCGACATATCACGTACACGCGTGCGGAAGCTGAAGCAGATTTCATCCCAATCTCCTCTTTTCACTTTACTTCCCTGCCTTTCGGCAATGTCTAGAGTTAGGCCCAAAATTTACTACTTAGTACTTTAATTTGTTGTAAAATTGCTGCAGACATGTTTGGATGCTGCGGATTTGCTGGGGGTCTAAATCTGATTTGATAGTGAACCAACATGCTGTTGATTTGCTGTGTAGTTTTTGATTTGTTGCTGATTTGTCGTACAGCTTGTTCTACAACAAGTCGAAATAAGTGGAGATTGGTCGTTAGCTTGTATGTTTGAGACACTCTGCTATCTACGAAAACAATGTTTTACAGCGAGTGCTGTGCGAGTGAATACGTTGAATAGTTTTGATGCAACATGTTCTAGATTTAGCCTTCTTAAAACCGTGGTTTCGTGTTTTTTAAGCACGCGGTTACGTGTAAAATAAAATATCAGACATTTTTAAAAATATTCTATTTTTTACTCTTTATGTTTAATATTAATGTCAGGTTAATTATTAGCACATAGAGGCTTTCGAGCAGTGAGAGGCATCGCGCGGTGTTTCCGCGACTGCATGTTCGTTGTCATTATTTTATCATCAGCAGCAGCACCATTGGAAATAAGTTGAAATCTGCATGCTTTAAATAATAACCATTATTTCTAGAATTACGAAGTTAAAGTGTCGGATAAGTTAGATCAAGTTTAAGAACGATGAAAGAGGAAAGTCTTGAAACTCCGCCTAAGAACGGATCGAGAGTGGAGGTGCAGAAGTAATCCGATGAAAGCTCGTTCCACAAATTGGAAGTTGATTCGTTTCTTCACTTCGATTTAAATTTTACATGCGTTAAGAGTGGTGTCTTGAATGCGAGTATTTTATACATAAATGTTTAAAATAATTTTAATGATTCTAAATGTTTAAAAACATATTTTAATATTTTTATTGTCGTAGGTTATTTGTTGTTAAACATGCAATACAAAATTGGCAAATTGTGTTGATTTATTTTTTTCAGTGTGTATCATTTAATGTTTTCTACAGTATGTCAGTGTTTTGATGCAAACTCTTGAAACAGTAGCTCCGATTGTGAACTATGTAGCTGCTTATTGTGCGCTGCGGTATACTTACAGTTATACGCATGTGTTTTTATGCATGTCTATTCCACTTTTGTTCTTAAATTAAAGCTTAAAAACAAATGTACACGCTATTGTTTTTGACATCTATGTACTTATGGAGAAAACGGGCTGGGCAGGGTTACAGTGACAGCAGACGATCGGCAGGTAATTTGGAGCGACCTGATTTACGCGGAACTGTGGAATGCAATCAGGGAGACTAGACAATAATTAACGTCTTCTGGTTACATTCTGTCACGGCAGCTTGTTGCGGCTAATTTTGCAGTCCTATTATACGACGTCAAATGACGAAATTATCTACTAATTTTGGTGCAAGCGCCTTCGCTGTAATTCAGAAAATTTTATAGGTCTACATGGCATCAAGCAACCTGCGCCTGAAATAATATCAGCAGCATGTTCAACAAATTACAGTTACAGTTTATCATCATTATTATTATCACCATCATCACTCAGTGATCATGGGCTCAGCGTTTTTAGATGACTGATGCTCTCGCACAATTAGTCGCCATTTGCTTCTGTTAATCGCTGCGGGACTGCGTCTATGAAGACTTGCTCGGCCTCATTCGAGAACGTCATCTCTGCGAGGCCACGTCTTTTTGTTTTGCCTACAGTGATGCCAAGTAGGCCTACTAGCGTCTTTATTTTTCGATCCTCTGACATTCTGTATAGCTAAAACTTTATCCGAGTTACTACTTGCAAATGACTCGTTTTCGTTTAAATTTTTTGGTACACTTCCCCGTTTGTGATTCTTACGAATTGGCTTATCTGTAGAATATTCCGATAGTACTTTCTTTCCAATACGACAATTTTTCGCTTGCATTTATTTGTCCGTGACCACGTTTGACAGGCATGCAGCATGCTGCCAAGTAAGCATGTTTTCAATGCGGTATTTCCAATTTCGTCTTCACGCAGGCCGATTTGCTTTTCGTCACGAGCTTTCATCGGTCACATTCATTTTTGCTGTTTCCGGTAAATTTTCTTTTTTGCAGTCGCATTTGGAATGACTGATGTCAACATTTTATCAATCGTGCCATCAAACGGTGGCGTCGAATTTAGACTCTGTGCTACGGTGAACCGTAATGGCGTAATCTCATCAATATACAGTTGAATACGGTGCTACGAAGATTTTGTCGTTTATAAGAAAATTCCATCATGTTTCTAATAATTGAACATTTTTACTAGATTATAACTTAACGTCTGAATAGAATATGTCGCATTTTCAGGCTACCCGTACAGTTTTGTAGGGTCGCCTGAAAATGCAGGACTGGAAAATGACGGACCAAAGAAATCACGGGGATGGAAAATGCAAGACTAAATAATATCGGACGAAAGTGCAGGGATGAAAAATGCAAGACTGGAAAATGATGGACAAAAATGCAGGGCTAAAAATGCAAAACTGGAAAATATCGGACGAAAGTGTAAGACTGGAAAGTGCAGGGCTAGAATTTGACGGACTGGCGATGGGTGTTAGAGTCCGAAAGACACAGGTAATTAGGGTAGCTGTCAAAACATTAGGGCCTAAGTTAAAACATGCATACGTTTAGCACGATGGCTTAGCAGTCTAGCACAAAGTTAACATACAGTGTCATAGCTCATGCACCATATCACAAGCAATATGGCGAAAATATATGTTAGTATTCATTTTTAAAATTTACACGTGTTTATGACATGAACATACTCGTATACAGTCTAGCACACTTAAAATAAAAAAAAAACAGTGTTATGGATCACGCATATTAACAAACATTGTGTCAAAATTACATGCCGCAGTTAAAAATTCCAATTTACATACGTTTAATACAATAGCATATGCAGTCCAAACAAACTTAAAATACAAACAGTGTCTTAGCTCATCCACAATATTACAAGCATTATGGCAAAATATAGATAGGGTCAAACTGTGCTCTCCAGCGTGTAACCGGCGAAGCAGTCACAGAAATAGATCTGTGTTATCAAAACAGTATTAAGCCATTTTCAAATCTGTTATTTTCCTGTCTTTCATTTTCCAGCCCTGCACTTTCGTCCGCCATTTTCCAGTCTTGCATTTTACGGTTCTGCATTTTTAGCATCCCAACTGTACGCCTTTTAACTGGTGATTATTATGTTTAAATAATATAGTCACACTCATAAATTAATAATTAATATTATTTAAGAACATTTTTGGAGAGAGGGGTAAAAATTTGGCTTTCTCTATTATTGTATGTCGTAACCCAATAAAGATAACACCATTCAGTGGCAGGTTGGCAACGTCATGAAACAGTTTACGTGCGTCTGAACTGAAAAACTGTGACATCAGTAGACAACGTTTTAAATTAGATTTTAAGGCGTGGCTTTTCGATCGTGCCTACAGGTGACAAACGTCTCTGGAAACTTTGTTTAAGGAGCGATCTACAAATTTACCGTTTGATAGATTAGTTGATTGATTTTATGGGAAATATTTTTATCACTTTCAACGATCCAGTTTTTTTCCTATCTTCAGACCATTCCATTGGCACTAATGCAGTCCTGACCTACGGCGTGAGCCCCTGTTCTCAATCAGAAATGACGTATTGCTTGTAGCAGATGCAGTCTACTCGATGTACCGCCGAACAATATTAGGATGCGCGTCAGCTCTGCAGCTTAGTGCTAAATGAAATTGCCTTGTGCGACTGTAATACTTGCATTAGCGACCGCGAATAATCACACTGTGAGTCAGAGATATTTTAGTAAGTTAACTAAAGCGACAACGAAAACGAAAAACATTGGTCTTTGTTATATGAGAACGCGAACTAGAATTATTCGACTAGGGTAAGCAAGTTAATAAAACAGAAATGTACATAGCGTATAATGCTTTAAAACGCCTCTGAACATCTGGCATGTAAGCCGAAAATAAAATGAAATAAAAATTACAACCACCAGAATAAACTTGAAACGAAAATTATTTACAGCAAAAGAACGAGCGAAAATGAGATTTATGCGATGCAAGTCAATGAAAAAATTTGTAAAATAAGTTTTCACTTTTGGCGTAAAACGTTGAAACATTCGTCTAGGCAATCAGTGTGACACTCTGGTTCTTATATTTAACAAAACCGCGAAAAACAGTAAAAATGACTATTTTATGAAGTTGTTAATTTGTCACCTGGACACAATGTTGTTAAGTAGCGCAATCGCTGCATATGTTAAACTAAAATTGAGTTAGAACCATATAAAATAAACATTCTTTTTGAGATACTGAAATTTAATGTTCCGCGAAAATTTAAACTAAAAAAACTATAATTAACATGCAGAAAACTTTTGTTAATTTGAGAACGAAAATATCTCAGCAGCTCGGGGGCGCAATAAGTAGCTGCTCGCCGCTCTCACCCAATGGGTCTCGTACGTTACGTGAGCGGTCATCGGTCGCAAGTCGCTGGTCGCAGCGCGCAATATTGGCGCCATAATCATACGCAACAATAAGCGGGCGCCCGGGCCGGCCGGGTCTCTGATCCAAGCTGTGACGACCGGGCTGCACCGTTACGTTACTCTGATCTCGCGCGCCGCACAGTCCCGAGCCCGACAATCAATCAAAAGCCTATTAATAGCTCGTGACGTGGAGTCGACCGGCCAACTCGTGTTTGGGACAGGAACCCCCCACAGTCGCCCTCCCCCTGTACCCCGTCTTCCCTTCCTCCTCGTAGAGGGGACAAAACGTCGCTCGCTTGTAGCGTGATTTCTGCAGCCAGTCAGTCTCCAAGGTAACGTTGCTGCTGCTGCTGCTGTCGCCGTTCTGCGCTCAATCACAGAAAAGACGACCATCCGACCGTCCGACCGATCGCGGATTGACTGACTGAGGAACGGACAACCGAGTAACATGTTGAAATAGCTGACAGTCGGTGTCCTGCGCCGATGCAGAGCAGTGATATTGCTCATTCGGTTACCGGTGCAAGGTGTTAACAAATCCGTGAGATATAACATCGAGACCTAATGCCTCAGGCTCGAGTGGTAGACCTTCCAAACTCCGCTTACTTGCAGTAGATTTATTTGTCGTACAACGAGTTTACTAGGTACATTTTCAACAAGTTGTATATCAAGTCTACTAATAGATCGAAAAAATCCACATTTTGACTCACCAAGATACTGAACTGCTTGAATAAAGTAGCAAATATTTCATAAATATTGCAGAAATTGTGAGACAGACAAATAATTCGATTAAAAAAACTTTTTGTGAAACATATTAACATAATTGACAGAAATGCACGGGCTAACTGTTCAACCACCTGCATTGTTCACACACATGTACGTGTACGGTATGCAAGTATAAACGTTTTGCAGTAAACATTCGCAGTTTTTGACGCATTTTGCTTAGTCGTTTCTTTTGCAGCGAAAGTGGACAGTTCGGATAAACGCCGGATGAACTGAGGAATAATACAGCTCGGACAGCATCTTGGTTAGATTAATAATAATCTTTCGCCGTAGAAATGGGTTACCATTAACAGCCATAGACAACTTTTAACCTTTCATTTTTTTAGCATTCGAAGCCAGTGTTTGCTCTGAGTTATTTTTTTAATTTTTTTTTATTTCTTATTTTCTTCACACGTTTTTTCTAGCATTGTTGACTCACTCGCAGAAGTGTAAAGTTATATCTCTCGTACATGTAGTCTGTGACCAATCTGCCAAACTGTATCTGTAAAAAATCAGACATCACTAACCGTCGACAGTTTTGCAGCCACCTGGAAAATGCAAATAAATACAGCTGCTATTTCCTAATGGTAAGAATTTTCAATACGTAATAATTCAGTCTACAAAGAACCCGTTTTTAAACGGGCCATACCCAACTCCAGGAGATAGCATTAAAATTTGTTTCAGATTTTTTAAGTAGGTCTAATTCAGCTAACTTTAAAGGTAAGCTGCTTAAATTACTGTCGTTTTATTTCAGTAAAGATAATTAGCTTCCTTAAAGCCTCTGTCACTACAGACAACCGTGCATATAAGTTTCAGCAGCTGGTGCTCTGGCCTGTTCACGAGACTGTTGTCGTATTGTTAATAATTTAGTGCGCACAAAGTGCATTGGGTGTGCCAAGAGAACGTATACGTGTAGATCTGTCAAAATGGGATTAAAAGAAGTTTTTTTAATAAACAAAACATATATCATTATTTTTCTGCTTCTGTGTTGCACTGTTGTCGTGTACAAAAATGATATACGTAAACAACTAAATATTTTGTTCTATCCTTTTAGTTTTTGGTTAAATTGCAGACTAGGATATCACATGGCTGGATAAAGCACGCAAAAAGCAAACTTTTCTTGGCGGATAAATATGAGTATTATCTGGACTTCGATTTAAGCTTTAATATTTGTGACGCATTTTTGCGGGTCCTAATAATAATAATAATGAGCTTTGACTTTTTGATTTCGAAACGGCGTAGCGACTTTTACTTGCTACGTCGAACCACCATGTTTCGAATTTGGGCTTTTTATATCTTACGCGTTATTTGCTAAAATTATTTGAAAAAAACATTTTAAATTTTTACGGAAAGAATTGTTCCAAATGACCCTAGATTGTATACAAGTTTTAAAAACTCGACCCTCTTTATGGTGTCTTATTTGCCCATTTTTCTGTCTTCCTACATATGGCTGGATCCGACATCGCAAAAACGCTATAGTTTGTAGCTTTGGCCTTTGCGTCAGGCGAGGCAATTCAATCTAAGGCAGATGAAAGTTAGGCCGGCGGCGGCTCATCCAGCGAAATGATGACAGTAGCAGCTATTATCGGTGTTCGCTTGCGGACACGATAGTGCTGAGCCGTGCCTAGTGATGGCGACAAGCGGACAGCAATTCTGACAATTTGTCGCGGTGAGAAGTTGACCCACGGCGCGACCGCTTCACTCGCAAGATTGACGCTAATGCATAGTCGTAGTAAACTGCCGTAAACGTCGTTTTTACTCCAAAAACGCGTTGTTTAACGTTTTTTTCTTTTTAATCGACGCTTTTGTTTTGTTGAACGTTTTACGGTTACTGTAAAAATGGTGGAAATAGCATACGTGTATCACGTAGGCTAGAAAGTGATCCGACGCGCGAATTGTAAACCTACGTGTGATGAAACAATAGCGAGTTTTGCATTACTGATATATGCGTGATGACTGTATACTGTAACTTGACAAAACTACGGAAGTTTCGGAAACGATTGGCCTCAATCATTGAAGTGAAGGGTGGTCGTGTTGGAACATAGAAACACAGCATTCAACATGACTACCCTACGCTGCAATTATAGAGGCTAATCGTACCGAATATGTTCCGATTGCTCGATTGACGTAACGTAAAGCATATAGCCATCATGTTCCACTTGTTATGCGTCACTGTGTACGTGTGTGCGTATGTGCAGTGCTGTGAGCAGCAGCAGCAGCCGGCGCAGCAACATCAGCAACTGGTGCACGAAGGCGCAGCATGTTGCGAACAGGAGCCTTGCGGTGAAGCATCGTGCAGCGCTCAAATCGTCATCACCCCTACACTGTCCACTGCCGTGCTGCCGCGCCGAGGACGACGCCAAGCGGTCTACGACCCAAAGGTCTGCGCATGTCCACGCGTCTTGATATTAATGTCCACGTCGGAACGTAAGCACCTGCTTACGACAGCTTGTCCACTGCAGCTGCATGACTTATTATATAATCGTCTTGTCCGTCTGTCCCACCACTTATACGGGCTCTTACCTCAAGCACAAAAAGCGCAGAAATTAACGTAAACTTCTTCCAGGTTAGGGTTGTGATTCCCGCAAGAGTAACCGGTGTGACAGTGTTCAGTTTAAAAAGTCAAAAGACAGAGGTCAAGGTCGTTGGACGTCATAAGCGTCAAGAAAATGGTGCATTTCAGGCACGGATGTTTACTTACCGGTAGCGTTTGACACCAAACCGGTTGGCTCAGGCGCTTACGACGGCTCCAGCGCGGACTGCAAATTATGCCTAAGCACGGTTAGGCTTACGGTTTACTCTCGACAACTGAATGGAGGATCGGTTGTATGTCGGCACCAGGCCTATGCATCGACAGCTTTCTGTATACACTGTGAGGCATAAAAACACACCGAAATTTTTTTATCGTAACTGAAAATGATTCAATTTTAATAAGTTTTGGAACGAATATTCCTGATACAACTGGCCATCAAGTGACTGTTTATTTTCCCACCTTAACCATTGTCTGTTTTTGCATTATTTGGGGAAAAAAACGAACAAAATATTGCATTTTTAACCAATTTGGTATTATTGCTTAATCAAAACGACACACATAATTCACACATTTTGTCCATATTTTCATTGTTTTAGTTAATAGTTTATCTAATTGTCCATTTTTAATTGCCTATAAAAATGTTTGAAATGTTGGCCCACGAACATGGGCTTGGCTCGGAGACATTTTCTCCATGCGTTGATAGTAGCGTCGATAACGTTTTGCTCCAGACCAATCCAGACTTCACTAGTCGCTTCTTGAATTCATCAATATTTCTAAATGTTAGGCCTATCTAATAGGCGTGCTGCTGCACAACAGTCAAACCTTGTAATTGATTGGCTGTTGGTGGCCACATATCCGGAAGGATGAAATTTTATAAAGTTTTTTTTGATTTTAATGCATATTTTGTCTGTTCTGTTTTCCCAGGTAGTGCAGAAGCAGATGTTGGGTGAGGTGGGAAACTAAACGGCCATTTGATGGCCAGTTGTGTCAAATATGTGTACCAAAAATTATTAAAACTGGATAACCCTTCTTCAAGTTACGGTAAAAAAATTTTGGTGTGTTTTTATGCTTCACAGTGTAGATTAATTTTAGCAACCGGAGTTATAGGCCTAAATTGCCCTATACAAAATTACAGCTGCGCTATATGACCTGGTTTAGACTACAATGGATTAACAATTAACCAATTTAAAAAAAGTTTTTTACTGATACACTCAGCAAGAAGTATACAATAAAGCAGTCATTAAAATAGCTTTTATTTTCTCCAACATGTCGCTACACAATCTTGTAAATATTAATGTTAGAGAACAGACATGTTGGTTTCAGCATTCGGTTCTCGAGTACTTGTTAAACTGGCGCGTTTCGATATCTGTTATGGTCAATCGTCATTGTCATATGTCTACTGCTCATTAGCCAAGAAAACCGCCCCTTAGACTCAGCCGTCGGCCCTTTCTGATCTGTACATAGTTGGACCCACAATCTGGAGCTCATTCTGTCCGGACATTCGCAAATCCATGTGCAAAATCGATACGATTTTGAGGCCGAAAATATACTCGTTACTGACTGCTGCTAGCACTGACGTCAGTGTTACACGATCGGTTAAAAAATTGCCTTTCACTTTTTTATCCGACTTACCTGTAGCGGAGCAGCGTAAGCAAAAAAGGCAAAATCAGAACAGCGGCCTTCAAATGCACTGCCATATCGGTGCCATTCTTGTTTTGTTACCGCTGCAACGTCTTCCCTTCCCACTCACTTGCGGACCTAATCTTTTGTCCATTTAGTATCCTGTCATTTTGTCGGAAAGTATAAGACGCCCGGAGCGAAATACTAAGCATTTACGTAACTACGCTGCACATGACTGGAGCGGTAGTATGTCTGCATGCCGCACCGCGCATCCAATATCCGTTAGCGCGGTCAATGAATGACCGCATGCGGTAGTTAGCTGAATGCTTTTCCGAAACAAACCTGGGTGTCTTCGTGTCTGTTTAATCGTCTACAATGCGTATTCGTCGGCCAGGTCTATGTACGAAACACTGCAGCTGCCGTTGTTATTCCATAGCTTAAGTTGTGGTTAGGCTTATACGTGAAACAAAAAAAAAACATTAAAAACCGTTTTGCGCATGTTTTACATGCTTATTTTGCAATCGTTTTGGATGTGATTACATGCTCCGACGTGGAACAGTCACGATAAGTCTATATGTGTCGACCGAGAGTAGAAATTTCACTTTCTGTCGAAACGAAAACCGAGGCCTGAATTTAGTCAATGATAATAATGGGTCATTATTTACGTACTAAAGGTCACTGGCTCTATACTAATGATACTGAGCTAATAATATTATGTTATTATGTCAATGACGCGTTTACTGCCTAGAAAAGAAACAGCGAGTTTTGTGCTGCAGCTATTGACCCCAAAACTAAGATACAAAAATAACGATGACTCAAACGCGGATCCTGGCTAATGCCTTTATAATCGAATATAATTCCAGCCAGGACATAGATAGATAAAAGATGGACGATATCTTAAATAGGCTCAGTCAACTTAAGTCAGATAGCCAGCCGTCAAATCTCTTAAGCCAGCCAACTCAGACGCCAGCAATCGGCGCGTGGGTCTACATACTGGTGAACAAACAGCCGAGCAGGCTTTCGAAGAACAAGAAGCTTTTCTGTCAGCAGCAGAAAAAAATGTTTGATATCAATGACAGTCGTCGACTGTGCCCATACGTGTAAGCAAATAAGTAAGTAATAAAAACGATTAAAGTGTCCACAGTAACATGAGCGTCAGTGCGCGGGCACTGCTCGATCACAGATGAACAGATGAGCTTTCAGACGGAACCGGAAGACAGCCACGAAAGGTTTGGAAGTGACATGCTCAAACAGACTGTTTCAGACACAAACAGCAGGAACTGGAAAAGCTCGGTCACTGACGGTAGACAGTCAGGTGCGACTGACGATCAGTGATGAAGACGAACTGCAACTTAGTCGCTGACGAGTCTCGACATTTGCCACCTAACATAGCTCGTCGACGCGATATGAAGGTACAGACCCGTGGAGACACTTCAATGCGAAAACGGTACACTGGAAAGCAATCTACTCTGACATAAGCACGGGTCAGGGACAAATCATTCGCAGCTATACACTACATTTTTTTCACTTTGTGTAGCATATTTTCTTTCTGAGCATGTTATGCTGCTTCGTTCATGACATTGAACTCTAGATCTGACTTTTTGACTTAATGCACGGACACTCTCTGTTGCTGTGACACGGGGCGGACACCTCCTTATTAATTATTGAGTCTTTCTTGAACTCTGCCTGCAGTCTGCAGGAGTTGGATACAGGAAGTAGACAGACAGTCAGACAGTCAAAGTGCGGTGATGTCACTTGTTCTGAGTTGATGCGATTTTGTTCAACAACTTGCTGTACAAGAAGTTGTACAACACACGTACATAAAAACAAAAAAAACCGCAACAAATAGGCTACATGCACAACATGTCGAGACGTTGTACAGCGTACGACTGATTGTCGAACAAGTTCGCGAGAAATCGAATTAGTAGGTAGTTTGGGCTAAAGATCCAGGCTGACACTGGTGTAATGTTGTCAGAACAGACCGAGCTTGAGCAGTCGCTCAGCTGATTAGTGTCGATTGATTGATTGAACGCAAGGATGGTTCGCCGACGGACGTTTCGTAATTGCGGATATCATAAGCAAAGCGGCAGACAGGAAAAAAGGGAGGAGGAGGAGCGACTGTGAGTTGCTGGAAGGTTATTGGTTGCGTAGTTAATCACGTGCCTGTTGAATAATTCAACGAGCCGAGTCGTGATTTCCGCCGTCCAGCAAGCACATTGTCATCAGCGCCGCTATTACTGCAGCAGCAGCAGCAGCAGCGGTAGCCGCTGATGTTGATGTATACCCAACGTGACATTCTGCTTAACCCATTACAGGACGGCGCTGTAGCCGCTCGAGGCTGGAGTCACGCAATGCGATGATTGCGTTTTAGCGCCCGTCCTGGACGCCGATCGAAATTTTTACCCGCCCATCTGCCAGTCACACGCGTTAACTGCACGATCATTGTGTTTTTGTTCGTGGCCGAAATTCGTGAAATTCAGGGGGTTCTGCACAAATGACGATAGTTTAATGCGGTCCCATATTTTTTGGCCGAAATTCAGAATTTCGATCGATAAGCTACCATAGCGCGGAAACGTTACTACACTGTGGTCCATAAAAACGTGTCACTTTTATTTTTTGAATAGCTCCATGAAACATTAGCCGATTTCAACCATTTTTGGCACGCTACATCAAAAAGAAACTCGACACAAATGACTTTAGTTTTGACCACCTCACTTCAATACTGCCGCTATACTACCTTGTGAAATGCAAGTTAGTGAACTTGTTGTTGGCGAGTGGTGTCAACGTTTGCAGCTTGCATTCTTGCTAGAGGAGGACATTTTGAGCACATGCTGTAATAAAAATGATGTGATGTAACACATGTGACTTTTTAAGATGCAATAGTTGCCAATCCTGTTTGTCGCTATTCAGTTAATCATTTCTGAGCCAACACGTGCCAGTATGAATTCATTGCTGTAAATGGCCAAACTACGACTTCTGCATTTCACAAGGTAGTGTAGCGACAGTATTGAAGTGAGGTGGCCAAAACTAAAGTCATTTGCGTCAAGTTTTTTTTTGATGTCGCGTGCCAAAAATGATTGAAATAGGCCAATGTTTTATGTAGCTATTCGAAAAATAAAAGTGGCACGTTTTATGGACCACGGTGTAGATAAAAAACCTGGGTTAACGGAACTTTGAAAAATCGTTAAGAAGTCGCATACAAGCAGCTGATTGAGACAGAAATCAATGACCTTGGACGATCTTGACATTTCTTGCGGCAATTGCTTTGTTTTTTTTGCAAGCTCTTTCATGTCGTGGTTTTCTGCTCATTTTCGGCTTTTTGCGAGCTCCGTGGCTTTCAAGTGCGTTTGCTGCCGGGGCCTACAAACGCCGTTGCCAATTAACCAAAACAACGTCTAGCTTCCTACAGTTGACTAGAGGCGTCCTCTGTCTGCTGTCACAGATTACTTAACTGTTTCTTGGTTCTGATTTGTTTGTTTAAATTTTAGCTAACTGTCCACGGTAACAACAACAGTAGGCCTACTGCTTTAGCATCGTCACTGGAAAGCCGATAAGGCACTTCACAAGTGACGACGCTGCATAGTATGTGACGTCGTGAAGTGGCTCTAACTATGAAGGGTCCCGTTATGACCATCCACTGTCGTTTAAGGCTTCCTCGTCAAAAATAATCACATGATTCTTATATTTCCTGAAACTAAAGTCTACGAGCTACATTTTTGTCGCTGTCAGTTAGGTCTTTTGGAGTCTTTATTCAAATTCTCGCGATGAGCTCCGAAAGAGGCATGATTTGTGCAGTAGAGTGTGGTACGGCCGTTCAAGATCATCCAGGGTCGTTGGTTATGGTATACAATTAACCGAAAACGCTTATAAGACTTTATGTAAGTGATGAACAGTAATCTTCGCTCTATCTCGCACTGTTTCTGAAATACAGCGACTTATTCGTTAAAACTTGAAAATCGCCAATTTTTCTCATCTAGGTCGCGATGACTTTTTTCTTCGCAATTTCTTGTAACGCTTCACGGATCCCGAAATTGGAGTTTACACCGAAGCTGACAGTGGAGACTTTGTGATTCTAGCTTTTGCGTTGTTCTGATAGGGTCGCAGGTTGTGACGGACAGACAGCACGGTCGCCTTTGCCATAGCTCACTTCACTCAATTATTTGGCATTCCGAAGGGAGACGGACATTTCCCCCTGGGCCTGTCAACCGCGAACGTTTTCCCCCTCGGTCATTTCCCCAGCCCGGACGTTTCCCCATGCTTTTCGAGTACTTAGGCCTATAGAACGTTTCCCCTAGGCCAGTTGCAACATATTATCAGAATCAGCTTCAAGCCTGAGCATAAATTCTTTACAATGTCAAAAGCAATTAACTTTGTCTTTGAAGTCTCGTCACCGTTGAGCATTTTTCAAACACAATGAGTATTAGTAGGCGCGACAATTAACAGCAATTAGGGATGTAGGCCTACATGTCCGAAACGACTGAACTCAACTCGATACAAACTGAACCAGGAGAGTAGAAGTAGTTAACGTACATCTATTTTTACGTACATAAAAAGCAAAATTCGATGTATTGCTGTATTTGCTGTGGCAAACACAGTGCGCTTTCAGTGACGCTTTGACGTAATCGTCCTCGGCTCTTTTTTGATGAGACTTGTGATCTCTTGATACTTGCGCTTTGTTTGACGTATTATTTAGACCTATTGATACTTACAGACTGTTAATGACAATAACGCAAGCGTATTTGATGTTTGTTGCATTTTTACTATGCCTACGGCTGGCAGACGATTCGTACCACGCTATTGTTCCTTGGAATCAGACGATTCGTACCATGACGCGGGAGGGGTTGGGGCGGTGGCGTGTTATTGGCTAGATGGCGGTTAGTG
>Ga0056128_1003379_pt1 | contig 19536 bp, 11 predicted proteins | sample WorMetLIZISLAND2_FD_71113 | JGI IMG/M metagenome (GOLD analysis project Ga0056128, IMG submission 71113) | Marine gutless worms symbiont microbial communities from Max Planck institute for Marine Microbiology, Germany - Olavius geniculatus... ... | reverse complement strand
GCGCCTATGGCCGATGTGTATTAGGGTCCCGATGGGCCGAGTCCAAGTGATATGCAATTTTCGAAACTAACTACTGAACTGGAAATGCTATAGGCTTTCGCGCGTCTCGTGAGCTTTGCTGAAATATCTTGTTGTATCTCAAGTGTTGTGTGGAAGTTTGCGACGGTTCAGCATAGCTCGAACACGACAACTTTAGTACAGGGGTAAGGAGATTATCTACCGATTACATGTGAGGTAGGCCTTTTTACTGTGCTTTCATAAAGTTGTTAAAACATGAAACAACAGTGAATTGGAATATTCTTAACAGGGAAATGGTTCTCGCAAATATATTTGTGCGTGTACGTGTTATATTGCACTTTCTCTTTCTAATTTGGCCTATCACATTCACGGTCCGTCAAAATCCACCTTCGCGATTTGGTCCGCCAAAATCCAGTCCTGCAAATTCAGTCACCCCGTCTGTGCGTCTTGCGGCTGGTTTGATTGGCAACACGACGGGCGGCGGCGTGGCACAGGGGGCATATGTTACAGTGTGGCGAACTGGCAGTGATTTACCAGCTGTTTATACCGACGGACAGACAGACGCACCAGGCTGCTACTGTCTTATCACCTGCAGGCCAGCGGCCATGGTTTATATTGTTCTCCGTCCGTCCGGCCGGCCGGCCAGCTTGCCCGCCCGTCCTCCAGTGAGCGTCAGAAATCCCGGACAAAAGGCCACGAAACTGGTTTATTTTGTTATGTGTAGGCTAACTCGCCAAATTATTAAATCCAATTCCCATGACTTCTATGCAAGAACATTGTCTCGTGGTGTATCCAAGTCTTTTGCATGCGACGTTAAGCCGGCGGCGACGATAGCGCAGCATCTTTTGATGACTCTCTCCACTGAGTACCGAAAAATACAGCAAAATGGGCTTAATAAAATACAGCAACAAAAAATGTCGATTCATCTTATAGTACATAGTTTGACGGCTTGAGTTATGTTTTCGAAAGGATGTGCACTTTATTTGGAGGAAGAATTCGACTAAAAAACCAGCTTGGTGGCCTTTTGTCTGTACATCTTATACGCCACATGGCCATGAAACTGACGTTCGCTGTACGGACTAAAGGCCACCGGACAAGAGGCCAGCAAGCTGGTTTTTTTCAGTGGAATTCTTCTTCCAAATAAAGTGCACATTCTTTCGATAAAGGCTGTAAGCCTACGTTACAGGATTGAAAAAACGATTGTGCGAAGCATAGCAGCACATGTGGTGATACGGTTCAGTATCGACGGTATTTTGCTCGCGCGAGTTCGTCACAAAAGTCTTTAGCTTGCCAGTAGTCAGTGATGTGACCTTCAGCTCCGACGTCAAACTATGCCACGCTGATGGTCGAGCGGCCGAGAAACTTTGTGTACTGAAGCTCACAGTTCTTGTTCTCGGTGTGACGAAATCACCGAGATCAGCAGACCGCAGATGTCGACGGGTTGCGATTGCCGTTACAGGAGTGAGCGAGCGATGCGAACCATGTGACGTTGTCGCATTTCCACAGAATTTAGGCCTACGCACTGGTTATATGCAAGCACATTCCGATTACGGACGTGGTGACAGAGTGTCTTAGCTGAGTGCCTGTTGTGGCTATAGTGGTGGGGTGGTGGTGAGTTGATGGCTTTCCTCACCCAGCCACTCACGTAGCTTGGCGACTGTTTTGCGCCGCCCGCTCGGGCCCAAGGTGGCGTGCTTCTTCCGGGCAGACGGGCGGTCGAGGCCAGTGGTCGTGGATGACTGACTGATAATAGATTGGTTGGTGGTCACATTATATTTCTCTGTCGCCAGTGCCCTATATGTCCCCTAGCCCAGATGTCTGTGTTTTTCGACGTTTTCATATTTTAGAAAATGGGCAAATTGCTGCTGCCATTGAACTCCAGAAGCTAAAAGTGTTTCAGCTTCAGGGTGGGAGGGGGCTTGGCGAAGATCCCCTGGCCAGCCCCTCAACCCTACTAGGGGAGCTCAGCCCCCAAAGTCCGGTTGTACACTCAGGGTTCCTACAGGTCAGGGGAAACTGGAAAAAGTCAGGCAATTTATGTTGTCAGGGAAAGGTTAGGGAAAAGTATTATTTTTGAAAAGTCAGGGAAAATGATCTTGGATCACGCAGACTGCGATTTTTTGTGTCTCCAAATATTAAAAAGCAGGCATATTTGCAGCTTCGGTTGAACGTCCAAAAGCTATAAGTGTTCATCTTCAGGGCACTTTGCCCCCCCCCCCCGACCTTCCCACTAGGGCCTCTGTCGTTTGCATATTGCTCCATTAGTACTGTTTCATTACTTTCTTATATAGTGTACCATTTCTGACTTTTGTGCGATATGGTTATTGCTTCGATACGGTCAGGAAAATGGTCATTTCATGACTGGAAAAGTCGGTGAATTTTGCTATGGAAGACCTGTCGGAACCTTATACACTGTGCTGGGCGCGCTCGCGTGCTGCCACTGCCTTTTGCCACATCCTAAATATCCAGTCTGTCGCTTATGTCCAACTGACGATCGATCAAGCACTTCTAGCAATGGCTAATGGGTCGAGCCTTAAACCAGTGATTTTCAACCGGGGTTCCGCGGAACCCTAGGGTTCCGCGGGCATCTGCTAAGGGTTCCGCAGCTGGTCAGCAAAAATAACCTAGCGTGTGAAATTACGTCAAACCAAGCCATAGAAGTACTACACAACAATTGCTTAGTTCCAAATTAGCGCTTCTAGCCGTATATACTTTTGCAATTCTTGTTGTTAACAATATTAGAGTATTTGCATTGATCAATAAACACTAACGTATTAGTGCTAGTGTTAATAAATCGTGTGTCCATTTATTGAAAGATTTTTATTGCTTGCAAAATTCTGCTTGAAAAATATTAAGAGCTTCGCCCATCAGCGCAACTGACTGGGAGGCTCGGACTCCCTGAATTGTCTGTGGACCTAAAAACGTAAAGGAATCCAGTGACAATTTTTGCGCCGTTGGTGATCGCCTCATAAGGTGTTGTTGGTTACGCATGAAATAAAATTGCTAAATAATATTACACTAATACGGTGAAATTGAACAAGTCTTTTACCTGCTGCTTTATCGGCAGCGTTTGAGGGTTTTATTCCAGGCTCCCGCAGGTTTTCTGCCTCTTTGACTCTGCTGGGGACATCGGTCTCTAGACATCCTGAAAATTGAACCTCACCTACGTCGCTGGACTTACGGATCATTGGATAAATGCATGGGGTTCCGTGAGTGATTGTCACACTTACATAGGGTTCCGCTGCAGCAAAAAGGTTGAAAAACACTGCCTTGGACACTGAAATATGCATCACTGCTGTGGTCTACCTAATGTTTTGGCTGTGTGTTGGTGGTTGTAGGATACAGAAGGAGCTTGCCGACATAACGCTGGACCCGCCGCCAAACTGCAGGTGGGCTGTCTACATGCTTCTTGCCGTCTTGGGTCTTTGTACACCGTCTATAGATACTAACAGTCATTTAATTTAATAAAAACTAACGGTAAAATTTTCAGATCATTTCAACTCAGCCTAACTATTTTTCTCGGGTAGGTGAATCCAATGCTGTCCTGCCTGTCTGGGTCAAGTTGGGGTGCATTGACCTGTGTAACACTGTGTCATCCCGTTTAGTAGATGATGTTCTGTAACCATAAGATGGGTTTTCCTTTGATGAGTTCTAGGCACCCTTCAACGTTTAACTCTTTGTGCAGTGAAAGATACACGTTGAGTGACTGATAACATGAATCGTATTCTTGAATGCATGCATCGCTTTGCACTGTACACGTTACTGTATCTACTTAGGTGCATATACTGGCTGGCCAGAAAAGTGTCGTTATACTAAACTGTTATATTAGTAAAGCTGTTGTTACATGAATAATCATTCTGGCAATCAAGGCTTTGTGTTTTTGTGCATCTAGTGCTGGGCCAAAAGGTGACAATTTGTTTGAATGGGTGTCAACCATTCTTGGACCGCCCGGCTCTGTTTATGAGGGTGGAGTCTTCTTTCTCGATATACACTTTACGCCTGAATATCCATTCAAACCGCCAAAGGTGAGTGAAGGGAATTTATGTGCTGCAGAAGGTGGTGAATTAAAAACATATCCAGCAGTGCCTGCTTTGTCGCTCAAGTCTTTATGACATGCGGTCACTATATAAGTTTGGAAGCTAATATAGGTTAACTGTTATTTGAAGTGAATTGTGTTTGGTGACATGGTGATTGTGATGTGGTGACAATGTATACAATTTTTTTCTTTTACCTCTTGGTCATTCTGCATTCTGCAACTTTAATGCTTACTTATGCTTTGTAACCTGTTTGAGGAGATATGTTATTGACCATATATTGAATTACTTAAATATTCAACTAACTGCACATATAATCAAAAATAATAGTGTACTAAATGTGTGCCTTATGGTCATTATCATAATATAAGTAATAACTTTCTATAGCAGGCTTTATGAAGGAAACAAAGTGAAAATTGGAATATATTTCATTGTTCATTATTGGCTGAGTAATTTGCTTTTCATTGTGACAGGGTCTGAATATTTTCTTATAACAGCCATCTAGTAATCAGTTTATACTCAAGGTGTGAGTTAGTTAGCTGGCATTGGCATTTACAAAAAAAAGTGAAGGTTATTTTTGAGTCTGACCAATGTGACCATGTCCAAGATAAATAAATAAGCTGAACGATTTTTGATGAAATTTTTTTGGACTGGTTGCACATAGCCCAAGGAGGAATTGTTCATATTTTGGAGGTGATCTGGAGTCGCATGGATATTGGAGCATCACTAGGTGGCAGCAGTGTTCTCAGAGGAGGTTTAAGATCTGCGATCACTGCTAGTATGTTGATATTGCTGCTTGGAATAAGGTAGCTGAATGTCAGAACATGTTTCATTGCTCCTTGTTACTCATTTATGCAATTTTGCAATTTAGGCCAAGAAGTATCTAGAGTTGTATTTGTGACGGTGTTATGGTAGGTGACGTTCCGGACGCGGATCTACCACTGCAACATCAACAGTCAGGGAGCAATCTGCCTCGACATTCTCAAAGACAATTGGTCACCAGCTCTGACCATCGCCAAAGTCTTACTGTCCATCTGTTCACTGTTGACCGACTGCAACCCACGAGATCCGCTCGTCGGTGGCATAGCACAGCAGTACCTCTCAAACCGCGTTGAACATGACAGAATTGCGCGACAGTGGACAAAACGATATGCCACATAGAACTTGTAATATACCGTTCATTCTTGGACTCTGTCAACGATCATATTACGTGTTGCATAAAAAGAATTTTCGGTTTTCAATTTTGATGGAAAGTGGATTCTGTTTACTGATGGTATTTTGAGTTTGTGGCCTCTAGGTTCCACAGTTAAGACAAACTCTGTGTTTTTAATTGCGGTATAGTTCTGAAAATTGACATCTGAACATTTCTGTGGTGATATGTGGGCTGAAACATACAGTTAATCATTGTGATGTGTTTAAAGTTTATTGGCATTTGTTTGGCTGTAGTAGAGTTATATGCTGGGTTTGTTATTTTCAACTTTTGTTTAGAGATGACTGTGCATTACAGAAATAAGTTTTGATCAGGACATTTGTTGGTCATTTTAGTAAAATGTAACAGAATTCCATCTTATTTTGAGCCATGGCATTGTTTATTGTTACTGAAACCACTCTTGTAGGTGATAATAATATTATGCATATCTGTCAGCCAGTGTTTGTCTGTGTTTCAGATGTCTGTCTGATTGATGATTACATCTATAGGCCAAGTGTAATGTGGTGTGATATCATATGTGGCAAGTTGTCAGTGCACAGGTTTTAGCTAGAGCTGGATCTAATATTTGCCGGTGATCTCAGTTTTACAGTGACTGCTGGATTTGATCCTGAATGCTTATATACAGAAACTACATTATTGCATAATTGCTCTGATAGTTAAGTCTTTTTGCAGTACTTGGGATTTTTTGGCACATGCAAGCCCGTTCTATAGGTATACAAAATGCCACTAGTGCAGTATATTTACTTATGCAGAGAGCCATTGGTATTATATTCTAAAGGTTTGCTGTCAGGATTTTTATGATTGTATGCTAATTGTAAGTGATGAAGACTTCATTGTATTATACTTCATAACTTTCAGCTATTTAATTATAAAGATGGAGGGAATCCTTACGTAATGTGTATGCACGTGCACTGATGTTAAGTTCGAAACTTGCATTCAGAACATGCTGGTTCTTATGAATTGCATCAGTTTGCAAGTTGAGTTGTAAATTGAGCGAACTGAACCATTATAACAGTATGTCTCTACTTGGTGTGGCATAATAAGTAGATTTCCTCAGGTTTTTTTGCTTTTGAACAAGTAGATAGAAATTGTAAAATTTAGCAGAGATGTCTGTTAGACTATGGTGTTATAAGCATCTAGAACATTCTTCAAAGTGTCTGCCTTTCACTTAAACACACGTGAAGACGTGTGCCACTGCCTGACTGCTGTATCGGTAATGTCCTGATCCATTTTGTCTAAAGCTGTCACTGAAGGCATCAAGTAATGAGGGTAAATTTTATCACATCACATATGCAGCATTATCTCGTAGGCTGCTCAGTCACGCAAATTTTTTGGACGAAAACTGATAGAATTTAACATATAACAAAGTTCTGCCATTTGGTGTTAGCCTAGGGGCTGGTAATTATGCCACACCTTGTAGAATGTTGTAGACTGCAACATGTGCATTGTTCTGTTTTGTGCAATGTTATCTGTTTGCGTTTGACCACTGAGTTGTTTGTGCTGGATAAATGCTTGCTAGCTGTTCGCAGTTGCTGCAGTTCGATTTTTGCAACAATTGTGTTACTCTTGACATATATAGTTTGTAAGTGTAAGACAGTCAACGAGATGTACGTTTAATTTATATTGGTTTGTAATGGCGTGTCCAGGAGTTGCTGTATGATATATCAAGATTTTGTGCCATAATGGCCATCTATAATAGTATTTCGGTTTGTGGCAGCCATTCTCTATAGCACAGCCTTTCTCCATAAGTTAATTGTGTTAGTTGGCTTTCTGTCACTAGTATACGATATATGAAAGGAGTGATTTTGCTGCTTGGTGATAAACAAATTGGCATTTGAGTTTGACTGTGTTGCTCATATTGGCTAGCATCAGTGTTTGACCAACGCAATATCCTGTTTACTGCATGCATATGCATGACGGTGCTGGTGCTTGAAAAGTGGAACTTACGTGCTTTATGTGGTTAGCCAGCTAGTTTTGGAGATGATGGACTCGATCATAGCAGTGAATTTTGGTCGCGTGAGAAAACTTAACACAGTGTGTGTAACATGACCACCCTTCTCTGCAAGGATTGCAGCTTATCATGTCCGAAACTGTCCATTTCCCCAGTTCGTGTGAAGCACGTCGGTTCCAATTATTATGCACCACCGTGTATGTAGTCAGTCAAGATTGTCATGCATTGACATTTTGGTTGTAGTTTGGTCGTTTTTACTCTGTATAGTCACGAATATTAATGGGTAAGATGATGAAAGTAGTGGACAATTGGTGCCAGAGTGCATTCAGATCAGTCATTTATTGGGTCGATCAACCAAAGTAGTAGTGTCATATGAACGGTTACTGTAGTCAGGGGTGTCATGAATGAGGGAGTTGAGGTGGGGGCAAATGCCCTCTAAATTTTTTTGCTGTTAGAAAATTTTCTCTGTGTTTGAGAATTTTCATCCAAAAATGCAAAATTTGGGGCTGAAAACCTCCACTACAAAACTGTGAGGGGCCATACTCTTCTCTGTCTGAAGTTTGCAGCTGTATGTTGGAATTTCATCAGGAAATTGCAACTTCCTTCCTGGCCTACTTTTTCATCTCTCAATGCCGCTGACTGTAGTTTGATAGACTTCAATGAGGTGAGTCCCTGCGAGTTGCAGCACTGCATACTTTCACTGTTTCAGGTGTAGCTGTCTATACATGGGGGTTCTGAGAAGGCTCTTTGGCAGAATCCCCAGCGGGGTTCAGGGGATTCGGTGGGAGCCAAAAGTAGCTGAATATTTTTAAAGCTTTGTAACGTAGAGCAGTATTAGTGTTTTTCGGTGATAAAAGCCAAAAAGTTAATTGTAATAATTGCATTTGTGATAATACCGGGTATCTCAATGCTGTTATAATTCTTCATATTCAGCAGTTGACTACATTTGCAGCCCTTTGTCATAAGTTGACCATGCTGATTAACAGTATTTTCAGGTTTGCATAAATAGATTTCTTCTGGTTCTTACAGACATGCAATACAATGCCAAAGGTCATCCACAGTACAAAGTCGTCAAGTTATCACACCATGTTGCATGTGCTATTTGGCATTAGTGATTGATATGTTGACAATAACATTATGTGATATGTCTGTATGTTATTTCAGGTCGCCATATTTTATTTACGCAGTGCGCTATAGTGATTGCAAAATGTTTGACACTTTTTGTTTTGGTAAGGTACAACTTCTGTTATGAAAAGCAGTAAGTACATTAGTGAGAGCATCTAATTTAGCACATTGTTTGATTACGGAGTTTCAGTTTCCATTCCTGATTAAGTTTATTGTTTTTAGTTTTCACTCTCAGTGACTTGTTGTGAAGAAAGTGGCAGAAAATATATGATTATATGAAGGAAATTGAGTGAAGCTGTAGTCGCACTGTATTTGAAATACATATAACTTTGAGGTGCATTGCAGAGTTGCGTTTTTGTTGATTTGCTGTTATGGAAAGTGTTTGGCCTCAGCGGACTTGTCTGTCCATTGCAGTATATTATATCTGTATATGTTTCATTAAACTTAATATACATGTCTGCAGTCTCTAGATTTCATTCTTCATCACGTTATAGACTTGTATATTGAATTATTTATAAGAAAGTAATTTTTATTATTTTAATAATGACACATTATTGCTAGATTACACAGCAATGTGTAATGTACAAATAACCTAAACCAGTGGCGTAGCCAAAAATTTTAATTGGGGAGCCTCATCTCTCTTACCCTCCTCTTCCTTTCATCTGTCTCCTCCCTTTTTCTCCTTTTTTACCCCTTGCTCTCTTTTCCTGTCCTCTTTTTCCTCACCTCTTTTCCCTTAGAAGTAGGACACTAAAATCCAGTTAGGTCTAGTGGAATTCTGTGACCCCCCAGCGGGTTCTGGGGCCGAAATCTAATTTGATGCATTTTAGCCTTAAAAGATATCTGGCGGCAACAATTTTAATTATTTTTTCCAAGAATAAACTGACCAAATTGGCAAATTTAGTGCAGTTTTAATGTATGCTTATGTTTTGTCTGAAGGATTGTGGGGGGAGGGCTCACCCTTTGTCTGTCTTGTCTATATGCCACTGTACCAAACACAGTGCAGGTAAGATAGGAAATGAGCAGGTACACATTGGAAGTTCAGTTCAGTTCAACTTCTTCATCTCTTTATAGACACTCCAGCAACAAATTGAGTGTTCAGGAAGTGTAAACTACCCATAGTCCAGTGTACTGTGTATAGCGCACATGGCACCGATCAGGGGTAAATTGATAACGTACCAGAAGTGGACAATTAGCACGAAAAACTCATTTGTAGAATTAAAATGTTTTAGATAGCCCAAATTTCAGGTTTTTGATTTTTTTATTTGTTGTTTAAATGACAGATGACATTTAAATTAATTAAATATTTTTTGACTTGTTTTATTTTTTAAACGATTGTGTGTCTTGTTTTCTTTGTACACTAAAACCGAAAACTGTAAGAAAAACTTCCCTAAAAACTGGGTTCTCCAGCTACTATCTTTCTTGTGTGACGAAGCAGCTCTAGGTAGAGAGGTACACAGAAATGCAAGACGAACTAAAAAAACAACTGTTTTTCGTATTTTCGGGACTAGAACATGCTGGCAAAAAAAGGACCTTGGTCGCTGTCCAACACCAGAGAAATGCATATGTATTTCTGTGTCCATAACTGCGCAGCATTTCTCAGCAGGCGCATGCTAGTTTCTGTCGCACATGTAGACACCTTAGGAAACGGGTTAGATCGTCACACGGGTGGCGCCACATTCACGTAGTGCCACCTGGTGAATGAAGTAGAGTCTGTAGAATTTGCAATTTAGTAATTTCTTTGCATAGCAGCAGTTAATTAAAATTTCGCATTGTGGTAATTAAGTATTGGTAGCATTTTAATTTTACTAGTAAAGTTCAGAAAACAAACGTTGCGTGTTAATGTTGTACGACAGCATGATCACTGTATTTAGATGATGACATTATTTGTCAGTGCGTAAGAAAATGCAGATTCAAAATTACTACGTTTGTTTTGGAAAGAGCATAAATTTAAAAATAAAAAATATGTACCAAAAAAACAAAATTTGCAAAATGCACCGGCACAACATTTCAGGCTATTTATAACGGCAAAGCTAGATATTAATTAACATGTGGCTCGTTGGTCTAGGGGTATGATTCTCGCTTAGGGTGCGAGAGGTCCCGGGTTCAAATCCCGGACGAGCCCAATTTTGCAAATTTATGGCTCGTGCTGAAATGTTACTTTTCTTCCTCTTGTTTCTGACATGTTATTTCCAAAGATGTCTCATATAATCACAACACCTAACGAGTGTTAAGAATTTCATCAGATGATTCACAAACATTATATTTCTGTAGGGTAGTTTTCTTAAGCAGTTCTGCATTTCAGATGCATGCTTTATGTCAAATGTAAAGGTAAAGGTAATGGCCAACACTTGCTATAGCACTTCTTAACGTTGCTCAGAAGTGCTTTACTTTACAATCTCGGAAGTGGCCGCTGATCAGCATGAGCTGATACCGCAGCGCAATAAGCGGTCGTCCATTGTCCGCGTTAACGAACAACTGGACCCGCAGTTTGCAGCTAGCAGACATACCACCGCCCAATCAGCCACTGGACTTCATCCCATAGCCTGTAAGCCACTACTCATTTCCCGTCCCACGGAGGGTAGGAGGCTGAGTTGGCCTGAGCACACCGTAGGTTAGCAACTTGCTCAAGGTTGTTTGCAAATGACGGCAGTGAGAATCGAACCGCAACCTGAAAGTTAGGAGTCGACACTAACCACTAGACATTTGCACCTACACAGGCAAGTAGGTGTGAACAACTTGCCCAAGGCTGTTACTTAGTAGCACATCGGCTGGGCATTCAGCCGTGGACCTTTCGGTCGCGTATCCAACGCCCTAACCACTGAGCCACCAAGCCACTATGTGAACTACATGTGGTACAAAACGTAGTCTCATGGTTCAATGGGATATTATAAATAACCTATTGATATTACAGGAACTAGGAAATGTTAGACTCTCAGACCCTGCTAAAGAACCCCACCACTGTTGTTGGCCTTCAACCTCCATTTCCAGCCCTTTGGTACTCAGGGACACATGTGAGTCTGTCAGTTTCCCTCCAGACAAAACTTCCCCCTCCCCAAGTTAATTTGAATCTGGATTCTTGTACATAACTAGGCCTACACAAAAGAGATAGCCATTATATTGACAAATCCAAATCTACACTGTATTACTGACGCTAAACCATGAGTTAAGAACCATAAAAAAATTTATTCACAGACCAAGAACAACAGTACTGTACTATGTATGTATGTCATGCTGCCAACATAGCAACATAGTGCATGCAAAACTAGTTCCTCAATATTTCCAACAACTCATGATATGAAAATTTAAAAAAACTATAGTTGCTGAACATGCACAGACAGACAGATGAGCACAACAAATGCTAACAGCACAAAATTAAGACAACAGCATTCTCAGTCATAAATATGGTGATGCACAGCAGAAATAATGCATAACATCCATGAAAGCTTGCTATGTGAAAAGCCCATACACAATCTGTGGCTTAAACACAAGAAATTTGAGCTAATGCTCACGAGACACTTGAAAGCCTATAGCAGTTCCGGTTAAGTAGTTTAGCTGAAAATTGGGGTGTTCACACTAAGTTAATATACAAATACCAAATTCTCTATCTGAATCGCATAACAATAGTTCCATGGCGCCACCTTGTGAATGACACAGACTTGTGTCGCAGCCCGAAATCGCCAAAAAATCCATAAAACCCCCTATTTTGGCATTCAAAGTCATTCAAGGTCACTGAATTCGGCGCCAATCGAAAGCCAGTGTACGACTTCCTATTAGTGATTAATAGTAACCTAGGCCCTATCTCACACCGACTTATTGGCCAAAAATCGCAAATTTTGCCCACCCCCTCTCATTTATCACCCTCGTTCGAGGTGACCCCCTTCAAATTTATGGAAAAGCTTTACGGTTCCTGAAACTAGAGTCTTTCAGGCAGCTGATGGTGAAAATTTGGTGATTCTAGCTTGTACCGCTTTTGACTGATTTGCGCGTAAAAACCAGTCTGAGATCCTATTCCCATTCTTTTACTTTTGATAACATCAAAAAAATGCAAAATGTGCTCATAATCATTCTAGTTTAGGTACTTCTTCTTCATTGTGATACGATTGTGACGTCTGAGATTGCCTATTGTCAATCATTCAGAGATGAACAATTTGAAAACAAGATTGTTATCGATATATTGTATCGTATCATCGAAAAAAATACAGAATTTTTTTATATATTGCTATATTGTAAGCCAGAAGTTTATATTTTTATTACTGCATTACCAATATAACGAGAATAAATGGAGAAAATGACAAACTAACCGAAGCAAACTAACTATAGTGTCGCAATTTAACGACACCTATGACACTCTATAGTTAATTTTCAAGTTCACTAGCACATTTTATTACGTGCGAAAGCAGCTACAGTCTACGGCTTTATAGCCGTTACTTGTAACCTTGTGGTTACATTTGGGGACGTGCATCGGGCCGAACTGATACGGCCTCAGCGCTGGGCAGGTGTAAGAGCCTGCCCACCACGAAGGCAAGGCAAGGTACATAAAATTATAACTTTATAACTCTATGAGAAGCACTGAACTGTTAGAAACACATTGCTATAATGAAAAATGACATATGCAAACAGACACCAAGCAATACTGCAATATACACACAATCAAAGGGCAAAACATAAAAATTACACAATGTAAAAAAAATGTCACAATGACATGTCATAAACACACTGACTTAACTATAAAACACACCAGTTCATCGAGCTAACATTTACAAGTAGCCTGTATATTGTTGGCAACTGGTGTCAATGCCTACATGGGCAAGGAGAGAAACTTGCTAACTAATAATCATGCAAAAGACCAAAAATGGTAAACCATCTCAGTCTGATATGAAAATGCCTGGTAACCACCAATAAACTGACAGTAAAAATATATAATGGTAAACATTTTTATCTTTAACCAAGAGTGAAAGGGAATGACAGAAAGAGCAAAACATTTTTCTCAACCTTCACCCAACTGGGTTCTACACTGTGTCTGGGGAAAAGCACAACCCTCTAAACAAAACACCATGGGCCTAACATGCACTGCATAAAATTAAACAACTATATACACCATGTCCCAAAATTAGCGACACCCCTACAGATAAGTTGGTGTAAAATCGTTAATACCTGGCAAATTTTTACAAAATGTAAAACACTTGTGGAGACAATCATTCTGAACTAGTCTTTAAAGTTTGGGCTAAGTCTTAGGCGGGTACACCACAGCTTGATCGTCCTGTCAATAACAATAATGGCTAATGTAAACAAACTCTGATGTCATAATGACAGTAAGGTGTGAATGTTGCAATAAGTGTGATGGTAAGTAATGCTACGATAGTGCAGTGTACAATATTTTGACAAACTGAATTAAGTGTGATTGAAGCTAGGGGTGTCGCTAATTTTGGGACACAGTGTACAATGGCTTACACTAACTTACACACTGTGTAAAAATACAATGAAATACGTATGGTGATATATTTTTATCTCTAATACTACTTAATATGCAAGGATGAACTCATCTGCAGCACTTGAAATACCGAACTTCAATATTCTGTTCATAAAAATTGATACCCCAGTCTCAAACAGACAGGCCAATTGATGTAGAATTTTAAATTAACAATGCAGGCACAGGAGGCATTTAGCTATAAAAATGGAATACTTCTCAATGAAATCTTGGGGTGTTGAAACACTGAATACACACCTATCAAAAAACCACCTTCTTTGATTCAAGTGTAATATACATAAATCTTTTGATTTTTTGGATCAAACTGCTAAACAGCAGTGAATTCTAGTCAATAAAAGTACTGACAATAAAAGTATTGCTAAATGAGCAATTAATTGGTAATCTGTGACGTAATATCTTGCCCATGTGCCAATTTCTGTTCAACACTAATCAACAATGGCCTACTGTAATCACATAGACGTAGTTACTTATGCCCAATGGCTGCTAGTCACAGCTACTTCAGCTGTAGACCTATATGTTAACTAACTCAACCGGGTTTCAGTCCTGTGCATATTTCACTAGTTACAAGCTACTGATTCTCTTATGCAACGTTTCACAACAAGGCGTACAATATACTGGGGCGGTATGCATAACAACGTCATAGATTAGTTTGGACGTAAGACCTATGTCGCGACTAACTACTTCCAAACTAAAAAGTTACGTCCGACAGCAAGAAAAACGCTGTTGTAGCTAGCGACTAGCTAGTCACAACGTAGTTGATGTCAGGTAGTTTGACTCTGGAATTTAATGGCATAAACGTGCCCGGCCTCGCTCAGCGCACAGCTAAAAATAGACATAGGCAAACTTGTCATCTGCAGCAATCTCGGGTGTGCTTGGGCCTAATTACCGCTCCATGGCCTCGGTAAGAATGCGCAACGCAAATAAATGAAATATATCGAACGCTAAATGTTTTATTCAGCAACTTTAAATACTGGAATTAGTTACAATAGCGTAAATGACTCGCCAGAAATTAACTACAACGCATGACTTGATTGCAGTGCTCCTTAGCGACGTTAGTTACTTTACATTGATAACGACCGACTAAATATTTACGACAGGTCGATGGAGCGACTAGCGTTAGTTTGGACATAGGCGCCTGATTACCGTAGTGCTACGACATCATTATGCATACGGCCCCTGGTGTCAAATTAGTTACAACAATGGATGAATTACAGTGCATTGGACTGAGCAATGCCTACAATTAACCAGATTAAATCAGTAACTAATTTAGATGTAATAAAAACTTTTTTGTGGATTTCTTGAGGTGCACATAGAGTGATGTAACTGAATCAAACACTGAATTGACATGGTTTAGTTTTTGATGAACTGACCAATGGGCAAGCAGTAATGCATTACAGTAGGCACCATCTAATGGCATCAGTGGCCTGTGTGACAGCACTCATGTACACGTTAACCAATGTCCAATGGGCTCACCCTGCTTGCTCATTGGTCAGTTCATCAAAAAGTAAACCGTGACAGTTCAGTTCAGTTACTTCGTTCTGTATGCACATGTATTTGCCATGTTATAAAAATCTGGAACTTCAAAATGATACAAAATGCAATTGCTACCAGCACTACAAAAAGCAGAATGAAATACACAGCTGTACAACACGAAAAGCACAAATGCAATAATTTACAAACAAGTAATGTACACAGAATATTGAGTGACATTAATACTGTGATCAGTAGCGCAGTTAATGACAGTTATTAACGACAGTCAGGTACACCAATTGTCATATTGCACTGGGCTGGGATTGACGACAGATAACAACACAGCAGAATCGCTGCCACGATAGCAGAGTCTTCCCAGACCAGATCCAGAAGCCTGACATGATTCCAACGATCAGTGCCATCAAGTACTTGATCATGAACACTGCAAAGTCCGGCACAGAGTTGGACCGAGAACTGGCAACACCAGCGTACGTGGAATACCAGTCGTCTGACCAGTGCATGCGCAGAGACTGTTCGTAGAAGTAGCATGCAATTACGACGCTGGCTGGCACCATGTACAGCACACTGTAGATGCCAATGCGAACCATTAGACGCTCCAGTTTGTCGACGCGCGTGCCGTCATGTTTCATTGCCGTTCGGATACGGCACAGAGCCACAAACCCGGCTAGCAGGAAGCAAGTGCCGACTCCGAGATAGACGCAGAGCGGCACCAGGACAAGGGCACGCAGCCACAGGATGTCACTGCCACCGGCCACGCATACACCAGCCAGTGGGTCACCATCAATCTGACCGAATGCAAGCAGCATGATGGTTTTGACTGCTGGGATTGTCCATGCAACCAGGTGGAAATAGTGTGCATTGCGTTCAATTGCTTCATTACCCCACTTCATTCCAGCCGAGAGGAACCACGTAACAGTCAGAACCAACCACCACAACCAGCTTGCCATGCTGAAGAAGTACAACATCATGAAGACAATGGTGCACCCTTCCTTCTGTGTCCTCTGAGTGACCACCAGCCTGGACTTGACTGAGTCCAACTCAGCCATCTCATCCTCAGAGGCCGATGGTGGAAACGGATCTGAACACGCAATCTCATTGCCAATGGCAAAGCCAACTATGTAGGCAATGGCAACAATGCAGTAGCAGCCAGATATGAAAATGATTGGCCGCTGCGGATAGCGAAAGCGTGACATATCGATGAGAAATGTAGCAACGGTGAACAGTGACGAAACCAGGCAAACTATAGCCGTAATGCCAATCATGTATCGAGCAAACTGGCGGTGCTCTTCTCGAAAGAAAGCATCATCACTGATGTTGCATGGCATCCCACAGTTGGGTATCTCATTGTGCCCTACAAATATGCGATACTTGAGGCTAGGAGAGACACGGAATGCTTTTGGGCACTCCAGGCCTGCTGGTGTTGTCCTATAAGTATCTGCATCTACAACATTCAACAGCAATTAAACTAATAAGAAACATGTTAACATAAAGGCACAAAACAAAATCCATTTAGAGAAACTCAAAGCAATTGACCTTTTTGATTTAAAAATGAAATCAGTTTATCTTTGTCCCACGTTGCTTCAAAGCACTACTGCCACAAATTAGGTGAAAATGGACTTAATGCATGCAATGAATATCACAATGCAACATCATTTTAAAAAGCAAGCACAGAAGCATGGACATGCAGACTTGCAGATCAAGAACTGATAACATTAAGACATAATTTGGTCGGCATAACCTAACATAGGCAGTTGAATAAAAATGTCAGACAACTGGTGCTCAACTTTCCAATAGCACTGCAGTCTCTACAATACACCATTATCTCACAACTTTTTTGCCATATTATGTCCTTATTAGAGCTGCAGAAATTAATGATTAATCATGTGATTAACTGTTAACAATTATTAATGTCTAATAAAAGTTTAATCACATAACTCAAAAGTGTTCATTGAACTGATTTAGCAGATTAACAAGTGAAACTTGCACCAAATTATAAGATTTCAGAAGCAAAATTCACCAGTTATAACACAACTGAGCTTTTGCTGCAAAATGATCAACAATTACATTTTTTTTCATAAAATTCTACACAACGAAGTTCAAAGTGGCAGAAACTGGCAACTGCATTGGTTTTAATTGCCTATTCCATGCTTTAAACCACCTTTGGCAGAAACCTGCCGGCCCTGAATATATTTCATATTTCACATATTTCTTTTGCTTCTATTATTAAATCAGAACAACATACTAAGCACAGCAGAAAATCAACAACTTGAGCTTTTTATAGTTTATGTAATTTAAATATGAAAGTAAACCGAGTTATGAAGCAACTCATCACCTTTACGTGGGGTCACTGGATCAGGTGGTAAATCTTCTTCAGTGCGATTTTCACCAACACATAAACCGTCTGTTGGAAACTTGTTGCAGTCAAGATTCTCAGGCCACTGAAAGCCGAACCTGTTCATAAGATCCTCACATCCACGCCGTGCCTGGATGCACAGCCGTCGGCATGGTGGTATTGGCTGTTCAAGCACTGTGCACACAGGTGCATACATCGTGCACAGGAAAAACTTCAGGTATGGACTGCAGTTCACCTACAATGTAAAACACTCACTCAGTCTCACTGTGACAAACTGATGTAAAGTTGCTATTAGTCAGGAAAAATGTGCACAATAATAATGTCAGTTGTTCAAGTAATGCTGGTTAAATCTAGCTGATATGGTGGGGTGGTGACAATGATTATACAAATTCAAAAATTAGCATAAATGATCAAAAACTGACACTTGTTAAGACACCAACAAAAATGCAAGTTTAACCAGTATGAATAAGTAACTGATAGCAACTATGCATAATTTGCACAAAAGTTATTAGCTTATTACAGTATATTTCATACTTTATACACTGTCTATTCTGCATACCGATATTCATATTTTGCATCTTACATGCATCCCACAAATGAGGCTTGTACTACATGCCATTACCTTGACGAGTGGGTAAAACTGATGCACTTCAAGGCCAGCATCGTCTTGTTTTCGATGATTCAGCAGATTCGGCATGATCGTCATGTTGTACTGAATGTCCTTGCACAGTGGAATGGTGATCGGCTCACAGCGACCATGAGAAAACATATCGTTATGACTCGATGCCAAGTATTCACCGCCTCTACCCGCAAAAGCCAACCCAATCGCCATCAATGACAATAATGAACCACTCAGCAGCACCATTCTGCAAGTTTTTGAATCCCTCAGACCATGCGTGTTGCTGTCAACATGTCATTCACTGGCGGTTGCATAATCTGTCAAGAACAACCTGCGGTTATTAGCACAAATATACACAGAACTCATTTACACTCTGAATTCATATGGTTGCGCCATTTTCCCATCAGCAATATGACTTCTGAACAATATACCATCACAGACGTCTGTTTAGTGAGTTTGGCATCCGCGCTTAGCATTCGCAGATTTTATCCGCCTTTTACCCGTTGCCACATCCGCACATCCGCTTATTACCCATAGCCGAATAGAGTCTGCACTCTGCCTCCCGGAATCAGCTAGGCACATGGGGCGAATCAGACAAATGGCAAAAAAAGCGAACATAATTCGTGTAAAAAATCAACAAACATCATCGACACCAACATTTTATGCAATTAGTCCGACTTTATTTTATGTTGCGAGCAACTAAACAATAATTAAACAAAATTCATCAAAATGTCGACCAAATGCCAAAACATAAAATATTTAAATGTAATAAATTATGCACAAGTATGCATAAGTAGCGTGTATCACTAGCAAAGAACGGAGCGAAGCATCCCGGATCCCGGGATTAAAAATTCAATCCAGGGATTGCAATCACTACTCCTCACCGCTCCGTTTTTCCTCAGCATTGTTAGCTCCGCGTTTAGCTTTTTTCTGACACCCATTCGTTCCACCATGCATTGACGAATGACGATATTGAGCACCAGCTTGCTTCCGGTTTTGCTGTTGTCAGGTGGTTGGTAATGTAAACTAACTTAAACTGCATTTCTTTGAACCAATGCATATTATTTTCTAGGCAGTTGTACAAACAGCCTGAATGCTTATAAGGCTGTGAAGCGAAATACACATGTAATAATACACAGCAGCGCGATCCGTATCTGACCAGTGGTGTTATTTCAGTGCATTTGGGGGGGGGTTCACTCAGTGGCGTCATTTCACTAAATCCTTGGGGGGGTCCACTCTCTCCC
>Ga0056128_1003378_pt1 | contig 19538 bp, 8 predicted proteins | sample WorMetLIZISLAND2_FD_71113 | JGI IMG/M metagenome (GOLD analysis project Ga0056128, IMG submission 71113) | Marine gutless worms symbiont microbial communities from Max Planck institute for Marine Microbiology, Germany - Olavius geniculatus... ... | reverse complement strand
ATGTATGTGTGTGTGTATTTGTCTCTGTGTACAGGCAGTGGTGATTGTTCGCGGTCGTATCTGGGTCGGGTCGGGTCAGTGGGTCACGTGTCCAGTCCCAACTTCCCGTTCGACTACGCCGACAACCTGACCTGCCGGTCGACGATCTACGTGAACGACTCCCGGGTAGCTCGCACCAGCACGCTGACCGTCTGTCTGACGTTTTACCGCTTCCAGCTGGAAGCGTCGTCGCCCTACTGCTCGTTTGACTACGTGGAACTGCGGACTGGGACTGAGTCGAGGGTCAAGTACTGCGGCGCCGGCGTCTGGCAGTACGGAGTCGTCGACGCAGCCAACCCGCTGTCCAGCGTCTGGTCGTCCCCGCTCTGCTGTGAGTTAACCTGTTTGTTTACCATGATCATAATAATTTATGATAATTTATAACTGTGATTAGATTTCGGTGGCGATCCGGATTCTTTTGTGGATTTTGTACATGTATCATCATCCACTCCAGAATTCTGTTCCAAGAACTAACAATATAGCTATTAAGTTTTTCGTATTTACTGATGGTAGCACCGTTCGCGGCGTAAGTTTGAGGTCTTTTTCGTCAATAGCGTAGACAAGGGGCGCTCAGTGGCTCACCCTCTCCCTCCCCCTCTATTTCCTATAGATAAGACACACGCACGTTTAAATTGCACTAAATTTGATCAGTTGATTTAAATTGTCGCCACTATCAGATCTCATATTTTAAAGCTATAATGCACTAGCGATTACAATCCCGGGATTGAATTCTCAATCCCAGGATCCGGGATTGAGAAATTTGTAATCTTGGGATCCTGTTTCAGGATTAGGCTTACAGATTTGTCGTCACTTTGGTATTCAAAATGAACATAATTATGCATATAGGATGTAGTGTAAAGGGCTAAAGGCCCCTATGGAAGGTATTTCTGAACTGTATTTAGTAACAGTTGACTGTCAAAATACAAATTACAATGCACAGCAAAGAGGAGTCTAGCGCACATGAACTATTTTATTCATCAGACAACTACAGTTCTTAATTGTATCATTTAGCATGCGAACAAGTACAAATTTAGCTGATTTTTGTAATCCCGAAATCCCGGGATTGGGGCGCCGCCCGAAAACAGCCGGGATCTTGTGATTCGGGATCCCGAGGGATTGCAATCCCTATAGTGCACCATATTCGATTTTGGCTGGGGCTGCCGCTTCACCCTATACCTCAATGGGGGAGCTCACAGCGCTCCTCAGACCCCTAGCTGGATTTTAGAGATCCTGTTATTCTTTACTTTTAAGAATAGGAAGGGGAGAGAGGGAGGGTGAAGGGAAGGGACGGGAGGAAAAAGGAGGAGAAGGGAAGGGGTAAGGAAGGGGAGGCCCCCAATTCGCATTTCTGGCTACGCCGTTGTCTTTCATTAAAAATTTTAGACAGCTAGGTTTGGGACAAGAGGTTTTTTTATAATTGTATGGATCGTAATTCGATTTATTTTCGTTACTACATATATACGCCACCACATTCGTATTTTTCGGGCTATCTTTGATACCGCTTATCCGTTTATTTGCCTGTCTCTGTATGTGCCTTTCCTCCTGCTGTGTAGCATGCAATATGTGGCTTGCTGTGAGCCCGTATGTTGTATAACGATTAACTCCGCCTTCATATACCGTGTGTGCCGACGGTGCATGCTGCTTTTGCTTTGCTATGGCAACCTCATGTTAATCCACCCATGGACTCCTATATACGTTACGGGCATGCGATCTGTCCGCCTGTCTGCCGCTGTGGGTCTGTGATTTAACATCTTGCCATGCTGGTCACCGCGTGAATTGGGCAGTCTGCATGACACACTCTTTTTCAACGAAATTTGTTGATCGCTTCAACAATTTATTGGGATTAAATGTACGAAATTTTATCCAGATTCGTTCAGATTTGACATTTCTGTTGTACGATGTCTAGGGAGTTACATTTTTCTGTGCACAGTGTAGTTATAGACATTTCGCTTAACGGCTGAACCGTTGTATATGGTTGATGATATATGACGTTTACATCCGAATTGATAAATTTGATATATGTTACACTGACAGTGACGGTGACACTCCTTAATCACTGCTGTTCTGTCGAACGCTAGTTTTGTGTTCTCATTTACTTCTCATTTTTATCAATTCAACTCGCTTACCGGACACTTTGGACCTAGGTTCAAAGTGTCTCAGACACTTCGGACCCATAACATTATTGTCTCAGACATTTATAGTGGTCTAATGGTTTTTTTGACTAAAATTAAAGTTAACTACTTAGTTACGTGCATAGGCTTACGTGTCAGGACTGTAGCGATCGATGTGTTTTGGCCCACCACTGCCTATCGTGATAGTACCTGAGCCATGCGAGTGCAGTTGGGTGCAAACTGCCAATCTCTCATAAGCTATGCACTATACCGGGCTGTGCAAATATAGTTGCTATTATCAATCAGTCAATCAATCAATCAAACAAATTTTTATAGCGCATCCTACAGTCCTAAACGGCAGCGCTTAACAACTAAAAACACTACGCCTAAAATATAACAATAAAACCATGTGATATGCTGTGGTTGTTTTGCGTAGAGATTGTTGAAAACAAGTGTTCCGCTTTAGGTTGCATTATTGTTCCATTTTAGGGTATGTTTCCTAAAGTGGATCATATTAGTAGCTCGAAGTTTTTTTTAGTAATTAGTCGTAATTATCCAGCAGATTATTTACTCTCAGCACCATACATTTGTAACACATACCTAATGTCAGTGAGTGACAATGCAACATAACTTCTAATTGTGACCTTTATTAAAAAAGACGCATGGTTTCTTAAGTGTTGCATTTTCGGGAGTTTACCCTATACAACCGTTATTAACGAAAACGTGTTGCTAGTAACAGAAAAATATATACCGAAAAATAGGTCCAGAGTGTCTCGCACTTTTAGGTCCGAAGTGTCCGGTTACCTTCAACTCTCTCGGTCGTCCAGATGGCTTTTAATTTTCCGCTTTTGGTCTCGCTGTTCACTTGCAGTAAGTAATTTGTACTTCGTTATTGGTTGAATGTGATGTGCTGGTATATAATGTTTCGACTTGGCTGCTTATTGTGGATTGCTAGTCGCCACTCAGCATACACAAAGAAATGTTTGGAGTGCTTAATGCAATCGAATAACGGGCCTGGACTTTAATTGCACACTGCAAAGTGCACTGTTCACACAGCATTAGTATAACGACTGCTCAGTACATAATTGTAGCGCAGAACTGGGCGGGTATTGTACGTATTTTTGGCTGATTATACGGTGCCTGGCGTAAGCGGCGCTGACTGGTACCGGTGCGGACTGTATAGGATAGCGTCATGATGCGCTATTATCATGCAAAGTATGGCGGGGTGGTGGTTGCATAATCTTCGGATCTTCGGTGACGCGGCTAGTTTTTACGCGCGAAAGCAGCTACTGCTTTCAGCGCGTCTTAGCCATCACAATTCTGTCTGTCTCTCTGTCTGTTTGTCTGTCACACAGCTGGATCAGTCAAAAACGGTGCAAGCTAGAATCACCAAATCTTCACCATCGGCTGCATGGAAGACTCTAGTTTCAGGAACTGTAAAGCTTTTCCATAAATTCGAAGGGGGTCACCCCGAACGAGGGCACTAAATGAGAGGGGGGTAAGCAAAATTTGCGATTCTTGGCCAATAAGTCGTTGTATCTCAGTAACAGTGCGAGATAGGGCCTAGGTTACTATTAATCACTAATAGGAAGTCGTACACTGGCTCTCGAATGCCACCGAATTCAATGACCTTAGATGACCTTGAACGTTAAAATAGGGTTTTTATGGATTTTTTGGCCATTTTGGGCTGCGAGACACATTTCGAGAGCGAATTGCGCCGAAACCAATTGAGATGGACATGGACAAGCTGCATGTGAAATTTTCAGCACTGAACGTAGATTTCGACGGTCCAAGTCTCGATTTTCTAGGTTCACGGAAACCTGCGCAGGAGGGCATCAAAGAGCGGTACCCCCGTGAAAGTCGCGATGAAATGGCTGGAGATAGACTGACAGTTTGTGAACAGGAACTGCTATAGGCTTTCGCGCGTCTCGTGAGCATTAGCTCAAATTTCTTGTTTTATGCGTGAAAGGGACTGCCAACACATTAGTAGGGGTGTGACACTGCGAGGAAGGCCATATTTGCTTGCATTGTATTTGCAAAGAACTGTAGCAGCCCGGCCGCCTGTCTGTCTTTCTGTCTGTCTGGCACTACTTAACTCGTTTGTCGACGGGTGCTTTTTATTTGCCGATCCGTGTTTGATCAGCTGTGCTGTATCTCTCATATCTTTCTCTGTTGCCGTCTCCGCTGCGTTCTTACCGTGTCCGAGAACTGCAATGAGCTTATCTGTGCCGGTGATGACTGACATACATTGGCGATGAGTACACGGCATGAACATGTAGATAGGTACTGAGAGGTTCGATCAACTCCCCCCCCTCTTGCGGCAAAATTCCTTCCTGTGATGAAACGTGCACTTTCGAAAAAAATCAGGGGCACATTCTGTAAACATCGTAGGAAAAACTTTTAGGAAGTTCTCAGGAAAATGTGTCAAAGTTGGCAGTTTTAGCTAACTTGTTTGAAGTTCAGCTGAAATCACTTTACATTCGGAATGAAATCTTTGCCCGCTGAAGTCAGGACTGACCAGAAGAGGCAACTTGCTTTCAAGTGTACTCCGACTTACCATGTGCGATCTTGAAGTTTGAATACACTGCATCACATGCATGCGAATACGCGTGTTAATGAGCTTTCTGGAATTTTTTCGCGCGAAAGTAGCTACTGGTTTCAGCGCGTCTTAGCCATCGCAATTCTGTCTGTCTGTCAATCTGTTTGTCTGTCACACGTGTGGATCAGTGAAATCGGTGCAAGCTAGGATCACCAAATCTTTACTGTCGGCTGCACGGAAGACTCTAGTTTCAGGAACCGTAAAGCTTTTCCATAAATTCGAAGGGGGTCACCCCGAACGAGGGCCCTAACTGAGAGGGGGTGAAAAAAAATTAAAGGTTTTTAGCCAATAAGTTGCTGTATCTCAATAACGGTGCAAGATAGGGCCTAAGTTACTATTAATCACTAATAGGAAGTCAGTCGTACACTGGCTCTCGATTGCCACCGAATTCAATGACCTTGGATGACTTTGAACGCTAAGATAGGGGTTTTTGTGGATTGTTTTGGCAATTTCGGGCTGCGAGACACATTTCAAGAGCGAATTGCGCCGAAACCAATTTAGATAAACATAGAAAAGCTGCATATACAATTTTTAGCATTGAACGTAGATTTCAACGGTTCAAGTCTCGATTTTCTAGGTTTACGGAAACTAGCGCACGAGGGCATCAAAAATAGCGGTATAGCCCCGTAAAAGTCGTTATTCTACAGATGTTGGCCAGTCTTTAGTGAAAACGGTTGCAGATAGGCATGGGCATGCTGCTTATCACAACAAGCAGTAGTGACGAGTTTTTCAGTCGTATCAACATCGATGCCTCTGAAAGACCCTAAACGTTCAAAATAAGGGGGTTAATTGATTTTTTTTGCGATTTTCGGCTGCAGCACACACTTGAAGAATGAACTGCGACGAAATGGCTGGAGATGGACCGACATTTTGCGAACAGAAACTGCTATAGGCTTTCTCGCGTCTCGTGAGCATTAGCTCAAATTTCTTGTTATGTTGTGCTCTGTATAAGACTTGCTTCTTTTCAGCTTGTCTGTAATGATTACATGACAAATGGTATTGCTTCAAGTCCTGATACGTAAACGCAAAACAAAAATAACTAGAAATTTGGGGCAAAGCCCAACGTGAGTCCGCCCGGCGCCCTAAGTCCGATTCAGGGAAATTAGGGGGGAGGGTAAAGAGGGGAAGGGGAGAATTTCTCCGGCATCAAAGTCACGTGGCCCGAACTCAAATGCATTGGCATACGCCGAACGCGCATTGTCGACTTAGGGTAGGTCAACATTAGCGCTTATGACTTGGTTCGTGGTGGACGGAATTTCACAATTTTTTTTTGTTCAACGCCGAAAGGATCGCTCTCGTCAACGCCGTTTAGATTATGTCGTTATCTTTATCGGTTCCAGAGATATTCGCGGTCAAACTCGAAACTTGACGTAAAACGTACTAAATTTTGGACGTTTTTGGCCCTCCCAAATTTTAACCGGGACTTGAGCCCGATTTTGATTATAGATTTGGGGGAATGAAAGCCCCTGGAAGCTGGTAAGCGGTTGATGATAAATCGGCGTGAGTGTGGTCCGGCGTGACGTCACAGCGATTCACCGGCCTGATCTCTTCTGCAGTGCACACTTCGCTGCAATACGTTCTGATTACCGGTCAAGATTGGCCGCTGCTAAACTCAATCGGTCACGATATAACCCGTTTATCTACGTATAGTGCTACAACGCCTACTTCACTGGACTCTTGGGACGGATCCTTGTACTACGTGATAGTGGGCTGATATGGTGCTGGAGTGCCTACGGTTTTTTTATTCGTATCAAATTTTTGTCATATACACGAACAGCTAAATCTGAATAAGAAATCCGGTATTATTTTACCAGCAGTGCATCGATTTTTACATAGATTATTTAAATGACCATGATTTTCTTTGAACGTTCAGCGTTTGTTTAGAAAAAAAAAACGTCGGAAGAACACAGAACGTTAAAACGATTTTTGTAAAAAAAATTTAAAACGTTACGTTTATTTCAACTTCGCCAACCTCTGTCAGGCAACAGTGAAGATGTGTGTTAAGTTTCGAAGTTGCAATTTGTCCTTGACCCGTTCTGTCTCAAAAGTGATGGAAATGTATCCCCGACAGCTTGTGTAAGAACGTTGTCCGTGCTATGTAGCGTGTTACACGCTGCGTGTATATATATAATCTGTGCCCAAACGCCATTTTCTTTGATTTGTTGTAGATTACGATTTCTGACTTTTGTGAATTTGTGTTGCTACAGCTTCTTGTGAATTTTCCTTACAGCTCACAGCAAGTCCGTAGCAAGTCAGAGTTAGTGGAGTTTAGACTTCAGGAAAGCACTGAAGCGTGCTGTTGGGATGAGTTTGAATGGCTGATGGCTTGGCGCGTGCAGTTTTGGCTTCTAGTTCTAGTTTATGATGTCTGTGGAATGGACGGCGGCACGTGGCACGTGCTGTCGCTAGAGGTCAGCACGCCAGGTCGGTGCCGGCTGATTGCATTTCGTCAGCAGCAGCAACCGTCATCACACTCTGTGGCAACGGCTGCACAGTGCAGACTGACATCTAGTTCATCCGACTCCGACGATATACTGGCTGCGCTCTGAGCTTGCTACTCTGTCGCTGCTCCAGCTGTATCTTTCAATCCACTTCATGGTGCAGTGCGTGTAAACGCCACTGCGTACGTGGTTAAAGAAGCTCCGTCGTGATAGGGGCAGTGGACAATGCTACCCCCCGTGAATTTTGGGCGTGTCAGAAAATCTTTTTTGCCGACAAAGTTTCGTCTGTTTGGGTTGAAAACTCACATTTTTTGATAAATTTATACTCAGCATTGAAATTTTGAGCACTCGTAATTTTCGCTCTCGGAAATTTGTGGTGTCTGTTGGAAAACTACGACTTGGAACTAGCACTTTTCGTAATTTTTGACTTCCTGTCCAACCTCTTTTTCTAACCCACGGCGCCGAGCGCTCCATTGGAGGCTTATGTAGCAGCTGCTACTTATATACTGGATGGCACATAAAAGGTGGAATGTACATGATTTGCATGGATCGATTCGATCGAACAGTCAGAGGCAGTTTTTGATGGAAACGATTAGCGTCGATCGTTGCAGTGAAGGGTGATCGTGTTGAACACTGCGATCAGTCACGACTAGATGTCCGTGGCTAAACGGTCGTTTTCAGTGACACGTTGTTTACTGACTGCTAAACGGCTGCTCGCCCGCCACAATCTGCTGCTGATCGTTCGATCCATTCCTCCTCGCTCATTTGTCTCAGCTGACGTTTTTCGACCTTTTCTGCAGCGCCCTACGCGAAAAAAGGTTAATCGCCGTGTACGTAACCCCTTAGCTGCGTGGTCGTGGCTGGTGTAGAAACCGTTAAACGTTGATTTAAATGAGTTAGTATGAGAACTTGAAGGCGTCAAGATGTCGCTAGCTAATGACCTTGAATTTGACCTTGTAAAATGAAGATTGGTACACCGGTTACCGCTGCCTAGGAACATTCGCGCCAGTATCGCGACGTTCTGCGAACCGTACGCTTTTTGTATTCCACTTAGGAGCTGGTACGGCACAGACGGACGGACGGGCGAGACACGTAATGCGGCCTGTAGAGGGGGAGTGAAGTGTAATAATTGAACTTGAACAGCTATTTATCGGTCGCGGTTTATGTCGGCTGCCGGCTATCAGTGATGACATTACGGCGACGTGAGTGGCATCGATTCTGTTAAACTAAAGATGCTATAGTATAAGCTCGGACTGCACGTGCTTCGATTTGTCGTGGTGGACTTGTCGTATACAACAAGCTGCACAACTCAGTATCAAAGCAGTCTTAGACAGATTTTGCGAGTATCGTGGACGGCAAAGAAGACAAATTGGTGGGTTTTTTTGGAGCAGGCAGGTGTCAACAGAAGTTTACTGGCAAACGTGGAAAGCAGGAATTTGAAACACTTCGGTCAGATCGTGCGAGGCGAAAACAAATCTCTCGACAAGGGCATAACTCAAAGGACCTTGGAGAAGAAGAAGACTGAAAGCAGCGTGGACGGATAATGTCTTTTCGTGGACGGGACTGAACTTGAAGATGCAATCTGGAAAGTGGACAACAGATCTGAGGCGAAGAAAGACGATTCATAGTGCGGCGTACCCGGTCCGTCGAGAGCCACAGCGGGGCTCGGAGAAATATTCTCGCGGGGCCCCTCTGGGAAGAAAACTTGCATTTGTTCTTTTAAAATGGCGCATTTTGGTGTACTTTATATTTTTGAGCGACGGCGTGGTCCCCAAACGTCGCGGGGCCTGGGGTAATTTGCCCCCTGCCCCACCCTGTCGACGGGCCTGCGGCCTACTCTCGGGCGAGGACGGCTAAAGGAAAGGAAAGGCAGTCAGGCAAGAAAGCTCACGGCAACTAACAATCGTAACTTATCAACCAATCGAAGTAGTGGAGCTTGGCCTGCCTAGAAGTTGTGGTGCATGTTTTGTGGCGGTGGCGTGGCGTGCTAGCAGCATGTGTTGTAGCAAGAACTCCTGGATTCCTTGGTTGTAACGTTGAATCCTGCAAGGATTTGGACCACCCACGGGTTAAGTTAGTCAGCCGCCTGCCTGATTCATTTAGCACGTGCCGGCTGCCTGTCGCTCCACCCACAACACGTCACGTGAGCGTGTTTGATAAACATCATGCTCGTATTTAAGTTAATTAAAACACCTGATATTGATGGCGTAGCCCCGGCCAGGCGCATTTTTGTGCAGTTTTGGTTTTAAACGGCAGTTAGGCCTACGACTAAAGTATTTTATAGTTGAGATGACGGCTGTAAAACTGATGTAATCAAATGCTGTTCGATGTAACTTTTGTCAATATATACTAGTAGTAAGTAAATTCACGGCTAATTTTATGCGTTATCACTTATTGAGATACTGGGGAAGATAGGCCCTATTTTGGGGTCACCCGGGACGAGTGAAGCACAATATTCTCTGCACTTAGTAAACGGAGCTGTGCCGATGTACACGATATGTGCAGTGAGTATGATTGTGACCAAAGCTTGCCAAAAAGTGTTACCAAATTTCACTGCTACGATCGTGGCGCCGCCTTTGTCATGCATCGGATCGCGGGGTAAAAATGCATCGTGTGCCGCTGAGTGCAAAAGTATCGAACTTGACTTGGCTGTGCAAAAGACGTGACGCCAGCGTTGGATCAGTGAGCGCGGGAAATTGTATAAGAGGCACCTGGTGTGTCGATATGTGATGATGGATTGGGGAAATGCAATAGCCATGTATAGCCGTCATAGTTACAGTGCAGGATAACGCCTGCCAGATTGTATGGATTTGGGCGCCATTCACGGACTATATATTGTGATGTTTGGTGGTGCATTGGCCTACTTACTATACAGCCGTGATTACAACGAGTAGAGACTAGGGAGAGACCTTGTTGAATGAGCATTACGTGTTTCTTTTAGAATATTAGTTGGGAATAGGTAGTTATCAAGGAAATTCGGGGAGGCGTAGTTTAATCAGAAAAATATGTCATCCCAATGCCGTCCGCATGGCGCGGCATTATCCTACAGACCTGAGTTGAAAACAGTCACACTGCAGGGTTACTCCTGCCTTAGAGGGAACGTTCTCACCAATTTTGTTTTTTTCGGTGCATTTTTTTGTTTTCCAGTTGGGAGCCCGTACGGGACAGACGGACAGACTAACAGGCAGACGGACGGACAGGACTAGTAATGTGGCCCTTTAGTCTTTAGGACGGCCGTACAACAGATTAATTAAGCTAGTTGCGATGCGCTGCAGTCTGACATCAGACTGAAGAATTTAGCATTCATGCAATATGATAAAATCAAATCTGACATTGCAAAACTGTAACGGTTGTAATTTGGGTAATTGGAGTATAAGCGCGGCACTATACTATACAGATAGACTGAGAGGTAGATTGAGCAACGGTTTGACTGAGTGTCAGTGATGAGTTTACTGATGACGTCTGAGATGGATGGATGGAAGGATGACGTAGCGACGTGTCTGATCAATAAGTCGCTGCTGCTGCCGTGCACCACGTGACGAGAAGTGATGTGCCGCAATTAGATTTCTCGACTCACTCACTCACGCACTGGACGACGTTACTTGACGTTAAGTAACATAACGTAACGTCTCTGATGCGGCGCGGCGCCGGCGCGTGCCTGCGTCCGAGACGTTGCTACTTAAAAGCTGTGTGAAGCTGGTGTCCGTAGCTGCATAGAGTACGGACACCGAGTCTCTGGGGGCGATCACCCCAACCAACGGCCAACAGATACCAGCTTTTAGGCAATGTGCATAGAATTTCTCTTTGGACCGGGATAGGGGGGGGGGTTGAAATTTCACCTTGTTTCTGTCGCCGCGGCTGCCAAAAGTATTTGTTGTGCTTTTCGAGGTCATTTATCACTGAAGAAGTGTTGAGCCAGAAAGGCAGGCGTAAACATACATCTGCTCATTATGGGCTATAAATTTTTCAGTAATATTTCATCGGTGGGGGTTTTGAAGCTCTCGAAAACCCCTCTGTGTGTAAAGGTAAAAGGTAAAGATCGTCAGTTTGTATAGCGCATCATCGCGTATACACGCCTCTAATGCGCTTTCATCACTGACCAGAGCCGCCGCCACCGGCCGCCAAGCCACTGCGTGCAGCTTGCAGACACAGGCTAGCGCAGCGGCCAGGCCAGGCAGCCCCAGTCAGCTGCACCAAGGTCCCCGCCTTCCGTAACCCATATAATGGATTACTACTCATTTAACCGACCCCGGAGGGATGGCAGGCTAAGTTGGCCTTGTTGGCTGACTGATAGCAGACGCTTTACCCACAAAGTGGTCAAACAGCCAATTACACAAAGCTTGGTGTGCTAGTTTAGTTTAGTTTTGCGCAGGATAGGGAAAGTTCGCCGGCCAGGACCAACGTTCTAACCACTATGCTACGCCACCAACTACATGCCACTCGATGGTGATCTAAGCTGCAGGGTCCGGTCGCACGATTGTTAGAGCTCTGCAGCTACTGCAGCTGTTTGCTGTCGCTGATTGGCAGCTGACTGGCATCAACCGTGTGTGGTCCCATTGTTCGGTAGAATTACTGCCGCTACTGCGTGTGACAGTGCGTGTGTCTGTCTGTGTGGCACGGTTGACGTTGACGTAGCTGCTCGCTTCAGCAACTACACGCGAAGCGCGGTGTTTCATCAAAGGGACTCCTTTTTGCTTTTCTCATAATTCACTCAAGTTATGATCAATTTGCACAAAATTTTTACCAGTTGTAGCTGAAGAAATACTAATTCAAAATATTGCAACAACATATGGCAGTTAATTAAATACTCTTTGTTAGTCGTGACGTTATGCTGACGTCATAATGTGTCACGGGTACAAGCTTGATAGTCTCAACTGGTGCTGTCACTGTTGCTACCCACCTTCGATGGTGAACTTAATCTGGTTCGCTAATGAAAAATGTTTATCGTGTCAGCAATAAGCAACATGGGGACATGAAATCAAGCTTCTTGCGATCCAAAAACGCAACCATTTTGCAAGCTCCGTGTGCTAGTGCACTGTCTTGCTGGAACATGTGAAATTCCAACTATCCCCACAGACACTAAATGCGATTGCTTTGCACGTTTTTGTGGCTGCAACTGTAAAACTTCAAAAATTAGTCATCAGTGAACCAAATTTTTCACCATCGGAGCAGGGTAGCGATAAACAGCACCAGTTGAGACTATCAAGCTTGTACCCGTGACACATTATGATGTCAGCATTACGTCAGGACTAGCAAAGACTATTTAATCAACTGCCATATTTTGTTGCAATATTTTGAATTAATATTTTTTCAGCTACAACTGTTATAAATTTTGTGTAAATTGATCATCATTCGAGTGAATTTCGAGAAAAACAAAAAAGGGTCCATTTTTATGAAATACCGTGTAGAGTGTGCGGGATGGGATGTAAAAAATGTGATGATACGAAGTTAGGGACTAACTCACGTGTGATTTTCTTTAAGCTTATCCCTAATCCTATATATTTTTAACCGCATATGCCGTTCGGAATGACGGGTCCACACCTTAGGCTACTACGGTGGCTCGGTGCCGTAGCGGTTCTGACGTTTGGTTTACGATCGAGAGCGCGTGAGTTTCCACTATCAAGTGGTTGCTGTACTTGGATGGGTGACTGTCTGCCGACGAGTAAACCGTTTTAATGCCCTATATAACCATCCACTCAGGTCAACTCAGCCTTCCATCCCTTCGGGATAGGTAAATCTAGTACCGGACTATACCGGCGCCCCAGGCTGGGGCATCCGCGTTCACCTGTGTCATGTGGCAGATAACACTGTGTGATTCCGTATGGCAGGTGACGCTCCGTATAGCTCTTGAGATCGGTTAGCATTAGGAGCTGCATGTAGACAACTTTTGTGGTAGACCGAAGTCCGAAACTGGAAAAATACCGCTGTCTATTGGCCTACTGTGACTCGTGCCGATCCGTTCACCCGTCTGTTCGTCGCAGCAGTGTGTCCATTGTTCGCCGACGTGATGGATTCGTAAGGAAGACTGAAGTTGAAATGGAAAGAGATTAACGGGCGTTTGTTTGTCACTGGACAGCGAAAGAGTTGCATCTATGTATATATATATACTTGTAGCTGCACGGAGCGTATAGTCCTAAAAAGAAGTGGGAAGGCGCCTAGAACTCAGTAGTGGCAAAAACTTGATCGAATTTTTGCAAGTTTTGTGCTTTGTTTTTTGACAACTACAGCGAGATCTCAGCGAGATCGAGTTGCTTCATGATATTGCGATATAAATTTAATGATTTCGTTTACAATTATATATAGCTGCCTGCAGGCAAGTGAAAATGCGAACTTTTCGTTTACAAGCTATAGGTGCATGGATTGTGATAAAATGTTCCCTTTGTTCTAGATTTAAGTTGGTGCGACGCCGCCTCGCGCCATGCACTGCACCAGTCGTCGTCGTCGTCGTCGTCGACTTCGTGTTTTCTGAGTGCATTGGGACCATCTGTAGGCTATTGCGTTGCTTGGCACTTGCTTGTCTCACACGCCCGCCTGTGTGACTGATGCATTAGCTTGAACGACAGAAAGTCGATTCAGTCTTCGTGAAACTGAAATGTATAGGTCCTCGCGTTTCGTTTTTTAAGCAAGCTGGATTTTCATTGCCGTGTTTTGAAATTATTAACTACAGTTTCGGATTTAAACTTTAGGCCTGGAATATGGTGCATATTACTGTATACCACATGAAAAGATGAAACCGGCAAAATGGTTGTCGAGTATAGGCGGAAGCAGGCATTGTGACTGACTGTACTCAGTTGACAGTGCGCAGTTAAGACGCCCATCTGCGCATGCAGCATTATGCAAGGGTCAGTTTCCGCCGGCCGTAAAAACTGTCCCTGCAGTGCATGTGTCGTCTCGGCTTAACGACTGATGTCGTCTGTCGTGTCATCGCTATAGCTCGTCAGCTCGTCGCTTGGACGGATTGAGATGTCTCTCGCTCGTCACCGTGTTAATTAGCAAGCGACGTCAAGCACTGCATCGTCAGCGCACGGCTGCAGGTCCTGCAATGCCAGGTTCTGCACTTTTAGGCCACCAGACACCGGCTCGGTGTATAGTACTCATTCCCGTTGTGGATATATTATATTATATTAATAGTGGCAATATTGTGTACAGTTAAGTGGTGCAGCTCCTGGCGTTGTGGTTAAAATATCCCCAACTAACTCAAATTTGCATACTTTAAGAAACTATGTCATGCTGACTGCTGAAAGTAGTGTCTATTTACGACCGTTGTTACAGCGCCGTGGTCTTAAGTGGTCTGTACGACCAAGGAAGCCTGGACAATAGCGCTAATAGATGCAATTATCCAGAGTTTCATGGTCCATCTGTCACACTGGTGCACCCCGCTAGAGCCTTTAGACCGAATGAGATGCCATTTAACTCATGTATAGCCTATACTTTTACTAATATTGTATTAAATAGGTGCCTCACAGGACGACAATAGGCTTATTTGCGGTTTGGAACCCCCGTCAAAATTTTGTGTTGCGAATCGGCGACAAGAAGGATATGTAAAAAAGTCCTGCTTTGTAAATTCCGGGAAGTTTACTTTTGGCTGATCGACATACAAAATTGAAAGGATGATGTAATTGTAGCAGTAGTCATTGATGTCGTAGAAAAGGATGCGGCTGGACGTTGAGTCAGTGAATTATTTCTGATTCACGCCTAGAAGAAGTGTCAACGTCTTACGATCGGTCTCTGGGATATATCAGGCATCGTTGGTTAATGCGATAGGATCACTGCACGAATCAGCAAGTGCTCTGCGAACCACTGATCAATAATGCAACACGCTGGGCGGTCCATATATCTATCTTTCATTGTCTGTGTTTGTCTGTCTGTGTAATTCTGTGTCACCGCCATGGGTTTAGGGACGGGGACACCGGGGAAGAATGGGGCGCCCCTCATTTTCTAGGAAAGTGGATTCACTGATTTTTATGAAAATCCTTGTAAAAAATAAGGCCCACAGATGCACGTGCGTGCGAGCTGTGATGGTATGTATACTTGTGTTTAAAACATTTAATTGCTAGTGCATGTAGGCCTATATAAAGTTGTTATCTGTTTCTCCACCTGTAATTGTTTGTAATTTATTTCACATTTCCAACAAATCTTATAGCTGAAAAAAATTACAAACGTACAGAAAGTTTCTTTTTTATAGTATGATAATTTTATGACATTTTTGTACAAAACACGAAACACGCAAAAAAATGAAGCAAGATTGTCGCCTTAAGCCAATGAGTTCCTTCCAGGCATTATGACTGTATATACCGATGGTGACGCTGTGCTGGCATGATAGACGCTCGGCTGTACACGGGGTGACACATTCCGGTGTCATAACGGGATGTTCTATTGCTGAGCACTGTTCTTTCTTGCAAATATGAAAGCTTCACAGAAATGCACTGTTCCGCGCTGCGTGGGAGTTCATCGTTCTTTTTACTGAACTGACAAGGCGAATGGTGTACTAAGCGGTGTTCGGCCATTGTGGACTATATAGGTTATGGTGTGTTCGTCTTCATGGAACTGTCTATTTCTGCCCCAATGCACACTGCACTGCTTTATTCCTGGGTATAAGAATTCCTTGAAAGTCCTGACATGCATCACCTCGATAACAAGAAGCCCAGCTGTTGCTAGGATAGCCGACCGTACTGGTTGGCAGTGACCTTCAAGGTCATCCAAGGTCGATGACTTTTATCTCTTCTGAAAGTGCGTATGCGATTTCCTGTTTATGATTAATAGTAACTTTGGTCCTATTTCTCGCCGTTTCTGTGATACGGCTACTCATAGTTTGAAACTTTTTATTGAAAATTGCGGCCAGACCGCTGCAGATGGAGACATGGTTACTATTGACAGCCTCTAGAAAGTCGCCAGCGCCCTATACGATGGTATCATCGCCGACCCCCTACGGCGTTGTATATAAATTTCATTGCATTGAATTCTGGTCAACTGGCTACGCAGCTGAGACAGCGAATGGAACTGCATGGGAGTAAAACGAAAACTGAAACTAAAATCATGTTGACCGGCGGGCGATGACGTCAGAGTGTTTGACCACGTGACCGTGCCGCCATTGCTATTTTCCGCCGCTGTCGTTTTTGCGTCTAATGCGGCATGCATGATGAATTGACCGGCGTTTAGACACGCGTATAGGCGCACGGACACAGACAGGCGGACGAACAAGGAGTAGTACAACGAGACAGACGCACGTACGTCGAACAGATAGTATAGAGCTGGTAATAATCGCTTCGAATATTCGATCGATCAGTTCGAATCGATTCACTTAGTGAGTCGATTCGGCAGAGTGAATCGAATTCAAGCTGAGTTCGATTCGACCTAGTAATTTCGTTCACAAAATGCTAGATATTCATTAACCGGTAACTGACGTCTAACAGCACTACTCCTCCAGACTCCAATAGCCTATAGCATCACGAACGCAGTGTTCTTCTGAGTTCTGACGTTATGTGACGTAAAATGACAGCATTGCTGCTACTTAATCGCGAAGGTCTTGATGGGTTCCAATAACTACCGCGTCGAATGGAATTGGATTTATTTTTATCCAAATTGCCCAGCTCTAACAGTGATGCGCGGACACAAAAGATAACCGGTCCGACGCCGTCAGAAAGCCCTTGGTACGTCCCAGTCGACAGTCACAGTGATGGGTGCGGATTATGGAAATGAGCTAATTATCCGCTGACGCTGACGAGATATAGCAGCCTACGTCATGTTATGTAAGCCGACGTTTAGCGCACGACACTTTCTGGAATTCTCGGACACAGAGGCCCCTATATAGAGTTACTGTCGAGGCAAGTGAGTAAGTACACTTAAAGGCGCGATTTAACAATTGGTCACAACACAGTACGCTCCGTTTTCAACGTCGAAAGAAAAATCTTTTTCGTTTAAACTGTTTAGGGCCTGTAGCTAATGACCGTTTGTTCCGCGGTGATCGCTTATTTCAGAATGAGGGAATGTCAAAAAATATATGAATATATAATATATATATATAATATATATATATATAATATATGATATAAAATAAAATATAAAATCTTACCTTACAAATTTCCCACGAAATCCGTCGACACTCGACAGTTGTCGTGAGCTGGTCGACAGCTCAGTTTACTTGTTTTGCCGTATATGGGCAACGCTTGGAAGTTTTCTTTGGGGATAGAGTCAGGATGTCTCTGCAGGGTTGAGGTCTAGCAACGGAGTCCCGTTGGAGGATTTGGGTGATTAAAATCTTCGGTTTATCAGCGTAGTGACAAAATGCCATGTAAAACGCAAACGAAGCGCAGTTTAGCGCTCAACTAGCACAACCAATGTGTGAGAAAATCAGAGTGTGACTGGTGAATTTCTGCTACAGCCATGTTCAGCTTTAAATTTCTGCTAGTATAGGGGCTGGAAATGATCCGAATAGCCTTTCCGATGCATGTCACACCGCGCGATGCGTTAAAAAGCTCGAAAGGGACGCGACGCAGTGCAGGACGGCGTGGATTGGGTTTAACGTAGCGTACACGATGACGCAGAAAACCGCAGCTCGAGTTTTATGGAGCACGTAATGGTCTGATGGTCCAGCAGTGCAGTGCTATAGAGTATTGTCTGCATAGAATCGCGTAAACTTGTATATTGCATGCGGTTCGAATCTCATCGCTCGTCATTTGTAAGCAACCATGAGCAACTTGCTGTAAATTAATGTGCCTTTAGGTCAATTCAGTCTCCTACCCGCAGCGGAATTGGAAATAGCTGACGGTCTATGGGGGTGATGACAAGTAAATAAATTTATAGTAAATTTAATTTATAAAGCGCAGAATGTCAGCTGATTGTTCTGAGTGGAGTTTTCACAATGTGATGTTTATTGTCAGACTGACGCGAAGCTGTGATGACTCTGCTTCGTATTCACTGAAGTTAATTAGATCGCACGAGAACATAATATCAGCACAAGTTGCGTCGTTCGTTCAGTTTGCCTTGCCTTCCCTGGTCAGCGGACGGGAAATTAAAGCGTGAAAAGCTCACGATTTACTAATGTCACTTCTGCACCCGGTGCTGTTCAGTGCAAATCCATTGACCGCATGTTGATTCCTATACAGACTTGGCGCACGGCCGGATTTAGGTATTAGGCTAGCCTAGTAGTCAGATGTTCGAAACGCAAGAGTCCAGCTTACCTCTTCCATTTTAATTCGTCAGGTTACTTCGGCTTATCTTTGGTTTAGGTGTGTACTTAGACAATAATATGTACTTTTGGACTTAACTTTCGCTGAGCTGTTTCGGTGAGCGGGAGCTTTGGACTTAGACCGATCTGCTGGACGTAATAGTTGAGAGTGACAGCTGGCGCGGGGAAAATGAGACAAAATCTGCGAATCGATGGGTAGGAGAGGAGACAATTTTCAACCGGTGCCCCGGTGTAAATTGTGCTTGGCTTGCAGACACTTGCTGGCTGGCGCATGATGCGTCAAGGTCTCCGAGAGTTTGCGGTCACGCTCGGACCCAAGTCATTTTGCACACCGGTGTCATATTAAAATGTTTTCCTCATGAAAAATCCGTCCGGGGAGAGATAGTCACGGAATCGATATGTCTCCCGGGACGGAATTTTGCCGGTAAATTGTCGGCCGAGGCAGACATTTCTGGGCGGCGATCCTATAATGGGGCACCGGCACTACACCACTGCACCACCGCTCTGTGGTCCGTCCGATGACGACCTAATAAAACATTGACGCCTGCCGTCTCAGATATAATATTGCCTCCTCCGTGTGTGCGTATTGGGAAGTACTTCGTGGGTGGTCGGCCGGTCGGCGTCTATCTATTGTGCTCGCTAAACGACTCTCCGTCTGCTCCCTTGTCTGTCATATCACCCGGCACTATGATTGTTTAAGCCTGGACTCCACCAATTCAAGGTGTTGTAGATGACAATGTATGAATATGAACGAACATAAAAGGCATTTACAGAGAACACTGAGATGCGTCAAGATGCGTCAGTTGTATACTCTGTAGCAAGCACAGACATCAGCACTTAGTTGTTCAAGGTTGAAGGTGTATGTATAGTTGTTTATGGGAAACCCATCGCAGAGCTACGGAGCGTCACCTACCATATGAGGTCATACAGTGTTAACGGCCACCCGACACAGGTGAACTCGCCTCACGTCGCCTCATTAACCTCAGCTAGACAGATTCGTGCTCGGATTACCCACCCTAGAGGGATGGAAGTCTGGGTTGATATTCATCATCATCATCATCGACAACCGTGGGCTCAATGCCCGTTGGTGTCTGACGCCATTCTTACTATCGCTGCCCACCGCTGCCTATCTAGGGCAGCGTGGCTTAACTCCTGCAGGG
>Ga0056128_1003375_pt1 | contig 19544 bp, 14 predicted proteins | sample WorMetLIZISLAND2_FD_71113 | JGI IMG/M metagenome (GOLD analysis project Ga0056128, IMG submission 71113) | Marine gutless worms symbiont microbial communities from Max Planck institute for Marine Microbiology, Germany - Olavius geniculatus... ... | reverse complement strand
CTAGCAGCCAGCCGTGCTGCCTCTATTGTGAGCACTAAGCAGAGCCACTGTGATACAGCTGAAACGTGGACTGCACTGCAGTCACTCTAGCAGCTGCAGCAGGGCTCGATGTTTCTGCTGTGTGCAAACCTGTATTCAAATAGGCCTAACTGTAAGCCTATTATTGATATTGACTGTTGAATAAAGACAGTTACAATTACACTATATTGGATCAAGCTTATATAATATATACTAATAATTGTCAACATTCTAATCCTTGAATATGCCACATGTCTCTGTGTTTGTGTTATGTGTAAAGTGGAAACATAAAAACCAATATCTTTAAGTGAAAGGGTAACTGAAACGCTGTCATTGTCAGGACACTGGAAACCAGCCTCATATACAGACTTTTAGGCTAGTGCTTCATGGCGAGCAGCCGAAGAGAATAACTGCTAACTTACGCCTACAGTACAGACTATTTTTCATCAGTGACACTGAGCTCAGAGTTGCTTAAACATTTGCAGTTTTGGAAACTTGGCAGACAGGACTTTAAAAAAAATAAATTTCTAGCCTTCCATGTAGGCTAATCAGTTCTGCAGGCCAGCCGCCTGGCATTTAGAACTATTAGCCTACACAACAGGCGAAGCACATTAGCATACTGTTCGTCTCCGGGGATCCCCGGGGCCCCGGGATGAACATTTTTCATCCCCGTTTCCCCGGGGATGAAATTTATACCCGGGGTTGGCTTCCCTATGCTGAATATATGTTTAGCTTTGGACAAAGTGCTGTATCTGTTGATATGTTAGCGTAGAAGTTACATACTCTGCATCCTCTGCAAGATAAAGCACCGTCACTTCTGTTTTTATGCGCGAAAGCAGCTACTGCTTTCAGTGCGTCTTAGCCATCACAATTCTGTCTGTTAGTCCATCTGTCTGTCACACGGGTGGATCAGTCAAAAGCAATGGAAGCTAGATTCATCAAATCTTCACCGTCGACTGCCTGGAAGACTCTAGTTTTAGGAACCGTAGAGCTTTTTCATAAATTCGAAGGGGGTCACTCTGAATGAGGGTGCTAAATGAGAGGAGGTGGGGAAAATTTGCAATTTTTGGCCAATAAGTCACTGTATCTCAGTAACGGTGCGAGATAGGGCCTAGGTTACTATTAATTACTAATAGGAAGTCATACACTGGCTCTCGATTGGCATCGAATTCAATAACCTTGAATGCCAAAATAGGAGGTTTTCTGGATTTTTTGGCGATTTTGGGCTGCGACACAAGTCTATATCATTCACAAGGTGGCGCCATGCAGCTATCGTTATGCGATCCAGATGGAGAATTTGGTATTTGTATATTAACTTAGCGCGAACACCTCAATTTTCACCTAAACCACTAAATCGGAGCTGCTATAGGCTTTCGTGCATCTCGTGAGCATTAGCTCAAATTTCTTGTTATGATAACTTCGGCAAATGTCATTATCATGACTGATAAGTTCTACATTACAATTGAACGTTCAAATTTCACAAGGTAATGTGGCAGCAGGTATGAGTTGAGGTGGCAGCATTTGCTTCTGCCTCTTTCACAGTGTATCACTAAATGCGATGCTGAAAGAATCATCCACATTTACCAATACCAAAGTTAGTGCAAAAATGGAAGTGGCTTTGTTTTATCTGTGACACGATCTAGAAGTAGGCTATTGATGATTTTAGTTCAGAAGTTCGAGGGCTCAATAATGAGAGGTTTTTATTTTGCCTAATTGCTAACTCTGGTTGTTACCGTGACCCTATTCCTAACTCTAAACCTTTACTGTAAGCCACTGCATGGTCACCACCTCACCACGTGACAGTCAAAAATTGTATTAGCAAATCCTTTGATTATCAATAGATTGCTGTATTGATGTTTTTTTTTGTATTTTAGGTACACTCCACAGCAGCAGAGCGTATCGTTCAACTCCGGGGCAAAGCAGCGCACCATTCACATGTTTGAAGTTCAGAAAGACCCCATGGAGCCACCTCGCTTCCGGTGAGTAGTGTCTATTTTAGGAGTGGTTATCATGTTTTTTAAAAATTATTTTTGTTCATCTGATGTTATTTTTCAGGGTTTCTGCACCTCATGGACAGTTCTGGATTTTTTCCCTGGATTTTCCAGGCCCCGGAAAGTCTCGGAAAATAAGCTTGGTCTGGGAAAGTTCTTGAAATTTAAGCTTAATTTCCCGGAGTCTGGTAAGTCTTGCAAAAAAATGAAAATTCTAGATAGCTGATTGATTTTCAGGGATTTCAAAACAGCGTGTAGCATTATTTCGAAAATATTTAATGCTCCATACCTGCCATTTTTTATTTATGAAGAACTGTGCATTGGATTATAGACTATGAACGTACAGTGAGCAGCTGGTGTTTTGCTTTCTGTTTTAACGTTGGCATGTTCTAAGAAGGTTTGGGAAGATCCTTTTGATGGTCTTGGAAAAGTCTTGGAATTTTTGTTAACAAAAGTGTTGGAACTCTGATTCAGTCTAAATTCAGATGTATGCATTGTGTGGCTGGCTGTTCGTGCTCAATTGGGTCATCAGGGCGAAAGTCTCAATTTTTACGCGTGAAAGCAGACTACTGCTTTCAGCGCATCTTAGCCATCGCAATTCTGTCTGTCTGTTTGTCTGTCCGTCTGTCACATCAGTGGATCAGTCAAAAGCCATGCAAGCTAGGATCACCAAATCTTTATCTTCAGCTGCCTGGAAGATTCTAGTTTCAGGAACCGTAAAGCTTTTCCATAAATTCGAAGGGGGTCACCCCGAACGAGGGTGCTAAATAAGAGGTGGGTGGGACAAATTTGCGATTTTTAGCCAATAAGTCGTTGTATCTCAGAAACGGTGTGAGATAGGGCCAAGGTTACTATTAATCACTAATAGGAAGTCGTACACTGGCTCTCGATTGCCACCAAATTCAATGACCTTGGATGACCTTGAATGCCAAAATAGGGGTTTTTATGGATTTTTTGCCGATTTCGGGCTGCGACACAAGTCTATATCATTCACAAGGTGGCACCACGCAACAATCGTTATGCGATCCAGATAGAGAATTTGGTGTTTGTATATTAACTTAGCGATAACACCTCAATTTTCAGCTAAACTACTGAAGAGGAACTGCTATAGGCTTTCGCGCGTCTTGTGAGCATTTGCTCAAATTTCTTGTTTGTCTGATGTACCTGGACAGTTTCTTATTTGACCTCTGATGCATTGTCAAGAACATTGAATAATTTGTATGTGAATTTTTAGTCCGCCCGAAAACGATAGTTGTGAATTGTGAAATTCGGTCCACTACGAACAAAGTTATAAGCGCTCATGTTGACCTACCCTAAGTCGACAATGTGCGTTTGGTGTATACAAATGCATTTGAGTTCGGGCCACTTGACTTTGATGCCGGGGAAATTTTACCCCCCCCTCTAATTTCCCCCAAATCGGACTTAGGGCGCCGGGCGGACTCACGTTGGGCTTTGCCCCAAATTTCTAGTTTCATTCTGATCTTTTGAGTGTGTGTTTACCATTGGCAAAAAGCAATATGTTTGATTTTATGTAAAGCTTATATTGTTTTCGTTGCTGCAGTACAAATAAGAAGATCCCGAAAGGCCCGCCATCACCACCTGCCCCCGTCATGCATTCTCCCAACCGCAAAGTGACGGTCAAGGAGCAGCAGGAGTGGAAAATCCCACCTTGCATTTCCAACTGGAAAAACGCCAAGGTCGAAACTCGCATCTGTATGGGGCCGTAGCTTATCTGCATTGATGTTCTGTTAGGCGTAATCTTTGGGAAAAAATGAAATTTACATCATCATTTGAGTGTCTTGCAAGTGTTTCCTCTCCACTGATAGATTAGCAATTAATAATAATTGATATTTTCATGGTTTTGGAATTTTGTGTTTTTCGTGTCATTTGCTGGTAGGTAAGGGCATTTTACACATGTGATATTATAGGCTATGTGACTGAAGTGCTGGGCATTTTTGTGTTTTAATTTTAATGTAATGCATTTGTGCCTTTGTCTGTGCTGTCTAAGTGCTGAGTAAGTAATGCCTGTGCACTGCTGTCATTTCTGCAGTATCTTTGGTGGCATGCATTGCTGGATTTTGGCCAATTTTTTGTCGGTGTTGCATCTCGAGTCGGGAGTGAAATGATTAATAGGTTTTTGGGTTAAACATCCTGACGAGCAGAGGGTTGCACACATTGGAGTTGTAGCTGTTCTTTTTAAACTGTGATTACAAAATTACTGATTTTATGTTACATGTGGTACTTTGGCATTATTTAATTGGTATTCTGACATTGAATTAGCAGGGATTAGCCTTATTCTGTCGGTTATTGATATAATCTGTGTAATTGTGTCTTGTCAGGGCTTCACCATTCCGCTGGACAAGCGTCTGGCTGCCGATGGGCGTGGCCTACAGTCGGTGCATATCAACGAGAATTTTGCTAAGCTTGCAGAAGCTTTGTACATAGCCGACAGAAAAGTATGTGTCAGAGGCGTGCACGTTGTGCACTTTTTTCTATGAGATTCTCATAGCTGCTGTCTCATTCCCAGTCAGAGGGCAGGTCTCCACTCCAGTCCGTTCCAGAAAGTCCCAGAGGCGTCGTGGATCGGTTGTAAAAACACGAACAGATGCCTGTGATGAACTTCCAGGAACCGGATCTCGGGGGTTGCGGCACTTTGCTGGACTGATGAGGTTGGATATGAGCGGCAGGTGACCATTGCCAGTGGTCGTTCTGTCAAAGTCAGGCCCAGACGCTTCCAGTCCACCATGAGAAGGTGGCGGCACAGGAAGCATGCGGCACAGCTGGTAGCGTAGAATGTGCCTGTCACAATTTAGCACATGTGAGTCGCTGTGAGATATTGCAAGCACGATTTTTTTGCATCATCGAGAAACTGAGAAAGATTATGCTAGGAAATTCCAGAGTTGAATAACCCGACGTAGAATTGTTGCCATGGGGCATCTCACACTTTTGCGAGAACGTGCAAGCCGTAGAAACAAGATTATCATGGGAAAATAAAATGCAAGATGCATCTCTGTTATTCAGACGGCATGTAGCTTCCAACGTTTTCTGTGTATACACTCCACATTGAGATGCACATTAAGACAGACATGCAAGATAATTTGTGTCACTTCGTTAAAATTTTTAATGATATTAATTCCAAAGTGAGAACTAATTAGTTTGACGGATCATTGCGGTGTTGTCCATTGTGTGATGAAGGCGCGTGAAGCGGTGGAGATGAGGGCTCAGATAGAAAAGAAGCTTGCACAGAAGGAGAAGGAGAAAAAAGAGGAAAATCTCCGCCAGTTGGCGCAGAAAGCTCGCGAGGAGAGAGCGGGCATTCGACGTGCCGAAGGTAGACAAAAGCTTACTGAATACTGATGACCAGGCTTAATAGGTGGTTTAAAGTGCAATTTAAGACCTGTGTGACAGAAACAGGTTTTTTTGCCTGTTTCTGCTGCTTTGAAGTTTGATATGAATTTCTAATTGCATTTTTGTACGATGTCGATGCAAAACAGTACAAATTTTTTGGTTATTGTGTTAATTTGTTTGCTGTAATTGTGTAACAAAAGTTAGAATTTTGTTAGTAATGGTGAAATTTGCTTCTGAAATGTTATGATTTGGTATAAATTTTGCTTGTTAATCTACCCCTATGCTATGAGGATTTGTGCAATAAGCAGTTTAAAGTGCCTTTCGTACTGTGCCAGTTTAAACCAAGATTTTGTTGCCATGGTGATTGTTTACAACGGAATATGAATATTTATTTTAGTTATTTATTTAGTTTTTTTATCTGTGATATTTATTTTAGTTCATTAGATGGTAAAAATAATTTTGAGATCTGCTGTCGTGTATCTGTGAAGCTGATGTCGTATGAAGTTGCAGATGATTTTATTGGCCATGTGTTATGGTTCAACGATTTTATTGGTCAGCTAAACCACACCCACAAAAGTTGGCCAACTTTATCAATTGCCTGACGTCCACGTTAGTGAAACTTTGAAGTGAAGTGAAAATTTGGCCAAATGTTTTCTTTCAGACAAGGACGAGGAGGTGGCGGAGAGAGACGAGTTTCGTAAGGACAGAGCCAAGGAGAGACAGAGAGAGCGTAACATCGCTCGAGCAGCTCCCGACAAAAGGTGGGCGCCCGGGCATGTTGTGCACAAGTTACAGTGTGTTGTTTTCGCTTTGCCATTGTCAGAGCAATTGAGTTATACTGTTATATTGTTTGCATTTTTTTTATTATTTACGCCGCACAGTCATTTGTTCAACTCAACTGTGTTGGCTTGGTGGCGTAACGGTAGCATACCAGACTGGTGGTGACCGCTAGGTTGCTGTTTCGACTCTCACCCTGTACACTGCCAGCTAACAACTCTGGGCAAGTTGTTGTTCACACACGTGCTTCCATTTACTAAGCAGTATAATTTGGTTAAAGGGTGATGACGCTCTGCGGCTGGGAATGTAACCGACGGTAGGTCTGGCGTCACACTGGCCATGTGTCACGGACTCGGTGGTTTATCCACCTACAGGATCAAAGGCCATAGAAAGCGAATTAGTCAGTTCGAGTTAGTTGGGGGAACACTGCTGGTTGTCTGGCATTGAAAGGTCGTGTAGAGATCTTTATGGGTACACCATTGCAGAGCTATGGAGCGTCACCTGCCCTATGGTGTTGGTGTTGGTTATATACCCCGATAGTTTACCTGTTCGCGGACAGTCGCCCATCAGAATAGTAGCCACTTGATAGCGACACCACCGGCAGTTGAACCCACGATCATTTGATCACAAGTTCAATGACACCCTGCCATTACTTATCACCTGTGTTTGGTGTAGGAATCGACTACAAAAGGAGCGAGAACGTGACGTGAGTGAAAAGATAGCACTCGGACTTCCCAACACTGGTGCAGCAAGAGACAATGTGCAGTTTGACCAGAGGCTCTTCAACCAGTCGAGGGTCCGTATTTCTAGCTTCTGTATCTAGAATTACTTTGCACTACGTTTCATAAGATTCTGTATATCTTAGGAAAGGATATGGTTATGTTCGGGGGAATTTTTTTTAAAAACTTCACAAACATTGCTAAAACAGTCATCTAAAAACACTAAGGTTTCATCTTTCATTGTATTCATCGTGAGTAACTTAATCTGAATATAAAATCTGCTGTCCTTTTCTCAGTTGCACTTGAGTTTTTTTATACTTAATGAAAACTAATCATTTTCGCACAAGACATGGATGAACGTTTGTAGTTTTCATTAAGAGTATATGAGATAAGAGCATCTGGATTTATTGGCTTGCTTGTGTTGTCTTTGTAGGGGATGGACTCTGGTTTCTCGGGTGGTGATGACGAAGTCTATAACGTCTATGATAAGCCGTGGAGGCAAGACAAAGATCTGGCTGGCAACCTATATCGACCATCAAAGAACCTGGAAAAGGACGTCTACGGAGATGACCTGGACAAGCTAATAAAAGCCAACAGGTCTGTATATGCTCTTGTTTTATGCTTTGGTTTTTAGGCTGCCTGTATGTATGTTTTCCTTACCGTACGTTTTTAATTTGTTTTTTTCTTGATCCACTTTTCCTCCGAAACCAGACAAACAGTGAACTGTGACCAGAACTGAAGGGAAGGTCGATCTTTGCACAGCCTACAGTAACTCAGAAATGCCTTGTCCATTCCAGCGATAGCATGTCTCAGTCCATACTACTTCTCCTTTAAAAGTAACCTGTTCACAGCAGTTCAGCTTAGAGCCTTTGCTCCAGCCGTCTTCAGTTACTTCGCTTTTCGGATGAAAATACCGATGTGCTGAGTTCCAGACTTTTGCGCAGTTTACAGTAATAGATTGAAGAATTGAAGATAGGTGACTGTCATGGACAGTCCTTACTTAGCTGTTGGCCTACAGCTGACAGACACGGTCCATTCGCGACCATTCACTGACATTCGCTGTTTTCAGCAACAGACTCAAGTTCCATCTGTTTGGACAGCAGCTGCGGCGTTTGTGATTTTGAACAGATGCCCTCAAATGTTCTGACTAACGGTTTAGTGATTTGAGTGGACACTAGAACAGAGAGTGGATTTTTGTGAGGCCTGATGATAGTGTTTTTAGCCAACCATACTTAAGTAATGGTCGAGCTATTGGCATAGTTGTTGTCTATCTGTCCCTTCGTAATGGATGTACCCTGGCTAGGGGAAAATTTTTTACGTGAATAATTAGCTATATGTCTTCAACATGCAAACAGGTATGCAAAAATTCAGCAGTCTACTGCAAAGGGAACAGTTTTGTATTCAGGGTTGAATGAAGCAGGGAGTAGGAAGAATGTACGTTTTTAAACGAAAATCTGACCATATCTTGGAAACGGTGAGAGATACGGCCAAGGTTACTATTAATCACTAATAGGAAGTGGCATATGCCCTGTCAGATTAAATGGAAATCATTGACCTTGGATGACCTTGAAGGCCATTACGTGCTAATGTGGCTGAATGGTGCGAGATAGGGCCTAGGTTCCTATTGATCACTAATAGGAAGTCACATATTGGCTTTGAAATGTCATTAAAATCGACCTTGGATGACCTTGAAGGTCACTGACAACCGGTACAGTCGGCTATCCGAGCGATAACTGGGCTTTTTTGTTTTCTGTATTTGTGGACCTTGTGATGGCCTGATTGATATAGTTTGTTGGTTTTATGTTGGTTGTTTTGTTCCATTTATCTTCCATTTTTTTCCGTCTATTGTATGTTAAAAGTTAAAGCAGTATTGTTGATTTGATTGAGCTATAGGCCTAAGCTATAAGCTAAGAATGGTCACAGTCCGTGATAGTGATTGAACGAATGTGCTTGTTGGTGCAGATTTGTTCCGGACAAAGAGTTCTCCGGCGCTGACCGCAGTGGGGGCCGGCGCGAGGGTCCCGTTCAGTTTGAGAAAGACGAAGAGGAGGATATTTTTGGTCTCAACAAGTTCTTGACCGCCGCCAAGAAGGGTCAGAAGCGCCCGGGCGATGATGTCGCCACTGCCGGCTCATCGTCGTCAAAAGACCACGAACGCAAGAAAAGTCGCCGGGACTGAGACTGTAACTGTAACTGCGCTGTATGACTACAGTGTACACTGTGTCTCAAAAAAGCAAGCCACTTTATTTTTTTAATCGCTCCGGGAAACGTAAGTGGGTGATTTTAATAATTTTTGGCATGCGACATCAGGAAGAACTTGATTATTGTGCCCACCTCTCCTTAGTACTGTTGCTACACTACCTTGTGAAATGCAAGAGCTGCAGTTTGGCCATTTACAACGATTAATCATACTGGGTAGCGCATGCTTTTTTGGCTTGCTTTTTGAGACACTGTGTATACACATTTAATGACAACTTTGGTGGGGTGCATTCACCAAGTAACACATTGTGATCCCATATGGCAGGTGATGCTCTGTAGCTGAGATGAGTTCTCACATGCACTATAACTTTGAGCCACCATTTCAGCGAGCCGTCAGTGTAGTTTTGACTACATGTGGCTGGCTGGCAGAAGTTGTATGGGGTTTCATAATGAATGATTTAAATCTGTTTAAATCAGCTACATGTAATAATTAACATTTGCTCCATCGACAGACAGAGGCGAATATGATAAAATGTGAAATTACATGAAAATATGCCCAGAATTTCAGCTTGCCTGTCATTCTTCATCATTTTTAGTGCATAACAGTTGTAAAGAGTAAATACACAGATCTCCATTTTTTAGTGGCTGAAGAAGTAAAATATTTCTGGTTTTCTGTAGCCAGATAAAGAAGAAACTTTGGGATGGTGAAGTACACTGGGGGTGAATTCCCAATTAAAATCCTGCAAAGTTTCTGTACTCCAAAATTAAGATTGTGGACAACTGAAAAATTAAGATGTAGCAAGCATAAACATGGCATTTTACAGTATTCCCTGTGTTAATGGAGTGTAAGAACTAAATAGAGTAGGGCAGTGATGGCATTGTGAATGATACCTGTCGTTCATGGTGGCCACAGGTCCTTCAAAATATCCACTTTTCTAATACCTGAATAGTCCCTGAAAACCAACTACAGTCTTGAAAGTTTCAGACTTTGATGGAAGAGGATCTTTAGGGTCAGTGCCTGAACTTCAGTTATTAAAAATTCTTATGACTGCAGTGCAATAATTATTTTTGTACTATGTCAGAGCATCACAGGAATAGGTCTGGAAAAGGTGCTTGGAAGAACTTTATTTTTGTGCCCCAAATCTGTGACCATCCTGCTTCGCTTTTACAAGTTTATAGTTGACTTTGCTGTGGCAACCAATGTTGAAGGTCGCTTTTCTTAGCATAGAAAATGTGCTATAATTCAGAATATAGCTTCATCTGTAACAAGCTGCTGTACATCTGATCAGGTCTGTTTTAATGTGCTAGGATGCTAGTCTGTTCTTTGGTTGCCACAAACTTGTATGGTTTTAAGTATATGTTGCCAATGTTTAAGATTATTAAACTACAATTAGTTAAATTATTAATCAGATTGAGCCCATGTTTGTGGGACATTTCAAACATTTCTGTAGGCAGTTAAAAATGGACACTTAGATAAACTGTCAACTAAAATGATGAAAATATGGACATGTGTTTTGTGTATGTTAAGCAAAAATGCCAAAGTCGTTAAAAATGCAAAATTTTGGTTCGTTTTCTTTCCCCAAGTAGTGCAGAAACAGACAGTGGGTGAGGTGGGAAACTAAACAATCATTTGATGGCCAGTTGTATCAGGAATATTCATACCGAAACTTGTTAAAATTGGATCACTTTTCTTCAAGTTATGATAAAAAAAATTGGTGTGTTTTTTTTATACCTCACACTGTGTACTTGAAACCAACAGTGTTGAGTATACATAGTTTTGTTATGAAAACATTGCACAAAATGAGAATATCTTATAAATTTTCATGAACTGATACACTGTAACCATTCCCAGGCTGCTGTGAAATTATCCCCTATTCTGCAGCTCTTGTTCTCCGTTTGGTACTCACATTATTCTCGTAACAGCACAAATGCAGTGAAATAGCCTGCTACTCTGTGAAACACAGAGATGCAAAATAAAGGTTTTCTCCTGACAGGATTTTCCCCACGTTTCCCTGACAGCTATATAATACAAATGGTCAGTTTATACATACTATCATTTAAATTAAAGTTGGCATTTATTTGTCAAATTCTTACCTAAGCTAGGAACAGTCATAAACTGCTGAAGATTGTTTAATCAATGTGCTCAGCCTTGGTCTGTTTTCTGAAAAAAGTAGTATGTTAGCAGCATAGAATCAAAGCTGTTTGATAGTGAGGGCACTGGACAAAATTGCTGCAAGATCTTAAAAAACTCTACTTCACATCTAAAAAATCAAAACATAAAATTTGTAATGCAAATGTCCGACGATGATGTATTTTTATTTGCTGCTCAACTGTTACCGTTACAGTTAGCAACTAACCACATACATACATAAACACTTGAAAATATACACAAAACAGCAGTATACTTCTCACAATGTAACCGAATAGGATGGTTTATCGTTCAGTAACTAACAGGGTTACCACGCCTCACGAAAAGTCCTGGAATTTTTAAATTTAATTTTCCAGGACCTGGAAAGTCCTGAAAGGTAAAACTTAAAATTCAGGAAAATGAAAACCTAGATTAATGAATTTACAACGGATTCAAAATAAACAATGTGTACCACTAGCATTGCACATACTTACGAGGGACGGGCAAAAAGTTTTGAGCCCGAACATATTAGACTACAATTTTTTACAGTCTATATATCAGTGAAACGTGCATTCTTCAAGTGCTGACTCCCATGAGTCTGCTGCAGATATGGCGTCATCGTAATTTATGATGTCACAGGACATTAAATGGAAACGATTCGAAGCGTCAACAAAAACGTCTCGAGTCATTTATCATCATGAATAGCGGTCACCACAATAATCAGATTTTAGATTTTGAAACAAATAATAGTCATGGGGTTTGTTCATTACTTTTTGCAGAGTGGTCTTGGTGTACGAAAAAATACTCATGAACAGCTGGGTAATAGTAGACGTAGTAGTGGACTGCAGTGCCAAATTTGAGGGAGACGTAGTAGTGGACTGCAGTGCCAAATTTGAGGGAGGGTGCATGGGGCTTGCTCCCAGCCCTTTGCCCATCAAGGGCCCCACGCAACAGGCTGGATATCTTGAATAGTCCTTCACCAGCTCAACTGATATAATTATTAATTAACAGATAAATTTTCAATAATTTTGTCTGATACTGTTAAATATTGACATAACGTCGTAATTGGCTGAAATGGTGTAATTTGCGGCTACCTCAGATTAGGCCATCATATATTCAGAAATGCAAATGAGAAATTCATAAAGGTATTTGTCAAGGCTTTTACAAAATCGTATGCCATGGAGCCCCGGTTTGGCAAATCCAGCTACAGACCGAAAAAAGTTTCACGCAACAACCAGCCTGATTCAAACACTGCTTGCGTTAGTGCACCGAATCATTTCGGCTTGATGCTCTATGACGTCGTAAATTACAATGACATCACTTCCACAACCTGCTCACACGAATACGCAAGGAAGATGCCTTTTACTGATATTCAGGCAATAAAACGTTTTAGTGTAATATATTGAGGCGACTAACACAGATTTAGGCCATCGCATATTCTCATATGCAAATAAAAAATTCACAAACGGATTTGTTAGGGCTTTCACAAAATCAGATGGCACGGGGTTTTGCTTTGGCAAATCCAACTACAAACTGAAAAATTGTTATGACACAGTGAGCCTGATTTTCAGCTTTTTGTGCTAGCACTCCAAATCGTTTTGGTTCAAAGCTCTATGACGTCATTCGTCGTCATAAATTACAGTGATGTCACACTTCCAACACGCCCACACGAGCACACAAAAAGGCATGTTTTAATGATGTATAAACAATAACAAAAATTTTGGTTTAATATATCGAGGCTCAAAACTTTGCCTGTCCCTCGTACTGAAATACCATGATCAGCTAAATTTTAAAATATTTTGCGCTGCATATATTGCATTATGCTGCTCCATGTGTTTTTATTTAAACACTGTTTGGCTCCAAAAGGTCTGGGAAAACGATTTGATGGTGCTGAAAATTCGTGGAATTTTCCGTCAATAAACAGGGTTCCTACAGGTCAGGGTAAACTGGAAAAGTTACGGAATTTGTGTGGTCAGGGAAAGGTAGAAAAAAATATTTCTGAAAAGTCGAAAAAAATATTCTTGGATCATGCAGACTGCAGATATCTGTGATTTTTTGTCTCCAAATATTAAAAAGCAGGCAAATTTGCGGCTTCCATTGAACGTCCAAAAGCTGAAAGTGTTTCAGCTTCAGGAGGGCTTTGCTCCCCTTGACCAGGGTCTCTGTCGTTTCGCATATGCTCCATTAATACTGTTGCATTACTTAATACCATTCATGACATTTGTGCGATAGGGTTATTGTTTCCATAAGGTCAGGGAAATTGTCATTCCATGACTGGAAAAGTCAGGGAACTTTGATACAGAAGACCTGTAGGAACCCTGAATAAAGAGTGGGAACCCAGAACTAACAGTACATGTGGTATTATCTATCCGTCGTGCTCCTTCTTCATCATATTGCTGTTGCCGACCGTCGTCGAGACAGTCAGTCTTGTAGGTTCGTCACTACCACCTCCGTTCCCACCACCGCTGCCACCCCCCAATATGGCCGCGATCTCGTTCTGCATAAATGCCCATGGGATGTTGGAACCGGCCAGCAGGCATTTTTCGCCACTCGGACAGTAGACCTCGCCTCCCGGGGCACTACCAGCTGTCTGCTTGCGAATGCTCTCACGGGAACAGAGGAAGCAGAACTTGTGGTCGTTAACTGAGGGGCACTGGACAAAGTGGACGTCTTCGAGCTGGTCGGCACAGAGCGTGCATCGTAGTGCAGTGTCACGTCGGACGACGCTAGACGAAGATGAGTCCCCAGCACCAGCGGGGGGCGGTGCAGCAGATGCAGCAGTGCCACCGGACCTAAAATAACAAGATTCTCACTCAGAATATTACACAAAAACAATTCGGGTTCACCATTCCGAGAGTACCACAATTCCGGCAGGTGCCAAAAACCTGTTTTAGATGACAACAAAGCCATACTGATTAATTGCCAAACTACCTCTAACACCGATCTATCCCTAACCTTGGGGTTTTTTTGGAATGGTGCACCTTAACAGAACAAGTCTCGGACGCATAAAACTGATCCATATTAGAAAATGTTATAATACGTTGCCAGTAACACCATTTGCATTCATACCAGATATTGCTCTTTTTACATTAATTGCACCTTACATGTGTAAAACAGTCTACTGGCATCCATTTGCAACCCATCACTGTCACTCACTGTCTTCACTATCCGATTCAAGACCCATCTGTTTGGGCATCAGCTGCGGCGTTTGTGGTCTGGAATGGACGCCTTTAAATATGCGAACTAGATAACTAACTAACTTGGCCAGCATTGATAGCCACGTTATATATGCCCTTCTAGCAACTCTCCTATGTTAGCACTTGAGTAGTTGTTTTCAGTATCATATGTTTGTGTTATACAAGTCTTCTCTCACCTAGCGACAGATGTCAGAGACAGTGGAGGGTGACCGGCCACTGCATGCGGACTCAGCACCCGAGCATCAATGTCGCCAGGCAGGTTGAACCGCTGGATGCTGTCAGCTACATATCCAACCGGATCCATTAATAATAATAATAATAATAATAATAATAATAAACAAATTTGCGTTGTGCCAGTATGTCGAATGACTTCAAAGGCACTGAAAAAAAAGTAAAAATAGATGTACGCAGCGCTAAGGTATCGAGATGTTTCACCCCCTTGACTTATGCCTCTAGCCTGGATGTTTCACCCACTAAACTGGACGACTGCGAAGACAAACAGGCAGAGAAAAACGAACGGACAGAGATATGACATCAACTTCACTCTTGTCTTCTCCATTTAACTATCTTCAACTATCTTTCTTTCTTTTCCAATAATGCACATATCGTCTTGCGAGTAATGTCATTCTTCTCCATCATCTTTCCTTGATGGTGAAATGCCCAGACTAGAGGCAAATGCCATGCGGGCGAACGTCCATCACTCAGCATTAGTACGGTGGAAAAGGAGCAGATATACAAGACAAAATGTTGCCTTTGATAACTCTCTTGATGGAGGACTTGTATGTGCTATGTTAAACTGTCACCATACAAGTGTTCTTGAAGCATTAAGCCAGATGCTGTTCCTGACGTTGACTGGCACATTTGAATCAGGGTGACAGTCTATCCATAACAATACTTCTATATGACCCAAAGGTGCTATTTCTGTCAACAAAATCCGCATACCGTAATCTCAAGGTAAAGAAATCTAGTAAGAGTAATTGACGAAGTAATAGTAACATGCATGCAAGAAAATTGTACATTTTCTCTTCTCTGCAGATTTAATTCCAAACAACCAAGTTACGCGTTACTTGCCAGGTACTGGTCTCGGTTCAACGACCAAGTGCGGAGGCCTAATTCTGGCATTGTCGTGTATGGCGGAAAATCGACCATGCGAGTCCACAGCGGTGATCGGTCGCACCACGCGATGCTCGACAGAGTTATTGCGTGCATGTGTTGCAGCAACACGCGGCGCCTCCAGGCCAAGTGCACGTCGCATCTGTCTGGCCGCCTCGAGTGCAAGTTCAACGCGCTCTGCACCCTCGTAGTTGACACACCCACGGCACACCGGCTCTGTGAAATCGTGCAACATTGCCCATGGCGTTCTTGGCAGATCACAAAGGAAGCAGTGCTGGCGAGGCAAACGTCCACCACCTCGCATCATATCACCTCCCGCAGCTGGTGTAGCCATTCAGCTTCTGTAAATATATAAATAATTCCCTACAAAACACCAGTTGAGACAAGCAAGCTTATACACGACACGTTACATCACGACTAGTAAACAATATTTAACTAACAGCAACAATTTGTCCAAATATTTAGAATTAGAATTTATTCACCTACATCTGGTAAAAACTTTGTGTAAATTGATAATCATTTGAGTGAATTAAGAAAGAAAGAAAAAGGGCACCTTTTATGAAACACCGTGGTGTATATACAGGGTGTGCCAAAAAAATGACCCAACTTGTTTTTGTCAGAACTTTGTCAAACCTTTATCAAATTTGATAATTTTTAAAACACAGATAACCAAGATGATAGAATTATGTAAAGCACACTCATTGTCTACCTCACATAATTTATGTTAACATACTACCATGTAAAATGCAGATGCCCGAAATTGTTACATTACACGGTGATTATCAGTATCAGATTGCTCACTTGTGCATTACCCTGGTATCAATTCCACAAAGGACACCATGGAATTTAATAATTTTTCTGGTATCAAACATTTTATGCTAAAAACAGCAGACAACAAAATAACTGATTGATGAGCTCAAAACACATTTTATCCTTGAATGAGTGCTGTGCATTTTGATCAGTTGATCGTTAATGCCACTGTCAGCCATGGCGTCACGTCAGGGGCGTTATTTCAGTCAATTATTGGAATCTCAGTGATTTTTGAAGGTCTAAGTCTGTGTAACGTATTGTTTTTGCAGCAGTAACACTGTTTCATAAGTACGATTTACAGGAAAAAAGTAAAATCGCAAATCCTTGGGGTCCATCGACCCTTACAGCCGCCTCCCCCCCTGAATGATGCCTCTGCATCACATCTAAGTCATTGTGTACACTTTGAACATAAATTCTAATAATTTAAAAGCAAGGTGTTACAAAAACTTTTTAAAAAACTAACTGGGTCATTTTTGGCACACCCCGTATATAACTGATAAGTTAGTAACTATTTAGAACGAGATCGTTACGATCTGGATGCCTTACACGCCGTTTACGCAAATATATTGCTACGACAAAGACATAAAGCACCTGATGTTATACCGAACCAAATAATCTTTCAATGCGATATAATTCTGCAAACGACGTCCTTTCTGATCCTACAACTTAGAAAGATGTTCAACTTCAAACAAAACAATAACAATGGCTACCGTAGAAATTTAATAACGTGTGATTAAAAAAAGTGTGAGTAAAAAAATTAAGGAAGTAAAGAAATACAACCCATTCAGTTTTTGTCACAAACTCACAATTACAATTTCACCAAAAAAATCACCAATATTTAAGTGTAGGCATTAAAATTTTAGCCAAAAACGAAATACATGTAAATGTAGTCTGTAAAGCGTCCTCTGTTTACTATGGATCCGTGTGGTCTGAAATAAATAAATTGATTGATTGATTTTCTCATGTTTTACATGGAATAGGCTATGTATGTCAGCGAAACAGACCGAAAGACATACTTAGCGAGTATCAAAATTCACCGCTTCCCTAAGCTATCACAGACAAATGAGCCGACTTTCACATAGGCTTAAGCCACATCCAATTATCCACTTAATTAACTATCTCATTGTAGAATTTACCAGTAGAATTCTCAGCACTCGAAAAGGGCACTCGAGAAGAACAGAAGGAGGAAAAGAGAGACACTGAAATGGTAATGGTAGCTGAAGGAAAGAGGAAAAAATGCGAAACCTGGTGCCTGTGTGCAGCTCAAAAAATTTCAGTTCAACCACAGCGTATACTCTGACGAAAGTCCTCTAGACACTACAGATTGTTCAGAACGATGTCTTACAGCATTTCTAGGCACAAACAAAAGAACAAGTAGGCAGCAAGCCACGCAAATTCACTAGTGCATATCAGATACACACAATTATGAACAAGAATAGCTCAGCTAGCGCAAAGGGAAACGCGCAACAGCGGTGCACCGGCATATGATAGTGATCCATAGTCTTCATCTATAGATCTCATGCTTACGGCTTCTGGCAACAGTTTCAAAACCCAGTAAAACAAAATCAGTCGCCAGAGGGCGCCAGACGACCAGCGGTTAAATGTGTATAGTGTTTTACTTGTACTCACCAGAGGGCGCCACCTATGCACCAAAATGCACCACCAACCATTCTGCGGCCAGGCTCTGCAGTCTGCCGTGACCCGCTGGGGGAGCTGACAACACTCCCACAGACCCCCTAGCTGGACTAAGGGTATGAGACCCTGGGAAAAGGAGAGCAGAAAATGGAATGCAAAGGGAAAAGGAAAACAAAAAGAGGGAAGGAAAGGGAAGGGAAAGTGAGTGAAGAAAAAAAGCAAAAAAATATAAAACGGAAATAGCAAAAAATGGAGCAGGATGGGGGAGAGAAAAGGCAAAGGTAAGGGGAGAACTTAAGCCCAATTTTTATTCTAGATTTGGGGGAACAGAAGCCCCTACTATTCAGTGTCAGTTGTTAGAAGAAAGATGATAAGAAAATATCACACTGAACGATGCTCAGTCTGTGCACCACAAGGGGTGCTCACTAGTCACTATCCCACGCAGCACGTTTTCACTTAATAATTTTTTAGAGTGCAGCAAATTTCAGCGTGGCCGAGCGGTCCGAGGCCAAGCGGCAAAGCGCCACTCGGCCACGCTGAAATGTGCTGCATGCTAATGTGCTGAGCATTATGATTATTTCACATTTAACTGAACATCATTGGACGAAAGGCCTCTTGAATCTGCTGAGCTGAGGCTGCTTAGCTGATCTTGAACTGGCTGATCTAGCTTAATTGTGAAGCTTGTGTTTATACGATTACGCTGGATGATTCAGATAAATGGGCTACGCTGCTTTTATCAGAATACATTCGGCTGTCTTTCTGTTCGTCCGTTTATCATTTTGTGGTGAATAAAGGTGTTCATAAAAATAAACTGAGACACTAAATAGTTAATACTGCCTGTGAAAAGTCAAGAACTGAAGTAAAGACGCTGCACCATCACGGACTGAATGCAAACAGTTGCTTTGGTAAAACCAGTGTTTGAATTGCCGGGGGGTTAGGGGGTTGAACCCCCCAACTGCTTTCTCAACCCCCCCAACACACTGTCAAATTATGTACAGGGGGGTCAGCTATATACTGTACACATACGATTTACATCACAATTTTGTTCTGTCTCCAACCGCCGAAAAGTTCAACCCCCCAGCTAGTTTTTCACAATTCAAACACTGGGTAAAACAAGTTTTTTATAGAAACTGATGGCAACTGGAATTTTTTTACACAAGAACAAGAAATTTTTATGGCTAATGAACAAACGCTGATGAATATTCACGAGCAGCAAATCAATCAGTGGTAACAAAAGACAATGTAACGCAAGCACCATTTGTGGGCACCATTTGTCAAAGTAGCAATGCATTTTGAGTACACTTAATTAATTACTCCTCAAAGAGTTGCCACTCGTGAACAAAGGCTTGAGCACAGATTGTACGGACGTTACTGTGACAGTCACTGTGACACCCGATCTGTCACTGTGACTTGAGCAGCACGCTGAAATGACTTCATTCAAGTTGGCGAAAAACTTCAAACTTCACACATTTATTAGGGGCCTTGGCAGTGGCGTATTTAGGATTTGGCAAAGGGGGGGGCCATGGTGAGCGTGTGGAGCGCGAGCCTATAACGGGGGTCTGGGGGCTGAGCCCCCAGCGGGGTCCAGGGCAGAGCCCCTGGTCGGGGG
>Ga0056128_1003374_pt1 | contig 19544 bp, 10 predicted proteins | sample WorMetLIZISLAND2_FD_71113 | JGI IMG/M metagenome (GOLD analysis project Ga0056128, IMG submission 71113) | Marine gutless worms symbiont microbial communities from Max Planck institute for Marine Microbiology, Germany - Olavius geniculatus... ... | reverse complement strand
ATCCGAGACGTGCGCAGTGTGGGTACTCCGTGCAGCGGCAGCAGCTAATCCGGCTTCGACAACAAGAGCGATCCCACGTCGGCGTTTCATCATATTCAACGACCGATAAAGGTTTGTGTATTATAGACAGTGTGCGCGCCAGTGGCTGCTTTTCAAAGAAACAAAGACGCTGTATTTTCTTGCCACTGCTCAGGTTAACTACAGATCTATTTATTTATTTTTAAAGCCCCCAGTACTCAATTCCCGAGGGCTGAAATATTAAACTACAGAAATTATGTCCGGAATGGTTACGATGCGGGCTCGGAAATTGCGAACGTGTCAGCTAAGCATGCCGCGTTGAAACGTTGGACGGTGACTGACAGACGCTGAAAAAAGAACGTCGTTTTACGGGGTTCTGTCGTCACCTCGGTCAAACGCCTTCCGATCTATGCCAAGAACTCCTGGGTGCTGACACTCATGGCTCCAAGTGTTTCCAGTGCCACTGGAAAAAAAGGTCGTGGGTGCCGCTGAGTGAGCTGTACTTGTTCCTTTTTCTGACAGCTGCAGTCTCAGCGGCACTGGCACTGATGATGGCACTCTGCTGCAGATATGCGTTCCCCAGAGTTTCGACCATAACGTCCCAAGTGGCACTGCGTTCGGAGTTCCATGGCAGCAATGTCAAACCGTCAGGCCGCTTGCCGTCGTCACGGACTAGCCCGTGTGGTTCCTTCATGCTGGGAACGCCGGCTCGAGTCAAAGCGCGTTGTGACGTGGTATTTATTTATTTATTCACTTATTGAATACGTCAGCGTTATGGCAGCACTGTACAAGTAAGACGATTTTTGAGACACAGTGTAGAGTTCGTCATTAAGTTTTGAGATACAATAAGAAAACTACAGCTGAGACAAACATAGAGCAGAAAAATTGCTTCTTAAAATGACTAAAAACCGATAAAATCACTAGTCTGTCAAGGCGAAAACATTGCAATGCGGCATTCTTGTGACGTTTAAAATTTATTTTTATCTCCGTGACACGACGATAACGCGGTAAACATCAAACCACAAAGAAGTCACGTAGAATGTAACTGTATTTGAGATAAGATGCAAAATCAATTTCACTACGAATGTATATTGCGTAGACATTTTTTTCGGTAAAAATATTGCACAAATTAGACTTATTTGTATCGGTTCAGATGAAAAATATTGTCAAAAGTAAACTTATAACTAAAACTGCTGATTTTTTAAAACCCAGGCAGAGATGTCATGCCACGACGAGCGCCAGGCTGGTGTAATTTGGAGTTCGTTATTAAGTTTTACGTATAAATCATATATAATGGTGTGCAAATGCAATAAAACAGTACAATACAACACGATTAGCGTGCATGGAACATAGCAGTCACAAATCGTCATAAGAATGATTGCGAATTAAACAGTATTGTAGGCTCTTGGTTGGCGTCTTGGATTAACACGATCATTGGCGTCGTAGAAAGGGGCGGCAGTTACTTCTTCTAAATTTTGTGTTGTCGGAAAATTTTTTTGTTTAAAAATTTTCGTTTAGCAATGCAAAGTTAGAAGCCAAAACCTTCCAATTTTGAAAATATTTAGAACGATATTAAAATTTCAAGCGCCCACGATTTTTTTCTGTCGGAAATTTGCAACGTTTGTCGAAACATTGCAATAGTGTGCTTTTTCCGCAAATTTTTATACCCACGACACCGTTGATCCAAAATATTGCAGATTACTTTTGAATTGTAGATACAGACTATTAGACGAAATTTTAACGCCTCCAATTTATTATTTATCATGTTCGTAGATTATCATCGTACTATTGGAGAATGTGTTGAATGCTCATAAGAGATCTGGCGTGTTGCTTGTCTATAGTATAGCATAGTTATTAGTTAATAGTAGCCACGTTTCAGGTCATTTAAAAACTACACGAAGTTTACATTGAAGTTCGGTTGTAGATTATTCTTTTTTTGTAAAAAATCTAAATAAACCTTCTTTGCAATTTCTTAATTTTTTGCATTAAAAATTCGACAAGTTTTGATGTTAGCTGCAATGGCACACCTGGTAATGTAATTTAATTGTGATTATACTGGTTTATTTTGTTGGTTTTCAGTGTTGGCTGCTGCTTTTAGAGAATCGATTAATGTCGGTAAATTTGCGACAGTGCAGCTGTAGGATATAAATTTCCTGTATATTTTCTTCACCATTATCATCATTATCATCATCATCATCATTGTATTCGTAATTTAACGCGATTTGTCAAAACGCAAGAATGTGTATGCAGTAACGTATATGGGCCAAATCTATGCATGTTGAGACATTTCTCCCGCTCGTTGTCGAAGGTCAGCATGTAGCAAGCACAGCACAGCAGCGAATCGAGAACTTTGTCAATTCTCACAATTCACCGACCTGACATCAATGGACTGTTCGTTCGTGTCGGGTTTATGTCTGACCGGCAGTCTGTTAACTGTGCGTCATCGGCGGTGCGTGCGCTGCCGGTGCAGTCGTGCGTGAGCGTTCAAAGCACACCACGCACAGACACACGACATATGCAGCGCGCTGCGCTCCGCTCGACCGTGCACCGCGACAGCGTCCGAACGTTTCGCTGAAACACGCCTACAGATCAGACCTGCAGGAACGTCGGCTGTCCCTCCTTGCATGCTCTGTTGCTGCGGCAACGACCGACCGTATGTCGTTCTCGCAGTCGCTGCAGCATCAAGTCAAGTCGCCAGGATACGCGGCGTAATTATGCACACGAATATACACCCACCACTCTATCTTATTGTTCGGCCGCACTGATATAGAAGCCGAACGACGGCTCTCGTTCATCCTCCTATCTGCTCATCCGTCCGGCACGAGCTCTTCACGACGCGCACAGTGCGACATAACTGAAGCGTTACTGCCCGCTCATTGGTCAGTTAAGTCGCTCTATACGCGCCTTAACTCGAAAACTAACAAGCGCAAAAACAAAATCGGCGTGAATATTTCACAGAAAAGGAGTAACCGGTTCGAAAAGGTCATAGGTCGTGGACGGCTGCACGATATGTCGGCACTGAGCCGACACAGTTTTCCAGCTTTCGACTCATTTCCCTTGCATTCGACGCACAGTCGTTCCGTTTATTCATTTTAATGTGATTGCAAACTGATCGTAGCTGTTAAGCGTAGCGTACAAATTAATCATTTAAAAACTAAATGTGTTTTTTTTGGAATCGAATACAATTAAAAGCTGCAGAAAAAACGCTGAAAACAAGATTAGGAAAACAGTTAAGATGGCTAAGATGTAACCGAAAAATCGCAGTTTGCCAGAGTATGGTAACTAATATTATATCAGTAAACAAACAAAGTATCAAACAGGACAGTCCAGCGAGATTTATTATTGCGAGATTATTTAACTATTTTGCGCGATTTCTTTTGTTTTGTTGACTACACGTAGGTTACCATAAATCATTGAATTTGGAGTGAACGAAGCTAAGTGCTTAACTGAGTGCTTGAAAAGCGGTAGAGTGAATAGTGAAACAACAGCGACTGCGCGTAAAGTGCAAACGAAATGAAAATCGACGTTAATTGGGCAGATACGATATAAGCGCAAATGCAGTGTGGCGGCGAAGTTTTTGGTGAATACGTTAAGTGGTTGAGGGAAAGAGAGAAAGAAAGATTTGCTCGAGTCGTGCATGGTCTTTACTAATGTGCGTGATTGCGCGCCGAATCGACGGTTCAGAAAATTAAGCACCATTTCGCCTTTTTCAGCTTCGTTCGCTGCTCGTGTCAACAATTTTTCCTGTAAGTGAATTGCACAGGACTTTCGCCATTTACTTACTTACTTACCTACTTAGAAGTCAGAAATCTTTCTTGCTAGTCGATCTAACGTCGAGTGGATAACGAGAACGGAAACGTTTCGGCAGTAGTGTCAGTTTATGTATAGGCCTAATACGCGCTAATCTGTTTTCCAACGACAGCTCGAACGACACGATAATGATTGTCGTCAACAAATATTGCATCAACTCATTAACAAGTAATTTCAGCAAAGCTCATGAGACGCGCGACAGCCTTAGCAATGCCTCTTCGCAGGCTGTCCAGGTCTATCGCCAGCCATGTCGGCGCAATTCACTCTTGAAATGTGCGCCACAACCGAAAATTGCAAAAAAAACCCACTAAAACCCACTATTTTCGGAGTTCAAGGTCATTCAAGGTTATCAATGTTGACACATTTAAAAAACTTGTCACTGTCACTAGTGCTTGTTATGATAAGCAGTATGTCTGTGTCTATCTGCAATTGTTTTCACTCTAAACGAGCCAATAGCGGTAAAATAACCATTTTTTAGGGGTAGCCGTCTTTAACGCACGCCTGCGCAGGCCTTCTCGAACCTAGTTGGTCGTGACTTTGACTTCTGAAATTTGCGTTTAATGCTACAACTTTTATACGCCGGTTGTCTTGGTCCATCTGTAGCCATTTTGGTGCAATTTACTCTTATAATGTGCGTCGCAGGCCGAAATCTCGAAACATTTACTAAAATCTTTTTTAAACGTTCAAGGTCATACAAGGTCATTTGTGCTGATTAATCTACTAAGTCTGTCTCCAATGCTTGTTATAATGTGCAGCTTGTACCTATCTGCAACCGTTTTCACACTAAACAAGCCAACATAGGCAAAATAACGTCTTTTTAGGGGGTACCCCTCTTTGACACCCTCGTTCGAGAAAAAAAACCCTTCACTCAAGGGCACGAAATTTTGTCGCGAAAAACTAGAATTTTTGTGGCAGCCCACAGTAAAGATTTCGTGATTTTAGCTTGCACCGTTTTGATAGGGCTCAAGTGTGTGACAGATACGCATATACACACACGCCTGGACGATGTCTAAGACGTACGAAGCATTACATGCTGTCGCGCTTAAAAACAAATGTTATCGATAGCTAAAGTTTGTCAGAATTGCTTTAATTTTGGTTTGCCTAATAAAAATTGCAAAACGAAGAAAGACATTCTAAACGGTTTACAAAGCTGTGGCTATAAAAATCGAGTTAAGTTAATCTGTTTTCTGTTTGTTACAATTATATTTTGACGACCAAAAGATTTTCAATAACCGAGGTTTGTTAACTTGTTTCTGTTTGAGCCTACTGGTAATGCGTTATAACTTTTAAATAAATTACCCGGTTGATCTTTAAACAGTAAGCTAAGTTGAATACTTCTTTGACGAATTTTAATTTGCATTATTATACGCATAAAAATTAAAAATAAGCTGGGCATTTTGACATTTCTAAGCGCATATCAGTTTGTACATGCTATTTTTTCTTACAAATTTTGTTGTCATTTTTATCATCTACATTTACGGCTCTGTGCTGCTGCGTCAGTTTAGTGACACTACTTTCTTACTGAATCTCGCCGTATGGTCAGCTACTGAAACTGTTTGATATGCAGCAGAATACCGTCTTGCGTCGCCGCTGACAGATGTCTCGAAACAGAAAGAGACCGATCTTTCCTTTGGAAGTTTCTTCCTCTGATAATTTCCACCCGGACATTCTGCTGTCTGTTTTCAAAGACCTAGGACAGGTCTCAGTTGTACAGAGTGTAACTAACTAGTAGCACATCAAACGCACTGTCGTCTCCTAAGACAAATTCTTAGCTAATCATTCACATTGTCAGTGTCACAACCAAGTAGCTAAGTCGCCAACGAAAAATTTATCGCTTTGTTAATGACTAATGACTAACTGAGAATTTGTTGAAACAATTTCCTGGACCCGTTATTTGTATTCTGACTGACTCAATAATAAGTCTTTATTGTTTTGACCTCTTTGCTAATTTAAACCGTAAATGAATGAAAATGTAATTCTCGCCATGCTTAATTCCATTAAAAGATGCTATCAGCCAGTCGCGAGTCTGAGTTAGATTCCATCTTAAATAACGTTTTCGACTTCACTATTCTGTAAGCGCCACAACTATAAAGTCTCATCGACTCTGGTTTTTTGCGCGCGACAGCAGAATGCTTCGCGAGTCTTAGCCATCGTTTAGGCGTCCGTCCGTCTGTCCGTCTGCCACACTCGTGATCTGTATCAAAACGGTGATCACGAAATTTTCACTGTGGACTTTAGTTTATCGTAACAAATTTTTGTGCTTGTGGGTGCGGGGCGAACGAGGGCGTCAACGAGGGGTGCGCTCTCCCCAACCCCTCCTAAAAAGACGTTATTGTGCCGTTATAGGCTTGTATAGTGTGAAAACGGTTGCAAATAGGTACAGACATGCTGCTTATCATAACAAGCACTGGTGACAGGCTTTGTAGATTTATCAACATAGATGATTTTGAACTACCTTGAACCCCCCCCCCCAAAAAAAGGGGGCTTTTAGTAAATTTATCTCAATTTTTAGATGCAACGCACATTTCAACACTGAATTGCGACAAAATGGCTGGAGATAGACCACGACAACCTGCGTATGAGTTTTCAGCATTAAACGTAGATTTTAGCAGTTCAAGTCCTGACCCCCTAAGTTCAAGGAGGACGGTGTAGGCGGGCGTCGAAGACGGCTACCCCCTAGAAGTGGTTATTTTACCACTATTGGCTCGTGTAGCGTGAAAACGGTTGCAGATAGGCAGAAACATGCTGCTTATCATAACAAGCAACAGTGACAAGCTTTTTATTGATGTGAACATCGATGACCTTAAATGACCTTGAACTTTTAAAATAAGAATTTTAGTGTTTTTTTCTTGCAATTTGTGGCTGCGGCGTAGATTTCAAGAGTGAATTGCATCGAAACAAAATGGATTGAGATAGTTCAAGACAACCTGCGAATAGGAACTGCTAAGGCTGTCGCGCGTCTCATAAGCATTGTTCAAATTATTTGTTATTGCAACTGAAGAAAAAAAACTGTTTCAAATTGATATAAACGTCTATGGGTAAATAAGAAATTACGCACTGACTATTTGACCGGCATCCAGTGAAATAGCCTGTAGGCTATCTGACCGGTCAAAAAACTGAAAATAACCCCCTAACAAATGACATTAAATGCAGTGTACGCGCTGCTGACTAGAATTCGCGTGAATATTATGGTGTAGAGTTTAAAGCTTAAGATTAGGGTTTGTGTTATATAGTGCTAACGTTTTAAAAAGATTTATATGACGATAATGAATACCAAAAGTTAGCGTACAATATGGTGGTCAATTCGAGGTTATTGCAGGTAAGCAAAAAACTTGCGGGCTGTTAATCAGTGATAGTCAGGCTGCTTGCTAAGCTTGAGGTGATATAGTTGGCCGACTGGCGGATTCGTGATACCGTACTTGCTACGGTCGAGGTCGTCAGTTGCTCGGCTGCGCCGTTTGTCGTACCGCCGCAGGGACACGGTTTTGTATAGTGATCTCCATAATTTTAGTAGTAAAGCCATATCGATATCCTTTTGTGAAAAAAGCGTTAATTCTTTCTGTAAGTTCTTCATTAAGAAAAGGGTCCCAACCTGAAAAAGCACACAATATTCTACTTACTACAATAGCCTGAACAACTGTATCTAGTTGACGATAGTTTAGGCCCTGATCACGGAGTCTGTTTAGCAAGAATATTCTCTGACTACACAATGTTAACACATAATTTATTAACACGGAAGTTTACACTAAACTTATTCTGTAATATAACACCCAAGAGCTTGGCTTGTTCAACAAGTTTTATATTCTCCACAGATGGAAACATATGGAGTTTCTTGGGGCCAGGAAGATAAAAAACGATCTCCTTAGTTTTTACGCGCGAAAGCAGCTACTGTTTTCAGCGCGTCTTAGCCATCGCAATTCTGTCCGTCTGTCACAGGGGTGGATCAGTCAAAAACGGTGCGTCGGCTGCCTGGAAGACTTCAGTTTCAGGAACCATAAAGCTTTTCTATAAATTCGAAGGGGATCACCTCGAACGAGGGCGCTAAATGAGAGGGGGTGGGCGATTTTTGGCCAATAAGTTGCTGTATCTCAGTAACGGTGCAAGATAGGGCCTAGGTTCGTACACTGGCTCTCGATTGGCGCCGAATTCAATGACCTTGAAGCCAAAATAGGGGGTTTTTATAGATTTTTTGGCGATTTCGGGCTGCGACACAAGTCTATATCATTCACAAGGTGGCGCCACAGAACTACCGTTAAGCCTATGTGATCCAAATAGAGAATTTGGTATTTGTATATTAACTTAGCGTGAACACCACAATTATCAGCTAAACTACTGAACCGGAACTGCTATGAGCTTTCGCGCGTCTCGTGAGCATTAACTTAAATTTCTTGTAATAAGGTTAAGAATCACTCTATTAACAGTGGCCCATACATTTATGTGATCAAATTCCTCCGGTAGAAAGACATCACTATTTTCAGGAACAACAAGAGTACTGGCTAAAACTGTTCAAGGCGGTGACCGGTCAAACAGCCGGCTCTCACAGAGACGGATGTTAACCAGTCATAACTGGGCGCTTTTGACCGGCGACAAAATATGAACGGTCATATAGCATAGCCTATAAGATATATTACCGGCTGTCGGTCAAATATCCCGTGCCAAGAATTTAGTGAACTGATTTGAACAGATTATTTATTTGCAACTTTTGATGTAAATTCTAGAAGAGTCACAATGTTAAATCGCAGAAAGAAGTTTTTTTTGATCAGTGAAAACTAGTATTAACAATGTACATGCATCATGATTAAGCAGAGTAAAATATATTGAAACTGAATTTTTAGACAAAACTGGAAAGAACGGTTGGTCACATAACGTTCAAAAATTCTTTAAAAGTTTCTCAGCATAATGTCTGTATTGGGCAAAAGTTTTTATAAGACGACCGTGCTGAAAGTAGCCTAATATTGGTTTCCCACTCTTAATGCTAAATGAAAATTTAAAAATAGAAGTCATGAATCTGACAGTTTTATCAGTAGCATCTGCAATGTACGCCATAAACTGCCATATCAGTGGCTGCGAAATATGTCTGTTTTTGATGTTGTTTTCTGTTCTCGGTGTCAGTAATTTAGAATCGGCGCCTGCGGCGACCTTTGACCCGCAGTAATCAGCGAGAAAAAATCGATGCCGCAATAGATCAGTAATTACGTGATCAGCTAGCGACACTGCGCCTATCTGTGACGAGCGAGAATGGCTTAGCGAGAAAACCATCGCGATACCGTAGTACGAACGATAGGTGCTGTGACAGTAACGTATAGCCTACGGTGGGATATGTCGCTGCCTGCGGACGGTCGACTCTGCAGTGATAATCGCACCGCTGATGACCGTAACCTCTTTGTCACGGCTGCCGCGTTGATCGAGACCCCAGAATCACCGCACTGTTTGACTATGCATGCACGCGTCAACGAATGACCATACCATATGTCACTGGTGAAGCGTATAGGTAGCAAATGGATATGGATGGCAGTGAACCTGCAGTAGCTGCTTTTTCGGCTAGCTGTAAAATTTTTAGGAAGTTTTACGGCGACTGTTGTAAAATTTCGGTTCGGCAGCTAAATTCCGGCAGTTTGGATGTCTGCAGAGAACGGACGGTCCGGATGTCACGTAGCCAGCGGTTTATCACCGCAGCCGTCATTCAGTCAGCTGCTGAAGCTAGGCTACTGATGAAATTTACGCAGTCCAGAGACTGCAGTTTTGCGTTGCAGCTGTCCAATTCCACACAATAACGCCCACGTCAGGCAAACCACTGTCTTTAATCATCCATTGAGTGTCTCGCCTTTTTTCGCTGAAAAGTTGCCTGTTCGATCTTGTTGTGGTGTCCTTCTCGTCTTTGATGCATCGTTCCAAGAAGCAATTTTGTTCCTTTTTGTTTCGTGTACGTGCACTGACTCTAAAAGCAAAGCTGCTATAATCTCAACGCCGACATGCCGTCATCTGACCTGTGTTACATTTTTTGTAAAGTAAAACAGTGAGGACATGCCGAAAATTTCGAAAATTGATATCATTAAATGAAATTATGAGAAAAACTGTATGCTTTATTTTTTGACTTATCGTGTTTGTAGTTCTGTAAACGGCGTAGGCTAAGATTTATCTCCTATGTTAGAAGTAACTTAGACGTAAGTAAAAATAATTAAGTTTTCAGTATCCACTTTCTCCCATTCCGAGTCAGTTCTCGAACAACCATGTTGTCAATTTTCATTAACGCTTTTTTTCATTTCCGCATGCACATGTGACTGTGCATTTGCTATTAACCCACGTATAAATTTTCATAAGATAGAATTTGATAAAATGCAACCATGCAATTAAAAATATGTAAAATTTGCATGTTTACTAAAATAATGGTATAAAAGCAAAACAAAGACAATAGTAGGCCTACAATGCCATTCAAACTATGAAATAACAATTAGTGGCTGACCTGTTGCTGTAATACTGTTTTGCTCATATAAAGCCAGCCTGAGCGGTTGTCTATTTGTAAATTATTATTGACAATGAACAGAATTTGACCAAACTGAAACCGGCGCAAAGTACAAAAATTTTGATGTGAGTAAAACATTTGTACTCATCTATTTTGCTTCTACTGCCATTAACAAGTTAAGCGGCAAAATTCTTACTGCTGGATTGTCCTATGAGATGGGACTCTAGAGGTGTTGGAATTTAGTCATACGCAGCAAATCTTACTAGAAATAAGATATAGAGTAAAATTATAAGCCAGTACAATAATAAGGCATGCCGATTTCCCGTCAAAATGTTCTGGCTCTGTGCTCAGTTTGAACCCAGTGACAGAGTTTACAGCGCTTCGTCCTAATCCCACTAGTTGGATTCGGGGAGAATGTAAAAGGAGGCAAAGGATGGGAAAATACTAATAAAAGAAAATTAGAAGGAAAAGGGAAGAGAAATTGGAATGTGAATAACCATTACAAAATTCTGCGTACGCTACAGATTAAAATCATGACAATGTCCTTTTCCTTCTTTTTTGCCATTACTTTGTTTAACTACAGCTCGTTAAAAACAGCCTACCGGTAGCTTACTAAGGTGTTTTTTTGTCCGGCGTCGAGAAGTCGAAAACTAAATGAACGTTGTATCGCTTGACGCTGCATTAACGTCGCTCAATCAAGTGCCATTCAGACGATCCATGGGCGGATGCGGCGTTCTCGCCCAAATGCATTGTAACAGTATCAGTGTAGGCCATATTTGCTACCGGTCAACCGATCCATCATTTTCACAGACTTCGTCTTGGTACCGCCTTGCCGTGGCTGATAATTACTTTATATGTACTTGGATGTACTTGGAAAAACCGTTTTTAGTTGCATAGGATATACTTGCTTGCGTAGAATTAGTATAATCCGCTCGAAGAGACACTTCGCTGGCAACTAAAAAACATATACACAATTTGTTGCCGTCAACTTTCTCTGTTTAGCGTATGTAAAACCACTGTCTGAAGTGAAAAAGAAAGTATTAAACGAACTTATACACTCCAGACATTGGTTCAAGACGTACACGTAGGCCTTTTCCGCGAATGCCGACGGTCTGTATATATAAACATACACTGTCGTTAAAGCTTGAGTGCGCATCCGTAGGCTAGACAAGATAATGTTTGAGATGCATGCAATCGTAGAATAAGTAATCGTAAGTCTAATCGAAACATGGATTTGCTATAGCGTGTGTAGCACCTGTGAGGTGAATAGCGAAATAGTACATTTTTTCTCCTTCTGTGACTAAATCAAGTAATTAACGTAGTCTCACTGATCTGTCTAAAACGCTACACAAAAAAGCAAACAAGTAATGTGCTAACGCAAACAGAAACGCGCAACAGCCTTGGTGCACGTTTGAAACACAGTAAAACAAAGTCTAATTCATTCACCAGAGGGCGCCAGGCGCCAGACGACCCGCGGCTATAGTGTCCATAGTGCTTTATTTACTTGTACTCACCAACGTCGTATCGGCTGGATATAGCAAATTTTGCCTACTCCCTCTCATTTAACGCCCTCGTTCGGGGTGACCCCTTCGAATTTATGGAAAAGCTTTACTGTTCTTGAAACTAGAGTCTTCCAGGCAGCCGTTGGTGAAGATTTGGTGATCGTAGCTTGCACCGTTTTTGACTGATCCACCCGTGTGACAGACAGACGGGCGGACAGACGGACGGACAGAATTGCGATGGCTAAGACGCGCCACAGCAGTAGCTGCTGTTGCGCTTAAAAAGCAAATAATCTTAGAATGGTCACTTAAACACCTGGGACAACACTGGGTGTAGAAAAGAAAGGTATTAAAGACATTAACAATTTAATAAAGATCTAATATACTTCAAGTAAGTGCAAAATTTAAGTAATAAATTCATTAGTATGAATACTCATCGACAGTATTCTTCCTGAATTGGTGTCTTCCTAAAACCGTGTCAGACTCAGAGTAAAAACAATGAAAACATTGCCCAGACTTGTGCAAGGGACCGATCGATTGTTCTGACAAGAAGCAGCTGTCTTCGCAACGACCTCCTCGCGTCTCGGCTACGGTGTCAGTGAATCATGCAAAACCGACGAGACGAGACGAGACGTGGAGCGCGGGCCGGCGTGAGATTGAACGCCGCGTCGCGTCCATCAGAATGAGCTATGGGTGGACGCTCCTCGCGCCCGCCTTCCGCGGTCTGTGTATTGAACATTCGATAGAACGAACTATGAGCAGCCAACCAAGCCACAAGGCGAGAAATGAAACTCTGATCATCCGTCATCTCGACTCTTCCTTGCGGGCGTCGGTCATTGTCACCGATCATTGTCGTCTTTATCGTCGTCGCAGCCGCTCCCGGCTATAACCTACGGCGCGATCTTTTCGCTGCGCAAGTTCCATTTCAAAGATTGCTGCAGGCTCGGTACGCCGTTTGGAGCCAGCTGTAGACTATGCGATTTGATTACCTGCTCCGATCACTCCGATATCTTTTCTTGCAGCACGGTACCAGCTAAAGATCGTACTTATGACTAATTTATTGAGAATATGGGCAGTCTTCCGTCAATTATTAGTGGCTGCATTACGAAAGTGGCCGTTTGATGGAGTGGTTAACGCACGTTGTTCTCGGACCTCGGTCATCTGACTTGCTCTACGCCGGGCATGGTTACTGATTGGTTGGGTGACTTTCCGCTGACAAATAAAACCTATGAATATGTTACCAACCAAATACGACAACTCGGCTTTTCATTCCTCCCACGTGCACGTATAGGCCTATGTATAAATCGAGTGCCGACCCGTCTGACCGGGGTTTAGGCGGAGCGCATTTACGCACGTCGGGTGGCAGAAATACTGTGAACCTATATGGCAGCTGACATTCCGATGCTCTGACGGCGGTTCTTATGAAAAGCTACACAATTTTTTTTTAACTTTTAAGTGTTGTTATTAGTTTATTTGTCACGCTTGCTTTGTTTTGTAAGTTCTGCCGATTTGACTTTAGCAGCAAAGTTGTAACAATTAAATATTTTTAAAAACTTGCCAGTTTACACTACTGTGTAAGGGCGACCAAGTCACACATCCAAAACAGCAGAAATTATTTTACTCGGACACAGAGTGATAGAACGACGAACTGGCTGCCCTTACAAACCCATGTGACGTGACCCCATTTCATCTTTTGCACTCCCGCATTATCCCGTGAGCCAATAAATGTGTGGAATTAAAATTTTGCACTGTACGTTGTATGGAGCCGGCCGCCGGCTCAGCAGGAATGAAGTCTTTTTGTCCTAACTCCTATAATTTCCATACGACTTAACGTTACATCACAGGCGCATGGTAGCGTAGAAATATTAATAAGTTACGTCTATTGTAAATTTGTAATACACCAGTATCCAATAGACACCTACATTAAGCCTAAAGGCTTTCACCGTCAGTACTTATCGAATGGCGCGTTTCTTTTTTTCTCAAGTAAAGTAAGCATTGAACACAGAGTCTTTGAGCACACGTGTGGCAAGAAACATTGCGGATCGATTTCATTCTTAATCTTGAAATGTTCGTTCGTAAGTTTTGAGGTTGATAAGATAAAGGTTAAATTTAAGTGATTCATGACATGCAAAAAATAACCCAATTGAACACTCCTTTGCTCTGCCAACCCTGCTGAGCCGATTTGTACTATTTTTGGCACGTAGTGTCAGACTGCCGACTTGATCATCTAAGTCAAATTTTATGTCGATTGATACAGGGGTTTGGGGTTTCCCATTGACTTTAATAGTCGCCCTTGCAACAGTGTTACGCACTACCGTGCTACACTGTGATACATAACTTACACCGAAGACTACACATACGGGATTAATGGATATCTACATCGGGTAATGTTTTCTCTAGTAAACTGATTAAGAAAAATGGTGTGATGCGTCAGGAGACACGGCAATACTCGGACTAGTTTAGTTCCAGGCCAAGTAGGCTACAACAGTATTAAGTTTCTCGTCGCATCGACAAGCTTCGTCGTCGCTTGATGACGCCAATCAGGTGAGTACAGCCGATGGCAGCGGCTGATGGCCAGAAACTCGCCGAGAAATGTAAACTGCTCTGATGCGGTGAGATCGGCTAGAAATGCGATATTCAGGCGGACAGCACGCCTACGTCTGACTAACGGTTACACGAAGATGACGACGGCACGGGCGCCGATCTAACGAACGACCTCGTGGCGTAGGCCTGCTTCAATCAAAGCACTTACCATATGACAACAGCTATTAATTTTCCCAGAATTTCAGTTCGTCATGTCGCTGTTAAGTTATATCTGTTTACCAAACAGGACCGTAGTTTGCAGTTGATAAGCTTAATAAAGTACCTATAACGTTGTTGTTGTTGATGATGATGATTAACTGGTGGTCTAATTCAGTAAAACTAATCAAGCAAATCCCCGTGACAAAAACAATTTTACAACTTAAGTTTAATACAAAATACTTTTTTCGTATGATTATTAATGTTAATTTTTTATTATATTATCACTATCATTATCGTCGTCGTTGCCGTCAAGATTACGATGCCTTTTAATTAAAAAAAATTGTTTTCAAAGTCTATGTTTATATTTACACTGTGTCCGGAAAAAAGTAACCCCCTAGATGTCGTACAATGAAAATGTCAAATCTAAACAAATTCAGACAAAATTTAACACGATTAATCTCCAATAAATTACTAAAGAGATCGCCAAATTTCGTTTGAAAATATAATTTTTAATTGTTAAATATCGATAACAAAATATCACCGTTACCAATATGGCGTTACATAAGTAAACCCTGCGGTTAATGTACATTTTCGTAACTCCAACAAAAAACACCCGATTCCGGCAACATTTAATATCAACAATGCATTATTCATTGGCAATCAAAGTGCAAAATTTCAAGTAAATCTGCCAAAGGAAACAATAGTTACAGCAACTTTTTTGAGGTCACCTCGAAACATTGTAGTTTCAGTTTTTTTTGTGTCTGATGTAATCCACAAAAACCTGAAACTGAAGTGTTTTTGGGTCACCTCACATAAACCACTGTAACTGTTGTTTGTTTCAGCGGATTTAACTGAAATTTCGCGTGTTGATTGCCAATGGACAGTGCATTATTGACGTATAATTTCGCTAAAATCGGGTGTTTTGTTAATGTTACAAAATCGTTAGTAACCGCGGGGTTTACTTATGTAACGCCATATTGGTAACAGAGATATTTTATTATCAATATTTAACAATTAACAACTCCGCTGTAAAATAATCTTTTTAAACAACATTTGGTTTTTTTAGTAATGTATTGGAGATTAATCGTACAAAATATTATTTGAATTTGTTTAGATGTGACATTTTTATTGTACGATGTCTTGGGGGTTACTTTTTCCGGACACGGTGTATTTACAATGTGAGCTGGTAAATGATTACTGATTCTCAAACTAAGCAACATGTCTACATTTGGTGTGACGGGATTGTAAATGTTTTAGTTCTTGTGTCACTTGACTTTAAAATTAAAAACGAGTCGACCGTCACTCCCGCACGGGATTAATTTTTTTATTATCAACGGCTACACTTGTTAGGCGGCATCGCTTATTGCAGCGCAAGCAAGTACGCCGATAGCTACATATTTTCCCGTAGCGTGGTCTGTTTGTCGTCTGTTACACTCGTTCACCCTGCTAATTAATCCGTTTGACGCACTTGCTTGCCATTTGGCAGATACATTTGTTGGATCAAATGACACAATAACTAGATGAAGGTCCCGTGCCCCCTCAGAAGAGGGAAAGATTTGAGAATCACATTCCAAAGCCAATACATGCATATGCAAAAGTTCTGCTGCAGCCTGTTGCCACCTAGCGAATAGAAACGAAGCGTTGCGTGGATTAGCGACAGCGATTTCGCGTCTCATCGAATTACTTCGGACTTGTTACAGCCTAATTGTTGCTGATAATAATGACGTTATTGTGTGTGTACGTGAACTGGTGGACAGGATGTCGTGGGGCGAAGACTACTCTTACCCGTACGCGTACCCGTACGACGAGTACATGCCAGTGGCGGCAGAGGACGTCGAGACGACTACCACGGCGGAGACAACATCAGCAGCAGCAGCCGACGACGACGAGTTTATCTATCTAGGCGCACGCGAGCTGGCCGTCTTCCACGACTGGTACAAGCGCTACCACGGCTACCTGGCCAGTATCGTCTGCGTCTTCGGTATCATCGCCAACGCGCTGAACATCGTCGTACTGACTCGTCGCAACATGATCTCGGCGACGAACTGCATCCTGACCGGGCTGGCAGTGTCGGACGGCCTGACGATGGCCGCCTACCTGCCGTTCGCTCTGTGGTTCTACGTGCTTCACGGCACCGACGCGACGCCAACGCGCAACTGTTTGCCGGCCGTGCGATTCATGCTGTTTTTCGCCTGCTTCAGCGTGGTCGTTCACACCGTTTCCATCTGGCTCACCGTCGTTCTCGCTGTCTTCAGGTAGGCTACTATTGGACCCACGTACACACAAAAGTGAAAAAAGTAAAAACTCAGGTTTTTAAAAATGTTTAGATTTTAAGGTTTTCCTAACGTTTTTGGTTTTTAAAGGTTTTTAAAAAGTTTTTTTTGTTTTTTTCTGGTTTACTGTTTAATGAACACCGTGACCGTACCAGAAATTACGATCTAGGAACACCTGTCCGTCCGTCTAAAAAATCCTAAAAGTGTAGAACTTGCATATTAGTGCGTTTGAATTTTTTTTGTCTTTACCGTTCCTAAAATGAAATTATGCTGAATTTGACAGTAACGGATAAATGTAGCCCATTTTTAAATATATTTTTTAGATAAAGATTTTGAAATGTTCGACATATCACACGCCCTTTCTAGTTTCTCTACCGCTAACCGTCGATATGATGTCAACACTTAAAAACAGTCTTGTTTATCGCCCAGCCTGTAAAATGTTTTGCAAAAATGCCACAAAACTATTTGCGGAATTTTGACGTTAATCGATTTCAGTTTGATTTTAATTTTACTTTTAATAATTTTTGGTGCCTCAGATGAAACCGGCTGCAGATGAAACTCATAGTTGTACCGTAGACCGAATGCCGATGAGCATTTGCTACAGTAGTCAGTAACTGTTATATCACTACGTGATTACGAGATATTGGCACAAAAAAACCCGAAAACCGGACTGATTCTTAAGCAGCATTTAGATGCAGATCAGTAGCTGCATGAAAGCATAGGAGGCGTACGTGATTGCATTAGTGCGCAGTGCTGAGGTGTCGTGCAATGCTGCCTATGGGCTCTCGTTCTCCTGTTCATGCCCATAGCCACTTGGCGATAGCGTGGAAATTGGTGACGACGAAGACAGTCTCTCCGTATATCGCCCACAGACGACATACGACGGTAACCTTGACCTCGCACACTCCCACCGGCATCCACCATAGCCGACGGCGATAGAGTATTTGACATTCGCTCTCGCCATTAAACGCTAACGAGTACACATCACGAGTCGTAACAGTTCCGCACTGAAAGTATAGCCGATATCGTTTAATTGCCATAGAAGAAATTGAAAGGTTCTATACAGTGTTTTTAAGTTAGCTACGATAGCTACGAGAATATGCGCTGTTTACGAACTGGCATTTGACATTTGACGTTATAGCGACATAGAACAGCGTACGTGATGGGATTTGATTACCACGGCGAGTAGCCAATCAAATGAAACGTTAAATTGTCGCCAGTCGAACAATCGAAGACTATGATGGCTGCAGCCACGCTAGGAAAGAAACGGCGAGTTCTGCGTAACAGCATAATAGATCCTGTTACCAGGACTGCAGGCATACAGCCACTGACGCAGTTGGTTAAAGGCGCCGGTCGACATGACATGACCGACTTCGGTTGTATGCACCGGCTTCATTTGGTTAAACCATCGCCGCGGTGTGACGGCCATGGCTCAAAGTGCCGCAAAAGAGATGAACTTTCAGCGCAACAGACCTGTAGCTGTTGGTGCTAAAATCTTTTTAGAAGTTGTAAAGCTTCATACTATAAATAAGCAACGTTTTAATAATTTTAGCTGTGTGCTTAATCGTAACTGTGTCATGCTGCCGCTCAGAGCCGGCGGAAGGGCCCCCCGTACTCCCTGGCCGGGGGGCCTCACGTATGCTCAAGGGTCTCATGCTAGGTGTAAAAAAATATTTGGTAGTTTTATTTTAAAATATATTCCAAATATAAAATAAATAAACATGTGAAAAGTTTACTCACAGTGGACAAGTCTATTACTTTTCTTTACTGTACAGTAATCTGTGACGTATTGCGGTCTATAGACGTCATTTTTTGCAAAGATAACACAAATTGTATCTGATTTTTTGGCATTTTAATTTTTTAAAGTGGCAAATTTGCGACTGTCACTGAACGTCCAAAAGCCAAAAGTGTTTTAGCTTTAGGGGCTTCGCCACCTGACCCCCTGACCAAGGGCTCTGCCCCTGGACTTCCTATTATAAAGCCTCACACTTGTATTTGGGAGGGCCTCCAATTATCTAACGCCGGCACTACTCCGCTTGGCCTAATTAAAAATCGATCGACGAATTGATCGATTGATTGATTGATTCGACGCAAGTTATGATTTGGTCGCCGGCGTGGCATCTGGACTCGCAGACTTTAACGCGCCGTATGGCAGAAGTTATGGTTCGTGAATCATGGTGAATGTGCGGAAGTAGCGCCTATCTGCAGTGGAACCGCATACGTCCTAGCTGTTTCAATAATTGACGTCGACCGTGCCACGAAGTAGGTAGACCACATGTACGGAGGCTGGTTGGCTGCTGCGGTATACAGGAGGCCGAGGACGGAAACTGTCCGCCGTAAATCAACCCGGCAAGAAACGGTTCGATCGAGACGGCGCCGCGGTGGGTGGTTAACGGTCATCGTGTTGATTCGGCACGGCTTGTCATGTGAATGACGGCCTGGGCGGGGCGGCTGGTCGATATGAGATAATTCACATGCGGCTCGTCGCTAATTAATAATGATAGGCGGACTGCATTATTTACGCAGTCGCCGAACCCACAACTACAAGTGGGCCATGCCAAAGACATCTAGGTACTTTGTGTAGTTGTCGATGCCCATGTAACCGCATGTTGCTGTCATGTCGCTGGCCGTTGGACAGTTTCCATAACATGGGCTCCAGCGACGTCGCGGGTTAAAAAAGTATGCGGGCAGAAAATTTCAATTTTTCGACGAACACTACAAATTTCCGACAGATAATAT
>Ga0056128_1003372_pt1 | contig 19553 bp, 6 predicted proteins | sample WorMetLIZISLAND2_FD_71113 | JGI IMG/M metagenome (GOLD analysis project Ga0056128, IMG submission 71113) | Marine gutless worms symbiont microbial communities from Max Planck institute for Marine Microbiology, Germany - Olavius geniculatus... ... | reverse complement strand
TGCTCTGACCGTGCAGCGATCTTGTGTATCGTTGTCACAAGCAGGACTTATTCGTGCAGGCTATGCAGTGCAGTTGTCGCTACGGCATTGCGATAGACGTCAAGGACATACATGTATGTCGCGACAAGTACCGACATGAGAGAAGCGTGCCAGGCGTTGACAGCAAATTAAGTAACCTTACTAGCCGTGATTACAAGAAATATGCGTCATTTTCTCGAAGTGTTTGACGTGCGGTGACCTTGACGTTTGACCTCAAACTAAAAATTCGCACACGAGTTACTTTTGTCTCCACGCCAATTTCAGTTTTTCTGTGCAAACAAACATACAGACCACGCAAACTGGTGGATAAGACGCACAATGCGGTGTATAGGCCGTCGCATTGACGTTGAAACCGCATGATAACCCGCAGCAAACTCGTAAACTCTCGCAGACTGTCGCACGTACGGGTGACCGCGGCTATTCTCCATGTCTTGCAGTGCAAGTGCATTAACAACGACAAACTAGAAAATACTCAGAGAGTTCACAACGTCCGCAGACCACTACCGTGTTTGTTCTTGGTGGTCTACAGAGATCGCAATAATGAGTATAGAACCCGACGCGAATCGCCATCAAAATGCACTCCTGCTTGTTATTGCCTCACCTCTCCAAATATTTTCTTAAAAACTGGTTCAGTAATTTCGCGGAAAGAGAATAAACGAAGACAAAAACGGACGTAAAAACTAAAAACGTCGTCGGCGCAGCAACGCAAAAAATCGCAAGAGCAGACACATCAGTCTTGGATTTGGGATCGGTTATTACTTTGATGTCACGAGGATACATCAATCAACGATTGCAATGTGTTATGAAAGCGTGTTGCAAAACGACGGCACGTCGACAGCGAAATGAACTAACAACAGAAATCCCAGCTGCCGCTAGGATAGCCAACCGTACTGGTTGTTAGTGACCTTCAAGGTCATCCAAGGTCGATAATTTTCATTTAATTTAAAAGGGCGTATGCCACTTCCTATTAGTGATTAATAATAACCGTGGCCGTATCTCTTATCGTTTCCGAGATATGGCCAGTTTTCTGTTGAAAACGCACATTTTTTCTACTTCTTCCATTTAACGTCAAATTTGAAAATGTTTCCTTTGCACTAGATCGCTAAAATTTTGCATGCTTAGGTTTATGACACGTATAAAACGTTTCCCTTACGACCTACTGTTTAGCCAATACACTTGTTACAGACTGACGGCTAGCATGCCAATAGCTCGACCGGTACTTAAGTACGGTCGGCTAAAAGGTACATACATTAACGCGAAAACAGTCAATGCAAAAAAATGTCAGCGCCAAGTACCGATGTGATATGCGGCCGTCCGTCTAACTCCCAAACGTCTCGGGTGTTGGCAGTAAATTAGAATACGTAAGCCTACTGTAAAGCCGTTATTCCAAGGGATATACGTGGCTTTCTAGAATTGACTTTGAACTTGGATCTCTTATATTGAAAATCAGTGCGCTTTTACAGGAAACGTTGACACAAATTTTGTTTTTTTTCTACTATTTTTTTTGCTTTCGTGTTAGGCGCCCGTGATTCACGTATGCATGTAAAAACTATGTAGGGAAAACGCATAATAATAGACGAATGGACGTCAGCCGAAATCTGATTTGAGTCTGGAACAATGCTTCAGCTGCTGACATCGATCGGCCGAGACGCAGGCATGCTGCGTGCACTGCTGCTGGTTCCGTCTTCCGTTCATCACAGAATAATGTCACGTCTGATCTGTAGATAATTGAGCCGTCACATGGTTTACGGTGGTTATAGACAAAGACTGTACTGAATTCTGTCTTCTATTTCTGCTCTCTAGAGTGGCGTCTATTCCCCCCTTAACCATAACGATATTCTCGCTTTTCGTCTTCCCCGGAGGAGCATTAGGCTCTACAAGATACATCAACATCGTATTTAATGCAAAACGTCGACTGTCTCCATCGTTGTAGCCTTTTTCCTCTGCTGACTGTCGAATCTTGGACAGAAAAAAATGAAAAAGAAAAGATGCTGCATTTCATTCTTCGTCGTGCTCGGTGAAAATAAATATGGCATACTTGTTCGTTGCGTAGCGGCAGGCACAAGAGAGTGACGGTGAAAGATCAGCAGCAGCAGCAGTAGCAATATCAGTCTGTTAGTGATTGCACCGCAAATAACTGTACGGCAGTCGCAGACTGCAGGAAAAAAACTGAAAATGCGTAGTCTGTTTTGCACATCACTTATGTGCTAAATTAAGTTCAATTTTGCATTCTTTCTTCGCGAATTCCCATATACGAAGAATAATAGACACGACTATTCGCCGCTCGCATGTAGATAATGCATCTAGCAGGAAAGCGAAGACAGACTGTGTGCCACTGTGTTATAATAATCTTTATTCGCAACAAAGTGCATAGAATAAAAAAGAAAACCGAATCGCAATATCTGCAAAACGCTACAACACTAAAACAAGTAATCTAAGCTATGCTCACGTGACGCGCGACAGCATCAATGTTGTCACCTGGTGATCAGTGTACATCGTGGAATAAAATAATAATACGTTTTGAAAGAGTATCCAAATTTTTATGCTTTTCTACGCAGGACTTCTTGAACATATGGGTCGAAGCTCAGACGGTTAAAATTTACGTTTTAAATATACGCTCAAAAATTTCATATGCAGGTTGTTTAGTTTTTTCAGTAATTTTGACGCAGTTCACTGTTAAAATATGTGTCGCAAACAAAAATGGCAAAAAAATTACAAAAAAACGGTTTTCCTGTATTTCAAATTCGTTCAAAGTCGTTTATGTTGGTATCCTCAGAAAGCTCGTACGCAGTGTTTGTCACGACAACAAGCAGCAAAACTGTGTCTATCTGCAACCGTTATCACGCTAAATTAGTGGATAGCAGCAGAAATCGCGCATTTTGAAGAGGTATTCAAATTTCACGCCCACATATAAAGAAATCTTCGAACCAAGGGGGTCGAAACTTAAATTGCTAAAATTTATGTCTAGTGCTGAAAATTTCGTGTGCAAGATATCTTGATCTATCTTGAGCCATCTCGGCGCAATTACTAAAATCCTCCATTTTGAGGTTTAATGTGATTTAAGGTCATCGATGTTTTATTGCCAGAAAGCTCGTCAGCAGTTTTGTTTTTATAAACAGCAAGTATGTGCCTATCTGCAACCGTTCTCACGCTAAACGAGTCAATAGCGGTAAAATAACGACTTTGTTGGTGTGCTACACGTCTTTGACGCTTTCGTTCGAGGAGAATCCCCTTATGGCAAGAAATTTTGTCGCAAAAAAAAACAGAGACTCTATACCCGATCACACTGTGAAAATCCGGTGTTTTTATCTCACCTGGGCTTGAATCGGTACAGCGTCGTGATAGACGGACAAACGGACTGATTTATACGTACGGTAGTATGCATAGGCCTACTTTGCACTAGGGGCCCCCTCACGTGCTATTCCGCGTAATGACAGTTCATGTAATACACTAGCAGTTAGCCTACAATGTTAAATGACAAAAAATGTAGCCAACAATCCCAAAATTAGCTTACATTGTAGAAACAACCGGTTCCATTTTTCAACGTCAGAAGTTTTTGACTTTGTGGGACGAACTAATATAGAAACCGACCAAAGCGTCGAAAGGACAAATTTCCAATTGAGATGTGGTTTGGGCCTGCTTGAATAAACGCTGAATTTTAGCTGTAGCATTGGATCATCATCAAATGAACTTGGTTCGAACTGAGCGATCGAAAAACTGGGTTTTTAAACGTGCAAATTCTGTCCGTAAATGACAGCGTCCTCGAAACAGTCCTGAGCTATAGTCAGACTGCAGGAAGGGAAATGAAAATGTAGTAAGCCTATCATTCTGCTGATCACTTCGGTTGCCCTGCTATAATAACCTACATAAGAGTGGCAGGTGCTATTACAAACCTCCCACGGTTTCGCGTTTCGCTCGATCTTTGTCAGTCACTGAAAATCTCGCATAGGCCTAATAGTTAGCTGTAGTTAGTTAGTTACAATTCATTCTAGCAGTTTAAGTTATTCGTTTGGCTTAGACTAGCTAACCAGTTATTGATAGATATAGCAACCACAAGACGCTATAGCTTACGTTAGGCTTTTACGCCTGGAATAGAACAGAATAAAATACTTGGATAAATACAAAGCCTAAGCTTAGCACATTATCATTGTTCTTACAGAAGCGGAACAACCTAGCCTAACGAGATGTTCACTGACCTTTCTAAAGAATTACGTATGCGTACCACTAAAAGCGTTTAAAGAAACGCAGGATTACATATTCAACATTAGGCTATGAATTTATGTAAACCTATAAGCCTTCATGATCACTTTCCTTTAATTAATTTAGCGCATGCATGCAGTTTAGTAACACGCACTTTTCTTGAATTAGGCTACGTACCCACAAAAGTATGGGCATGGGCCTAAGTCATTCGCGTCGCCTGTTTTAGCAATGTCTGCAGCCAAATGTACACTGTGTCTCAAAAAAAAATCCCGAACAGTTTTGAATGTAACTTAAAAACCAATTATCAAATTTTGATAATTTTTGGTAAGAATAATCCTATATAACATGCCATCAAACAATCGTTTAGTTTCCCACCTCACCCAATGTATGCTTCTGCACTACCTAGAGAAAGCAGATCAAGCAAAATGTGTTGAAATAAACAGAAAACCTGAAAAAACATCCCCGACATTATCGATCGTAACTTGAAGAAAAATTATTTTTTGATAATTTTTGGCAAAAATATTCTAGACACAACTGGCTATTAAATAAGTGTTTTAGTTTTCACCTCACCCAACGTCTGCTTTTGCACTACCTGGGGAAAGCAGACCAAGCATAATACGTGTTAAAATGAATTGGAAAAACGTCAATAAGTTCCATCTATCCGAATCTGTGGGCCCCAACAACCGGTCTATCACAAGGTTCGACTGTTATGCAGCAGTGTATCTACCAGATGAAGTTTAGGAATGTTTGTAAAGTCAAGAAGTGACTGGTACAGCCTGGATTGGTCTGTAGCAGAACTTTATCAATACTGCTGTCAATAAATAAAGAAAGCGTCTTCTTGCCTGTGTTCGCATAGTGGGCAAACACTTCAAACAATTTTACTGCAGGCAGTTGAAAAATGGACAACTAGAAGAAATGTCGGCCAAAGCGGCGTATAAATTATAGGTCTATATTGCCATTCGTCAGGTGTCAGCAGTGTCCAGAGACGGTCTCTGCTATAGTACATTGTATATCGCCGATGACAGAAAATACGGCTATCACCCAAGAATTACCCTCCCCCTGCGGAGGGGGCTACACACCCGTGACTCCCATTAAAATATTGACACTCCAACAACAAAAAATCCGGTGTTTTGGGCGAAGCCAATGTGATTCCTGCATCACGCTTTAATAATGTGTGACTTTAGCTTAGTCCGATGCATGCGCACTATAGGCGAGACCGGAGTTGGTTGAGACACTTTCAGTCCAAAGATCATATCTGAAAATTTACTGCGTTTAGTATGACTTATTAAGTTTCTGTTATTACTGCATTTATTTAGCAACAGAAGTAATAAGTCACAGTAACTAAATTATGTTTTGTTTTGTGAAAAAAATACGAAAAATAACAAGTACCCTATAATATCTCAACCAAACCCGAGTCTGTACTGGTTGAGACAACGGCAGTCGTGGTTAAGACATTAAAATTATGTTGAAATTAAGGCTTCATAAATCGAGAGTTTATATTAGAAATTGCCAATAATCGGACAGTGTCGGAATTAGCTCAAATGAACTAGAAAGGTCAGATGCCGAAGTGTTCGGTGATATAATCAGTGGCGTCGTGGCGTGATCTTTGGACTGAAAGTGTCTCAACCAACCCCGACAAGGGTGACACAGCTTCGCGACTCGTAGCACTTGTATTATCGCTCATAAATTGATTGTGCTCACGCTTTTGGATGCCGAGTATATCGATCTCTCAAAATGTAACTCAGAAACGACAACGAATATTACCATAGAAGACGGAGTTAAACGGTTATCTAAAATTAAATTTTGCGCCTCCAAAACAAACATTCGTAAAAAACTAGAACATCTTCACAGATATTGACGTATTGCGATTATTTTTTGATTAATTATCATATTTTGTAGATAGAAACTTATCATAGATAAAACACAGAAACATTTTTGACGCGGCGGTGTCTCATTCAACCCCGTGTCTCAACCAACCTTGCTTTCCCTTAGCTTTCATCACCATGCGTGTAACTATTAGGTGACCCATAAAACATAATGGCCTAAGTTTCTATATTATTTGTACAAATTCATAAAATATTTGCCAGTTTGTTACAATTCTTTCACTAGAAACATCAGTGACAACGTTGGAATAGGCATCCAAATTTTACTTAACTACACATGATATCGTGACATTGTATCGGGCGAACACCACTCAATCTTTAGGCCTTGTGTGGAACTAGCGTGACGGTAAAAGTTGTTTTCATGCAGATGTAGGCTCGTGTTGACATTGCTTGGAGCACTTACCAGCTGACCAAGTGTAACGAAAACGCATACATAAAACTGACATGATGAATATTCCTAGGCTACATTTAACTGTTTGGTAGACTGTAATATCGGTCTAGGATAGGATATAGGTCCTACTACTTCACGTGGTGTGCAATACGGCGTCTGTTCAATGTTTTACCCTCTTTCAATGAACTAGGATTTTTTTTTGTTACGGCAATTACATTCTGTTTGCCCAATATCGTTTTTATGCGTGCCATAATCATAATCATTTATTTTCACACACGGCCTTGCATTAGCGGTACAAAACCTTCTGTGTAAACATGTGACATGTGGTAGCCTATATGTAATGTCAAGTTAACTTAACGCGTTGATGTGTTAAAAAATTAACGCACATACATAAATTTACTTAATTTTGTGAAGCAGGAGTCCCAATATTCCATTTAACTACGTTTATTTGACGATCGAATAATATTCAAGTAATAAAAATTGTTTTGCTGCTGTTTCACCACTACTGTCACGGTTCTGCGACACTTTCGTGGGTTTCATTCCACTCACCCTCTCGATGTAGTTTACCTACAATTATTAGCAATATTAATAATGCGTTATTGACGCGTTAACGCATGCGTTAAAAAATTTACGCATTAACATCAACGCGTCGACAGTTCTACTAAAAACCAAAGAGTCAAAGACATAGGTTATGTAGCAAAAATATCGTGCAAATGTTCTGCGTTTTATTTTACACGTAAATGCGTCTAAAACATGCACGGATGATTTCGCCGTGATTACACGTGGAACGATCGCCGGTTGTCTCAGCCTGGCCGCTCTGGCGTCGCCAGAATTTGACGCGATGAATGCACGAAACTAACTAAAAATAATTTAAGAGTGACACACAAAAATACAGTGTCGATCAGTTGAAAGTCGAGGGGCACGTGCTCCATGCACTGCAGTGACACGACATCAATTCGCTGCTGTGTAAAGCCTAGAGGGAGATCAATGAACCATTGTCAATATAATCATCGTCATCATGTTTTATTTCAGGCACTTGCAGTTGAGTACGCTTAATTAAGTTTCGCAAGGTAGTGCGGCAACAGATTTGAAAAAAAGATAGCCAAGCTGACGCTAGGGAAGGTGCGCTACAACCAATACTGTTCCTGTTGCAGTACTGACCTTCAAGGTCATCCATGCAAGATCGATGATTTTCATTTCATTTGAAAGGGCGTATATTACTTCCTATTAGTGATTAACAGTAACCATGACCGTATCTCTCGCCGTTTCTGAGATATAGCCAGTTTTCCGTTAAAAACGCATATTTTCCTACCCCTCCATTCAACCCCGAATTTGAAAATGTTTCCCTTGAACTAAATCGCTAAAATTTTGCATGTTTAAGACACAGGGATATACAAGTACTCGTGTAAAAAATTTTCACCTAAGACCTACCAACCGTTTAGCCATAATACATCCGTTACAGACAGACAGACAGACGACGGCGAAAAACGGACAGACGATAGGCCCTACATCGTGACATAAACGCCATATAGCATAGCTGTAGCGAGACAAAAAGTGGCATTCGCCGTCCGCACGGACATGTACGGTCTTAGCAGCAACCTATGAACATCATTCGGTGACTGTACGTACTACGTAGCCTACCGGCTAAGGCCAAGCAAATCGGCGACCAAATGAACAGCCTGCCCTCGTAGGACCGGTTGTTCATCCGACTGCCTAGTATGAATAGCCTAGTGGCTATTCATACGGCTGCCGTATGAATATCCTGTGCCTTCCTGTTAACACCATGAAGCTGGCTCGAAAAACGCTCGTCGAGCACTCATCAAGCACACATCAAACACACGTCGAGCCAGCTGGCTCGCCAAGGCAAGTTTATCGTAAAAATGATCGAAGAACAACGCACACGAGTCAATGGCAGCTAGGCGATGAGTTATGGGGTTAGCAAATGCGCAATAAAACTACAATAAAACCCGCAATAACACAAGTGGAAGCAGTCGCCGACGACGCCGCTCACATGACAATGAGTTTATCACAAAGCAGAAACTAGCGCTACAAACTTGCCGACAACCTGTTTTTTGTTGCAGGTGTTCGCATAATTGCACTAGCTATAGTTTAAAAAGTGCAGTGCAATACATTTTAAGGCCTATTGTTTATTTTAGGTTTACTGTATTGTATTTTATTGTACATAACGCGAAGCCATTAGCACTACAACAATGCCGGCGTTGCACAGAGCGGCGTAGGTCAGTGATCGAGTCGCTGGTCTGCAGCTGCTCGTGTTGACCCACATAAAGCCCATCATTTTTTACGAGATTTGATTTTTTTTCAGCAGCGCTATAGCACGTCATCACCGTACAGCCCAGCGAAATGTCAGACCTACTGGTCAGCAATTTCTACTACAAAAACAAAAAAAACAAGGTCGAAAGCAGAGTGACTCCAGGCGGTATCTCTGAGGACATATTTTGGGGGAAGTAGACTTCACATGAGTCGGCGATGCTGATAACAGTAAAACTTTGCTGTTTCGACTGCATGTGGGGTTCTCTGAAAGCGGATCCAGATTTAATAGCCTAAAGTGCCACTATGGTCACACAAGTGTAGAACATGTCATATGACATCTCATTCCGTCTATCTTTAACGACGCCAGCAGAGTGCCAGAATGTGATGACGGACAAACAGACGGACCTATAATACAGTTGCCTCTAATTGCCCTCCCCGCCTGGTTGAGGATCATTGAGCAACGTTGGTCATTTAGAACAGTTTAAAGTCAAACTGTGGTATTTTCTATAGTCGTAGTAGTTTTGAACTTTTGACATCAATTTAATTTCGTTCTGTCTTGCACAAAACGGCATGGGCATGCGTTTGACGGATGTTAACTAAGAAATGACATTTGATGGCTCATGGATTATTCGCCATTTCGCGCCCGGTTGCTATATCGCCTCTTACGATGCAGTTAAACAAAATAGCTGAACTTGCTGAAGCCAGTTAGCTCACGAACGTGTATGTACTCGTATCACAGGCCTACAAGGTCACGCATACTATACATTAGCACCTACGTATGTAATATACTCGTTGTCACACGCCAATAAATTGACCACCAGCCAATAAACAGGTGACAAAAGTGATTGGCAAACGGTTCTGTCATTGGCCGCGATGAGATGGGTGAACAGAACATGAAATCTATGGCAAGCGAAGCAAACACATGTTGCAAACTGGCGTCGCGTTTAAATTGCACGATACTGTACAGCACTGAGTCGCCTGCAGTTGATTTTGACTGCATGCAAAACAAGACATCTGAGGTAATGCTCATGAGACGCGCGAGAGCTTATGGCAGTTCCTGTTCGCAGGTAATCTTAGTCTATCTTCATCCATTTCGTCGCAATTCACTCCTTTACAGTTAAAAATCGCCAAAAAATCACACAAAATCAATATTTTTAGCGTTCAAGGTCATTCAAGGTCATCGATGTTGACATTTCTAAGAAGCTCGTCGTCAGTGCTTGTTACGATATGCAGCATGTCTGTGCCTATCTGTAACTATTTACACGCTAAACAAGCCAACAGCAGATAAATAACCACTTTTTAAAGGGGTAACCTTTTTTGACACCCGCGTGCTCAGGCCTCCTTGAATATAGAAGATCCGGACTTGGACCGCTAATATCTACGTAAATTCCATGCTGAAAATTTCATACGCAGGTTGTCTTGGTCTATCTCCAGCCATTTCGGCGCAATTCACCCTTGAAATGCGTGTCGCAGCCCAAAATCGCGAAAAATTCACTAAAACCCCCTATTTTGGGGGTTTAAGGTCATTCAAGGTCATCATTTAAGGTCATCGATGTTGACATTTCTAAGAAGCTCGTCGCCAGTGCTTGTAATGATAAGCAGCATGTCTGTGCCTGTTTGCAACCATTTTCACGTTTGAAGAGCCAACAGCGGCAGAATAACGCCTTTTTAAGGGGGTGCCCCTGTTTCGCCCCCTCGTTCGTGGGGACCCCTTTTACCCAGGGGCATGAAATTTTGTCGCGAAATACTAGAGACCATAAGCTATCATATGGTGAAAACCCGAAGTCTTTATCTCACGTGGTCTTGGAACGGTACCGGGACGTGACGACAGACGGACAGATAGAATTACCGTAGCTAATACGCGCTATAGCTAGCTAGCTCTCGCGCGTGAAAACAATCATGAACGTACACTACTTTCACTAGACCTAGGCCTACTTTGAGTATTTCCATGCAAGACAGCAAAAAAGTTAAATTAGATGCGATTGCACCGTATTGTATTCTGTATTCAACAGCGCGAAGACCACAGTCGTCGAACGGTGTCGTTGGCATGCAAGCTATGCACCTCACTGGCGTGTCGCGTGCATAGCGCGGCCGGGGCGTCGATGGCCTGGCAGTGGCCGTCCCATATCGAAGCCAGCAATAGGGGTGGGTCAATAATTGAATTTCAACTTCGGTACGATATTTATGCGATAAAAAATTAGCAAAATATCGCGGCATCGATACAGTGCAAATAATATTATGTTATAAGTAGGTAAGCCTATCCAAGCCACCCAAAAAATGTAATAAATTGTTTTACAATGTTTGCAATGCAACCATCGTAACATGTAGCCTAGGCAAAATGCATGTGTCATTCATAGTGCGTTTTTTGACAACTACTGCAACCATTGTTGTATCAAAAAGCTGAAATACTGAAGAAAGTGAGAATGCGCCAGCTTTATTGCGCACAATTCTTTTATTGAAAATTATTTATCAAAGCAGTATTATCCTATACAGCATATTCGTTTATGAAGAAAATCAATTCTTTCTGTATCTGATCTTTGATTTGATCATTGCTACGTGCCAACGAACTGAACACTAGAAACAGGCTAAGTGTTGCTGACCAGTCTACAGATCGATTTAAACAATGGTAATAATAATGATAATTTCAGACATGAACGACTTAAAAGAAGCTCACTCGTACTCGCGAGTCGCGATATGCAGAAAACTTCGACATTAAGTCGAGATATCGTCGAAATAATAATTGGTAGGTCTAGTTCTATTACGGACGCACTCTATAGTCAGCAGTAGCGGTAGGCCTAATCAGACACCGCTAGAATGCGGCTAGATGGCTGGGAGTGAGTTTTGGCTAGTGAGCCGTGAGCGGGAGCGTGTCTTTCGTAGTCGTACTACGGTCATAGGCTACTGACGTCTGCCGCTGGTGGAAGTTTGGCTTAAACGGTGCGCGAGACATACAAACGATCGAGATATTCTTTTCGTTACTTTTGACACGTAAGCACACAAAGCTTTTATCTTGTGCGTAGTCATATGAGCAGTTACGCGTTTATTGGTCAGTTCGTTGCTAGTTTTAAGTTGCGTTAGTGCATGAACATGGGAGGTCCGAAATCCGAATATAGTTGCCTAGAAATGGATGCATTTGAGCTTCAAAGAGCACGTTCTGGTGATAAAAATAATTATTTTTGCGATCTGTCATGTCTATGGTTGAAAGATCCACAAGTCGTGATTTAGTGTTGCACAGAATGAGTTTTATGGCACACAAGTTGTGTGATAATACACGCTGAAATAGCCCACACGTCGGTTTTTTGTTCATAATGACTAAGGTTTGAGATGACGAACTGACGGTGACGTGGGTGGTCATCCCTTGCTTAGTTAGACCTTTACCACTCGGTTCCGTCTGCAGCTTTCTGCTCATCAGCAGCAACCAATCGTCTGGAACGATTTTACGTGTGCACAGCGTTTCAAATCACTCGTTAAGACGTGGCTTTTAGTCGTGCCTAATCGTAACTGGCGCCTGCGAAAACTTCGTTTAAGAGGCGATGCATAAAATACTACAGATTGTTTGATTAATTGGCGTCGATTGCCCTCGAATGGGTCCAGCACGTTTCTCTGTACGGTAGGCCTATGCACTGGGAACTTGCTTATGTCTCTCCCATCCCGTGTTTCGTCACGTGACTAGTACGCTATATCCTGGACTGTATCGTGCACGTTGACGGAAGTTCGCTCCACGGTGTGTCCATGCAGTCAACTATGTCTAGCCGTGGATGCCTGTAGTAGGCCCTGTGGTAGGCTACTGACTACTGAGTCTGCTTGCTGGCTGAATGTGCATGTCTGCATCCGTTATCATGGGTCAGGCGGGCAGTGTGTACATGCTTGTGTCTCAGCAGTCAGCACTGTACCACACACTGGCTGTCTCGTCGTTGCTGGCATCCTATACCGTGCAGAGAGCTGCTGACTGATAGGCGCTCTTTCCCACCATGCGTATAGGATCTACCACTTTCTGCTGTCAAACGGTGCTGCATCCGGTTCGAAGTGTACACCTGCTAAACGGAGATGTCGGAAAGACTGTCGATAGACCCCACTGTGAGTCTGTTTTTCTGTCCGTCTGTCCGTAAGTAAGTGAGTAATTTATATAAATGGTATTAACTGTAGGCCCCTAAGTAAGCTTGAACGCGCTCGTGTGCTAGTAGAACGAGAAGTAGAAATGTTTTGGCGTCTAAAAGTAGACAGTGTGTGCGCGCTGCTTTTGAGAGAGTCAGGAAGAGCGTTCCAACGCTCCAAGTAGATGAACGGTTGACCGGCGTGTTCGAGCACTGTTCATCTGTCGATCACCGATACACCCTGTTAAAGCCGCTGGCGCACTGAGATGCCAGTTTGGGGGTTTTATTTGCCTGTCTTTACTCGAGAGAAGCCATTGAGTGCACAGAGAGGGGGATGGTAAATCGGGTTCGTCTAGCTGCAATGCATTGCGTGGTAATTTTTTCTCACTGTATTTGAGTTGCTCTAAGTCGCGACTCGCGTCTGATCTTCAGTGATCCGTAGACCTGCGTGCAAAATACAACGAGCAGCAGAACGGCGGCTTAATGTCGCCAGTTCATGCTATAAGTGCCGCTGCATGCTGTGCAGTGTGCACCTAAGTATGACGGTTAAATTGATTGTACGCGTAAAAAAAGCGATGACGAGGCGGGGTGCAGCGCACCAGGGAGAGACGAGTGTATTGATACGCTTGAAATCGGCTGCGAACTTAACGAGTATTCTTGGCTTTTGACGATCGCGTGTGATTTGGCTGCACTGAACCTAGATGTGTGTCGTATCCATCAAGAGTGTGCTAATTGGACAGGTTTCTGTCTCACTGAATTGAAATGATATTGCAGGAAGATTTTAAGTTGAAACTGCACATGCAGCTAGAGTATGTGTCGTGGGAAGTGATGTCCATCTTATTGGCGGGCGAGGGGCCGACGCCACTTGTTCAGTGTACGGTACGGTGTGACATACCCGGGTAGTTAAAATAATAATCAACAAGTAGCTATCCCATTAGTTGTTTTGAGCTTAGGCAATAGGCATGAAATTGTCAGCGCGCGATCGAATTTGTCGTGGAAGCGTGGCTGACGAACCTTTCTTGTGTGTACAGTGTACGTCGGTCGTTCTCCATCGAAAGCATGTTTGACGTTCGAACATTTTAATGAATCAAACCAGAGTTTAGTATACTGCATAGTATTCTACAGCGAGGCCTATTATTGCACAGATTAGTTGGCCGGGGGCGTTGTCACGTCAAGCCTGTCGTCTCAGGGAGAACTTGAGGTGACTGACCCAGTCTGAGTCAGTCTGGCTCTCTGTCTGACAAAAGCCAGATGCCGGGTTATCGTTCATGTCCAAACTCCACTACTTCGAGACTTGTCGGAAAGAAATTCATATAACAAGTATGGGCAAATCGAAAGAACTTGACCGAGATGAAGAATGAAGAGCTAAAAAGTGGATGAACAACATCCAAGAAGACTGCTCGGAGATGACACTGTTTTGATTTTGGTAGACATACTTTCAGACTATTTAGGAACCAGCTATAGTTTTGCTGTACAATGTACAGAAGTTGGGCTGCCAGCGCGCGTCGACTACGTTTTTTGTCGCCACGGCATTAAGTCAAGGTCAAACAGTACAACGCGTTGTATGAGCATGTTGCACAAAAAATCGAAGTAAGTGAAATTTGGGCTTTTGCTCGACCCCGCCGGCACCGGGTCCTTGTATCCTAGCTGTGCGCACAGGAGTCCATGCAGGTACTACCATTAGGACTGCATGCTAGACAGTCTGGTTGACTGGATAACATTGGCTTCCGGTCGTTCTAGGCGTAAAGGGTCGGAACTCTGAAGTGGGCGTTAGCACTCACAGCAGTAGTGTAGAATGTCATGTCGCTTAGACGACGCAGCGCATTGCAGTGGTTTACGTGATGACCATAACAAAACATTACATTCAAGGACATTTAAGGTCACCCAAGGCCACGCATTTTGGAGTCAATGGGCAGCCTAAGAGGGCCTATATGTATCACGCATTAGTTACCGGTATAAGTGTTGGCTTTAAGATTTGGAAGAGCGAATATTGGTGATATTGGTACTAGGCTAACTTGTGTCTCCTTGACGCGATACAGAACGTGACAGACAGACAGACGGATATGCCGACATCTAGCTAGTACAGGGATCTGCACAAATAGTTGTGATTGATGACTCCCTGTAAAAATCGGTTTACGTATGTCGAAGTTATTAGAAAAAGGCTGATTTCTGTATGGGTGAGTAATGTCGCATTAATGCAGTGTCATGTTGATAATGTGCATAGGTATAGACTTGAAGGCGTTAGGTGCGTTAGGACGCATAGTATACCAGGTCTGTGTTATACACTTGCATATATTAGTGTACCTGTTTTATTGTTACCGGTCCAGACTGACTTCACGCATTTTTTTACTGTTATCGGATCGTTCTTGTTCACCGTTTTGTTTGAATTCAGTTTTTACAGTGTATTTTAGTTCAAGTTTTTGGTTACTTTTTGTTATCTCGCGCTTCTACTTGCCATAACTGGTCTGTGAGTCACTGAGTTGCTTATGTGATTTGATTATGATTGTTTGTGTTTTTGTTTGACGAACTGGTTTGTTAACTCTGTTTCTCGATTTTTTTCATCGATGAAGTAGTAGGAACTATACATGTTTGCTACTAGCATGCACATGACTGAGCAATAATTGAGTTGGTTTATGTGTGATAAATGCAGGTGTTTCGGTGATTCGTTGACGTGCAGTGATCAGCCGTAGTTCCGAGCAGCAGTCGTCCTATATAGCAGAGATCGTCCCTTCGTCTCAGCATTTCGTCATACCTGTACATCCATCACTTGCCCATCGCCCGATCGATTGAAGCAATGGCCAGCGAGCATCCCAAAGTCCCGGCGGAGATTGAGAGCGGCATCCAGAACTTCGATTACGGCAAACTCAAGCACGCTCAGACGAGCGAGAAGAACCCTCTGCCAAGCTCCGAGAGTTAGTATTATACGCCTTCGTGGTATGGTTAGTCAAACCGACGATGAAAACAGATTTTAGCATAAAATAGCATTTCAAAATAATTATTGTTGAAGGTCAAGCATTTTAAAGTCACTTGAAAGCCGATAAGGCATCTTATCTTATTGGCTTCAACTCTAATAGCGACCGAAATTACCAAAAAATCGCCGGTTCCGACTACCCCACTGTTTGTTTGAGGCTCCCTTGTCACGGAACGCTCACGAATATCCGCATGAACCTTCAACCGCCTGAAAGTATAGACGCTCTAGGCTACATTGCTGCTGCTAATAATAATATGAGTAGATCTCTTTCAAATTTCCGTCGCGAGCTCCGTAAGACGCATCATTTATGCGGTAACTTTCACTGTTTCTGAGATCAGATGAAGCGGTTTATTGACTGAAAATCGTCAACTTTTTTTCTCCCTCTTATTTAGCGCCCTTGATCGGGATGACCTCTTTCGAATTTCTGGAAGAGCTTTACGGATCTTGAAACTTAAGGTCTTTCACGCAGCCGACAGTGAAGATTTCGTGATCCTAGCTTGTTTTTGATGAGGCAGCATTGTCTGACGGACACGCTCACACAGACAGACGGACGGACGCTTCTACGTTAGGATAGCTAAGGCATCGGAATTAAAATCCGAAGTCGAAGGCTTAATTTTCTCAGGTTAAGTAAACAAGGCAGTTGTATATTTGGACCAGGTAGCGTGTCATTCACAAGCGTACAGAAACATGTCCTTGGCTGGTTTGTATACGGTGCCATGTACACAGGTCTAGGCTCCGTGTCATGAAATCATCTCACGCCCCGCTGAACACACACAGGCTACCTGTCTGGCTGTTTATTCAACACGCGTCTCATAGACTCAGTCTCACACGACCGTCACGCTTTCTAGATTGCTGCATTAATGGCCTGGCGCTCATCATTGGGCTTAGCAGAGTCAACTCCAAGATCCAGCGTGTGGCTTTTACAACTGAAAGCGAAACAGCTATAGTTTCTGTGGACAGTCTTCTTTATCCTCTGCCCCCGGCTCTCTCAAGTCGTGCATTTGGTCTATCAACACAGGCGACCACAAGTTCACGCCAGGCTTCTGAATCTCGTGGCACTTTAGAAGTTCGTGTGACAGACGCATTCAAGTTTTATTTTGATGAGAGTAGGGGCGGTGTGATCAAAATAGCACTAATTTAACAATGGTTGTATTTTTGGGGTATGGTTACGCTTCAAAACACGGGACACTATACCTTAATTGCCTCAATAGTCGTCATTTAAATACTGAATACTGACGCAAGACAATGGTAGCAAGAGGAGGGCAAAGGCTATAGCGCGTATTAGCTACGGTAATTCTGTCTTGTCTGTCCGTCTGCCCGTCACGGTACCAATTTAAGCCTAGTTGAGATAGAGAGTTAGGGGTTTCACCATATGATAGCCTAGAGTTGTGACAAAATTTCATGCCCCTGGGTGAAGGGGGTCCCCACGAACGAGGGGGAAAACAGGGGCACCCCCCCTTAAAAAGGCGTTATTCTGCCGCTATTGGCTCTTCCAATGTGAAAATGGTTGCAAATAAGCACAGAATGCTGCTTATCATAACAAGCACTGGCGACGAGCTTCTTAGAAATGTTAACATCGATGACCTTGAATGACCTTGAACCCCCAAAATCGGGGGTTTTAGTGAATTTTTCGCGATTTTGGGCTGCGACACGCATTTCAAGGGTGAATTGTGCTGCCGAAATGGCTGGAGATAGACCAAGACAATTAACCTGCGTATGAAATTTTCAGCATGGACTGTAGATATTAGCGGTCCAAGTCCGGACCTTTTATATTTAAGGAGGCCTGAGCACGCGGGTGTCAAAGAGGGTTACCTTTCTAAAAAGTGGTTATTTATCCGCTGTTGGCCTGTTGGCGTGTAAATGGTTGCAGATAGGCACAGAAATGCTGCTTATCATAACAAGCACTGACGACGAGCTTCTTAGAAATGTCAACATCAATGACCTTGAATGACCTTGAACCCTAAAAATATTGATTTTGTGTGATTTTTGGGCGATTTTTGGCTGCAAAAGAGTGAATTGCGACGAAGTGGATGAAGATAGACTAAGATTACATGCAAACAGTAACTGCCATAAACTCTCGCGCATCTCATGAGCATTAGCTCAGATTTCTTGTTTTTATAACCCTGATTAGCCGATTTAGCGAATGTTGTTCTTGCCGACGCCACAGACTGAGACATCGTTGTATCTATAGTTTGTTTATGAAGTTAAAAGTTGAAGTTACTGTATAACTTTTTATGGATAACCCATCGCAGAGCTTCGAAGCGTCACCTGCCATATGGGATCACACAGAATTCTTGCCACCTGACTGACACGGGTGAACGCGCCCCGTTTTAACCCTAGCCGGACAGGCCGGTGCTCGATTTACCTATTCAGGCGGAATGGTAGGCTGAGTTAACCATTTGGTATGGTAACGATTCGTCTGCGGCGTTGTAGCGGTGCAGCAGGAGAAAGCGGAGCTGTGCAAACGCGAGTCGATCGAAAAGTTTGACAAGGACAAGCTCAAGAAGACGAATACTGTCGAGAAGAACCCACTGCCAGATCCGCAAGGTTTGTAGTCACAAAAACCACAAAAACTGTAGAATTCAACTAGGCCTGCTGATATAGTTGTTATCTTTTATCAACTAAAGCAAAGTCGAAAAAAGTGATAGCAATGCCGTCTGTATAATCGAATTAGTAGTCTCGTCGTTAGGGCTTACATGGTGCAAACTGTAAAACTAACACTATGCGCAGATTGTTTGAAGTTTTGATCGAGAAAAAAAATATTTCAACAGTTTTTGGACGGACAATTAATCATTTTATTAATCGTTAGTTTTTGCAGTCACGATTAATAATAAAAGAAGTTACAACAAGGCCCGAGTCCTGCATGTTTCACTGAGCAATGTCGTTGCATGCTGCCTTTCAGAATTATCTTCCATGTCGGTTTGGCCACAAGTTGCAATACAAATGCTGACTTCGTGTTTCACTTACCTAAATTTTCACTTTTCATGGAAGAGTGGGGCTTCTGTCTAATATCGGTATCTATACTGTTATTTGGGCAGTCAAGTGCCGAAATCCAGCAATGTTGAAGTTATATTTCTGCTGTTTTTCACGCTTGGAAAAACGTTTTACATGTGAGTGACAACGACCTAAGATAGCGAGAAATCCATTTACTTAATTACATAGATGTAAAAAAGAGGTTTTTAAGTGTTTTTTAAATAAAAGTTTAAAAAACATGTTTTTATGTTTTTAATTTTTTAATGTTTTTTGTGCTTTTTTAATGTCGTGTTTTTGTTGTTGTTAAAACATAAACGTACAAAATTACAGATATGATGCATAACATTTAGTACATTCCGGTCTTTATTCTTCACAAATGGTAGGTTTTTACGCGCGAAAGCAGCCATGCTTTCAGCGCGTCTTAGCCATCGCAATTCTGTCCGTCTGTCCGTCTGTCTGTCACACGGGTGGATCAGGCAAAAACGATCCAAGCTAGGATCTCCAAATCTTCACCGTCGGCTGCCTGGAAGACTCTAGTTTCAGGAACCGTAAAGCTTTTTCATAAATTCGAAGGGGGTCACCCCGAATTTTAGATTTACAGATGAGAGGGTGGTGGTCAAAATTTGCGATTTTTGGCCTATAACTCGCTGTATCTCAGTAACGGTGCGAGATAAGGCCTAGGTTACTATTAATCACTAATAGCAAATCGTATACTGGCTGTCGATTGGCGC
>Ga0056128_1003371_pt1 | contig 19556 bp, 8 predicted proteins | sample WorMetLIZISLAND2_FD_71113 | JGI IMG/M metagenome (GOLD analysis project Ga0056128, IMG submission 71113) | Marine gutless worms symbiont microbial communities from Max Planck institute for Marine Microbiology, Germany - Olavius geniculatus... ... | reverse complement strand
AGCATGTTAAATTTAAACAAAAATCTATGCACACGCTGACCAGCAAGTTCACTAACAGAGAGACCAAACAGCGACATACAGCTGTCAATTATAGCACAGTTATACGTATGAAACAATTTTTACAGACGACGACCGACAGACGAAACATCGTGCCAAACACTCGACCTAACGGTGAGCCAAAATTTACACAAGCGCACTGACAGTTAAAAGTTTATTTTAAATTTAAGAAAAAGGTCTAAAAATTTAGTACCATCGACAGTCTGAATGCAACGACTGGAACTGCGTAGTAAATGTGGCAGCGAGTTCCACACGTCAAAAACGTCAAACGTCAGAAAAAATGTAAAATGGCACATTTTGTAATATGTTGTATTTTACATCATTTCTCTTGATAATCGAAAAGATTGGTTCTTTATTCCACGTCGTGGGCGTCTATCCCCCTTGGAAACACTACGCACCCCCACTCTACACTCCAATGTTTAAACCTGCCCCTTCAACGTTGAGTCACACCCATTACCCATCCCATAGTCAAGCTGTCAAAGGTTGCATTGCCACCAATGACAGATGACGACATCTTGACTCATGGGTGCTTGTAGAAAATGTTCCAAGGGGGAGAAAATATGAAGAGTGGAATAGGAGGGATATTTCTTTTCCCGGCCTATTAGGAGATTGGGGAACGTCGTATAATGCCACAGTGGGGGTCCGTGGCGGAGCCGCCCCGGCCGAAAATAAATTTGGTGCATTTTTAGCCCCACAAAACACTTCTGGTAAAACGATGACTGCCCCCCTGAAATCTGAAAAGTTGCCCCCTTGAGAAAAGTAACAGGCCTACACTTTGAGCGTAGTCCTCAGTGGACGTATAGACGCCCCTAAATTCCACGGTCACGCTCGTACAATATCACTGGCACAATGTCTGCAGTGGCATAGTGGGTTAATAACTTCACGGGTGCACTGAAACGTAATCAAACGAGCCAGAGTGTGTAAAGATTCTCACAATATCACATAACTGACTGTCGCTAACCGTGAGATAAGTGCACTGAAGCACTCTTTGTCGTTAAAATTTTACTTTTTTATTTTTTTCTTGTTCGTTGTTCAATTACTTTTTTCTGTATTTCATGATAATAGTACTGATAATGACAACGTTCGACCGCACGAGAAAAGAATAATTCCAAGTTCTTTTTTCTTAGCTGAGAAAACAAGTTCAGTAATTTCAAAAACTTAGACGGCGAAATTTACCGATTCCGACTCCCGTTCAAGATATTGAAGATCCCGAATGCGTCCAACGTTGCCAAAAATCTAAAGATGCACACAACACAGAATTATCACAAAAAGGTCTCTAAAAATTGTAGGTCATTACGCTATAATAAACTCGTAAGCCACAACATCGGGTACTGAGTAACGAGTGTCCAATCTTTATCATCAGGAAGAAATAATAGTACAACAAACTGAAAAGAAAACAGAAATTAGTAAGTATACGGCGTACTCTAATTTTTTTTGGACTGGGGTGAAAGCAAAAAAGCATTCGCTATTAGACCTACTTTTGTCAAGTTTTTATCACCGCCGCTTGACTGGTACGAAATTATACTGGTTGGTGACAGAGGCTCATGTGCGCGAACAACTAGCCGATAGTCGTTATCTGGCTGCGAACCGACCGGCAGTCGAACACACGACCTCTTGACCATGAGCCTGACGCTTTAACCATTAAGCTACATCAATAAGCCCAGTGTTCGACATTAGCTGAGCGATTTTCCGACAAAAGTAGATCGTCCCTATATTTCGCTTTTTTGCGCAAGAAACGTTTACAGTCCAGCAGGGAGATGCATGATTAAGCAAGCAGCAAAAATATGGCAGCGTTGAGTGTCGACATGATATACGGCTGTTCGTCCAGATGTCGAGCGTCTCAGGCGCTGACAGTAAGCTCGGGTCTACGCGTCATTTTTGAGTTGTGACATTTGGTGATCTTAAAGTTTGAGGCTTTAGAACAAAAAATTATTGGTTTATCTGTTATTCCGGCCTCGGGAAATGTCCACGCATTTTTTCTACGCCTGAACTTTTTTGTTTTCGGGTTAAAAGCACGCACGGAACAGACGGACAGGAAAACGGACGAGCAAGACACATAATGCGGCCTACAGGATAGCACAATACAAATTGTGACTAAACTTTAAAAAATTTACGCGCTTTCAGTTACATTCTGGCTGGAAAGTAAAAACGAGAGGATGATTTAATTTTTTCTATTTTTTATTTGTATTAGGCCTATACATGTATCACATAAGCATGATAGGCTAGCTATTGCACAACAATTTATTAAAAACAAAATGAAACACTAAATATTAAGTCTATCCACGAGAACCAAGGTTACAGATGCAAACACGAAAACAGTTTTGTATCAGTAAAACTTGAAAGCAAATTTGTAAGTAACTGCACCTATATTTTTAAAGGGTCCAATAAAAATTTTAGGGACTGAGGTTCTTTTTTTTGGGGGGGGAGGACGCGCACCCAACTAGAAGCATACAAACTTTACGTTCTATATACTAACACGAAGCAGCGTGACTGCAGAAAGTGGTCCAATGCCGCCGAACTCGACTGACGTCAGGTTAGAGCACGGTCCGATGTGATATTGTCTGAATGGAGAGCGGCCGTCAATGTTCAGTGAACCTCCCTTCTCGCTGTGACGATATGTCATCTGCAGCCAGCCATTATGATACGTAATGTGATAAAAACAATAATTTCACCCAGAAACTTGCCGGGAAGCTGCAAGTTTATTCTAGCACATAGACTGAAAAAAATGAAACTGTTTTTAAACGCAACTAAACTCTGAGAAAATTGAAACGAAAAGTAGGCTTACTGTTACGTAAAAATTTATAAACAGATTTTTATAAAAAACAAATTAAAGTTTGTGATCAGAAAGCTAGTAAATGATGCAAAAACGATAACTATGACTAGGAAAAAACTAAAACACATACTGATCTTATCATGTCTTATCATATGAAGTAAATGCATGCTTTTGTCCTATTCTGTTCGTATTTTTAGTATAACGCGACTTTTCAATGTCTCAAACACAAACAAAAATTACATTTTAACGAACAATTATATTGCTAATATCTGTTTTTGTTTTACTGCGGTAGGCCTAAAAATTACACTGACCAAATAAAATTCTTTAAATAGGCTTATACGGCACCGGGGGACATTTATGGAACTGAACGCGAAAAATCATTTCCAAGTGAAGCTATACAGAAGACGCGCAAATAGGCTAGGTTTAGGTAAAAAAAATATACAGCGTTGCCTTGCAGGCGTTTACTTTGCCAATTAAAGTAAAAAAACTTTTAATTTTGAAAGTAATTATGTAATTATATCGTGCAGAGACCGAATGCCAGTTGGTGTCGTCGTATCGCTGATGAAAAGTCTCGAACGCTCTTCCGTTGCTACAGCGACGAGCAAACGTCACGTGACCGTGATGCAGAAACGCGCTGATGAAGTCACCGGCTTCATAATTGGCCAGTACGAAGATGAGACCACTGCTTGAATCGGACCGAAAGTCAATGTGCAGAGTTCGTCTACGCAGCCAACAAAATAACTGAAATAAATTCTATCTCATACAACAAAATAACTGAAATAAATTCTATCTCATACATACACTTTTTGCAGCAACTATTAGGGGCCTACCGCTCAGGTCAACTCAGCCTTCCATCCCTCCGGGGTAAGTAAATCGAGCACCGGCCGGTCTGGCTAGGATTAAGGCGGAGCGCGTTCACCTGCGTCGTATGACAGCCAGGCCCGTCGAGAGCCACAGCGGGGCCCGGGGAAACATTCTCGCGGGGCCCCCAAACATTGTCGCCGGGCCCCTCTGGAAATTTTTTTTATAATTTTTCTGTCCAAAATGGTACATTCTGGCGTACTTTATATTTTTGGCCGACGGTAGGGCCCCCAAACGTCGCGGAGCCCGGGGTAGCTAACCCCTCTCCCCTACCCAACCCTCTCGACGGCCCTGATGACAGCTAACATTGCGTGATCTCATATGGCAGGTGACGATCCGTAGATCTGAGACGGGTTTCCATTGCTAGCAACTTTTAAATCTCGGCCAAAGACATTTCTGTTCTCTCTAGTATGAAACTGATTCTGACACACCATCAGGGCCAAACTCTACTTGCTTCAATAAGACAATGTCGCTGAATCCGATATCAATATCAGAATTCTGGCAAAAAAAAACTCTCACGTTGCAGTTTTAACTCACACGTTAACGTGCTTCGTCAAACTTTGGCACCAGCATTTTACAAGATAGTGTAGCTGCAGAACTTTTCATATAAGCCTAACCTTCGATGCACGCGATTACTTTATTGCGGTCAATATATTCGATAAACTATTATTATACCGGTATACGTAAACTTGGCCGGTTCTCTTTAATTAGAAACCCTGTAACTATAGATAGTAAACAGTATCGATTTACACTAGATTTATAGCGGGCAAGTTTACATTGTCTGCTAATGACGCAATTTCTAATCCTCAAACGACTCGCGTCAAAGTGCTATTACCTCGACCCCACTCACCTTGTTAAAAGGGGGAACCCTTCATTTGTCCCCAGTTATCGCAGTCCAAGGTCGCTGTTACCGTACTTGTTTTCATTTACTTTGCAAATAATTATTTTTGTGTCAATTCCACATTAATGAAACGTGCGGCACTTGACACCAGCTTGGGGCTAAGCCAACTTAATTTTGGGTGAGGGCAAGCCCCCTAAATTTTAAGCTTGCCATACGTAGATCGAGGCAGGCCTATTTTGCCTTATTTCTCAAAACGCTTTGATTAAAATAGATGAAATAGTTTTCAACTGAAAAAAAATTATGGATAATGACAAAAAATGTTTCGGCTTATATTAATTTTTACACGTTGCGCACTTGCGCCCTAAATTATTAAGCAGTAATTACTAATTAGCCTACAGTAATACGTTACTTTTTAAATACATTTTATACAAAGTACAACAACAAAAAAATTTACATCGTACAACCTGTATAGAGAAGTCAAGCTAGACCAAGGCCAAAGTCACCTAAACCTGGACTAATCAAACGTTAAGCTCATCTGCACTATGTATCAACGGTCTGGCTAAATGTATTACCATGAAGGTCAGATTTAATTAACGCCGAACAATTGAAATCGGTACTTAATATATACGCTCCGTATACAATTAGCAATTTGTTCAATGTAGACCCACACGGTGTGGCCAAAACCTAACCGCAATAGTAATAGTAGACGTAGTACTACAAGACTTAGTACCGTAGTAGTAGTGGCTTGATTATTATACAGCTGTAACGAGGCAACTCAGCCTGGCCATTTCTTCGTGGGTAGGCATAATGTGTACTGGCCATGGTTACGACCACAGCTAGGGAAGAAACGGCGAGTTCTGCGTAACAGCAGTTTCTGTTACTAGGACTGCTGGCATTATAGACCCAGTCGGGTAAAAATGATGGCCGTTCAAAAAAGCGGCCATCAGCTGACTTGAGTTGTATGCTAGGTTAAATTTTTTGGAGTTTAATCTTCGCCAGCTTTAAGTTGTACAGGCGGATGAGCTCCAATGCAAAAGACCTAGCTGTCTATGCGAAATTTTCTTCTTCTGCACATAATATTATGTATTATCCGAACAATACTGTGTATTGCGTCTAAATTTTTATCGGGAATGTTAATGATTATAACAATAAAAGCAAATAACAAAAATATAATCCAAGTATTTTATTTAAATATAGCACACTGACATAATACTGCGGCCGAGAAATGTTGCCACCGATTATTGGAAACAGTGTAGACAAGCAAGTGATCTGAGAAAAGCTCACGTAACGCGCGACAGCATCGGTACTGCCACCTGGGGAATCAGCGGACAACGTGCAATAAAATGCAATAAAATAACAGTGTGTTCTAAAAAGTGCCAAAATTTGAGGCCTCCTATCGGAAGACTTTTTAAACCTAAGAAGTGGAAACTCAGATGGTTGAAATCTACGTTTACTGCTAAAATTTGATGTGCAGGTTATCTTGGTCTATCTCCAGCCGTTTTGACGCAGTTATTGTTAAAATCATAAAATGTGCACCGCAGCCACAAATTGCAAAAAAATTACCAAACCCATATTTTTGGAATTGAAATTCGTTTAAGGTCATCGACGTTGACCTGCAGTGCGAAAAGCTCGTCAGTGGTGCTTGCTATGATAAGCAGCATGTCTGTGACTATCTGTAATCGTTTTTCACGCTACATGAATCGACAGCGAAAAAAACGACTTCTTCAAAGTGGGGCACCCCTATTTGACGACCTCGTTCAAGGAGAATCTTTTTACCCAGAAGCACGAAATTTTTGTCACAAAATAGAATTTTTGTGGCAGCCATTGTAAAGAATTTGCCGTTTTGATACAGTGCCAGGGTGTGACAGACAGACAGACAGACAAACGGGCAGACGTCTTTACGACAGCTAAAACACGCTTAGTAGGCGTAAAAGTACTGTACCCAGAACTAGTTAGTTAATAACTAACTTACCCGGAAACGATTTTGAATCCTCCAGGAAACGGATTGTACTCGACTCGACTGCCGGGCAGTTTATTTGTGTGAACACCGTGCGCGTCGCGAATGTCCATCGGATTCTGTATCCGCAAACCAAAAATCGAGAGCTTAAAACATAACTTTATTAAAAGTTGTTAAGTTTTAAAGGTTTTTGAAGGTTTTTGCCCTTTAAACGTTTTTTGATTTTTGAACTTTTTAGGTTGTTGTGTACAAAAAACGGGACACAAATTAAGGACCCAGAAAAATATTCTAAGTCTTATACCAGCACACTATTCTTTATGTCATTTTTTTGTTAGTGACGTGTTAAAAATTAACACATTATGAATAAAGTATGATCTAATATTTTATTTGTACCGTATATTGCACAGTAAATAATAAAAAATAAAAACATAAAATTAATTTTTTTACATTGACAGGTAGACGATGTGATGGTGAGTGATATCACCTTTTTATGATTTTTGCTGTTTTCGATGTGTCAGTCATTGCATGTCGCCGTTAGCAAGGGTATAAACTGATGTTTTGTACATTTATGATTTGTATTGGCGATTTTCACCGAAACTTCATGATTTCATGATTTGTCACCGTTTGTGTCCGCAACTTTCATGTCTTTCATGATTTTGTGTCCACGGTTTTTCCCGCGAGAAAGTTTTGATAAAAGTCGGCGTAATGGAATTTGGGCTTTACGATACCTGCTCTCCAGTGAACCACTATTTACTCCACGTCGCCAGAGCTAAAAGCGTGTTCCACAGCCGAGCTTCGTGTCACGCCAACCATAAGCTACTGTCTGGAACTCGTTCTACTTTACCTCAACTTGACGAATGATTTTAGCTCTACGTTTCTAACCTTTTATCAGCTTTTAAAGCTTTAGCACCACGTTGTTGTCAACTTTTAAAACGTTTAAAGAAAACTTAAAGACATATTCTATCAAGTATCTTTAAACATGTACCTAGATGTCTTTCCGCGCTTGCAATTTGTTTCAAACTGACATATGGCTCATCGTTAGCTGCGTTAGTAATTATTGATTAATTAATTGGTTGATTATTAAGGTGTTTTCAAACTTTAAAACGACAAAAATTAAATTAACTGTACTGAAACCGAATAAAATAAAATATAAAATAAACTGAAATAATACTAGCGCGCTGCAACTTTTTTCAGTTAAGTATTTTATTTAAGTTTGTTTTATTTTGTATCGCTTTATTTTGTTCTGGTTTAGTTCTGTTGCTTCGTGGTACTAGACGCAGGACAAATAAATACTCCGTCTCCAGATCATGATCAGAGTTGGAGCTCTTCTTTGTAGCAAGAACAAACTGGTTAATTTTCCCCCACTTAGTCCAGTCTTGATTTAAAGGATGATAATAACAAATTCAGGTAACGCGTTTCACGGTTTGACTACTCTGCCTGAGAAACAAGTTCTTCTGACATATGATGAGCACTTACCCTGCAGATGAAGCGGACGGCGACGGCTCCAGCGTGCCGCAGAACTTCGACGCTCGTCCAGACGCAAATGACGACGAGCAGCCAGTTGACAGCCGTGGTGCTTGGTGACGTCATCAGCCTCATTGCGTCACTCGATACAGGAGCTAGTGTCCTCGCCCTCAGCTAGAGAGGCAATCAATAGTTACTTGTCCTCGTCTCTCTCTCAGCTGTGTACAGTAGCCGCGAATAAAAAGCAAACTTTATACTCTCTAGGACTCTGTGGGCCTTTAAAATATTTTTAAAACAACCCAAGATCAAACTTTAAAAGTGGCAAATCATGAAAGAATAATACTCTGTCTTGTCAGTGTCTTGCTGCGTAATATAAGCTCGCCAATGAAGGACACGGCGGCAGGCAGAAGCCATAGTTACGGGGCGCGATCTTGCCACACAACTGCGTCAAGTGTTGACCGATTTTCAAAATTTTTAAAGCAATAATTTCTGCAGAAAACTTGCAATCATACTTTGCAAAAAATCAGTATTCTAAATCCAACTATATTTCAGGATGCGTTCAGGATGCGATTCTCAGTGTATTTCACGTTTGCCACTGATGTGGTTAATGAAAAAAATAATATAATTTACTAAGGGCGAAATTGCTAAATATTATATCTACAGCTGTCCATGGCAAAACGTCTTAATTACAACGACCAGATTGTTCAGAATGCTACTTATATATTTATTTTATTGTAAAATAAAATATAGCAAGTAAATCTGTATGTTAGGCTACTGGCGAATTTTACAATAACATTAAAACACTGGGGGATAAGTCCGGAAAAAATGCATCGCGTAGAAAGCTGTTGTTATAAAATTTTTTTAAATGCTATCGGCAACAAATAGGATATGCGATGTTTTTGCCAATCTGCTATCAATATTAAAATTCGGTTAATATTTGCTAAACTTTTGAACAAAGTTACGAAAGTTGGGGACTCAAATTTAGAGTTTGCTATTTAAAATAGATGAAATAAACGTTTTACGGTTTTTTAATTATTGCCACGTTTTTACGTTTTTTTCAATGTTTTTTAATTAAAAACATTCGGGAAAAATTTTATCCAAAAGTTTTGGAAGCACTTTTAAAAAACCACAGAAACAAATTAATCCGTCATAGTAATAGTGAATTACTCACAATTAGTTAGTCTATTAATAACTTGATCTTAAAATGGCCACACGGTCGAGTTTAAATTGAATAAAGTTCTCTTTCTCTCTAAACCAATTTCAAGCTATATTGCATCTACAACATAGCATCAGGTAAGATGTTGAACAAATTAGAGCCAACGTTTTTTATTTAACGTTTTTAAACGTTTTTTTCTTGGCACATTCTTTAACTTTTCTAATATTAAAAAAAAAATTTTTATGAAACGTTTTTTTTTACATTTATGCTTTTTAGTTGACCAGCCGCTCGATATACAAACACGCAGACCTTTCAGGCCGGTTCCTGCAGTGAGAACAGACCTCAGCGAGTTAGAAGCACGCAGATGATGTCGTCCATAGCTAAGTGAATGACTTGAGTACTCTTGCCTGTCTGTCTGTCTGTCAGCGCGATCTCTCTCCCAGTGTCGCGTGCCGGGCGATATTTATAGAGCGCGCAACAGGCGAGCGTGGGCGGTTGCTGAGACTGCTATAGGACGGACGCCTGTCGTCCGCGTATAGGGGACCGACCGTGTGCCGGCGGGCGCGGTCCTAGAAAGAAGCGGGGGCGACGTTTGCACCTCGACGGCATGTCGTTTCTTCATGTTATCGTTTATCAGAACCCATGGGGGTCGATCCTTATATGGGACAGGGGATACACGTTCTCCGATATTTGGACTGGGGACACTATCACGGATGTTCCTCTCCCAATATGTCGGAAATTGTAGCAGTAACTTACAGAGATTATTCATCTATGCAACATTTCGGTCAGTCGATTCTCAGAAAAAAATCATTAAAACTGTTGCCACTATGTGTTATACTTTAAGGCGAAAATGCATCAAATATGATCTCGGCTGGGGCTCCGTCGTGAACCCGATGGGGAAGCTTAAAGTGCTCCCCAGATCCTCTAAACTTAATTTCGGAGACTACTTCTAAGGACAGAAAAAAGAAGAAAAGAGAGAAAAGTAGTAGAAAAAGGAAGAGAAAAAAAGTCGAGGAAAGAGATCGGAAAATTCGCCATTGTATGTTCCCCAACTGTGGAGCGAGATTGCCGTTTTAAAGTACTAGGCTACTGACGTAACAATTTAGGCCTAATAAAACGGTGTGGAGAACTTTTTTTGTTTTTGAAGTTGCCAAGTTTTGAACCCTGACATTACTGGCAAAAAATACTACAAATGCCAAAATGCAACAAATAAATTTTATTGCTTACACATAAAAACAGCGTTTTAATCAGAAAGTACAAGAACAAGAAAGGAAAAAAGAACGAAAAAAGGAAAAAGAAAACAGTAGGCTTCTAAGTTTAACCCCATAGTGAGACCGTTGTAAGAAAAATATTATGTATCTGATAATGTCTTGTGTAAAACGTAGCAAACTTGTGTGAATTGTGTGTGCTAATTTTGTAAACGTGACTATTGGTTAGGTTTAGTAAAATTTTTAATCTTCCGCCCAACAGAGTTGGATAAATCTTCGCCTTTGCGCGTTTATTCATCCGACTAAAATAGCGCTCAGGAAACTCTAATGTCTTTTTAAATAATACATCGAATCGCTGGTCGTGTGACAAAGAGCCGAAGCTGAATAAATGTGATTATGAACTCTTCAGCGCTTGCTGTCAATTACGACTATTAAGCAACACTTTCTTGCACGCTTCCCTGAACCCTTGAAGCATTAGCGTGCGTACAGCAATGTTCGGGCGCTTTAAACCCCAAAGCCTCCCAAAAAATAAAAAACCCAAATTGGGGTTTTTTATCTGAAGATAAAAATTTGCTTTTAGAACAGAACGCTATGTTAAACAATATAAATTTATGTTTGTGCTATCACTACTTTTATATATTTATGTGAGTTTTATTTATTGTTTTATGTCACGAAATTAATTCATTACTGACGTGAAAAATGTGTTTATTCGGGCCAAGTGTCTGGAACAATAAGTAAGTTAGTAAGTAAGTAACTTTGCAGAGCGCACAACGTCGACCAAATTATATAGCATTTACTACGGCTGCACGTTCGACAAAAACTTACCAACTGTTCAGTGAAATTTGACTTCTTTGAATTTTTGCCTTGGGAGGAAGAAAGCTAAAGAACGCGGAAGGGAGTGGAACAACAACGAAAAAGAAACATTAAGTTTTTAATCGCCGTTGCGAGACAACTACAACTAGATGCCCGTGCAATGAGTACGAAACTTTATCCAGACATCTTCAGATTCCACATTTTTATTGTACGATGGCTAGGGTGTTACTTTTTCTAAACACAGTGTACTATGCCTGTGTGTGTTTGCATTTATTTTCGGCGATGACATGGCTAATAAAAAGAGACAATACAACAGATGTTCACTTGTGCATTTAATGCTGTCATTACTTTGTCAAAACTTTTGAAATTGTCAGTATCTGTAACACAGTAGATAACTATCATAGTAGTTCTTTGTGCACAACGTATTAATTCAGGAATAGTTTTTATTCGTTACAGTAGTTTTAGTTATACGTATAAGATGTTGCGAACTTTTGTCATGTGTATGATAGTGTAGACATTCATTAATTATCGCAGGCATTATATTATCAATTACTGTTGATACGTTTGATCTTTACCCGCGCCATGACGGGCGGGCTATGCTAGCACGTTACCTCTATTTGACCATCAGTATTACTAGCGTATGCAACGACATGAACTACCTTACCGGCTTTCTAATGACCCTAATGTACGTTACCTTGAATGACAAGATACCATCTATGCTAAAATCTGTTTCCTGCGCTGGCTTGACTAGATAGTGTTGTGTGTTTTTTGAAAAAAGGAATAAAGATACTTTTATGCCATTAGCGACACAAATGTTGTTCGAAGCATCTAGTTTCTAGGATATGAAGCATATACGGATATATGTTAGGATTCGCTCTGTAGGCTAATAGAAACGTGTGTGTGTGCCAGTGTCTTTACCTGCTCATACCGGTATTGTCGCGCATGACGCGGGTTTTGCTAGCTCCGCTTGCTTAACTCTTCTACGTGATAGATGCTAGCTGTCTGATAACGATTCTAAGCAATGGCAGTGGACTAGAGTCGGACGCGCTCGTCCTTATTTTTCAGGACTCGAACTTAAACTTGGGCTCGAACAGTGAGAGAACTCGACTACATCACTGTCAGTTAGGCTACCATAGTGCTGCAGATGGGAATTGTAGTCACGAACTCACGATACGCCCGCTCAGTTCACCGAACGTTGCTGTTAAGTGCTAACGCGGCGACAACGATGGCGTATAATTTTCACAGCACGTAGGAATCAAGCTACAGCAAGTGCTCTCTCTTATCCTGTCACGAGTAGGCTAATGTGGTTCTACTTATAGACGGTCGCATTAAACGCCCACTCAACACGTTGGCCCTTTGCTCTCCTATCTCATGCTTTACCTCTGCCGAAGAAGCCGGTTAAATGTGACAGGGTTTGTCTTTGGTTGTTTGTCAGCTAAATTACTCAAAAACTTGCGAACTGGTTTTAATGAAATCTTGTGGAAGGCTTTACCATGACCAAAAAAAACAAAAAGTCCAGCTGTTGCTAGGATGGCCGACCGTATCGCCTGTCAATTTGTGAGACACTATCGTGGTTTGGTGGTTAAAATTGAATAGACAATGGAAGAATTGAATAGGGCATTAATAGATGTCTATAGCCTATTTGTACTGCGGTACAGTACGCCGATTTACTACCGCAGCTGCATACACGTATTTCTTTTTTTTACATATCCAGCACTTGAATAAGTTGTGCAAATGTTCATGCCTGGCATCGACATCTTTTTAAATAAAGGCTCAGGTATAAATAAAAGCGAACGATAGGCTGGCGCTAAAATTAGCCTCTGATTATTTACAGCAGACGGCATCATCGAAAAAAGATTGATTGATTTGCGACGGAATCGGAGCGAGAGATCGTTCGATAGTTCTGTCGCGGCCGTATGACGCCGGGAAAATTCAATTTCGAGCGGCGCGCTGCCGTTTAGCTTACAAATGGTCGACTATCGACCCCGCAGCACGGTATGATCGCCCAGTCGCGATCGAGGCACCAGGGCGGGTGGGAAAATGTCACACCCTTCCGTCCTGCGAGGGTAAAAAGAGAAATGTCCTTGACGTATTGATACCGGGACGAGATGCGTCTGACGTCGCGGCTGAAACCTGGTCGACTCGGTGCTAACCAAGCTCGGTCGACCACAGATAGAATAGAATATCAAAGTAATTTGACAAAACGCGAAATCGCTTATCGTTTGTCTTCGCCAGGTGAAAGCAACAATTTCCAATTGCTTGTTTTGCTGGGGTTTGACTTTCACTTTCCCTAAGGCCAGGAACCCCCCGATCTAACGGAATATTTCACTTGACCCAACTTCCCACAAGTGTACATGTATCTACCAAATGGCATCCAGATCCGTCGCATGGTTTAAGCTGGATCCACAAATACGACAAATAAATAAGGACAGGTAGACCACTCTACGAAGAAAAAACGTAAAATAGACAAAATCGCTTGCTTCACAAGAGCGACTCCGCCTAATTCTACGTCGACGTCCTCAGTGTGTATTTGCCTTATCTTATCGGCGCACGTATTTGGTAGACCTTGGCTGTAAAATCTACTTACTTACTTTTTATGCCTTTACCATCAACAGGTTGATATTTTTCGCATTTCTTCTGCCACATTATGGTGGACGACAGATTTTCATTAAGTTATGTTTCGGGGTTTTCCACGAAACTTCGTCGTGATCGAACGGGCGCACACGAGTGTCTCGGAAAAATAGAACCTGTCAGCACGAGTTTCAATATGGTAGCTACCGTAAAACTGCTAATACAAGCCGGGTCTCAAATATAAGCTGTTGTCACAGTGCAGCACGGTAGTGGTGACACTGCTGTAAGGGCGATGAACGTTAAGTATAGGAAATGGCGTTTGAAGGGGTCCCGTAACTCCGAAACCCCTTAACCGATTTCTATAAAACTTGGCATCAGTGATCCCATCGCCCACCGGACCTCACATGCAAAATTTGGTTACAATCGGTTCAAAAAGGGCGTGGCTGCGCATGCGCGAAATTCGCCGTTAGGCGTCTATTTTTTTCTTTTTTCCTTGCGCACGGCTACAGACCAGACAGTTGGACCGACCCACGCCGCTAATGGCTCAAACGAAGCGTCCTGACGCCGGACACATTACTTATATATTGGCGATAATTTTTTTAAAATTTACCCCTTTTATGCTCCAATTTTTACAAATTTGCATTACGGCCTATGGGGACTTCAAAGCGGTATAACTCGGTCCCCGTAAAAGATAATTGAGCGGTGTTTGCACCTACCTACCCCCCTATTTTCGGGGTCGGGCAATCTAACAGTGTCGTTTAAATGTACCTCCTAACGACCCCTGTTGCCATAGCAACCATTCAAAAGTTGCAAAGTCTTGCATTACAGCCAATGGAGAGTTCAAAGCGGTATAACTCGGTTCCCGTAAGAGATAATTGCGCGCTGTTTGCACCCACCCCCCTATTTTCGACTTTCGACTTTGACCGCAAATATCTCAAGAACCGGTCATGATATTGACAAAGGACACAAATTTCATGGAGAGCAATCTCTGCTGCGTTGCAAAAAAAAACTTGGTGAACTTCTGTTTACTAAGAAAAAATTATAGGCGCAGATGTTGACCTACCTAAAATTGACTGTGCGCGCAATTTGGAACAACTTCAGTGTTCGTCGCGCATATCTACGGAACGGATCAAGACATCAACAATTGGAAAGAAACTTGATTGACTGCCATCTCTTATCTGTTGCAGAAAAAATTGATAAATTTCTGTTTACTAAGAAAAAAGTTATAGATGCAGATGTTGACCTACCCAAGTTCAAGTTTCGGCGCGATTTCAGACAACTTTAAATTTTGACCGCAAATATATCTGGAGCGGATTGACGTACCGAAAATCGATAACAAACTTGATCGACTGCCATCCCTCCCACGTCGAACCAAAAAAACGGGTGAACTTTGGTCCACTAACAAACATGTTGCAGGCGCGGATGTTGACACACCCTAAGTCGACAATGCGCGTTTGCGTACGCTACTGCATTTGACTTCGGGCCACGTGACTTTGCTACCAGGTAAATTTCACCCCCCCTAAATTAACCCTCCATCCGACTTACGGCGCCGGGCGGCCTCACGTTGGGCTCTGCCCCATATTTCTAGTTAGGCCGCCAGGAACGGTAGTTCCCGGAAGGCTTTATGTTTTACTGCAGTTCTCTTTTTCAACGCGTAATCTCCGAGGTCCCTTGGCTGATTGCCGCGAAATTTTGCGTCATGCTCGGAAGCATGTTCTATTTTATAACGCCGGTTCAAAAATTTGGGAAACTGCCCCCCCCCAAAAAAAAAATTGGGGATACAATTGCCACTTGACGTGACACAAGGTGGGTATTATCACTTATATACAACATTGGGGGAACCGCCCCCTTAAAATTTGGGAAGGCAAAAAACGTTCAAAATTCGGCGCGATTTGAAACAACTTTCAAGTTTGACCGCGAATATATTCAAGAACCTGTCCACATATCGAAAACGGGAAACAAACCTGATAGAGAGCAATTCCAGCTGCATTGAACAAAGTAGATATGGCAAACTTTTGTGCACTAATAAAAAAGTTATAGACGCAGATGTTGACCCACCCAGAATTGACTGTTCGCGCGATTTTGAACAACTTTCGAATTTGATTGCAAATATCTCCGGAAGGAATCAAAACATCAACAATGAAAAACGAACTTGATTGACTGCCATCTCGTCCTTGTTGGATCAAAAAAAATGGTGAACTTTGTTTTATCAACAAAAAGTTATAGGCGCAGATGTAGACCTACTTAACTCGACAATGCGCATTCTACGTATATGCTAATGCAATTTATTTCGGGCTACGTGTTTTTGCTACCGTTGGTATTTCGACCCCCAAACTTTTCACCCAATCGGACTTACGGCGCCGGGCGGTCTCACGTTGGGCTCTGCCCAATATTTCTAGTTTTATTTTTTGTTACTCTCCATACCGCGATGAATGAAGATGATTAATGCACAAGTGTCGGAAGCCGCTGGCGACAAAAGACAATGTTGGCGTGATGCCACACGAACGGAGTTTTCCAACTTTGTTCCAGAACCAGAACTAGGGCGCCAAAATGTGCCGAGTTAGTCGCCCACGCATCTGGGACGGTCGCCATTAGACACGCATCGTGGATGCTGACGCCAGGCGTCGCTGACGATCTGTTGTTAATGAAACGCCGACAGACAGACAACACGGCACGTCACCACCGTCTGGTGACAGGGGGGATTTTTGCGTGCTACCGAGATGTAACGGTTTGGGGTCTGCGTGGGACAAACAAAATTAATGTATCCTCCAACAGTTGTGATCTGCGTTGGCCAGCTGGTGCTGTACTTGAACTAAAGTGTATCGGTGTTCGATAGAACAACAAAACAGTAGGCCTAATTTATTGCAGAATCATCATTATACAGGGTGGGCCAAAAAACGTGCCACTTTACTTTTGTCCATATCTTCGCCAATTATTGACCGATTTTCAAAGTTCTTTCACTGGCGCACTGCAGACAATTTGCGATAATGTGATTATTATAGATCCCACCACACTATAAATGCGTCTTTACACTACCTTGTGAAATATCAATGAAATATGCATACATAACGATAATAACAAACAAACATTTTGGTATAATTAAAAAAAACAATTCAAACAAACATTGCAGTGAATGGTCTATATGACACTAAATTGTGTCAATAAATAAACAGTTTAATAATTCAGCCCTAGAAAATTGAGCACTTTAGTACAAAACAAAATAATAAAAGTAAAATTTTGTAAAGCTGACAAAGTAGTAATAACCGCTGTTGTGTTCACTAGTAAAAATGTCTAAAAATGATTATTTGAATAACAGACTATTGCCAGGAAGACAGCGGTTTTCCTGGCAATAGTTTCTATGATGTAAAATTTTAACGGATTAAGTAAGTAAACATTTATAGTGCGCTTAACAGCCAGCTGAGTTGGCTTAATCTGTCGCACTTTACCAAAGTTAACATCGCCCGTAATAACCAGGTCTAAATATAAACGGCGAAAACAAACAATTTCTTGAGACCTGGAGACCTGGAGAGACTGCGAACAGCGAAGATGTGTGAAAACACACCAGAGGCGTCATTCCCATTACGTCACGTGTTAATGACCAGACCACACGCAGGACGTGTCGTCGATGTGTTCAGCTATCTCTGTCCCTCCGTCAGTCTATATTTAGAAAACCGTTGTCCAACACCGGGGTAAATCTAGCGTTATGGTCAAGCGGCTGTAAAACATCGTCGACGATAATCCATTCTGCCGGATTGGGATCAGCGAGGTCCAGTTTCCATTGTGTCTATACTCTACAGTACACACGGCTTGTTTATGAGCTATTGTTTTCGCGCAAATTTCAATGACTGACTTGCCTGGCTGGCTATACGTGGCTAAAAATATCACACGGGACTATATATGACAACCGTGATTAATATTATAAGCCCAACATATCCAGATTTATGGATAATGGATGCTGTCTATCGAATATATATACAGAATACCTAACAGTCATTGGCAACACAGTATAGTCAAATTTATTTGCATGGTAAGCTATAACTGCATTAATAACAAAATAAACATACTGAAAACAAATTGCAAACATGCAAGGCAATTAGCGGCAAACTGACGTTAGCCTGTTTAATAATTTTAGGTCTATTTGTTGCGAGAAATTCACCTGCAATTTTGCAGATTTACACGTAGTGTAAATCAAGTATGATCAAGCTACATCGACCCAGATGTTTACCACACTTATTTCCGATCTAACGCTTTTCGAGTCAAAATAATTAAAGCAGCGACTAGTGGCAAGATAAAATAGTGTAGTTTGGACATTTTGACTGAGTTTAATACTCGAAACTGGCAACTAATTTCCAGCAACCTTGACGAATCGACAGCAGGTGCACTGTGCGGCCATCCAATGCCCGCATTAACCAACACGCACTGATTATCGAGTGGACCAACAGGAAAATGAAAAACCCCAAGAGGAACTCACACGGTAAAGTGGCTGCACAGCATTAAGTCGAGAATCAACAAATGGATTGCACAAACTGCCGCTGTTGCATCAAATTAGGATATATCCCGTTTCGATGACCGACCGTACGATATGTGGATTTCCTTGCTTGTTTATGTCTGTGCTCAATGCGCATGGAAAGTGTAAGCTTACTACAAACAAATTACCAGTAATTAACAGCTGCAGTGCAGAAATTAAAGGGTCGCTGAAACGTGTTTTCATTTTAACTCAACACGTTGATACTGCTCACATTTTATGTCAAAAGTAAAACATTACACGATTACGGCAGTCCCATTTAAAAACAATTAAGCCGCTATTCATACTTCCTTTCAGCTCTCGCTTACTTTAAGTTGAAGCTTATTAGGATATTTCACACCGTTAATGCTGAAAACGGACGAAATACAACAGCAATTGTTTACAAAAATTCCAGCAAAATATAACAAAAAAACAAGAAAGAGTTGGATTATAGGGGCCCTGAGGGTTATCACCAAGGGTTTATCTGTACCCCGCTCATTGACTAAGGCTCGGTCTCTCGACCTTCTACCGACATACCTTTTATCGAGCCAATTTGTACAGGTAGCTATATTTAAAATGTTTGTTCAATCGCCCATGACACTCTATGATCTATGGACAAACTGATAGACGAACAGACAGACAGACAGACAGGATGCAATGCAAAATGCGGCAAAGTGATGGGAGCGTAGGCTAACAGTGTGACTATACTGTCTATTGACCTACAAATTTTCCCATTCACAATTTCCCATTCTCGCTACTAGCGGTGCACGTGGGACCCACCGCATCGACTGAACAAATTAGCAAGTTCAATTCCCAGTCCCTGTATATCACAGGAAGCGGTATCATTTGCAATCAATGGCCATTTAGGTCACTGATACCAAGGTGCATCAAATTAACGCAGACTTCCCGTGGTCCCAATAATACGCCGACGCTTACGCACCGGCTTAAAATTAGCTACACGATCCATCTTGTTCAATTGAAGCGTGGAGATTGTTTCATCAATAAAATGGTTTTCCTATAATAGGCTACTAGACAGTAAAAGGTTCGAAACTAAGAAAGCAAAATACAAACGTCTCTTTTCGTCGATATATTTTAGTCTGTTTTTATTCGCCCGATGCTATCAGCTGATAGAGATTGGCGTCTGCTCAACCAAACGGTGGACCATATATATACACACACTAGCTGTGCAAGAGATGGGCATGTTTAGAAGAAAGATCACTCGAGCATTTAATAAACAAGAAATTTGAGCAAAGCTCACGAGACGCGCGAAAGCCTATAGCATTTCCAGTTCAGTAGTTATAGTTTCGAAAATTGCATATCACTTGGACTCGGCCCATCGGGACCATAATAC
>Ga0056128_1003369_pt1 | contig 19565 bp, 13 predicted proteins | sample WorMetLIZISLAND2_FD_71113 | JGI IMG/M metagenome (GOLD analysis project Ga0056128, IMG submission 71113) | Marine gutless worms symbiont microbial communities from Max Planck institute for Marine Microbiology, Germany - Olavius geniculatus... ... | reverse complement strand
CGGGGAAATTTTACCCCCCCCATAATTTCCCCTCAGTCGGACTTAGGGCGCCGGGCGGACTCACGTTGGGCTTTGCCCCATATTTCTAGTTGGTTTTATTGGGCCTCCAAAAAAAAAATGCATGCTCTTTACAGTACTGTTTGTGAGAGAACTCTTATACTGCTAGTTCTGTCACAAAGAATATGTAAATGGTAAACTCGATTCAAAGAATGTTCGCTCTGCTGTCCATTTGCAGTAGAAGTGGTTGCAGTTTGCCATGCGTTTCATATTGAGTGCATCTGGTAACTGAAATGTAGAACATTTGATAGACAGTCAGTTGTCAGATCATGCTGACAGTTAATTTGCCAACTCAGACAAATAATCAGCCAATCCAAATCTAATCAGCAATAATCAGTGCGTCTTGTTTGTGAACTGTCATTTGCACAGCTTTTAACAGGGTCCCACGCATCCTTGAAAGTCCTGGAATTTTTTAAATCTAAATTCTAGGCCTTGAAAGTCTTTGAAAACAGGTTGGGTCATTAAAAGTGTTAAATTTTTTCAGCGTATTTAGCAGTGTAAACATACAGGTCACGTGTTACGTGAACATGCAGTTTCTTAAGAAAAGAAACGTACTGAGCACTTGAAATTAATTCGCTGGCAGTATTTGAAAATGGTCTCAACTTGAATGCATGCAGTTTAACACATAGCGATGTCGTGTAATATTCAGTGATATTAACTAATGTTGACATTCATTCCTAGAAAAATAATATCGTCAGTTCTTGGAAGTTATGAATTTCATTTCATGAGTACGGTGGGAATTCTGTTTTCAGCGTGTAAGTGTTGTGCCTATGTTTTATGACTGAGCTTGTGGCCTTTGTTACAGAGTGATGAAGTCGAGAAGAAGGTTAGCTGCAGGTTTGACTGGCACCAGACGGCATCGACTGTAACGATCTCAGTCTACGCCAAACTGGCCGACCCGGCAAAGACGACCGTCGAAGTTAACAAAGTCACAGCAAAGCTGAATGTTGTGTTTGATGCTGGTCTGAGCTACTTCAACAAGTCATTTATCCTGCGTGGTGTATGTGTTTGCTTTAAGTCGATTCTGATGTGTGCAGAAATACGCGATGTTTCATAAAAAGGCACCCTTTTTCTTTCTTTTGTAACTCAGTCGAATGGTGATCAGTTTACATGAAATTTTTACCAGTTGTATTTGAAGAAATGCTAATTCAAAATATTTCAACAAAATGTGGCTGTTAGCTAAATGTTCTTTGCTAGTCGTGATGTAACGCTGACGTCATAATGTGTCGTGCCTACATGCTTGCTTGTCTCAGCTGGTGCTGTCAGTTACTAACCTGCTTCAGTGGTGAACTTTGTCTGGTTCACTGATGAAAAATGTTCATCGCATCAGCACTAAGCAACATGGGGGCATGAAATCTGGCATCTCGCGATACAAAAGCTCAACCATCTTGCAAGCATCGTGTGCTGGTGGCTGTCTTGCTGGAAGATGTAAAAGTCAGGCTATCCCGAGAAGTGTGTGAAAGTAATCGTTTTGGGTGTTTTTGTGGCTGCAATGTTAAAACTTCACCAATTTGCCATCAGTGAAGCGGATGAAGTCCACCATCGAAGCAAGGTAGCTATTTAGCAAGTATGTGAGCACCGGTTGCAATATGCAAGTTTGTACTTACGTTGCGGCACATTATGACATCAGCATTACATCACAACTATCAAAGAATATTTAACCAACCACCATAGTTTATCAAAATTTTTGGAATTAGTATTTCCTTAGCTACATCTGATAATAATTTCATGTAAATTGATCACCATTTGAGTAAAAAATGTAAAAAAGAAAAAGGGTGCTTTTTTATGAAACACCTTGTATTAGTCACTAACTTATAGTGTAAAGGTGTCAGTGCGAAAAAAACTTAATCTACATGTATATGTGAGTGCTGTCATTATAATACCAACCCAGCCAACCGCCATTTATAATCTGTATTAGTCATATAGTTGGTTTTTTAAATCTCTTTTTTACCTTTGATTGTGTTGAATTAATGAATTTAATTGTCTGTTTTGGATAGTTGTCTTTGTCCCTGTACAGATGTTCGCAGTTGTATTGTCTATGCATCTGTATAGGTGATTGACCCCAGCAAAAGCTGTGTGAACCTGATGGGTACAAAGGTTGAAGTGAACCTCAAAAAGATGGAGCCAGGGAGCTGGTCTTCACTTGAGCTGCCACAGACATCATCTGCCAATGGCGACAAAAGTTGACATTGTGACATGCATGATCTAGCTGATTGATAATTCTGGATTGTGTATGTTGTTACGTCAGCAAGGATGAATTGACTGACAGTTAAGGAGCTACACCAGTCCATTCTCATTTGTCCCCGAGTTCGGTTTGTTTGTCTGTCTGCATTGGTTTGGGTCCGCTATAGCGAGGAGCTGACATAGCAAAGGTCTGCCAAAATTTACACCAAACTTGGGTCAGAAATTAGGGGGAACCTCAGCCCAAAACTGTGGGAAGTTGCGCCCGATTTTAATTCGAGATTTGGGGGATAGAAGCCACTGGTTTTACATACTTATTATCTCTCTCCATAAGCTATGTAAATGTTAACTCTTATAGGCTTAAAGCAAAACTATGAGAACATTATAGACGTCATAATGTAACCATTTGTGTAGTTATAGTTGTAACTGTGTGTGTTAATCTTGACTGAACACTTGGTCAGTTAATCTACATTACGTAGTGTTCAGTACATCTATTCACATACTGTCGTTGGCCCAACGTCAGTACTGTTATACGATAATGGCTCAACTTTATTTTATTATAATAACTTAATGAAGTTTCTTTAGAACGACAAGGGTCGTCCGACAACGGCGACTGTCCCACTTCAACTCTAGCCAGACAGTCAGTACTCGATATTTCATTACGAGTACACTCCAAACACCCAATATGTGCAGTGAAAATGGACAGAAATTAGCCTATACTCACTGCATGCATTTTCAGAGTTTTTTTCCGTACCCCCCAAAAAACTTTTGCGGCCACGACTCCACCTCCAAACCCCGCTTGAGGCTTACAAAGTTCTCTAGACCTACTTAGGGGCATATTTAAGTGGGGCTAACTTGGTGCCTCCTGAACTCAGCAACTAATTCAAAATTCTGCTCGCATTGCTCACAGATTATTTGTAGCTCCACTTTTAATTTTGTGGCATTTTGTTAATTTTGTTTGCTTTATTTTTTTAAACTGCACCAAATTTGGTCTGTCGACTCTTGGGAAAGTAATTAAACTGTTGCCACCAGATTTCGTATTTTAAGGCCAAATATAATTGTCATATGTGCCAAATACACTGTCTCAAAAAACATCCCCGACATTTTCAACTGTAACTTGAAAATTGATCACCAAATTTTGATAATTTTTGGTATGAATATTCCTGACACAACTTGCCATCAAATGATCGTTCAGATTTCCACCTCACCCAGTGTATGTTTCTGCACTACCTGGGGAAAACACAACCGGTGAAATATCATTTTTTTATCCAATGCGATATGATTGCTTAAATAACATAACGCGTAAAAGCACATTTTGTTCACATTTTTGACACTGTGGCTGACATTTCATCCAGCTGTTCATTTTTCAACTGCCTGTAGTAAAATTGCTTGAAGTGTTGGCCCGCTATGCGGTAGTGCAGAAACAAACGTTGAGTGAGGTGGGCAACTGAATAGTCATTTGATGGCAAGTTGTGTCAGGAATATTTGTATCAAAAATTATCAAAATCTGATAATTGGTTTTAAAGTTAGTCAAAAATGTTGGGGATGTTTTTTTGAGACACAGTCTATAATTTTGGCTGGGGCTCTGTCTCTGACCTCGCTGGATGACCTATCCTCCCCTAACTTCTTTCTAGCCTCCCCGGCTATTTTTGTCTGGCGCCAGGGCTGATGGCATCAACCCGTAACCTTTGTTATTTCGTACAGTGCAATAAACATGACAATACGTTAATCAGTTACCGATAATGTCTTCTTGTTCGTAGTCAAAACAGTTAGTGTGAAGATAAGCTTTGCACAACATGTCAGTGCAGATCCATTGGAACTTCTGCCGACGATATCGAAACTCTTCGCTTACCAACACAATTCCTCCCTTACTATTCGCTGGTACAGTGCATGTACGATTCATCGTTAACTGTCTATGTGTCTACTTTTGTGCGTAAGACAACAACAATAAATGCCAGCAAAAAAGCGGAAGTTATGACGTAGTTGTGACATCACATTCAAGCACTACATAAAACTAGTGATGCACAGCTGAAACTGGGTACCCATACATGGTTCCAAATATCAGTAACCGGTTCTAAGTCAGAATGCTGTGTAACTTAAGTTTCAACTAGTGTTGCTGTTGCATAAATACCATCAAAGTGAGCAGAAAAGTTGTTGAAGTCTGATCTCTTACACAATGTCTCTAGTGTTTATCGTAGGCCGCTTGGCCCAAATCACATGTTTACGGACAACAGTTAGCTGACCGTCTGACTGCTTAGTCCATGACACAATGTTAATGTTCGTCTGTATGTCGGACTGTAATGTAATGTGTTGTGCAGTGGCGGTTTTTGTTTTTAGGCCCGGGGCGGGGGGCAAAGCCACCGAGTTTTGTTCCAGCCTCCCCCGTTTTCATGACCACCTATGATTTTTGGCCAAGATAACACAAATGTCAGATTTTTTGCTGTGGGCAAATTTGCGGCTTCCATTGAACGTTTAAAAACAACCAGTGCTTCAGCATCAGGGGGGGGGCAAGTCACCCCCCTGATCTCCTGAGAAGGTCATGTAGCATGGGCTTACTTAGCTCTTGTAATGAACAATAGGCTACCTATATGAAGAAACAGCGTTCATCCGCCTTAACGCCAGGGAGCAAACTACCTCACAGGTCACTCCAACAGCCTTCTAGCTTCTACTATTTTTCTTCGTTTTCACCTTTTCTTTCTTTCCACTCTGCCTCTAAAAATGTCCCAGGGCGTTTGGAGAAGGAGAGTTGTGTGACTGTTGCTATGGCGGGGACTTTCGCTATGGCGGCTTTTCGCTATAGCGGGCCATTACTGTCTGCATTGTGTTTGTGATGTGTTGTCTGCATTCTGTTGGTGTATTCAAGATCGAATGTTGGATAAACACCATTTTTTGTTTTCCATTATTTGGTCACAAGTAGTGATTGCTATCCCGGGATTAAATTCTCAACTCCCAGATTCGGGGTTGTTGTTTTAGTATCTCCAATAAATTTATTTCATGTGTAAGATTAACAGGCCCCTACAGAAGGTATTTGGGAGTGACTGTAATGGTCAAAATACAAATTACTGTGCAGGAATTGTTATTAGTATCATTTAACACTTGAAAAAGTACAATTTTAACCAATTTTTGTAATTCCAGAATCCCGGAATTGGTAAGCCACCAATCTCAGGATTTGCAATTGGCGAAAGTGGCCAGGATTCAGAATCCCAGGATTGCAGTACCTAGCCACAACAAGCTTGAAGTCTATTATAGGCATTTTCTTATTCTTTTAGTTACTGCCATGGCAATTATACGTATTGTGCAGCGTACATGATTGCTAGCAGTACTAATTTGGTTGTTTTTACAGTGAATATTTTTACAGTGAATTTTGTTCACTTTACAGTGAATTGCAGGCAATATTTACACGTTTCAAGTAAATAGAATGCAGTCATGTTTTTATGCCATCTGATAAGATATGCAAACGAACATTTCTCTCAGACCATGCTTTTATTTGCTGCCGACGGTTGCCCTGACCATCCGAAATTTAATGTATAGGTCTGTGGCCCTGACTACCGGACTGTTGTAATTCACATTGACAGATGCATGCAATTTTAAGCCATGTACAGAGCGACAGTGGTAAAATATTTCAGTTCATGTTATTTTCTGTCCAATGCAATGCATAGCAGAGTATAAAATCACCTGAGTGTCCGTCCATGCATCCAACTTTTCTTAAGCTATCTTCCTTCGGTCTTCCCCTTCCTTCCTCTTCCCCTTTCCCTCCCATTTCCCCTTTTCTTTTCCTTCCCCTATATCCCTTTTCCTTTCCCTTCCCTTTTCCCTTACCCTTTCCCTTTTTTCTATTCCTTCCTCTTTCCATTTCCCTCTCCTTTACCTTCCATTCCTTTACTCCTTTCCCTTCCATTTCCCCTTCCACTTCCTTTTTTCCTTCCCTTCCTCTCCCCCTTTCTCTTTCCCTTCGACCATCTTTCTTTCCGTGTCCACGTCCATGCGTCCAACATTTGAGGCGCCATATCTCCATAACAGTGCAAGATAGACACATGGTCACTATGGACCACCCATAGGAAGTCGCCTCAGGCCCGTCGAGAGCCACAGCGGGACTCGGGAAAACATTCTTGTGGGACCGCAAACATTTTTATGGGCCCCTCTGGGGAGAAAATTTTTCTTTTTAAAATGGTACATTCTGGCGTACTTTATATTTCTGGCCGACGATGGGCCCCCCAAACGTCGCGGGGCCCGGGGTAGCTAACTCCCTACCCCACCCTCTCGACGGGCCTGAGTCGCCTACCGCAAGTCGAATGGTCACGTGACCGATGACGTCAAGTGACCCCAAAAGGTTAAGTTTGTGATCCCATTATTTTTTTAGGCGCCATATCTCCATAACGGTGCTAGATAGACGCATGGTGACGATGGACCATTTATAGTAACGCGCTGGGTGACGAATCGAATGGTCTCGTGAGTCGTGACTGACAACGTCTATTGTTTAGTTAAAATAATAGAAAGGATGAAAGGATCATTGCTGCTGTACAATTTGAAATTAAACTGTCTGATTTTTTTCTACCAGTCTAAACAGCTCACTGATTATATATTCATACGGACATGATTTTCAGAATTGCGTTCGTATTTCAGAATCGGGTTTCAATTTCAGAAGACCGTTTTTGTTTCAGAATCGCGATGTCCCCTGTGTGCCACCATACCATAATATGCAAATTTGACTAATTGTAATTTTACTGGCTTACGCAAACCGGCCCGGCCCGGCCCGGCCCGATTTCTAGAAGAAATTTTCAGGCCCGGCCCCGGGCCGGGCCGACCCATCACCACCGAAGTATATAACTTTCAAAGTAAACAAATAGATATTCTTTGTGTTTTTTGCAACAATGTGGTAAATGATTATATTATTGATTTGCGATAATGGAATTGGACAAAGAACTGTCCTTATGGCACACAAAAGGTGCGTATAGTTGGAAGTGTCTTCAGCGACGACTGTCACCAGCCGACCGTCTGTTTGAAGCGGGAGATTTAGCATGCCGTCTGCGTGTTCACAAATACATCTGCGATGCTGAATCCTACAGCAGTAACTCCGATATTCATACTTTGGTCGAGTGAGTAGCAACTTGTGTACCTTTGATTCTCACTTTTCAGCTATATGTTTGCTTAATTTAGGAACTGACTACATCCTTGCAGCGTGCTAATAGAGCAACAAAAGTCTTGTAAAACTGAACGGTATCTTATTATAATGGGCGGAAAGTCTGTTTTGTCTGTCTGTCTGTCAGCACCCTTTAGCGCCTTTTCTGTTGTACGGTCGCGGACCCCGACCGCGGCATTTGAGTCCTTGGGCCTTGAGTACCCCCCCTACCATGCCCCCACTTGCTCCTAAGGGCAGCCTGAGGGGCGGGGGTTGAGTTGCCAGATCTTTTTTTCTCGATGATTCTGTCAAGTTCATTAGTATAGTGCTCAGCTTCATGACGACATCTGGTGAATGCCAACCACTTAAAGGTCGCAGCCTAAGGCCTCAAGGCTGGCCATGAATTTCATAGTCTATGTGATGTGTGCTGGATCATGCTGGCAATTGGATCAGTGGCACCCTCTGCGCGTTATTACAACCACATACTATACACTGAGTACAACCGCTCCCAAACTCTTGCATGCATTCATTTCACTAGCAAAGTAACCTACCCATAGGGCGGGTACTTTGCTAGCTAGCAAAGTAACCCACGGGTGGGTACTTTGCTAGTAACTGTAATGTATGCATATAAAATGCTCGTTATCTTTGAGTTTTTGCTAGTTTTTCATAGAAATATTATCAGTTGGCATTGGCAGTATGGTTGACAATGTGATGTTGTGTGTTGTAGGCCAAGTGATATTAGCTGCCAGCAACTGGGATGTCAAAAGAAGTTCTGCACTCTTTTTGAGTAAATATATATTTTCTGATAATATTTATGCACTGCTCCGTTAATGTACACGTTTTAAAATTCTTTACTAAGTTTATTTTTTTAGACAGACTAAGTGTTGTTCGATTTTTACTGAATTTGACTTATATTTGTGTATTATTGAATACTTATATTGACGTAGTTATTTTCATGCATTTATAAACTGTTATTGTAATAAAATTATGGCTGCTACTGATTGAAGTTTTTTAATCAATTAACCTTTAGGAATAAATTAAAAAATTTTTATATTTACATTAATTATTATAATCAATCAGAAGACCATAAAAACTCCAGCATTCATCTACTGTTTGTTATGTTTTGCAAACTAAAGCAAACGTGATGACACAAACTGCGTAGTCATAGCTCACTAAGCACACGCTTTTCAGTTAACATCTTACAAGTTTAAATCTTGATCATGTGTACATGTAAAATAGTTATGCACTGTTGTTGTTTACTGTAGTTTACAACTGACTGGAAATGCACAGGTTAACGATGTCATTAGTAGTGTATTTTAAAAATTTGATCGAATTTTATTTCATTAAAAAATTAAAAATTAGCTGATTAATTAATTGTTAATCTTCACAGTCTTAAATAAAATACTCTTAATGCTAGAAATTAAATTTTTTATTTGCTATGTTTTTGTCTCAAATATTTGAATTCTGTGGACATTGCACTTGTTTGTTTTATTGTCATGTGTTAATTTTTGTGTTTTGCAGGTATGAAGTGCACTACAACACGTTGCATCGATATGTTTGTTCATTCTGCCATTGCCATTTTCCAACTCAGCATTTACTCGATTTGCATCTTCTTGAGTGGCATGATGCCATGTTTGAATTGCAGTCTTCTAGTCAGAAAATGGTTTGTGTTTATCACTCATGTTTCGATTTGAGTGTGTTGCAAGACATTATGTAAACTAGCAAAGTTCCTGTGCTATGAGTGGGCGGGTCCACTTTATTACCTACTGATGGGTCTACTCCATTACCCTTCAACTCAACTCAACTTTTCTCAGACTGCCCATGGGGGAAAGTGGAGGGCACCGACCTAAAGCCCAAGGACCAAAATGCTGCAGTCGGGGTCTGTGACTGTGCCACACAGAAGGTACCAGAGAGACAGACAGACATGACAGACAGACTTGCATTATAGTAATATACAGGAGTGAGCGATGATGTATCATCATAGTTTGGATAGGTTTTGGAGATGCATGTAAAACTGTGACAGTTGTCATGTGATCATAAAATACTGTATTTGTATTTGTATGCGGACATGGTAACACATTAGTTATGTTACTATATTAGCAATGCAAAGAAATGTCAGCAGTTTTGTCATATATCAACTACTTTTACAGGTAATGTACTACAATGTCTGTGTTGCTGTTGGCAGTTTCGTTGTCTAGTGGAGATGTGCAGTGAGTGTTTCTGGACACACTCTGAGCGCAAGGATCACCTGGTGACTGCTCACAAATATCCGTCGTCATTTCGGTTCATCAGATGCAAGTGAGTGCTGTTAATTTGCTAAAGCAAATGACTTTGATTGCGACTGAAATCTTTATTGGTTTTGTTTATTATCTTCCAGCTATGATAATTTGTGTTATTACAAATATACATAGTGTACTTATGCTGCACCCCTGAAATTAGGCATTTGCCTGCACTCTCATGTGCTCGAGTTCATTGAACTCAAAAACTCACTGCCAAAAAATCCAGATTTAAATTCTGTGAATTATTCAGTGTGGTGGCATTGCAACAAATAGCATGGTCAGAAAATTTCAGTAACTGACCAGCTAAAACGTATATTAATCGAATGCTGGGCTCAGCAACATTGAAGAACTCGCACATCAAAAACAGCAAAAATCACAAAAGGTGATATTATTCAGCAGCACATTGACACACAGTCAGTGTGATGCGGACAATATCACCTTTTGTGATTTTTGCTGTTTTCAATGTGCGAGTTCTTCAATGTTGCTGTTAACAAGTCTATAAACTGATGTTTTGTACATTTATTTTAAAAATGTCCACTTACTGATTATAGCAAACTTTTATCTTATAAAAAATTCAATTGCAAGTGCACCATCAGCCAATATTCTACTATCAGCCCAGAAGGACTTTTGTGACCTTCAATATGACCTTGAAAATCAATTCCGAGAGTGGTAGCCACCCTGGTTGTTTTTGCCTTTCCAGTGGATTGAATTAATATGGATGCCTGCTATTAACACGCGATGCCACAAAAAAATTTTCTAGAGGTTTTTTCCAAGTTTGGCTGGCCCACTATGGGGGACAGTTGCCCACCGTATACTTTTGGTTTTGGAAAATTGTCGGAAAACCTTTCCATCGGAATTTGGGGTTGGAAACTCTCCATTTTAGGGAAATTTATTAACAGAATTGAAATTTTGAGCACCCACGATCTTCTCTGTTTGAAATGTGCAGTGTTTGTCGAAAAATTGCAGCTTTTTGCCTTGTTCACTGTTTTAACCCACTGCTTGTAAATGCTGCATCATAAACATTATCTCACTATGTGTGAATGCAGACACAAGACTGCTGCTGACAAAGATGACAGTTCATTAATGGATTGTGTTGAATCTGTTTCAATGCTTTCATTACCTGATGACAGTTCATCTGCTGCTGCAGGACAGCCTGATAGCAAACTGTCCACTCGTAAGTTTTCTCCGAGGTGAGTGTATAGAGCATTCAAACACAAGCACTTAAATTTTGCTCATTACTAATTTTTGCTGCTAAATTTGTTGACTCAAGACTCAGCAGTAGTATAATTTCTATGCATTGCTGAATGCTAATGTATTGTGGTTTGTTCTGACTGCTGGAAAATTTTCATTGTGATTATTGCTTTCATTGGATACTGAACGTAGGATGTCGTTTGAGTAAGCAAAATGAATATTTGTGTAAATTTGTCAAGTTGAACGCATGCTTGTTTTTTTTGCTGCTGATGTATTCTAGAATTAATGCTGACTGCAGATTTGATTATATCAGGTTTTGGCATATTCATTTACTTTCCTGTATTACAGCAATATTTCATTGTTTAGTTGTTTCATTGTTGCAGAGTGCCGAAGAATATTTGCTTTGGGCACGGAGCGTCACGTGGCTTTCAACGAAGATGAGCTGTTTTTACAGTGCCTTATTTCTACCAAGTGTGTTTCGTTTTCATGGACTGCATTATTTTTGTGTTAGTATTATGTTGCCAAACTTGCCGTTAATAGTGACATTTGGTAACCAGTACGGTTATTGTTCAGGTTTATGAACTGGACATGAATTTGTTTCAGCTTTCATTTTTGTCAGCCTGTGTGGCTGCGCGTAATGTCATTGTGGTATATGCTTTTCGTCACGATTTTGAGTACGTCTAGTGATATGTAATTCGTGCAGAGTCTCATTTGTTTGTTACTGAGTAATAAACCAGAGATTTGTTAAGGTTACAATTTGATACTGTTTTGCATTTTTTACTGTTTGTTAATGTCTGTAATTGTGAGACCGGAGTGAGTACTTTTGTCAATGAAAGTTAGTTTTTGCACTGGCTTTTGGCTTTTCGTTTCTGCAGTTAATTGCTGTTGGAATTTTTTAAACAAATAATGACAAATTAACCACTTAGCTCACAGTGCCAGTGAAAGAAATTTGAAATTGGTAAATAGGCCTAGTTGTTTCAAATATTGCTAGCTTTTTGCTCTATAGACCACCCAGTGAATATTGTACTTGGTGGACATTCTCATGCATTGCAATAGTTTTACAGCTTACTGTTTATTACGCGTGACAGCAGGAACTGCTCTAGCGCATCTTAGTCATCGCAGTCTGTCTGTCCGACTGTCGGTCCATCTGTCTGTCACACGGGTGGATCAGTCGAAAACAGTGCAAGCTAGGAACACTAAATTTTTGCCATCGGCTGCCTGGACGACTCTAGTTTCAGGATCTGTAAAGCTTTTACATAAATTCAAAAGGGGTCACCCCGAGTGAGGGCGCTAAATGACAGGGGGGTAGGGAAAATTTGCAATTTTTGCCAGTACAGCTGCGAGAGACTGGTCACGCCTTCTGGCGAGTGTAAATGAAGCGCTATAGATGGTTAATGTCAATTGCTTGGATCAATGAGCCTGGATTTTGTTCGCACTGCGGCTTTAAGCACGCACCGCTGTCTCGCGTTTCCCTTTGTGTTAGCTGGGCTTTACTTTGTTAAAAAATACAGGATTACTGACAGTAACATGCACAATTAGCTGTAATTTGCTTCTGTTGCTGTAGAAAGGAAGATCAAAGACGGTAACTTAAACTACACTTGAGTAAGAAAATGCAGTATTTTACAGTGAGTTGAGAAGATTTTTTACTAGAAGAAGAAGAAGCCCAGCTGTGGCTAGGGTAAGCCAAAGATCAGCATACTAACGGTTGCCGAAAGAAGCAATTTCCTAGAGTGACTGTGGTTTCATGCACGCTATGGTGACGCTGCTATATTGAATGCTACAATCAATGCAGGATACGACAGAGACATGGTTATTATCGATGGCTTATAGGAACTCGTCATCGCCATCCAATGGTACCGTTGCCGACTCCCTACGCAATACAGTTTAGCCACAATACATGCGTTTCAGAGTACAGACAGATCGTACGTACCCGAGGCTACAACCAAGCTATTTGCAATCTAGCACGGATTAATCATTGTGGTGAAATAGTCATAAAACTGTTTTGTTTAAATTTTACGATTTATCAAACTATATAGGCAAGGCCGTAGGTCGTCGGTTGGAATCTAGGTGATCTCGTGCGGATCGTCATATTTACGTCATGCAGCATGTTGGGGATTATTCAGTGAATCGCCGCACAACTCGCGATTTGCTGAGCTTCATCGAACTCGGCGTTTAGCGTTGCGGAACGGATGAGACGGGCAGTTTATGACTGACTCTTCGGGACAGGAGAGATCATATGGTCATATGGATGGACAGAGAGAGTCGGCTTGTTGCAACTGTTCGGTTTGATCCGCGGCAGCGTTTTGCTGCTGCGGCTGATCGATCGCCTGCTGCGGCGCGCGCGAGTCGTTGAATCTCAATCCACAGCCATGCCGCAATTACATGGAAGGATCCGCAGTGAGATGTGTTTATGGTGCTGTCGTCTTTGCCATAGCAAAGTCGTTGACGGAATCCCTGGCTTCGGTAATTTGATGAATGCAGAAAAATAGCGCCGTCGGCCACCCTTGGACCAACAACTTCGTTAAACAGCCGAAATTTTAGTCAGTTTAACAGTTTCCCCCCAGACTTGTCAAATTTATTCCAGTTAAACGTCATCTGTTTTTACTCGGATTTGTACAAAAAAGCGTATTAGGCCTATGAGAGCGACGAAATAATATTGCAGCGTGGCAACTTTGGGAAGATCTTCGTTGGTGGAGAGACTAGGACACGTAGGGAGAGATGCAAGACACGAAATCCTGCTGCACATTCGAGCGATAAAATTTTGCACATTGATAAATTATGATAGGTTACCTCCTTTTTTCAACCGGCTGAAGGAATCGTCGAAGAAAGAGCACTATATATGTTGCTTTGCCGTCCCCGTCAATTAGTTTAACTTTTAGGCCTAACTGGTGTTTTAAGATCCATGACTGGGCGCTTGCATGAGACTGTCTGAATGTTGTCGTCGAAACTGCTTGCTGCCAGCTCGTGTCCGCGGGTGGATTATTTGCAGCCCGAGCCGGACGCTTATATAGGACGTCGCGTGCGATAGGACAACATTGCTATTCCAGGCTGCGTGATCTGGATAGCATGATCTAAACGCTGAACAGTATAGGCCTATAGACTCGGCTCAATGTGACACACTGTACCGGAAGCGGGATAAGCGATCTCTGTGCTTTGACATTACAGGACACTCTTGCGTCTACGTCGGTGGTCGCGCGACGAGGTCAGTGGTCTATCACGTCGATTTGATAGCCATAGGCCTCTATTGTAGCCCAACTCTTACGATTATCACTCACCTAGAAAACATGAAAAATCTGGAGAAGTCGGAATTACGTAGTGCTCATGGAAAAGTTGAGGGAAAATGAAAAAATAAGAAAAGTCCATTTTTCTGTTATCTTTGTATCATTTAATGCGTCCTGCAGCTGTTACAACCACAATTCATTAAATGATAAATCCTGAAAACACTGGCATGTTTTCTCATTCATGTTCAAGCAACAACACTGTTGTTTCAGTTGCTGTGCTACTCTCGTGTTTGTGTAGTTTGCTTAGGAAGGCTACTGTAAGTGCTCTATGAGCATGGCATGTCTTGCCAACTGTATTTTTGTGTCAACCTTGTGCACTATGTTATGGTTTTGCTGACAAATAAATGATGATGATGACAGTTGAGGTTTAGGCCCGTGGGGGCACAAGCCCCCAGTTTTGTTCAAGGTCACCCGAGTTTCGTGGCCATTCATGATTTTTTGCAAAAATAACGCAAAAAAATCTGATTTTTTGTGTTTCCAAATTGTAGAAAAGTGGGCGATTTGCGGCTTCCATCGAAAGTCCAAAAACCAGAAGTGCTTCAGCTTCAGAAGGGCTTCGCCCCTTCGACCCCTGACCAGAGGCTCTGCCCCTGGACCCCGCTGTGGGTTCTGCCCCCAGACCTCCGTTATAGGTTCGCGCTACCGCGCTCGCCATGGGGCTGTGCCCCCAGATGTTGCGGGCTAAAACCGCCACTGACTGTCGACCTCGATCACAGAGTTATACAGCGTATCGACGAATCTTTGCCTGCCCTGCTGCGAAAGTCAGGGAAACTCACGTGCTCTGAAAAAGTGAACTGAACTCTGCCTTATTGGCTCGCACTCGCAACGCTGCATGCTATAAGCGACCCTTATTTGCAGGCAGGGTTTCTGCTAGTGACGGAAACGCGCCACCAACAACGTACGACGTACGTCTGCGCTCGTCGCGAGCCACGTCATTTGCCGACTTGTTTTAGATGGGCCTGTTATTCGCATAGCTGAGGTGCGGTGGAAACTCGTATTAATCAGTTTAGTGCAAATTACTGCCAATTATATTTTTTTGGAAAATCTGTTATCATTTGGCCACATTATGACAAAAACGCAACCTAGTAACTTATTTTGTACTGGATCACTGTGTATAGGCATGTATGATAAGTTGAAGTGATTTAGGACTTTAAGAGACTCAATTTCATACAAAGCGAACGACATCATACACTTGAGCAACGTAAGGTGTTCATATTAGCTTCGTCATTTTCAAGCGTTGAGTCAAACAGAAGCTTAGGCCTGTAGACTAAACAAGAAGCTGGTGAAAATTTTACGATATAGCGACTGGACTATGTACCTTATATTAAATTATTGACTGAATATGTATAAATGTGTCATATTATAATAGTTCTTACAGCTACACTAAGCCTATCTAGTAAAAAATAACTTGCGGCATTGAGTCTGAAAATATATCGTAGCAGTTAACGTGTTGCTCTCGATCAGCGAAGTTGCTGTACGTCGTTTCGGTTACAACTTGGATACGAGACTCTGCGAACAGGTAAACTATCTCGGTATGTAACCGGCCACCTGTAGGTCAGCTCGGTCGTTCATCTTTCCGGGATTGATAATTCAAGTGCGGTCTGTGTTGAAGCAGGTATCGTTTATTTGAGAGTTGTGGCAGAGGACGCGTCGCGGGGCTTATAGCAGCTCTGAGATAGGGGTTCCACGAAGAGCTAACATTTGGACTTTAATTAATCACTGCTGTGATGTGATGTGGTAGACAGTCTTCGATGCAAGATGTGTACGGTTTTGTGTGCAAAGATTCTCTTGATTATTTTCAACACCTTATTCTGGGTAAGTGGAGGTTTTTTGAATCGCTAACATATTTATGATAACTATAATGACATTAACAATGGTAATAATAATGTCTACATGATTACGGTAGTTTTGTTTACCGTACTGTCGATATACACCGTGGGCCAATAAAAAACGTGCCACTTTATTTTTGTTCATATCTTTGCCAATTATTGACCGATTTTCAAAATTCTTCTACTGCTACACTCTGCGGACAAATTGCAGTAATGAAATTGTTATATATTCCACTACACCGTAAATGTGTTTCTACACTGTACTTGTGAAATATAAATGTAAGGAAAAACTAACGATAATAATAATTATTTAGGCAAAAGAATTTTTAAAAAACTCTTCAAGTCAATATTGCGGTGAATGAGATCATTCAACCTCACACTAGGCTGTGATAGACCAACGCAGTCCAGTGTCATACGGATCATTCACTGCAATGTTGGTCTGAAGTGTTTTTTTTTGTTTCATATTAGGCTACCAAAATATTAGTTCGTAATTATATGCATATTTCACTTATATTTCACAAGGTAGTGTAGATATGCAGTTATGTTGCGGTGAGATATACAATAACGGCATTATTGCAAGTTGTCCACAGCGTGTGCCAGTAAAAGAATTGTGAAAATCGTTCAATAAATGGCGAAGATAAAAACAAAAGTAAAGTGGTAGGTTTTTATTGGTTCACTCTGTACATAACGCATTAGTCCGAATCTGTATGTGTTTATCAACTAACGAAGGTTTTGATGACGAAATTATCTACATATGCATATGGACCTACATATGGATTCGATCATTCTATGACGATAAAAGCACGCCTGTAAACTCCGTTGCTATGGCAACATGCTGCCAGCAGCATCAGCATCAGCGGCGATCGCGAGGTCATATATTATCTGGCACTAATAATGTTGTTGTTATTGTTATTGCGTTGGTTCACTCGCTGTGTGTAGCCCAGCCTACGCTTCGTTTGACACTCTAATGATACACAATAGTCATACGTCAGAAACTGCAATGATCAGCTGTATATTGCGGCCCTGGCTAGCTGGCTCTCTCGGTCGATCGCGTGCGCACTTCGAGAATTACGAGGCGGTCAGGTTTTTTCGTCGTCGCGCGGTGAATGTTTTTGTATCCATTACGCGGATGACGCGGCGGGCGCGCGATGGACGCTGACGTAGGTCTTTCGTCGTCCTGCCGTGCAATCAGCGGAGTGGTTTGACCGCCCGGCCGGGCACAGGCAACGTCGCTCCGACTTCGGGGAATAGCGGGCAACAGCCGCGACCGGACGGACGACCGAGCATTCTGCGTGGCCGGCCCACAATGGATGACCTACTCTCAGAATGGAGTGACCGACGTGCACGAAAGACAACCGTGGTTGCTGGCGTCTACATTCAACAGGGTTCCAGTAACAGACGCGCAGCTATGAATTCGAACGACATCGGTTTTGACGCTCACTGTCTTTGCTCAATAATTTCCGGACACGGTGGACTGTCTTGTCATCGATCTGGCATCTTGGAACGTCAAAGATCAACAAACCATTGCAGCTGCATTCGTTTGTTATATTGTTTACCAGGGAGGTTATTCCATCGCTGGTTTAATGAATGCCGCGTTTTGATCACAATAATAGAAGTTTTTCGGCTGCATTCCAAGAAATCTGTGCTTGCCTAGCTTATATAGGTTTTGTGTCATGTGATATTAATGAACCACTGAACGCTAAAGCGAGATTTCTGTCTGAATTAAAATTATTTTTGAATACAGTAAAACGTAGATAGATCGCAGAGTTTGTCGCATCTTCCCGTCAAATGTTAAACTTTTACGGTCAGCGGAAATTGCATCGCGACAATGCACTATGAGCGAAGTAGTGATTAGGCCTACTGATGAGTGAAGCAGTAACTTACAATACACAGATGTATGTTGAAAATGGTAGTTTCTTGCATGTCGTAAAGATCAAAGTGAAGCTTGTTGCCGCTGAGTCTCAAAAATTATTACTATAAGTGACAGACGTCTTACAAGCCAGCCACTGAGGCTTAGGATTCTAGCCAGCCGCTGGCTTAACGGCTAAGCGGTTAAGCCAACCGTTATGGCTTCAGACCAGTTGTTGAGGTCTTATCAACCAGTTCAGGCGACTACTACTTGTAAAATGCTCAGTGTTGAGTAGCGTGTACGATGTTGTATATATACAGCATACCGCACTGCTGGAGTGGATAAGCGAGCATGCAGTACAAGCTTATACCACTCCAGACAGTGCGGTATCGTACTCAAACTGCGCTTCCTTATGACATATAGACCACACCTTTATGAGGCACAACTGCAGACGAAATTGTTGTTTAAACAGCTATGCGGCGTGGCGCTGCTGGGAGGCGGTATAGCGATGCAGTACCAACCGACCATCATCAGCTACCTGGACGTGGTGGACATCAGAAGCTCGGACCCTGTCGTCTGGTACGCCTCTGTCGTTTTCATCGTCATCGGATCCATCGCGTTCCTCGTCGGATTCTTTGGCTGTTGCGGATCGCTCAAGGAACAACCGGCTTGTCTTCTCACAGTCAGTTTATTCAATTGCCACCGGCGCTGTTCTCTTTCGTGACTTTAACAAACGGCTAAAATTTATTGCACAACGTCTAGGCAACACAGCTTTCTGCATAAACTAAACGTAATATTTCTGTAGCTTTGAACACAATATTGATTATTGTTGTCTCGCCGTTCTAGGCCGCAATACGGATCTTACCCGTTCGTCTTGTCTGTTTGTTACTTAAAGGCTTCTAACTCAAAAGCATACTCGTAAAACGTAGGAAAAGCAAGATCTGTGTAAATGTTTCTTACGACCAATCTTCAGCTTAAACGGTTAAAGGTAGTCGCACAGTGTAGAGGTAAGCGGACTGCCGCAGAGTATGTTGGCAGTGGGCCCACATTTTACTTATCTACAGATATCGGCATCACGGAGGCGGCAGCACTGTATTAAGTGGAATGTAAACACTGGCAGATGCTACTTCTACTACTCTAGTAATTACGTCAATATTGTTGTGGTCACGTGCCCGCGTAGGCCTAAATATTGAGTCAAAAATGTATTTAAAATATATTTGACGCCAGCCATAAATTGCTGTCTGTTCTCGCACAGAATTTCGGACTTCCTTAATTTTCATCTTTTTTTCGTTTTTTCTCTTCTATCCTGTCCACTTTATTTTTTTTATTTTCTTCTTTTTTTCTTGTTCTCCTGCTACCACTCTTAAACCAATCCTGTGTGTGTGTGTGTTTTAATGTTAACGTCGCTGCTCATAACGACGATGATGAGCGACGTCGACAAATGTCAGTTACAATACAGGGTGGGCCAAAAAAACCGGACCTGTTTGAGCGTTGATAACTCAGTGATGGTAAGCGGTAGACAAACGTGTGATTCGTCAAAAGTTTCAGAATGCTGTAAAGAATAAACGACAAATTTGCATATTGAAGCATTTGAATACTCTTCGCTTAATTTGCATAAATCTTTATTACCCTCTGAAATTAGGCATTTGCCTGCACTCCCATGTGCCCGAGTTCACTGAACTCAAAAACTCGCTGCCAAAAAGTCCAGATTTAAATTCTGTGAATTATTCAATGTGGGGGCATTGTAACAGATAGCATGGCCACAAAATTTCAGTAACT
>Ga0056128_1003368_pt1 | contig 19565 bp, 9 predicted proteins | sample WorMetLIZISLAND2_FD_71113 | JGI IMG/M metagenome (GOLD analysis project Ga0056128, IMG submission 71113) | Marine gutless worms symbiont microbial communities from Max Planck institute for Marine Microbiology, Germany - Olavius geniculatus... ... | reverse complement strand
ACCCTAACACACTGTCAAATTATGTTCTGGGGGTCACCTCTATGCTATAATACATAAAATTTATATCACAATTTTGGTCGGGTTTCGACAGTCGAAAAGTTCAACCCCCTAGCTAATTTTTAACAATTTAAACATTGGTCTGAGTTGAATTAATGCGTTGTAAAGACCGTGTGACAGACAGCGTGTATCGCTTGGGCTGCCTTCCCAATCCCATGTCATGGACATGCCATTCGCTTCCGACAGAACAGCTGCTTTCGGCAGTTGCTGTCACGAGGTTACTCTTGAGCTAGCAACTTGGTATTTTTACGCGCGACAGCATGTAATGCTTCGCGCGTTTTAGCTATCGTCTAGGCGTTTGTGTGTCTGTCCGTCTGTCCGTCCGTCGCACTCTGCAGCTCTATCAAAACGGCGCAAGCTAGGACCACGAAATCTTCACTGTGTGATGCCACAGGGACTGTAGTTATTTGTGACAAGATTTCGTGCCGCTGGGTGAAGGGATTTTTCTCCAACGAGGACGTCAAAGATGGGTACCCCCTAAACTCGTTATATTACCGCTATTCACTCTTCTAACGTAAAAACGGTTGCCGGTGTTCACAGATGTGAACTGACGACGAGATTTCCCGGGGACCTTGAACGACAATAAGCCCCCAAATACGAAGTTTGGTGACTTTTTGCTATTTTAGACTTCGGCACACATAGCAGGCTACTAAACTGTCAGAAGTATTTTCTTATTTTTTTCCGTGGCTTATTATATTTCCAGCTAGAAGGTGTCACCTGTATACGTCCGTGATAAGCTACGACATAAATGAAGCAAAATCAGTTTTAAGTAAGTAAGTAAGTAAATTTATATAGCGCACAATGTCAGCGAGAAAACCCGCTGCGTGTGAGGCGCATGTTTACTATCGCAGACGTACTCGTTATAATGTTTTGTGTTTTTTTTCGTTTTAATATGATGTCACGAATGCAGGCAGATGCCGCAGCACCAGACTCATGAGATCGCAACAGTTGGCGTCTTGGTCACGCGCCGAAAGCCATCACGCAAAGTGCCACAATTTCTGCCAACGGAATGACAGACAGAACAGTTTGGTTTGTTTTTGTGCGACGCCATGCCAGCCGTCACAAAACTGTCCGTCGTCGTCGCCGCCGATATGCTGCTTCTATATATGTTTGCGTCGCCGGCGGCGGCAAGCGGCTGTCATTGGCCCGCCCACCCATCACTTGCCGACGAGACGAGGGACGAGACTGTGACGTCACGCTGGCAATATCCGCCGGCCCGCCGGAACTAATATGTCAGCGGCGCATGCGTCATTCGATGACCGACGACCGACAATCATCACGTGACCCGAGCGAGCACGTGTTCAATGACGTCACGCAGCGCTCAGATCTGATTCGGCTCCCTGACTGTCACGTCACAACAGCTCAACGACAATCTCACCTTCCCAACGCCGCCCCCCCTTCCGGGCCGCTAACTATCACCCTTAGTCTACTATTTTGCCAGTGCTGCTGCGAAAATCATGCGCTTATAAGTCTACGATCTCATTATTTATGACTTGAGGCATTTCTGTAGGCCGCATTACGTGTCTTGTCTGTCCGTTTGCCTATCCGTCTGTCCCATAGGATGCCATATGATTCAACAAGTTAGCAGTACACTCGAGTGTGCATACTACGGCGTTGTATTATTTCAGCACAGTTCGTGATTCGTGGCAACGCTGTATAGGCCTTTCAACACTGCCCTAGTGCAGCAGCGTTTGAAGCCCATGTATTGTAGGTGGCGGCTCAGAGACGTATTGCAGCGGTTATTTTCGACTACGACTGAGAACGACTGGGTGCAGTACTGATTGACTGGCAGGCCGGAAATCCAGGACTTTGCTGAGTCATCCGCAGTCCCGACCCAGTACTGGACCATCGACGGACAGTTCTTTATTCTTTCTGCAATAGAATTGGCTTCCATATACACATTATGCTCTGATCCCTTGTCTCCATGCTGTTAGTTAAATTGTCATTAATTTAGTTTACACTTGCAGGTGTACATGTATGTTTTAATATTTTTATTACCTATTTGAAATTATTTGTTTTATATATAGGTTTACTTTTTATCATTTTTTCTGTTTTATTTGCAAATGTTTGGTCTTAATTTGTTGTTACTGCAACATCACTTGACTGTTTTAAAAATAAACTTAATAAACCTCGGTCAACGCAGAAACTTAGATGTAACTGGTAAGCAACAAATACATTAAGTCGCAGCTGCAAAAGCACAACTTACCCAGTGTTGTTACTTGGTAGTGCACCGGCTGAGAATTGAACCGTGGACCTTTCGGTCTCGTTTCCAACGCCCTAATCGCTGAGCCACCAAGCCACCTAAGTTGGACATAGCCCACTGAGAAAATAATTTTATTACTATGACAAGTCGAAAAGTAATGCGAAAGTCTACATGTACAACAAATTTACATAACATTGCTGGAAGCTTGTTGCACGTATAATTAAACATTGATGAACGTGGGGGTCTTAGCGATCGTCCGGCTTTGCTCAGTTTTCATAGATATGTCTCATAGATGTTTTGTGCGTATGATCAGATGGTACGTCCACAGCTGTATCTTGGATTTTTTGTAGTTGAGTGGGTAGAGATTTATGAAAGTTGTCGGCATAAAGAAAGTGAATGAATGTAAATTCGATCCATCGTCGTTCCATGGGCTGAGATACAAACAACGGAATTTTTTTTATATATTTTTATGCAAATACATTCCGCCTATAGCCAGACTTCATACTGAGGACATTTTCACTTCACTTACAGAAAAATGTATCAGATTGCGTTTTAATTAATTATGCGGTTAATAACTGCATATTCATAAATTTTATAGCTGTTGTCACAAAACTGTATACCATCGTAATTCAGGAATTAAATTAAAGTACCAGAATGTTATTCGTCCGCGTGTCATCGTCGGACGTCTGGCCAGTGGGCGGACAAATATCCCACGTCATTACCGGATAAAGACAAAAATAATTATTAATTTGCTCTCGTCGCCAAATATAATTACGTGTAGGAGTTGGGATGACAGGTCCAATCAACGTGCAACGTATATAGAATCTTATTCTCGCTGCAGTCTTTTCTTTCTATATTTCACGATCTTTAAATGGCCAATTTATATTTCAGTACGAATGTCCACCAATGCAAAGTTACAAACGGTATAAAACAAATGCGATAGTATAAGTTGCAAGTTGCAGTAATGATTTTTAAAAGTCTGAAATTTTTCCATCGCAGATACGTAAAGCTAAAATGCCGCAAAAAACCTGTATAGACTAGGCTACTAAAAATTGCTTCGCAGATCAAGTTGCTTAAAATATCGGCGCTTAGTATAGGCCTAAAGTTTTATTTTTGTCTAGGCGTCAAATATTACATGATAAAGTGCAGTTTGCTGCCTTACAGACTGTAGATGGTCGTAGTTCGACGTGAAACAAAAACATTCATTCCAAAAATCACTAGCACTGACGATTCCAATTTTAATATTGCATGATTTTAAAATAAGTAGTTTATTATATTAGAATTCTAACGGAAAATTGTAACTTACCAGTTGTCCTGTCAATTAAGTTCCGTCGTTACACAACCTGTTAACGACTGCTAAATCCGGCATCTGCAACCTTAATTCCCCCGGATCCAATCACGTCTATAAACTGGGCTGCAAACTCGTTTAATTTAGGCCCTATTTCTACGCAATCGGTGCCCGCTGAATTGTCGGTCTGTGTTTTTTTTTAAAAATCATTTCTGGCTTTTTGTTGGTTGAATTTCAGCGGTAGTACTGACCATGCACTCGACAGGCACTGATAACGAGCTTATTCAGAAGTAAGCAAGCCTACACTTGAGCAACATTACTCAGAATGGGAGATGACTAATCCTAAATTTGCCAGTGTCCTAAAGATAGTTTTTACGCGCGAAAGCAGCTACTGCTTTCAGCGCGTCTTAGCCATCGCAATTCTGTCTGTCTGTCTGTCTGTCTGTCTGTCCGTCACACGGGTGGATCAGTCAAAAACGGTGCAAGCTGGAATTACCAAATTTTCACTGTCGCTGCCCGGACGACTCTAGTTTCAGGAACCGTAAAGATTTTCCATAAATTCCAAAGGGGTCACCCCGAACGAGGGCGTTAAATGAGAAGGGGTGGGCAAAATTTGCGATTTTTGGCCAATAAGTCGCTGTATCTCAGTAACGGTGCGAGATAGGGCCTAGGTTACTATTAATCACTAATAGGAAGTCGTACACTGGCTTTCGATGGCGCCGATTTCAATGACCTTGCATGGCCTTGAACGCCAAAATAGGTGGTTTTATGGATTTTTTGGCGATTTTGAGTGCGACACAAGTCTCTATCATTCACAAGGTAGCGCCACGCTACTGTCGTTATGCGATCCAGATAAAGAATTTGGTATTTGTATATTAACTTAGCGTGAACACCCCAATTTTCAGCTAAACTACTAAACCGGAACTGCTATAGGCTTTCGCGCGTCTCGTGAGCATTAGCTCAAATTTTTCGTTATTTAACTCTTCTGGTATACGTGAATTCAGATAGTGGTCAACATCAAACGACGTCGCTGCGATGCAGGCAGGCAGTTGAAGGACTAGTTCGCGTTACGTCAATTTGACAAAATTCGGCTAGCCGAATTTTTTATCCGGCGGTTACGCATAAAATCTTATATCGACTAAGCCGGCTTAGCCATAAACTTTTTCGGCGGCGGCGGCTAACTGCAAAAAAAGTTTCAGCGATGGCGGTTTTGGCGGCGGCTTAGAGGTCTATTGCTTCCTAATTATCAAAGTTTATGTCCAAAGTGTACACAACACGATGGCTTAGACGAGACGCCACGACTTATATCGGCATTAACGATCAATTAATCAAAATCCACAGCACTCATTTATGGATAACATGTGTTTTGAGCTCATCAATCAGTTATTTTTGTCTTATGCTTTTTTCAGCGTAATATATTTGATATCCCAAAATTATTACATCAAACGGCACTCTGTGTCAAACTGATAATAAAAAGTAAGCAGTCTGATACTGATAGTCACCGCGTAATGTGTTAATTTGGAGCATGCGTTTTACATGGTAATGCGTTGGCATAAATTACGTGAAGTGGACATTGAGTGCATCTCGTATAATTCTATCGTCTTGGCTATCTGTGCCAAAAGTTATCAAATTTGGTGCAGATTTGACGAAGTTCTGGCAAAAACAAGTTGGGTCATTTTTGGCACACCCTGTAGTGCACCATAATCTTATCGTCGTTTAACCTACCGGTAATGAATTTTAACTTTAAAAAATCTTAACATATCGACGTTACTGCTGCAGCATAGATTTCTCAGAAATGACTGGAAAACAGATAATAATATCAAAGCAGTGGCAAAGACTCATGTAACATGCAAACATCATTATTACACACTGCCCGGAAGTTGCGTGGTGACGTTGGCTGTAATTTTTTTACCCCCTATTGTCTTACGAAGCCGATAATCCTGTGTATTGTTAGCTGTACACTATTGTTAGCTTGCAATCCTTTATGGCTGTTGCGTCGCTGGTTCAACATAAATCCCACAAGCGCGGGTGGTTAATTCCCTGCTATATAGCTGCATGCCGCGTGACCAGCGGATTGGAGTTTTTTTAACGAAATGCGTTACATAGGTTAAATTGGCATTTTACTTACTTACTTGCTTCACTAGCTAGTGGCGATATCATTTGAGTCTGTCACGGTGTCACAATTTAGTTAGTTGCTTGCTTCAACTTTGAGTTTTCAAATATTTTTATTGGTTGTACTCAAACATACACTACTAGACAATGCACTGAAAAACTGGCAGAAAAGCTGTTAGTTTAATTTACATGACGTAGCCTAACCTAAAAAGCCCGAAAAAGTTCTAAATGAAAATGAACTAAGATAAACTGAAATGAAAGTAAGTTTACTGTTATAAACTATTTAGTGAAACTCAACTGTCTGTTAGCGTTGCGCAATAAATAAACAAAATAAATAGACAAAAAAGCGATTTCAATTTTTTCGAAGTGAAATGATTCAGCGGAAAATGCGGCAAAACTGACGAAGTTAAGACTGAGTTAATGGTCGTTGGCGCTGTGTAGATGAAGTTGCAGCTTTTGACCAATCAGAGTGGTTTTTGCCCTGCAGTTCTTTCTGGTGGCAACGTCTAGCTTCCAGGATAATGTGACATCGTAACAACACGGACAGCGTTTAGTTGATGACATGGGGACTGTAGTATCTCTCGGGCACTGTGACGACTTGGGCATTAACAGGTAATGTCACAGTTTAAGTAGATATTAAGTACGTGAGTGAATTTAAACAGCGCACTATGTCCACGGAAAATCCGTCGAATTTGTAGCTGGTACAGTGTGCCTCAATAAAAACAATCCCGGATCGCCCTAGAAAAATTCTATATCTTTGGAAATGTAACAGAGTCTCGTCGTCGGCGGGTGTGAATTGGTCATTCATTTCTGGCACCGCATGTGGCTGCATTTCAAAATGCGCAAACCCCATTGTAACTGACACTCGTCACTGTCTGACGCTTTATGCATCTTTCTTTTCGCCACAAAAATATCAGTGAAAAAACTAAACTACACATAAACAAACGCAACAAAAAATAGAAAAAATGTCAAACGACATCACGATGTAAGTGCCACCGTGAGTCATATCGTTCAAATCCTTCTCGACAGTTCTAAAAACGACGTTCTGGCTGTTGGTGAACCTCGCTACGAATTTTACGTTTACGTGCTTCTGTTTCACAATATAATTCGCCCCCAGGTAGGCCTAGAACATTAAACATGTCCGTACAATATTAGCTAACAACATTTATAGACTTGGTATTAAATATTTTGATAAAGCAACTACTCGGTTTGGCAAAACAAGAAAGCAAAGCCGTGCTGTCGCAGCGCGCAATGTTAGCCTACCCCAGACCGTGACAATATCATGCACATTAAACAGTCGTGTCAAGCTCAAACTCCGCCATTTCGATTTTCTGCACGTCTTGTTGAACTACTGTCGTGCAACAAGCTGTGCAACGCCTGGGTATGTCGAAACGTTGTGATTTTGCGGCAGACTTTCAACCTGTTGCCGATCTGTTATAGGTTTACACTTAACAGAAAGTTGTCCACATCCACAACAGTTGGAAGTAAGTGGAGTTTTTACGCCCGTGCCGCTATAATCCATCAGTCAGCACTAGAATGCAGCATCTTTTTGTCACTTTCAATCAGCTGCGCAGTCAATTAACAAGAAGAATCAGCTGCAGTGGCTATCGCAGAAAATTATTGATCTCTCTGTCATAGTGAACGAAAGATCGATATGCTAGATTTTGCCTTAATCATAGATTTATTTATTCATTTATTTCTGATATTTTAAGAACACAAGTACAGCACAATCGGAACTGAAATCGTTAATACATTGTGTCCTTGGCTGAATATGACGCTGCCGTTTACTAAAAATGCAAAAATTTTGGGCTGGAAAACACCATTTTGGAAAAATTTGCGGGCAAAATAGACATTTTGAGCACCCGTAACTTCAGGTGTTAGAAATTTACAGCTCCGCCTACTTTTTTTACCGACGACGCCGCTGCTCACCAAAGACGTTAAATATTCATCATTAATATTAATTATATTAATAGAATGTCATCGCTGGCTACCGTCCACGTCTACTGGAGGTCACGGTAGTAAGTCGTCTCGTGGCAGGGGAAAAAAGGAAATTGTCCACCCTAAATTATTGGCTGTCGAAAAATTGCCGGTAAATTTTTTTTGTCCCAAATTTTTTTTTCCAAAAATGCAAAATTTTGAGCATAAAAATTTATTTTGGGAAAACGTACAGATAAAATTAAAACGTTGAGCACCCATCTGAAATCTCCTCTGTCGGAAATTTGTAACTGTTTGTGGGAAAATTGCAACTGCTTGCCCCGCCCACTACACTTTTTGATGGCCAGTTGTATAATGAATATTCGTACCAAAAATTATCAAAATCGGGTGATTAGTCTTCACGTTACGATCGATAACGTTGGGGTCCCTTTTTGAGACACTGTTCATTTTTAGTTATTTTTCACCCCACGGCGCTGCTGATGTTAGTCCGGACCTCGGATCGGTCCCCGCGGCGACGTCAGCTCAGCGAGTGTCGCCGACGTCCGTCCTTGTGTCCGGCGTTCGTTCAAATATAGTCAGTCAGCCAGTCAGCCGGTCCTATTCTGGTCGTCTCTGAGTGTGTGTGGGCGAGTGGTAGTCGTCGTCGTCGTCCTCTATTATTGGAAACAACAACGATGCCGCGGCTGTAATGGCCTAGCTACCCTACACCGGGAATTATTGACCACTGGCTGCATGGTCGGGCAGTGGCGTAGCCAGAGATATAAATTTGTGGGGGGTCGCTTCTTTTTCCTTTCTCTTCCCTTGCTTTCCCACTTTCGTTCTTTTCCCTCTTTTCTCTCTCTTTTCACCCTTTTTACCACTTCCCTTTTCTTTCGTCGGTGTGATGCCCCAGTTCTGGAGCCCTGCCGACTGACTATCCAGATCCAGATCCAGATTTTTTTCCTCTCTTTCCTTCCTCTCCTTTCCCTTATAAGTAAAACCCCTGAAATTTAGTTAGAGGATCTAGAGGAGCGCTGTAAGCTTCTTCAGCACGGTCTGGGGCTAAGCCCCAGCTGAAATCGAATTTGGTGCGTTGTGGTCTAATGGCAAAAATTTTATTTTTATGAGAATCAACTGACCAAATTGGCACATTTAGCGCAGTTTAAACTTGCGCTTACGTTTTGTCTGGGAAATTGGGGAAGGGCCTGTGTCCCCGGAGCTCCCCTTGGCTACGCCACTGTAGTCGGGAGCCTAACCTTCAGCCAAGCCGTAAGGTGCTTAGCTGCTGCACGGCCACTTGCTCGGCTCGCCTGTCCTCGCCTCGTCCCGGCGCGGCAATTGTCTGACGATATGATGACGCCCGCGATGACGGACGGCGTGCGAGTGCTCGCAATTGATACTACTTGTTTGATTTCGCGGTGTAGTGAGTTGTGGCCGGCTCCCGCGTTTTTATCTCTCTGCTCGGCGCGCTTCCCACGCAGTGGTGTCGTTACAGGCAGGGAACAATCCCCCACGTTAAATTTTTCGCCGTCGTGGAAAATTCTCCAAAATTTTTCTTGTTGTTGAAAGATGTTCACCCACAAAAAATTAAAGCTGAAAACTTTCAATTTAAAGGAATTCAGAGGCAAAATTGGAATTCTGAGCAATCCTGAGTGGGAAAATTGTTACTTCCCGCCCGCCCACTTTGTTTAACCGGCGACGCCAGTGGCTGTTGTTGCCTTCATCTGTCGTCTGTAGCCGTTGTAATTTCCTGCAGCGTTTGACACAGTGTCGAGACGCTTATCTCTATCCTTTATACACGCCAGTCCCTGTCAAGCTGTATAGGTTATAAATGTACAAAACATCAGTTTATACACTTGTTAACGGCGTCATGCAATGACTGACACATCGAAAACAGCAAAAATCATAAAAAGGTGATATCACTCACCATCACATTGTCTAACTGTTAATGTGCTTTTGAATAATATCACCTTTATATGATTTCGACAAATCGTAGCAGTGGAACTACGACCAGCTAGAGCGGATAGCTGCAGCCTCTACAAAGGGTCATAATTCAGGCAGAGGAAAGGAACCGCGAACGACGGTTGTCCACTGCAATTCACGCCGTGCATGCGATCAGCTGCGCGACCGGCCATTAAAACAATCGGATGCCAACCACACGCACGCACACGGCTCGTTGTACGGCTGCAGATTGATGTGAGGACTTTGTCAGCTGCTGGACCCAACAGCAAGCACCCACCTGTCGGCTTAATCAGTAAGTAAGTAAGTAAATCTACATGTATATGAGCGCAGCGTGTCGGTTGGTCAGAAAAGTCCGCCGAATCGTCATGGACGGCCATCCCGGGAAGAGGATGAGGGGGACATGTCCCTCCAATATTTGACAGGGAGACAACATACAGGTTGTCCTTCCCAATAATTTGCCCCCAAACGATCAAATTTTAGTTTTTAATTTCAAGTATGCATTTCAAATCAGGTCAAGGCGACATTTCCGCACCTACAACAGGTCAGTTTTTTTGCTCGCTTCGCTCGCACATTATTTGTAGCCCTACTTTTGAATTTGTGGCACCATCACGAGTTCAGTGCGTTCAAGTAATAGTCAGACGCATTCATTTTATTGTAACTTTTGTGTGTTTTACATGTCCTTGTACTTGAATTTTTAACTCTGTACTTTAGACAACTTTCTAAACATTTAAATGCAAAAATGGCTGCTAAATTGTCTACCCTTTTAATAAAAAATGTTCAGCTTTTGAGGGCTTCGCTAAACCCCCACCAGGGGACTTCCGTCCTCAATGCTTACTGAAAATCGCCGCCCTTGTTACTCGCCGTAGGCTTAGCCGAAATAACTGTCTAATCGCTTCAACAACAATTACAGCAGCTGCAGCAGCAGCATCAATATTTACTCCCACCTGTACAAAACGCAGTATTTTTCACATTTAAACTATTTAAAAGTGGATTTTTTTATCCTTCCTTCCTTTTTAACATCTAGCTGTGAAGTTTGAGACAGCCCATCATTCAGACGCCATTTGGTATTCAGTTCTTGAGTTTAAAATGAATAAAGTAAATAAAAACAGTTGCCAATTACAGTTTCACAGACGCCACATGTGCTTTAGCGTGTCGAGATGGTGTAATAGCTGGAGTTGCTATGATCAAAGCGTGCGCCTTTGATTTGTGGCCGTTCTCCGTCGCGCAAGTCAATTAATACGCCTACACGTAGCCTAGTGTATTTGCGTCACTGGAGACTAGAGGTCGGGCTTCGAGTGGGTGGTGGCCGTGTGTCAACCCACACCACGTGCACCCACGACATTAATGGCCAATGCCGAGAACAGTGAGTATACGCGCCTACGCCTCGAAGCAGCAGTACGATATATCATCCACTTCATTACCTTCGAGGCGTCTGTGCTACACACGGAGATTGCGTGACACTCAGGGTCTGTCCGTTAGTCTGTTTGCCGGCTGGATTATTTACCTCCGCCAAGGAGGTAATGTTTTTGCCAGACTTTGTTTGTTTGTTTGTCTGTCTGTCTGTCTGTCTGTCTCTGTGTTAGCAAGATAACTCAAAAAGTTATGGCCGGATCTTTCTGAAATTTTGAGGGTATGTCGGGAATGGCACAAACTACCAGTAATTCAATTTTGGGGGTGATCCGGAAGGAATCCTGGATTCTGGATCACTTTGAAATTTTCGTTACCATTGCTTTCAATGGGGCATAAGGGAAACCGCTGCAAAACAGAAGATGGCGCTGCCACCTAGCGAACAACATTGCCTTGGCGGAGGTGTGCGGGCTCTGACTGCTTTCTAGTTCCAACTGTTATCAACAGATTTTGATGAGATTTCGTAGACGAGTTGAACATAGTCCACTGAGAAAATGGTTAAATTTTTAATTATCATCATTATTATTATTCACTCTGATATCAGATACACAACAGCAACATGGCAAGCGGGCTGAGTCGGACAGCAAGACTTTACAAGAACACTGACAACCGCCCTTAAACACAAAACAACGATCTGCAGTTTTTTTTATGAATTTTGGATTTTTATTCAGGGTTTTCAGCCACGAGATTGCAGGGCGTCAACGGGCACATTGCAGTGCGACTTAGTAAGTTCTGAACGAATTACTACGACATTTTACGGTAGAGTTGAGAGTGGCTCCAGAAACAACCACGCAAATTTCGGTGGAAATCCGATTGTGGATGAAGGATTTCTGAATTCGGATAAGGATCAAAAAATATTTCTGAATGAACTTTTTGGACAAAATATGGTAAGGCGTATAGAACAATCATTGAATCCGTTGTATTGGTCAAGACTCAAGAGGCAGGGCTGCATGATTTTGGCAGAAATCTGAGATCTCTGATCGTTTCAAGTTACCTGCAGCTGTTGTTGTCAGGAATTCAATCACGAAGTGACGACATGCACGACATTATTCAACTCTGAGGATTTGTGCACTATCGAAAAAGAAAGAAGACAACACTGCAGTAATTGAAGGGCATCGATAGTTCACCGCTTCATGCAGCATCAGCAACTGAAAGTTGCTGGTTTCATGACGTACTATAACGTAACATGAGACGTCACGTCAGCTTAGAGATCATTATTAGCATTAGCAGGATTTGTAACGCACCTGAAAGCTAACACGGAAGATTTGCAGCTGTAAACGTTAGTGAACACAATTTGTCACCTTTTTTTGAAGGAAAGAAAACTGAAACTAAACGAACATTTGAAACCTTTCAAGTCGCTGCTGCTCAAATTCACAACTAACAAACATCATCACATTCATCTGGTGTTTAAAATATTCACACACCTGCATCGAACGCTATTTCCAAATATTCGTCTTGCACGAGGTAGTGCAGCGGCGCGCTTCAATACGTGTTGTGCGGTACGTTTAGGCCTAATTTTATTAAAACTTTATTAAAAGTTTTTCTGAAAATCGGTCAGTAGTTCGAGTAGTTAAGATTCGCTGTTCTAAGCTAACTATTTCAATTTACAGTATACGACAACAGCAGAAATTATAGTTATAGTATACTCGTATCTCACAGCCCTAAGAGAGGCTGTTGTGTACATGCAGAGTGCACTTTCGACTGATTGTGGTTCGTGTCTCTGATTGTAATTAGTCGACGCAAAACTCAGAAGTGCCGTTAGTGTGACATTAGTTCGTTCCGCAGTTACGTGATTACTGATTACGCTGAGGAAAGTAAGGCCCGTTTTCCACCTAACGCAATGCACGCAAAAGCCTGAAGGTTAAAGGTTGTGTATAGTCAGTGGCGTATTTAGGGGGGCCATGGTGCGATGCCCCCCCTTTGGCCCGACCATGAAAATTTTTTACCAGCGACTTTATATGAAAAGGTCCGTTTTTCGCCCTTTTCCAGCAAATTTCAGAAAAAAATGGGCGAATTTGCGGCTTTCATTGAACGTTCAAAAGCAAAAAGTGTTTCAGCTTCAGGGGGGCTTCGCCCCCTGGCCCCCCGACCAGGGGCTCTGCCCCTGGACCCCGCTGGGGGCTCCGCCCCTAGACTCCCGTTAAAGGCTCGCGCTCTGCGCGCTCGCCATGCCCCCCTTTGCCAAATCCTAAATACGCCACTGTGTATAGTAGACCTAATTAATAGAAAACCCATCTCAGAGCCACGGGGTGTCACCTGCCATATGTGAGATCACGCATACTTGCCACTCGACAAAGGTGAACGTGCCCCGCAACGCAAGAATCGAAATTGCGAAATTTATTACGTTCGTTGCAACTTGCTCGCGTACTTTCAAGTTTACGCGTGGCTTGCGTCACTTGCGTAAAAAATACGCAATGGCGTTACATTGCGTTGTTGGATGGAAATCAGACCGAAGTGGAGTGTGTTGTCGCTCGTTGACCATTGTGCACTCTCAGCAGTCGTTAGTAGTGGAACTTATTTTAACACCCCTTTGCTAACTGCCGCGAGACCACATAGCCGCAATCTTGGATATAATGGAACGAAATGGAATGTGTCCATACAACTGTCTATGTGGGAATACAATGATTGCATTCGTGAGTAAAGTTTGGCGAACTGCTTATAAATATCGTTTGTTGGCAAATTAGACAGGACGAAAACGTGATGGGACTAGGCCTACATATTACGTAAAGTAGAATATTTGCACAAAATGCTTTAGTTTAAGTAACTACATTTTTTACATGCTGAAGTGTTGTGCAACGTTTTGCAAATGTTTAATTGCACATGACAGCACGGCTTTAATTCGCAATGTCTACTGTTTTCACCGTAACATTTTTCCGGGTTTCGTTTTAACATCAACTGCAGCATAGAGCACCGTATCCATGATATCTTTCGATTTCCTCGGACGAGGTTTTTTTGCCTGCTAGCCAAAAGATGCCCATTAAAACCTCGGACGAGGAAATTGGTGTGTGTAGCCACGGCATTACTTGTGCCAGGGTGCATAATTTCAAGCTTCCGTCTAAAAATTAGCAGCATTGATGAGTGTATTATTTTATTTACCATGTGTTGTATAACGATTGCTCTGACTTTTATTTTTTTATCTTGTCAACGTTTACTTTGCATTACTAGCCTACCTAACAGCGGTGCATCTGTTGATTTTTTAATAAAGACTATAGTCAGCCATTCATTCATTCAACTGAGCGGTGCATCTCCTAGCATAACTTTTCCGCATGGCGATCCCCAGTTTCGTCACAACCCACGCGTCGAAACTGGTCCCCAAGCTATCACCTGACGAAAACGAGGTAACGTGTGTGTAAAGGCGATGCTGAAGACGCGGCGACGACGCCGACTGTTGCCGCTATAAGCTACACATGCTGCACGACCGTTCTGTTCCACGAAACCACACTACCGACAACGATGAAGGCTGGCTCCGCAGAGGTTTGAGTCGTGGTCACACGTACAACATAATCACGATTGCAATGCAATCCACCTACGACTAAGTGAAATAATGAAATATGCACCATAGTGTGATCAAGCCAATTTAAGATGAAGGGTTAGAGTTAGAGAAAGGGTTAATGTTAGCTATTACAGCTATAGCATGCCCTAGCTATAGTGCACCTTTAGCGGACCCTTCGCTCAAATCACTATTACTGGCCAGTAGCGCATTACAATGGGTTTATTTGGAAATAAAATTCATACGTTAAACAGTTAAAAGCTACATTAAAATGGCCCGAATTTTGAATGAGATTTGTGGAGCATTTCGCTTTTGTTCATTTTTTTTCAATTCGCTGGCGTGCGAGGACGTTTCTGGGTAAATTATATCCGGAAGCCTGATGTGCGATCGATTAATTCGTTTTTTTGCTAGAAGCAAGGACAGATACGCTGAGTCACATGTTACTGCCATGACAGGATTTCACTACAGGCGACTAGAAGATACATAAGTAATACATAAGTAATTTCATTACTGAGGCAAAATCAGCGAACGAAAAGAAAAGAAGAAATGGAGAGTTAGTAACTGTTTCAGCAGCAGATGCGACGAAGCTTAATGTTAACACTCTAACCGCGTTAGGCCTAAATGTCGCGTGCGCTGGATAGGCTTGGCGAAAGGTCAAGGTGGACATTCCGAATAGCAAATACGAAAAGCAACGATTCCGACTGTTTCATGTTCGTTTAACTTTATTGTCTGATTTATTCTGTTAAACAATAATTACTTAGCTATACGAGTTCTTCTGACGATAGCATTTTACAAGGCACGAGTAATGTAATGTAGCGACGGGTTTCAAGCGTAGTGGAATTTTTGATGACTGCACTAATGCGAATTTTTAAAAAAATTTGTAGCCAGTAAGCTTAAAAGAAATATCAATGTTGGTCAATGTTTGCTCAAATTACGATTGTCGAAAACTTGGTTATCTACTTTTCAGGCTAACGATATACTACCAGCAAAGTACTGAACACATACTCGAACGCATTTACTCTGTGTATTTCAGCCGATACATTTAATAACGAAAAATATACCAACATCATTACGCTAATTATGTACACAGTTACGTCCGTGGGTGGAATATTACATCCTAACGTACGCATTCAAAATAAAATTTTACTACGGTCGCGCGATCGCGCATGCAGTATATGTATATCTCAACGATCATTTGACAACGTCCACCGCTACAAAAATAATGCCGTATATATATACGCTCGGGCATATTATCGACAGGTCATATCGTATCTTGCCAACAATCAATAATAAGATCTTCTTCGCGATGTTAGGTTACAACAAGCAAGGTTTCTATTTCTCCATGTACACAGGTAAACTCTAAACCATTTTGGGCTGTAAAAATTCGAAATAAATAAAAGTTTTGTGGCAGACCCCTGGGTTTGCATTTGTAGTTCTTGCTATTGCTACGACTGATCTGCAATTCAGCCGTTAAGGCATAACAAGTACAATGGGCAGGCCTATAAAAATTGCTTGCTCGAGAATGTGAACTCTGTAGAACAGACTAGTCGGCAACATAGACGACACTCGGCTATATTTTTTCAGTTTTCGCAGTCTATTAGCACCGGTAAATTCATGACTTGGCTAAAACACCAAACGCATAAAATCTTAATTATTTTCATCAGTTATCGCGGCTTGTGGTGTCTTAGCTAAGTCATGAATTCGCCAGGCTTGCTAATGCACCGCAAAAGCTAAAAATACTCAGCAGAATTTTCGATCAGTTGCGCCACAATTCCCACCTGATTCGGTCTCGAAAGCTGAGGCGGAATGCTTAATGAAATTCTATGGGCCTAAAATGGAATGCAAAAGACATGTAGAAAAAACTTATTCCGATAGGAGAAGCTAGGAAATAAATCTACTGTGCGATGAACCTTGGTCGAAAACGACAGCAAAACAGCATCCCGACGTTGCTATTAATCACGTGATTGACGTGATTGTTTCGTATGAACAATATCGATTATTCTCAATCACATTTTTATGAAATATTACTTTTGGTCTATTTTTACGCGTGAGATGTATAGCGCGTATTAGCTACGACAATTCTGCCTGTCCATCCGTCTGTCTTGATGTCTGTCACGTCCCGGTACCGATCCAAGCCCAGGTGGGATAAAGACCGGGTTTTCACCGTATGATAGCTTAGTGCCTCTAGTATTTCGTGCCAAAATTTCATGCCGTTGGGTAAGGAGGTCCCATCGAACGAGGCGGAGAAACAGGGCATCCCACTAAAAACGTTATTTGATCGCTATTGGCTTGTCTAACGTGAAAATAGTTGCAGATAGGCACAGACATGCTGCTTATCACAACAAACACTGGCATCGAGCTTCTTAGGGGTGTCAACATCGATGACTTTCAATGACCTTAAACTCCTAGAATAAAGATTTTAGTGAATTTCTTGCGATTTTGGGTTGCGACACATTTTTCATAAGAAAATTGCACTAAAGAGCCTGGAGACAGACCAAGATAAGCTGCATATACAATTTTTGCCATTTAATGTAGATTTTTGGCAGTTCAAATCCCGAACCCCTACATTAAACAAAGCCTGCGCACGCGGGTGTCAAAAAAGGTACTCTTTAAAAGTGGTTATTTTTCCGCTATTGGCTTGTCTAGCGTGAAAACGCTTGCAAATGCATGGGCACAAACATGCTGCTTATCATAACAGGTGACGTGCTTTTAGTGGTATCAACATCGATGACCTTGAATAACCTTAAACCTTTAAAATAAGGGTTTTCAGCGATATTTTTGCGATTTTTGGCTGCAAAAGAGTGAATTGCGACGAAACGGGTGGATATGGACCAAGACAACCTGCGAACAGCAACTGCTAGGCTCTCGCGCGTTTCATGAGCATTAGTTCGGATTTCTTGTTGTTTTTGCCAAAGCAACAAATAAATAAATCGGATAAAAGCTGTGGCCTTATCGTTAAGGCCTGTATAGTCTGTTATTATCGTTAATGCATTATCATCTAATCGTCATCATCATCAATGAAGCTTTGGGTTGTAAGTCGGAGTCAAACAGAGCGACTGTTGTCCGCGACACGACCACAACGACAACGACAACGACGACTACAACGATGACAACATCAACAACAACTTACGTCACCTGGTTTTCTCCAGTGCAACAAACGTAGGACCGTGCGACCATATTTTTTTTCGCAAGTGACGCAACGACGCAAGAACCATCCAAAAGAACAAGCACCGATAAAAGCGGTGTATTTTCTCGTCGTTGCGCGGGTCGAAACTGGCTTTAGTTTGATTTACTTGTGACAACTGTCATGCAGGTGGCGTTTCAATGTACTACAACATAAGACGATGTTCTGGTTCATATGAAGCGATCTCAGACTTCGGTTTTCAGTTAGCCCAACGCGCTCAGTCACATCCTGGGCAAACGTTGCTGGGCAGAAAATGAAGTACCAAGTTTCAATTTTGCCCGTAAATTCTTCCAAAATGAAAAATTTCCAGCTGCTTGCAATTTTGTCATTTTTTTACTATTTTTTGGAAGAAAATACTTCGACAGGCTGAAATTTAGTATGAGGGAATTGCCTCGTCGTCTCTCCCCTAGCGCGACGCCACTGAAGTCGCTCAGTCTGTTCATCGCTCACTGTTTTAGCTACGAACTACACTGAGACAACAACTGCAGCAACAACAACAACGACAACGACAAAAACTCACAAACAATTCGTCGTCGTCGTAACGCCAACAAGTCGACTAACAACACCTACTTTCAAGTTCTACGGTCAGTCATAGCACAGGTGAATTTGCACACAGCGCAATTAACCCTTTCGTACCGTCAACAGCTGAGTGATGGATGCGTAAATTCGACAGCTGCATCTACTTTTCACACAGCGCACAAACTGCAGCGTGGCGGTAGTTTAGCGATAATCAATATATTGCAGGCGGAGAACTAGACACGTAGGAACGAAAAGGTTAACTACTTACAGTCGTTATGTGACAAACTAAGATGCATTAACGTTGACATTGGTGTCGATGTGGTCAACGTTGATAACCATTAATTAATTAATCAAATTATCAATCAGTTAATCAATAAATCATTTAATCGATCAATAAATAATCGACCAGTCATCGATATCATACAGACAACCGACGTATCAATCCAGTACGGTATAAAAATACTCGAAGTGCACAAATATCAACCGGGCGTGACCGTTGTCAAGATCAGAAGCTTATCTGACAAGTATTTGGCAACGCAGGCTTGGAGCACCAGCACGGTGCAGTTATTACCATTCACAAAATTGAAACATTAAACATATAGACAATTTACTTCGTTTTTACGATACGCCTGACAACGACAGGCTTGTGTACATTTTGTATTCTGTCACCGAGATAAAATGATAGATCATGAAAGTGGAGTTGTTGCTGCCCTTTGAGAGAGAGAAAAAAACAATAAATGAAATTTCTTGGAATGGATGGAACTGCGGCATGTGCGTTTGCACTCTTAGATGTAATAAACGCTAAACATTCTTAAACGTTAAACTTAAAACGTGCGTTTTCTTTTTCACCTGTTCACTGAAAAAAGAATTACCATTATTATGCTATAACGAACCGATATAAGTAAACAACGAAACTTCCAAATACCCACAAACCCGACTGATAAACGTCCAAAACACTGGCTTTTCTGATCGGGGGAAGGGGTATCTTAAATTTAATTTATATTCGAGCAGAGTTCGAACGATTGATGCGCCCGGTTGTTGCTACTGACTTTTTATATTCGTGGGCTTCCCTGAAAAATTCAAAAGGCAGTGGGGTGATCGAAAACGGCGATGTTTCAGTAATTTCGGTCACTACATCGTCAGAATCTTTTAAAGTAAATAAACATCGTTAATTTCATTTGCGTTGGAAGTGTTTGAAAGTTGGGGGAGCAAGCAGTGGCCGGGGCCATGGCGAGCGCGTGGAGCGCGAGCCTGTAACGGGGGTATGGGGGCGGAGCCCCCAGCGGGGTCCAGGGGCAGAGCCCCTGGTTGGGGGTCAGGGGGGCGAAGCCCCCCTGAAGCTGAAAGCTTTTTGGTTCTTGAACGTCCCACGGAGCGGCAAAACTCTAAGATGTCTAAGTCGATTCGACTCAGTCTAACATCGCAGTGC
>Ga0056128_1003367_pt1 | contig 19566 bp, 12 predicted proteins | sample WorMetLIZISLAND2_FD_71113 | JGI IMG/M metagenome (GOLD analysis project Ga0056128, IMG submission 71113) | Marine gutless worms symbiont microbial communities from Max Planck institute for Marine Microbiology, Germany - Olavius geniculatus... ... | reverse complement strand
GCGCTGCGGTATCATTAGCTCATGCCAATCAGCTGCCACTTCCAAGATTGTAAAGCGCTTCTGGTCTTGAAGAAGCATGTAAGAAGCGCTATAGCAAGTACGTGGACTTTACCTTTTTACATTTACCTTTACAATATATGTTTTAACCAAAGACAAAACCGAAAGATGCTAGGCGTCCGTCCGTCCGTCACACTCGTGAGCTGTATCAAAACGGTGCAAGCTAGGATCACGAAATCTTCACTGTTGACTGCCACAAGGACTTTAGTTTATCGTGACAAAATTTTGTGCCCAAGGGTGAAGGGGTTCTCTTCGAACGAGGACGTCAAAGAAGAATACCCTTTTAGAAAGACGTTATTTTGCCGGTATTGGCTCTTCTAGTGTAAAAACGGTTGCAGATAGGTACAGACATGTTGCTTAACATAACCAGCACTGGTCACGCACTTTTTAATTTTATCAACATCGATGATCTTGAACGACCTTAAACCCCCAAAAGGGGTTTTTTAGTAAATTTTTTGCAATTTTTGTCTGCAGCGCACATTTCAAGAGTGAATTGCGACGAAATGCCTGAAGGTCGACAAAAACAGCCTGCATATGAAATTTTCAGCATTAAACGCAGATTTTATTAGTTTAAGTGCCGACTTCTTAGGCTTTAGGAGGCCTGCGCACGCGAGCGTAAAAGAGGTTTACCCCTATAATAAGTGGTTATTTTACTGATATTGCCTCGTCTAGCATGAAAACAGTTGCAGATAGGTGCAGACATCCTGCTTATGATAACAAGCACTAGTGACGAGCTTTTTAAGGATGTCAACATTAACAATCTTGAATGACCTTAAACCCCCAAAATAGGGGTTTTTAGTATTTTTTGCGATTTTGGGCTGCGACACAAATTTTAAAAGTGAATTGCGTATAAAATTATTATTATTTTATTGCATGCTGTACACTGATTGCCACAGTGGCAGGACCGATGCTATCGCGCTTCACGTGAGCTTTGCTCAAATTACTTGTCTTATTTTGTTACAGATACTTGGTAGTGTTTTTGTTTTACGACATTTAAATTGCACAGTCTTAAGATGTAAACTAGTTACAGTCTATTAAGTAAACAAGTAAGTAAGTAAGTAAGTAATTTATACAGCGCGTTAGCTGTAACAACCTCTAACGCGTTCGATGTGCTAGTAAAACGAAAAGTAAAAATGTTTAAGATGACGTCTGAAAGTATCTAAACTGCTATTCTGCGGGCGCATCTGCCGCTTTCAGAACGGTTCGTGGGATATTTTTAGCCGATAACGCAGCCACATTATTAGCTTAATAGGTTCTGGTGAATGTCAATAAAATTTCCTCACGAGCTGCGATGTGTGTTAATCGACTTAAATTTTATACTGTAATGTGTCGAGTCTTAGTCTGATGGCTGTAGGCCTAATATGTCCTTGTAGGGCACTGCAGTTCTCTCAGTCCTTGTCATCAGATTTGCATTGATCTAATCGGCGGCGGGTTCGAATGCGGATGCAGGAGTGGATTTCAGCTGCAGTCCAACGGATTTGCCTGTCTACGTGAGTAAATTAATTGCCGACCCCGTTGCTACCGACTAATCTATTTGGTCTTCTTTATACGTTAACACTGCTTTGGATCGTGGGACGCATGGTACCGTGCCCCTTCGACCCCTTCGAAGAAACGTGGTCGGCTGGACCGCAATGTATTCGAATGTTAATTCTAAACTAAAGCTGGATCGATCGCTGATTTGGCCTCCGTTTAGCCCGAGAAATGCGAGATAAATGTCCGTGAAGGCATAAATGGGTTTCGGTTATCGTAGTTTTGCAGTAGCGGCGCATTTATTAATATTATTATTAGACTTATAATATTCGCTGTAGCATCAAAGACAGAACAGTAGCAGTACTTTTCCTCTTAACATTCACGATTGTTCCTGTATGCTTGTTTTCGTGACTAATTTAAAACATGTTCTATACTCTAAGTTTTAGGCTGTTTTAATGGTCTTTTTGTCCCACTTCAGCCCTCGGGCCTTGGATTTGATGAGTTTCTTGTTGACAATGTGCGGCATACATGTTTACTTACTTACTTAAGTTGTACATGTGCACGAGGCACGTGTTTGCCGTACAGTCGACTGTTTGCTAGCGTTTGATGGCAAGAGCTCTTCCTGTCACTCAGGTCGATCTAATGCTATGGGGTCAGAGTATTGTACAACCGTTTGACCTCCCTCCCTCCCCAGTCATCAAAGCCGGCGTCTGTGCTGCCGATAACCGGTCTTTGTAGGGCGTGTCGTCATCAGTCATCGTTCGTTCTATGACTGCAAACGGTGACTGATAGCTTGTCCTTTCGTCCTTCGCTCTGGCTGACCGTATAGAATAAATGTTATTGATGAATTGTCAATAGCAGATGACCACTGCACTGTAGTACACTAAGCAGTTACAGAAACTGAAAAACTTTGGACTCGGACATCCTTCTAAAATTTTAAGAATTAAAAAAAAACAATAATTGTATCGGTTGTTGTTTTGTATTTATATGTAAATTCAACATAATTTAGAGTGCTGCAAGAATATTTTAATTTACTACGTAAGTTAGACTATTACCTTTCGCCATGCATTAAAACTTATAGACAGCACAAGTGTCGGTTTAAAAACTTCGTTGTCACGAAAATCAATTGCCGTCGTTTTCTCATAATTGTGGTGCAAATCATCACTTCCAGTGAGGTACTGTATCATTTGTATGAATATAGCATGATAAACTTTTTTTCGCTCATACAAATAAGCAACGGTTCTTTACTGTTAGCGTTGTCTAGTGTAGAGCATATCGCAGATAGATCCCAGTTGTTGGCCGCGAGCAGAGACAGTCTGCAGTAGTGTAGTGTAGTGGTGATTGAAATGTACGACACGTCTGCACTGCAGTGAGTATATATATATATATATATATATATATATATTTCGTCATCGTTTGCGTTATACACAGCGACAATTCCGTCCCAATCGTCCGGCTCTGAAGACGACGCCGACGACGACGATGTCGCAACAGTTACTGTCAGTTCGTTAGAATCTCATGTCGACGACGATGCCGGCGGCGGCGGCGCTGCACTGCGGGAAATCAGCGACGTCTACAAGGCACTGCAGGATGATGATGACCGATTGCTCGCCCGAGGACACTGGACCGACGACTACCATGGCAACCTGTCCTCATACAGCGCCGGCGTCTATGACAACTGGGTGAGCGGCAAGTCGAAGGCAGGCGACACAGACTCACGGCGGTGGTTTCATGATCTCCGGAAGAAGTCGAGAATCCACAGAGGGCATCACCGGAAAAGTCGTCATCACGGCGGCACGGACAGACGCTGGACGATGGCTCGGCGGCGCACTGGGCGCCACGTGAAACAGTCCGTCAACGACGTGTGGGACCACGAGCAGCAGGTGCGCGAAAAGCTGCAGATGCCGACGTCATGCGCCGAGTTGCCGTGCTCCGGCTCTGCACGCTGTGTGGTCGATCAACGCACTGGACACGCGCGCTGTCGCTGTCCTCTCGGCACTGCGGGAATTCACTGCGAACAAGGTCAGTGCATGTCTCGACGCAATTTAATAATCATCATTGCCGTTTATTTTAACCCCGAACAAACAATTTCCGTCATCGCTAAAATGTGTTTGATACAATTTTGGATACTGTAGACAAGAAGAACAAGAAGCCGAGTTGTCGCTAGGGTAGCCGACTGCACTGGTTGTCAGTGACCTTCAAGGTCATTTAAAGTCGATAATTTTCATGTTATTTAAAAGCCAATATGCCACTTTCTATTAGTGATTAATAGTAATCTTGGCCGTATCTCTCACCGTTTCCGAGATATGGCCAGTTTTCCGTTGAAAACGCACATTTTTCGTACCCCCTCTTTCATTCAACCCCCAATTTGAAAATATTTCTCTTGGAGTAGATCGTTGAAGTTTTGCATGCCCGAGTTTCACGCACATGGCTAATTGTTCGTGCAATTATTCCCCTAAAACTTGCCCATTAGCCAGGGTAAATCCGTTACGGACTGACGGACGGAGTGACGGAAGACAACCATGCTAATAGCTCGACCGTTACTTAAGTACGGTCGGCTAAAAACAGTCCATAACAAGAAAATTGCACCAAAGAATCTGTAGTATGTTACTACAGATTCCGTGGAAAATAACAATAAAACTTCCAAGTGTGTTCGGATGGGATTAATTCATTTATTCTTGCATTATATGAGAATGCGACGTGTAAAATAATTACATCTTTACGCATTAGTGATTTGCAATTAATTCACATTAAGCATTAATTACAACCATTAATGTGACGCTATTTTATTCAGTTATATAGGATCGATTTTGTAACGTACAACATCAACTAGTGCTTAATATTGCAGCTGCATTCACGTTACTTTGACTCAGATATTTCGGCGTCTATTGTCATGCTGTTGCGAAGTTATGTAAAAGCATACGTACAGATTTCGCTTGGAATACTTGTCGGTGTTCGCAGATCTGACGGCTAAGTATCCCAAGTTCTCGGGCACTGGTTACATCGCATTTCCGGTGCTGCGCGGCGCACACCGCGAGTTTCATCTGATTGTCGAACTGCGTCCTGACGTGTTGAATGGACTCGTTTTGTTTAGTGCCGCTCATCCAGACGCACAGTCCGACTTCTTCTCACTGTCTCTGCAGCGAGGACGCATCGAGCTCAGGTGTGTTCGTTGTCAGCATCATCATTATCATCATCATCATAGCACGCCGCGTACGATAAGAACAGGAGTAAATTACAATGTTCGTGTACGTTTAGATAAAAAAAATATGAGTTAAAAGAAGTATTTAACGTTACTCAAGCTCTCGGTTTGAGCGGAAAAATGTTCCACGCTGCTGGTCCGGCGTATGATAAGATCGTTCGCCGAACATCGTGAGTAGCCGCTGCATAACGTAGTTTCTGCTGCTGGCGTAGGCCTACATCATCCACGTGCATCAACTGCTCAAGGTGTAGTCTGGTTAATTGTTAACAGTCACAGTGTATATTTATTTGATTTTGGCCAGGCCGGACTATGTCGTCAAATACCTAAAAGGCTACATGTCTCTTCTGGTTTATCATTTATTCTGTTACTGCAGTATTTACAAACAATTTCGTTGCAGTTTCTGTTATTGCTGCGTCGCGATAACAACACAACATTCGTTACTGACCTTGTGTTCTAATCGGCTGTTCTTCGAAAAACGTTTGGTTGAAAAAGTTAAACATTCTCAATAATGAAAGTTGGTGATTAACATAAAATGATCACCAATAGAACGAAACAAGTAAGGCAATACACGCATTAGCCAAAAAATAAGAAAGTTAGATAAATTTTCTAAATTTTCTTAGTTTTTAAAACTAATTTTTGTGCTTGTTATCAGTGATTAATTTGCATTAACCGTCTGTGCTTTATGATTGGTTTGGTTAAACGAAACGTAGTTTTTTATGTTTTATTATTTTAAATAAGCCTACTTATTTTATAGTACGTAAACAACGAAACTGAGCGCTGGCCAGATTTTCAGTCGTTGTTTATTTTTGATATTTTGAAAGACTATAAGAAGACGGGACCAGCCCGTGCTGTTGTCTGGCTGAGGACGAGCTACGTGCATCACCCCTGAGTCATACAAACGCGTGGACGGTTCTAGCGCTAGAGCAGAAATTGATTTGTTGACAACTTGATGCGGCACTTGTTACCCTCACGCCTGCACGGTAGCCTATGGCCGTTCATCACCGCGGGCATGGTCAGGCTCGAGCGTCCACGACGTATCTATAGTGACAATGCAATTCGGGAAATTGTACGGCGCCGTCGCCGCGTCGGCTGAAAGGAAAGCAATACCCGGAAGACGTGGCTGGAAGGTCGGAGACCCTGCTAATTGCTTTAACGCTCGGTCGGTCGGTCGGTCGGTCGTCGTGGCTACTACACCCAGTGTGTTTGCTGCCGCCAGGCGTGACTGTTGGTCAGGGGCGTCATTTAGAGGGAGGAAAGCTGGGGAGTCTACGGACTCCTCGAGGATTTATAATTTCAATTTTTTTCCCTGTAAATCGTATCTTTGAAACAGTGTTAGGCCTACCACTGCAAGAACAACACGTTACGTAGACTGAGACCCCCTCCAATGATTTACTGAAATGACGCCACTGCTGTCGGTCTCTAGGTCCTGGAACCAGTTGTAAGCGTGCATCTGCGCCACCATTCGCCGCGTTAATTGCTAGCGTCCTGCAGTCGTAGTCGTCGTCGTAGTCGTAGTCGTTGTCGCCGTGTGCTGAGCAGAACATCGTCCAGTTAACGACAGTCGTTCTGCTCTACCTCGCCAGATGTCTCTGCCGCGCTCTGGGACCCAGAGGATCTGTATTGTAACGCCAGCAGCCAATGAGCCCTTATTGACTGTGGTGCTCACTCGCTGGGACACTGCTGACAACCACAATAATCACTCACTGTTCTATGGTTCTCTCAAGCCGACCGCCACCAACTAGCTTTTTTGCGTTGTGTGACCCAAACAACTCAGGATTCGCTATGTATAATTTAGACCACAGTTTGCAGCGGGTTAGTGAGTACGCATAGTACATATTTATACCACTCCTGACTTAGTCTGCGATCAAGTCGCTCACACTACATCGTCGTTTGCTATGACGCCCGACTGCAGCCGCAAGTTATGAAAACAGTACCAGTGCGAGGTGATCGTGGTTTAGATAGGCTACTTTTAACATTGCCGCGCTACCTGTCACTGGAATTGTGGAATAAGCTAAGTCACTACATGGATGGCGTAATGCACTGCAGATCAGCATCAGTCTACTTATAAGCTCGTTAAATAAGTCCTTACTTACATGTGTATTATTTTGTTCTATATTTACTTCGTTTTGTTTATGCTTTGTCGTTAAAAAACTTTCGTAATTTACTTTGTAGATTTAATAATGATTGGCTTTTCTGGATGCTCAAGTCTGTCAGGTAGTCGACTATCTTGCTTTTACGATTGGTGGTGAAATGCTAGAATTAATCTAACATTACGTCTGCATCAGATAGCAATGCCGAAGCAAGCTTTTGCTTCAGAAACAAACGCAATAGTATTGATGCGGTGGTGAGAAGGTTTGACTGTGGATCTGGCGTGGCGGTAGTCCGCACAACAAACGTGGTCGACGTCGGCAAATGGAACACAGTGACGATTCATCGACGTGACTGGAGCGCCTGGATTCGTCTCAACGACGGAACGCAGGCTGCTGGCCGCTCAAAGGTACGCCTACATCGTCACCGTTTCATTGTACGGCAGATAAAACTCTGGTTCTGTGCCGGTGTCCGGCATAGTCGGATGTCAGTGTTGCACACTTGTGTCGTGTTTACTTGTTGCATTTTTTAGATTTATACATGAGATATTCGCAGTCACATGTTTACATACTTATAGATGACTTCGGGAGGTAACACGGTTAACGCGAGATCGAAAATCTTGCACGACATGCTTCCGCGACGTTACTTGCGACGTGCATCTTGATGACGATGATGATGTTGATGGTGATAGGTAACTAAAGACAACGAATGCATGAAAGTGATAACAGAGGTTTTTTTTCTCAACTGATGTCGAATTATTTGGTCTTTACACTTACTACCCAGTGTATCACACGTGACGATAATCACAGTCCAAATTCGTGCCGTCGACGCAAGCCTAGTAATTTTGTTTCGTTATTGTTTTCGTTCAAACAAAATTAAACAAGCTCATTTAAAAAAACAATTCCTCGTAAGTTGAGTCCATCTTAGCCATGCTAGATTAATTCGTAAACTGGTCGTGTAGGGAAAATTCAGCAGGATAAACTTCCGCGAAGACTTCTACGTGGGCGGCTACAGCAACTATTCGTTGATCCGGGAGAGGACGGGGGTCGGCGAGGGTCTGGTGGGTTGTGTGCGTCGTGTGGATGTAAACGGCAAGCCATATGACATGCGGCGTGGAGCGTTCATCGGTGATGCTCTACATGGCTTCGATGTCGGTCAGTCTGACACTTCGTCTGTCTGTCTGTCTGTAACTCGCTCTTGCAGTGCGAGCGATTCCGACTATTTCTACATTTTTCTCCGTAGAGTGGTCTGTTTATCCTCTGTCACATTTGTACACCCTATTTAAACCGTTCGCCGGACTCAAATGCTATTTGGCAAGTACTGTTGTAGCGTCCAATGAAACTTTGTGTTAGATGGAAGTCTTTGATTCTTAGGCTAACCATCAGAGAAGGGCAGGTTTGGGTAAAACTTTCAGCCAAAACAAGCAATTGCAAATTGCAGCCAAACCGTCAGTTTTTTTTGCTACCACCTGGCAAATACAAACGAGCTATTCCGCTTTCGCAAATTACTTCGGTTTTTTATTATCTTATTATCTTCGTTTTTTCGTTACACAACATATGGCTAGTGATACGGGTTTAGTGCATTGCGCGGTGTGTTTGTTTGCGCGCCAGCTTTTACCGATATTCGTTGCAGCATCTGCCCACGGAGGGACGGCCAGGCTAAGTTGATATGGATGTCGTTGGCGTGTACGTGTTGCAGTGGACTGCAGTGCGGATGTATGTCACGGGATGCATTGTCAAAACGGAGGAAGTTGCGTTGCTAGGGACGCAGACTCGGCAGTTTGTCTCTGTCCACTCGGCACGTTTGGCAGCTTCTGTCAACATCGTATGCTCGCTTCATTTGATTTTAACAATCATTTATTATTGTTCTACGGTCATTTTGATTTTTAAGTATTACAGTAATAATGTTATTAATATTCGTCATCAGTGCGCAGTATATAATGAAAGATACGACGACTAAAGCACCCGAGCACACGTGCTCAACACTGACCTTACATCAGTCGCAATCTGTAATCTGTAGCACGCTGGTGACGCTAAATATCAGATGCGAATACGAGGTGAGAATAGCAACAAACACGATTGCTCAGACTGTTTTACGGCGCGTCATGCCGGAGCACAACATCAGCAAAAGAAACAGCCAAAGTACGTTGTATTTGATCATAAAGCCGTACAGGCGAAACTTGCATCCAACGCATCAGTCAGGCGTTGTTCTGTCAGATTGACTTATCACTCGCTAGGACACGACGCCATTCGTGACCGACCAACAAGCAGCCACGCCGTCTCACTGTCATCCGTTGATCGATGAGATCCTTTGAGACTTGATCGGGCACCTGCCAGCTAGTCTATAGACGCGCAACTCGACCTAAGCGCTATGACGCCGACGACATGACGTGATAGCGCTGAATCTGCAACGTTATTTGTTTTACTCGTGTAGTTTGGCACTGAATAGCAAAACGAAGGTTCAATGGCAAAACGTTGTATCTACAGTTTTCTATAGCAAAAACATTTTAAGTACAAAGTTCTTTAAAATGGTACTTAGATATTTTTCTTGCTACAAAATGACATATAGCTAGCAAAAAATATATCATTTATTAACAAACTGTATAGCAGCGTTAAACGCATAATAAAAACCGGGAAATACATCGTACAGAAAGTTTTTCCCGATTTTTTTTCGAAAGTTCGTCGATATCAAATAAGATGGTTTGCCATTTTCTTTTCGAAAACACTATGTCGCTTTTCGCGCTATTACCAAAACTTCACTACTTGACTCGTGTGTTCTCGCAGAATTGCAGTGTTAACTCTGTACTGTATACTTTACGTTTATGCCTACATATCAACAAGAAGCCCAGCTTTCACTAGGATAACCAACCGTACTGGTTGTCAGTGACCTTCAAGGTTATCCAAGGTTGATGATTTTCATCTCATCTGAAATGGCGTATGCCACTTTCTATTAATAATTAATAGCAACCTTAGCCTTATCTCTTACTGTTGTTGACATACGGCTATTTACAGCTTAAAACTTTCCATTGAAAATTGCGGCCAAACCGCTGCAGATAGAGACATGGTTACTATTGACAGCCTATAGAAAGTTGCTACTGCCCTATCTGATGGTACCATCACCGACTTTTTACGACATACTGTTTAGGCACAGTACTGCAGAATTGGCATACCATAGTGCGTTATGACCCTTCAGGGTCATCCAAGGTCAGTGATTTTTTTATGTCATTTAAAAACCAATATGTGACTTCCTATTAGTAATTAATAGCAACCTAGGCCCTATCTCGCACCGTTTAGCCACAATACATCCGTGACAGACGACAGACGGACAGACGGACGACAACCGTACCCATAGCGCGACCGCTACTTAAGTACGGTCGGCTAAAAACCGAGTTTCGTTGAGCCGCTAAGCGATATGCATGTTTCATGTATAGGTGAGCAGGTTCATGTGGCGATGTTCGACGGAATGTCATTCCTACAGTTCGTCGGACTACAGCGCAGCGTTCTGTCGTTCACTGAAATCGAGCTTATTATCAAACCAACCACACGCGACGGACTCGTCTTTTACAACGGCTTCGTCAAGCGGCCCAGCGGAGACTTCATCTCACTGGCGCTCAAGGACGGATTTGTCGAGTTTCGCTTTGATCTCGGCACCGGGCCTGCCTACCTCAGGTCAGATATGCACAAATCCCCGACAAAATGCCACTGAACAAAATGCCACCAAAAGTATGTGCATTTTGTTGAGCAAATAATTCTACTGAAAGACTAATTTGGTGGCTTTTTGTCCGGTGGCTTTTTTTCGTACACCGAGATGTAGTTTTACGCTGTTCGTTCGCGCGTGTGCGATAAAGTGGGCCGAAACTAAAACAACTGGATACGGTCGCCGTTGACTCCGGTTACCATTACCGGGTAATCATATAAAGCGAAACATCTCGCCACGAACTTGCAGTCTTTGCGACCTTCCGTTGCACATTACTTCTGCACCATCATTTTCGGTCTCCAGGCAGCGCTTCATGACTTTTCTTTTTCGTTGTTAGTATCCGCTCTTACTTAGGCTATATGACACTTCACTGTCGTGGTCTTGGAAATAGTGCTTATTATTCAGTGCTAATTATTAAAACCTCTGTGACGATGACGCTGATGATAATGATGACTGTTTGGCACGTGGTTGCAGGAGCACTGAGCGGATTTCAGTAAACCAGTGGCACGTCATCTGGTTCTCGCGCACTGGTAGAAACGGTTTCCTCAAAGTGGACGATCAGCCGCTCATTGAAAGCATGTCCAGCGGCGCGTTCACGCAGCTGACCTTGACCCTTGATCTTTTCATCGGAGGTCACAGGAACTTCGACGAGGTCTCAAAGGCGGTTCACATAAGCAAGTCGTTCAGCGGCTGTATTCAAAAGGTCGGTTGTTGGAATGATGTCATTGGATAGTAGATACAATGACAAGCAGTGGTTAAAGTATAAATACAGAGGTGGCTCAGGTGGAAGAATGATCGTTTGGCTTTTGGCCCCTATTGGTGGTTTTTGGCCCCTTCTTGCGTTTTTTGGGAACTTGAAGGTGCGGGACCAAAAACTAGAGGTGGAGGAACTGCGCAGTTCCCCGCGTCCACCCATACTTTAACCACTGACGACAAGCATCTGAAAAAATTATAACGACTTTCTTCTGAGAATTTGGACATGATGTGTGTCTGTTTACAAGACTAGTTAAAACAAACACTTATTTCACTGCATTAATGACAGTTGTTAGCTAAATGACGGACAAAGTTGCTAAACAAGAACGGGGTTTTCCTTGCGCAAATACCACTGTTAGTTTCAGTGGAACTTTACATGATTAATATGATTAATTTATCGTTAATTTTTGAACAGTTAGCCATAAAAATTAATTGTATATAGGCTATCATTTATTATTATCGTTTTAAAAACACGTGACATTGTGATATAGCTGACATGCTGTCAGTGAACTGGACGCCTAGATGCTGCTGCTGCTGTTGCTATGACGACCCCGTGTGCGTCCAGGTGGTGGTCAACAAGCGGCCAATGAAGCTGCTGGAAGAAGCACTGACTGGGGTGAACGTGCGTAACTGTGACCACCCGTGCGCCGGTCAGCCGTGTTTACACGGCGGCCGATGTCACCCTGACAAGGACCTCTATCGATGTAGCTGTCCACTCGGCTTTGTCAACACCAACTGTGAAGACAGTACGCCGATCATTCGTTTATTATTTTTACGTCCCTTACACAGAATGGAGCGTTGCTGCGTTTCATATACATAAAATGTTTTAGCAACAGATGAAACTACACCGTATTCCGTAAAACTGTGCCGCTCCTATTTTTAAAATGACTGACAAATACGGATTGTTCTTAAACAATAGCTCGTCGATTTGTGCTAGGCCTATATAGAAGAAGAAGCCATAATAAAACATACCACCCGACTCTAAATCTGTTGGTTGCCACACTATGTAGAAAAATTCGCATGTTCAACTGTATGTAAACGTCCAAAACACTGCAAGTGGTTACAAGTAATTTTATGAGTAGTTTTACGACGTGACATAAATAGTTTTACATTTATCAGTTCAATCTGTAAAAATACAAAGAAAATTTGAGCTAATGCTCACGAGACGCGCGAAAGCCTATAGCAGTTCCGGTTCAGTAGTTTAGCCGAAAATTGGGGTGTTTATGCTAAGTTAATATACAAATACCAAATTCTCTATCTGGATCGCATAACGATAGTTCCGTGGCGCCACATTGTGAATGATAGACTTGTGTCGCAGCCCGAAATCGCCAAAAATTCATAAAACCCCCTATTTTGGCGTTCAAGGTCATTCAAGGTCATTGAATTTGGCTCCAATCGAGAGCCAGTGTACGACTTCCTATTAGTGATTAATAGTAACCTAGGGCCTATCTCGCACCGTTACTAAAATACAGCGACTTATAGGCAAAAAATCGCAAATTTTGCCCACCCCCTCTTATTTAGCGCCCTCGTTCGGGGTGACCCCCTTCGAATTTATGGAAAAGCTTTACGGTTTCTGAAACTATAGAGTCTTTTAGGCAGCCGACGATGAAGATTTGGTGATTCTAGCTTGCACCGGTTTTGACTGATCCACCCGTGTGACAGACGGACAGACAGACGGACAAAATTGCGATGGCTAAGACGCGCTGAAAGTAGTAGCTGCTTTCGCGCGTAAAAATACCATTAAACATTAAAAACATGACTATAGCGGCAGACCCCAGACTGTTGTATCCACGACAGTGCGATGCGTCAAATGTAAGCATAGTTAGGCCAAGTATAGTCTCTTTTTCAGAAAAAAACACCTGATATTTATTAACTCATGTTATTTTGCATTTTAATAACGGAACTGTTGAAAATTGGATTAACAAACTACAGTACTTATGTTGCTCACGAATCTTTGTCACAAAGTAACTTTAGTGTATTTTGGCAGTGAGAATTAGAACAAAAATGGCTGTGTTTGTAATTTGCAGGAGCTAGCGAGCCGATTAGTACTCCGACGTTCTCTGGCGACAGCTTTCTGCTATACGACGACCCGTTTGTAACAGACAGGTGAGCAGTCATTGCTGATTACTTCACCTGCTTATATTTGTGCACGGACTTTGTGCTCCGTGCCCAAGACCCAGAATGATTGTAACATCGTGTTTTAGGGCAAACTTGCAAAGGATTCGGGTTAAACGGCAGATTTCAGGATCCCAAAAAATTCCCAATAGTTTCTGCCTGCATGGTGCATAACTTCAACATTTCGGCCATGTTCCAGTCTGTGTCGTTGACTGCCTGTGATTATAATATACGGCTTATTTTATTCATTATTACGACATACGGACATGCCACCTATCTGAATCAAAGCAGCTGAGCAATAATGCAGCATCTAAATAGTGTACGAACGCACACTATTTACTGCTGCAGGCTGTCGCGGCTGCGACCGTGTGAAAACACGATTATTCAATTCAATTTTTACTTCCGTCCTACTATTCGTCACTTAGATTTAGGGGAAGGTGAGGCAGAGATGAACTTGTAGCAACGATGAGTGCTTACAGTCAATAGCAAAAATGATTGTTCAGACTAATGCTTAGGCTAAAACATTTCGAGTTTGGAGGGTAAGGAACGAACAACTGTACTATATATTTAATGCTGTAAATAAGCTTCACTGTTAACTTTTCTTTAATTCTTAATGTTTTGCAAAAGTTTATTTGATATTAAAACCGATTTTTAAGATTAGCCTACTGTTGACTCTATCACTGTCAATATAATTTTTCTCTGATTTTGTTGTTGTGTGTCTTACTGTTCGTCTGCGCATTACATATTTAAAATTGTTAACCTTTGACATAATGTCTAATTTCTTATTACATAACACAGCCACCGTGAGCTCTGACTTCGTTCTCTTTATTCGTGTTTTTGCTTTTTTTTGCATTTTGGGCATTTTCGTGCTTGCTGGCTGATTGATTTTCGCAGTGCTTCTCATTTTGGGGTATGTTTTCAAATGGTGCGATTAACACACAGTAGGCCTACCAGGTTACCACTGGGAATCAAAGCGGACACTATCCGAACAACTTTTTTAGAATGACACAATGAGACCGATCTGAACTGGTTTTTTACTTGTCAGAGCAAATCGCTTTTTGGTCTATGGCTCAGTGACAGTGGCATCGACACGATATAAGCAGTTGAGCATTTCGTCTACGCTCCTTATGGGGCTTAGCCCGCCTTGCCTAATAATTTCTAACAAGGTCACCAAGCCAGAGACCTGACATTATTCTCACTGCTATTGTGCTGCTGTTGTAGAACTCGTGGTCGTAAGCTGGACATTGCTCTGCGTGTGCGTCCTCGTGCCAAGGACGGTCTACTGTTCTGGGTCAGTGAAGAAGAGATGACGCCATACAGTGATTACATGGCTATAGGTTTACATGACGGCTTCGCTCAGGTTGGCTACAATCTCGGCAGTGGAGAGGCCCTGCTCATCAGCAATCATTCGCGCATTGATGACGACCGCTGGCACACTATCCGCGTACACAGGTCTTTTCTCTCCCTTTCTTTTTCGCCACTTGTTTATTAGACTATTACGCCTGCGTACCTGATTGTGCGCGTCTTTGGAACAGCAACAGTTTACTGGCCGCTTTTGTCAGCACCCAGGGTCGCCTGAAATACGGCTGGCATTTTAGTGACTTCAGTTGACACGCTTGTTTATGGCTTTGCATACGGATGCAATTGTTTGGTTACGATCGGTTGTCCATTCGTATTCTACGTTCAGCTAACTTTATAACAACTGTTAGAATTTCAGTCTTTTATGAACTATTTTTTTTGTTTTTTTATTGTTTGTTGTTTTTTTTATTCTTTATTGTTTTTTCATTGCACTTCATAATATTGCATTGTGCATTTAAACTAAATGAATACATGTATTGGATTGTGATGTACAGAAATTCTGTAATATTTCTAACAGCTTATCGACAATGTTTGGCTTGAGAATGGCAATTTCGCGTGCTTCTGTCGCATATTTTTTTGCATGTACTCACGTTAGTGGTAGTTTTATCCGCAGTGTTGTGGATTGATTAACATGTAGTAACTTGTTCGGTTTTACTCTATACCTGCTTACTTCTGACTTACTTTTTTGTGTTTGAAGCTTGATATATTAAGCTTACGTCTCGCGTACGGCTAAAGAAAATAAAATACTGTTGCTGGAAGATACGATATCTGCGTGCATTGACGCCAGGTCTGACAAGTTCGGATCATTAGAAGTAGACGGTGGAAACAAAGTGGAAGGCATTTCACTGGGAGCAATGAAACATCTTACTACAGACGGGACAGTATTCATCGGTACGTTAACTTGTCATTTACTAAAACATTTCTCGTGCTGTTTTTCTATCTTTAGCAATTTGCTGAATTTCTGAGCAAATTTTGCAGTAGAATGACAATAAGTTTTTTTAACAATTAGGCCTATCGTTTTGCTATTTGTGGCATTATCTCAGATCCTATTAATTAATATTTTTCGATTGTAAGTTTTCTGACGTCGCTATATTGCATCACGTTTTTCCTATCTGGACCATTCATCATTTTGGCATTTGTATACGCGTGTGTTGCTGATATTAATTATGCTGCAAAATAGATAATTATGTCTATGATTGCGTGTAAAATAAAATGTTTGCAAAATGTTCAGCAAAATGTTTTGCGTTTCTTAAAACATTTTTTGTAAATCCAGGGGGGCAATATTTTTTGTATGGGCCAAATGTCGACCTTATTCAGTTGTTTTGTGTATAAAAAAGACGTAGCGGGGTCCAGCGATCCGTATTGCCGTACTTGCTATAGCTGATGTCGTCAGTTGCTCGGTTGCCGCCGAGGGCCACTGTGTTAGCCGGTACTTATTAGCACCATTCAGTGATCGTACCTACTGGCTACGGCTGTTCATGGCCGAATATTTGGCCGATCTCAGTCGAATGCCTTATACGGTCAAATATCTGGTCCTGGGAGAACCCTATATTTGACCGGTCAGTTAAATAGTCTCTAAGCCATTTGACCGGCTGCCGGTAAAATATCCTGTGCTTAATAGTAAAAACAGTAAAACTGCAACTGCTTGTTCTTTTGGGGCAAACAGAAAAAAAACAAAAAACAACGAAGATGAAAGGAAAATTGTGTAATATTTTTGAAAAAAAATTAAAGACAGATCGTTTCTACGACGAGATCGAATCTACGACTGTATGGGAGATTTTGGGGGAAATTTTTGGCGTAGATTTCGGCGGACCTTCGCTATGGCGGACCCTGGCTATAGCGAACTTTCGCTATATCGGACCCAAACCGCTTTGGGATGGATGTTGCCTGCATAGGCCTAGATTTTTACGTTTCACTTTCTTACCTACTTACTTACAGTAGCAGAATAGGTGAATCTGTGCGGCAGGTGGCATGGACAACATCGTACTGGGCACGCTGCACAAGTACACGTCCGGGTTTGTCGGCTGTTTGTCGAACGTCACCCTGGCTACGGACTATTCCATCGACCTGATCGTTGATGCCGACGATGGACGCAATATTCGACAGTGTTCAGACGACGGCGTTCGTCGTCGTCGACGTCGTCTTGCGGCGGCGGCCGCTTAGTGCCGTTAAATATAGGCCTACTACATATAGTACGTAAGTTCATGTTTCGTTCAGAATAAAGTTTACATTTGGGCTATATTCTAATATCCTTCTCTTAATCTGACACTCGCTAAGAACCGAGCTAAATTAAGTTCTTTGTAATCCATACATAGAAAAGTGAACTGAAAACCGATTAGAAAATTCCTAATCGGTAAGGAAGAAGAAAAAGACGTATTCGTTTGCATTGCATTGGCTAACGTTAATCGGTAAACTTCGGATTAACTTTGGTGTTGCTCTCATTTCTGATTTCGTTTTTTTTTCTGATAGTTAATCGTAAAAGTTGGTTCTTAGAAGAAAAATAACGCCGAAGTTAGACTTTAGTTTATATGTACGATTAGCGTGCTATTTAAGCTATTCTGAATGTAGCGTTAATCCTACTTCTCGACGAAACAAAGGATCACGTACTGTATGTCTGTCTAGTATATTTGGTGGTATCTCTCGTCTGAGACGTCCGCTCCGCTGCCGTGTTGGTATCACTGTGGCAGACGCGATGAATTGACGTCATCGTCAGAACCCGCATCTCCACCAAGAGCAGCAGCAGCAGCAACAGTCTTACCTGGCCCTGAACGCTCGTTCGATCCAATTGAATCTGATTCAGCTGCATGCAGTGTTAGCATCATATGACAAGTCATATGCCTGTGCTCATGGTACTTTGTTTTTTGATGAAAAATCTTAACCCAGCGGTTTGTTGAATTTCCCGAAAAAATATATTTTAACGGTACCTGTGGATAAGCGCAGCCACCTGATGTGAACGAGCAAAGACAATGACATATTGTTTGTCGATTTGCACGTCTTATTCCGAATAAGTTATTCGAGAAACCGACCATAAAGATCTTCCAATCAGAAATCTGAATGTATACGAGCTTGACATGAAAAAAAAACAAAAAAGTCGTCTAACATTCACAAAGCTGATGTTAGCAGGAAAAACGCAAAGCCTGCCATAGATAATGGTGTGTGTTCGCGAACTGAACTGTCTTTGCTGTCAATGTGAACTTGATCGTAAATGTACAACGTGTGTACACTGTATGACGTGTACGTAGGTTTAGTCGTGCACTGTGTCTAAATCGCCAAATAACGCGTGCCGTTTTTCAACAATTTAGTTATGGAATTCGTTAATAAAAACTACATCCATCACAGTTTGTTGTTGTTCGTTTTTGTTTTTTTTTGTCATAACACGGCAGTGTGAAAAAAATTGCCATTGCAGTCGCATTATAGGCCCTATTTACACGTACAGTGCTTTTCTAGTCTTTCTGATATTACAATATTGTAACTCTGCGTTTTGCAGTTTATCGACTGCTAAACGCAAACGTTAAAATGACCAACGAAATGTAACTTTGCGTTAACATCTATATCTTTAAATATGCATATATTCGACGGCTTTTCTCAATGAATGAGTATTAATTTTTTACATGCATTACCTACATGTAGTTCATGTATGCCAGCAAAAGCATTTTGATAGTCGATTAATAATGTTGGCAAGGTTATGACAAAAACAGGCGTCGCGCAGTGTATGTGGACCAGTGTCTTGTGTGCGTGGGTGCGTGCGTGATGTATGTAAAACAAAAAATCGTGACAGAAGTATCGTATTACAGAAGCCGAGATACGACTTCACCTGCCCGGGTAATGTTACGGCGGTCTATAAGCTAGGCCCAGTTTGATCCAGTGTTCGGAAACGTGGCAGACCTCTGAGCAAACAACGACGAGGCCTAACAGCTAATGTCCGCTAAACAGATTACATTAAGTAAAAAGATATGAATTTGATGATTTGATCTGAGAGGCCTATAGTGTACACGACTTAACAGCAAAAAGTATTTTCGTGGAGCAAACAAGGCATATGCGCTAAGTCAATGGCTTGGAAACCGAATTGACAACTTCTACGAAATCGAAAAAAAAGTATTTTTTGAGCCGATTAACGTTTGGAGGCATTTGTTTTTTAAATACATTTTTAGCTTGCCGCTAAAAACGTGGCCGAGTCATCAATAAAAAAACGTTAAAAGCTTAAAAAATTACGTCCAAAATTGCTAATTATTATAAACAACACTGGAAATTAAGCAAGATTTCAACGGGTTTTTTACTAAGACTGTTCCAAAACACGCGGTACACTGGTCTAGTGGTAATCATTCGATCAACGAAGTTACTCTACGTCGGGCCGGGTTAGTACTTTGATGGGTGACTGCCTGCGGCAGGTAAACCATCTCGGGATGTAATCAGCTGCTTAGGTCAACTCAGCCTTTCATCCTTCCGGGGTAGGTAAATCGAGTACCGGTCTATCTGGCTGGGGTTAAGGCGGCGCGCGTTTACCTCTGTCAGGTGGCAGGTAACACTGTGTGATCCCATACGGCAGGTGACGCGTAATCTCTGACGTTAGTGGACCAAAGTTCACACAATTTTGTTATTCAACGCGGAATTAACTGTATTTGATAACGCCGTTTACCGCTTGTCGATATCTATATTTATTTCAGAGATATTTGCGCTCAAAGTCGAAAGTTGTCATAAAACGTACTAAATTTTGCACGTTTTTTGCACTCCCAAATTTTAAGGGGGCACCGCCCTCTAAAAGTTGTACCCGCGTTATCACCCCCATTTTGCAGCACGTCACGTGACAAAGTCTCATGAAGCTACTC
>Ga0056128_1003365_pt1 | contig 19570 bp, 9 predicted proteins | sample WorMetLIZISLAND2_FD_71113 | JGI IMG/M metagenome (GOLD analysis project Ga0056128, IMG submission 71113) | Marine gutless worms symbiont microbial communities from Max Planck institute for Marine Microbiology, Germany - Olavius geniculatus... ... | reverse complement strand
AAGTAGTGAAGTTTGGACTTAACCAGGCACAAATCTGACGTTACAGAAAGATCCTTGCAGTTAAACGTTGGTCGCTCGGTGCAATGGTCTATAGCGGTGGCCTACTGTGGTACAGCATCGAGTCCTCTAAGTAATCGAGAAATTGCTACGGGTTCCACGCTCACTCGCAGCAGGCAACACTGAGCAAACAGCTCAGGTCAACTCAGCCTTCTATCCTCAACTATCACGTGTTTTTTTACGCATGTGCGTTAATTTTTTTAACGCGCGTTAATTTTTTAATGCGCGTTAATTTATTAACGCATTAACGCGTTAATTAACGCGTCAACTGTGACAGCTCTAGTAAAAATGAGTAGTTTATTGTCTTGTGCTTCAGTAACATAACATGTGCTCTCAAAGCATGCACGCTGGTTTTTCTGTCATATTTGTGAGTTTTCATCTTCCAAATATAGTGCAAATCCTTTTGGAAATATGACAGTGTATTGTCACAAATGAGTTGTGTGTGCATGCATGATTTGTAAATTTCATTCAATTCACGGTCATGCTTTGTTATTCAGAGTGCAGATGATTTCGTTTATCATTATGGTGAAGTAATGTGCTATGATTTATAGCACATTGCATGTCAGTTTATTGATTGTGATTTGGACCAGTGATGTATTCAGGTCTACTTATTCAGAGTGCAAGTCCTAGTCACGGGAGTTTGAGTCCAGTCAGTGAGTTTAACGAGACAGAACCCTGGTAAAATTGCATACTTACAATCTGAGAATGCGACGAGAAACAATAACACAACAGAATGTATAGAAATTAGTCAACGCTTATCTGTTGATGCTACGAAAGTTAGCAGAACAGTTGGTTAGAATACAAAGATAAATACGGCGCAGTGAGTTACAAGTCACACAGCACTGAGTCCAGGACCAGTTGGTCTGAGTTAAGAGTCCTGAAAATAAGGACTCGAGTCCGTTGTCGGACTCTGGCCGGTGTGCAAGCATGCACTTTATGCTTATTGTGTCTCTTCTGTCACATCTGTTAGCATATGGTCACAAATGAGTTTTGTGTGCTCCCTTCGTGTGCAATTTATACACGGGGTGACCACCAACAGGGAAAACAGGAAAGACATTGAAATGTCGGGAAATGTTACAGCTGTCAGGGAGATGTCAGGGGGAAAGTCAATTTCTAGAAATTGCATCAACAGGCTTTTTCGTATCACCCACTTCAACTCTCCGTCAATTATTTTATGCTGTTTATTGCTAAATGTTGCTTAATGTTTTAGTTTCTTACATTATTTATAGCACTTACAAAATGATCAGGAGTGCCGCGAATCGTCAGGGAATTGTCAGGAAAATTCATAGTACCTGGAGAGTGGTCACCCTGTTTTCTGTATACATTTCACTCAAGTCACGTTTTCTTTTATCAAGTGCAGATGTTATAGAAGGTGTGTCAAAAAAGTATCCCCTAAAGGTGTTTACCATTTACTGCACAACCAGTTGGAATTTTAACGCAAAGTCACAAACTTATTGCTTGTTCACGCCTGCATAAAATCATGTCCAAGTGGCATTTGATGTTTGTTGCAAAGTTATGCTCTGTGCTTCTACTTTTATCCAAGTACGATAACTATCGTTTTTTGTGTGCTTTTATCAACGGCAATATCTCTACGACTATGCATAATGATGTATTTTATTTTAAACTTACAGCGGCCATTGGCACCACTGCTGCGTGAATTTGCCCATTGCCATTTGTCTGAAATTTAAATGCACTCAGCATAATAACGGATGGGCCGAAAAACCGCATTGTTTTTGGCCATTGATAACTTAGCGACGGTTAGTGGTAGAAAGGCGTGTGATGTGTGAAAAGTTTCGGAATTTTGTGTCGAAAAAAGCGAAAACGTGCATGTGTGTTTAAATGTTTTGCCTAATTTGCATGAATTTTCACCACGTCTGAAGTTATGCTGAATTCAATGCATGAACTTAACACAGTTTTCATTCATTGAGTGGTGAAATAACAAAATTCGTTAGTAGACACGTTTAGTTCAGAATTTCAGATAACATTGAACATAGGTACCCTTAATAACCGTCATAATTCTCTGGCAGCTGATCGATTGTTTTTTCAACGGTCAAAACTGTGCGGTTTTTGGCCCACCCTGAAGATTGCATACGTATATTGATCGACAGCTTGTAGGATTATATACCGGTGTTGCTAAAGATGTGTCACCGTATGCGCTGTTTTTATACGTGTTTTAGTTTTTCACGCTGTGTGGCTGCAACTCAATATTATGTCACGAATACAACTTACAGCAGTGAAGTGTCGAGTTGTTTTTTTCTCGGTAGCCCTATCTGCAGTACATTAATTGTCGGCTTTCTTCTTGCTAGTTCAGAGCTTCCGAAATGAGTAAGGGAGAAAAAAAGAAGTTCAGCTACCGCTTAGAAAACAGGCCGTCAACTGCGTGCGTTACGTTTCATCATAATAGTGCTAGTCCTATTGTCTCACATGGCTGCCAAGTTGTCATACCGCCAATGTGGATGATAATCCCACTACCGTCTTTCTCTTCCCTTCCCCCTTCTTACTTCCTTTCCCTTTCTAACCCTTTCTCTTCTCTCCCGCCCTCTAAATAGGAGTGGTACAGGGGCAATATGAACTTCTCCAGTCGGGGTCGGTGGGGTTAGAGATAGGGCCTAGATTGCTATTAACAGGCTTGCCGTGTATATATATCCATGTGTGGATATCAGACTTCAGCCTTCCTGTGGATATATCCATGGATATTATGTTGTCGCATATGCTAATTAAACGGAATACTTATATGTCTAATTATCTCTGTAATATGGTCTAACAGTCTAACTAAAAGTGTAGTTTTTAATTAACTTTTGTCCATCACCGTGCAGCTCACACAGACCAAGACGGCGATCCGTAAATAGAAGACTGAAGAAGGACACTGAGATAGGAACGGTCTTGCAAACTACTGTCAATAAAAACTCTTTACTGTAACCAAAACACAAAAGACTGCAGCAAACAGGTAGTTGTCATGTTACGATTATCAAATTCATGCAGTTTAACTTATGTTAACTGCTGTTAACTCTACTGTAGCACATACTGGCATGTCATGCGGATAGCAGATTTCTATTAGAACAAGACTGTTAAGAAGGAATTTTCTTTGACCAAGGACACAGTAATGTTCAACATTTGTACTCTAAGTATTATAATATCAAATACTAGGGCATGCTAACACTGTGGAATGTTATCTCAAACAATGGAATAAATAGGAAACCTAAGCATGATACAAAAACCCAAAAAACCTAGACAACAAAATCTAGCTAAACGAAACTACATTCAGGATATCTGTCTTGCATATCCAGGCAGAAAGTGGGTCGTCTTTGTCTAAAACAATACACCTCCAGGGGTCAGAAAAAGTTCACTCCATATCAAAATGTTATGCTACAGTAACCACACTTTTCAATCCATTAGCTAACGCAAAATAACTCAATTCACTACGAACTTGACACGCGATTTCAGAAATGACATACCAAAATTATTTCTACATTCGTTTATCTACACAACGTAAGTATTACAGTTACGAAAGCAACATGCAGTAATATGTACAACTCTGATGACTAGGCGAATAAACACTAAACAAGCGGCAATACAGCGATAGCAAAGCAAAGACCATGGCAACAGAAGATGAGTAAAATATTTGGAACAACGGAATACTGTGCAATCCAAAAATGTGGCCAATCAGAGACGTGAATCCCGGTGGGTCAAGAGGAGGGCGTGTCTTCCAATATTTGGACATATCTTGTAATGTAGCCAAGGTAGACAGAATGAATGATCCAATCATTTCACCGAAAATTAAATCAGGCGGAAAGCATAAAGAAAAACGAAAACTCGGTTGCTTGCTCGCTGTGCTATCTTTCCACCAGACATGTGAGGCTTAAAAGCACCAAACTGTTTTATTCCCCACCCAAACAGACGCCACAGCCTGACCTTCGGTGCCTTTGTCGCTAGAATATACCAGTGAATAGAACAATGTTAGTTGTTGTCCTCTTTCCTCATTGTCAGGTTAAAACCCATCTGTTTTCCACCTCTTTCCTATAAGTTACTGCACTGCTAAGAAACTTAAGTGTATTGTCGCAAGCACCTGCCTTAGCAAAAATGTCAGATATCTGCCAAGCTGCAAGGTATAATACAGTTACGCTTCAGCATGGAATGCTATCATGAATCATCAGTAGTCAAGTGTACAGAAAACAATGATAACTCCAACCAGCATCTCACATGAAACACGACAAAACTCCAGCCAACATAAAAACTGTCATGCTGTAGAATTCATTGTAAAGTTGCACCTCAGTCAATGGCAAGCACAAACTGCAGTGAACTCAAGAGTTAAATGACGCTCAACAAATTTTTGCCCAAGGTTATGCAGACGATGGTGTTGTACTTGTCTGTGGTAAGGTTCTCTCGACTATGTCAGAGATTATGCAACGCATCTTATGAGGCGTTGAGGAATGGTGTAAAAAGAGAGACTTACAAGTTAATCCCATCAAAACGGTCATGATTCTTTTTACAATGGAAATATAAACCTGAATCAGTCAGACCAGTTACCTTTTATAGTCAACAGTTAACGTTGGCTAATCAGGTTAAATACTTAGGAGTCTTTCTTGACTCCAAGCTTAACTGGAGTGTACATGTTGATGCCAAATACAAGAAGGCATTAGCTGCCCTCTATCAGCTTCGGCGTGTCGCAGGCAAGACATGGGGACCACACCCAAAGTTACTCACTGGATTTACACTGCTGTACTACGCCCCATGTTGTACTATGCAGCTGTTATCTGGTGGACACGCACTCAGTATGTCACTGTCAGTAAACAGCTGGAACATCTTCAAAGGCTGCCATGCCTCTATATTACAGTTTGCTAAAGCTTCCAAGAAGTTCTGTCAACCTTGAGATCTGTCGGGGTTGTGCACTGGGCCCATGAAGAGGCCTCAGCGCAGGGTGGCCGCTTATGTGGTCACCCTCCCTGCAGGTAAAGGTAAAGGTAAAAGCGAAAAATACAACTGAAAAAAAACACGCATTGCATGCAGTGTGTCAGCAGTAGAATTAAAACGACCGAAACTCCCCAAGATACACCAAGTCAGTTCGGCAAAACTAAGTAGGCTCTTCAACAGGTTACAGCACAGCAACGAAGAACTATGTACTATATCACAGCATCTTACAACCTAAGAACATAACAGCAACAAGGACTTAAAGAGCATATAGAGCAAATAAAATAAACTGAACTCACTTTGTACACTATGCGAAAAGGACTGAGATGAAACAAACTAAACTGCATTGACACACTGGCATTTGAGTTTGATTTAGTTCTGCCGCTTTTTACATGCTTTAGATGGAACAACTGATCCAAGATTTCAGTTCAGTTCAGTTATTTTCTGTTGCTGTGTACACACACAACTTCGCAGAACAAGAACACTTCAATATGCAAAATACTTTTTACCGTACTGTTTGATCAATTTTACTCTGGCATTTTTTCTTGCTTTTACACACTTTGTCAGTTTTATCATGGTAATCTAGCCTTTGGCTGCAACACGAAATAAAGACGTTTCATTCATTCAAATCAAATCAAATTCAACAGATTCGCATGATGTCTTACTTCGATGAATTTCTTTTACTTGTATCGGTTTTTAGGAAACACTGTAATTAAGTATCTCCGTTCTGCAAGATTTAACATTTGGCAGTACAGAGCGATGCTGTAAAAATACTTTTTATATTCTGTATCTCATTAGCAACAACTAAAGGCATGTACAAAGCGACAGAACTATACTGAACTGAAATGAAGTCACTTTGTACACGTCACAAAATAAAACAAAACAAGCTGCACCGCCAGTTTGTTCACTTAATGCAGTGCATGCAAAGCAACTGAAGTAATCTACACTGAACTTGCAACTCTCATTCGGTTCCGTTCAGTGCGTTCACTTAGTACGCTTCAGTAGAAGCAACTAAACTGTCAGTCACTTATACACTCTTTAGGTGCAACTGAACTTAACTGAGATTTAACTTCAGTTCAGATCAGTTCCTTTCCGTTGCATCATACTCGCTTTAACAAACACTGGACAAGTTCATAACCGATGTTTGTGAATACATGGATCAAATACAGTTTTAATTCTAACTAGAAAATTGGGGCAAAGCCCAATGTGAGTCCGCCTGGCACCCTAAATCCAATTGGGAGAAAAATTAGGGGGTGAAATTCTCCGGAAAAAGTCGACTTGGGTGGGTATGATTCCACCCTTAGATCTCCGTAATTAGTGGACCAAAGTTCACTAGACTTTTCTCGCCAAACATAGGATGAATCATGATCGATGAAGTACATGTACTTGTCCGATTCTGAATATCTTCATCCGTTCGATCGAAGTTTGAAGTTGTCCAAATCAAGCCAAATTTTGCATGCTTTTGGCTCCCCAAATTTTTTGGGGGTGGCCCCCTAAATGTATGGACCCTATTTTCACATTCAGCCTAGTACAGACCATGGTAAAAAATTTGTGGCAATCAGCCAACGAAGCTCAGAGATACCATGGCAAAACCAAAAAAATAAAAAAAAAACAGCAGCAAAACATAAGTCCGCTCTGAAAGCTATCGCTTCCGGACAGACTAATTAATCTAGGGCAGTGGTGGTCATACAGTGGGCTGCAGTCCCAATACTATCACATCATTGATAAAGATGCAAATCTTTCGCAGCAATCGCATTTTTCACGAATTTGCACACAAACTGTGAATTTTTAAAGGCTGCTGCGAGTCGGCAAATACCGCAACATGTGACTATTTTGGCACAAAGTCAGCCAGCAAAAAAATTATGAAACTCCTACTGCTGCTTCACCTTTCCGAATAGGTGACTCAGTACTGGGGCGAATGGGCAGTCATGATAACGTGAATGGATGGACACACAGTGATTCGCTTTGGAATTTAACAAATGATAATTAAGCAGCAAAATGATTTTTGCTGCTTTTTATCAGTGACTCATATCACCCCTCATAGTCAAAATTTTACTTGCATCCGCTTCAACTCAGTCGACGGCCACGAATTCTGCACTGTTTGCCACCGCTAATTTTTCAAGCTTTTGTTGCGAAAAATTCACAGCCTTAATTATTGGTCATGATTACTGCTATATATCAGCAGCAGACAGACTGTAATCCTCAGCATTCTGGCACAGAACCACAGACTTTGCACTGGTTGCTTCAACTGGACGTGAACTGTACGTTACTCGGGAGGACAAACAGTTTCGTCTTTGCAGCAGTAGTAATGAACGATAACGCCATTTGGATAACGTGCAAAAGCACTGCAACAGAACCCAGATAACAAATGCTGTCAGTACATATAGAAATGCATATGTCACCAAAATACTACACCACAAGTCAAAACAACAGCACCAAAACTCTTGTCCATATATTAACACACGACATTAACCAATTTTGAAAATTCTTTCACTGGCAGACTTGGCAGAAAATTTGCAATAAATAATTCACTAAAGTTCCCACCACTCCTATAAGATGTTGCTACTCTACCTTGTGAAATGTTACTGCTATAAACGGGCGTACATTCCATGCAGTCTTAATATAACATTAACTATGCGAGTGTTATTGTCAAGCTTCTTCCTAATTCTTTCTTGCCTGAATTCATTCACTTATGAAAACCACTGCATCACATCTATGTGAAAACATTGTTCGTCATTGCTGATCTTAATCTCCATTCAACCATTTTAACACAAAGAATCAGATCAATAGATCAAATGGTCAGTCAGTCAGTCAATCAACTGTTAAAAACCAGCTTTAGACATACAAGGGGTCCGGAAAAAAAGTAACCCCTAGAGATTGTGCAATAGAAATGCCAAAATCTGAACGAATCTAAATAAAGTTTCATGCACTTAATCCTCAGTAAACTGCTAAAATGATCGGCAAATTTCGTTGAAAAATATCATTAATTAGCAGAGTTATTAAATGTTGTTACCGATATGGCGTTACAAAGTAAACCCTTCTGTTACTGTACATTTGCGTAACTCCAACAAACAACATGTGATTCTGCATCAATTTTATAATGTCAATGCACTATTTACTGGCAATCGAAGTGGCAAATTTCATTTAAATCTGCCAAAGCAAACCGTAGTTATAGCAGCTTTTGTAAGGTCATTCCAAAGCACTTCATTTTCAGGTCTGTGTAAACGTTATGCAGAAAGACCTGAAACTGAAGTGTTTTGAGGTGATCTCACAAAAGCCGCTGTAGTTGTTGTTTGCTTCGGCAGATTTCGCTGAAATTTGGCACTCTGATTGACATTAAATAGTGCACTGCTGATGTAGAATTTAGTTAGAATCAGCCGTTGTTTGTTGGAGTTACGCAAATGTACAGTAACAGAGAGGTTGACTTGTGTAACGCCATACTGGTAACAGATATATTCTGTTATCGATATTCAACAATTGATAACTCCGCTATAAAATAATATTTTTGAACGAAATCTGGTGGTAGTTTTAGCAATTTATTTGCGAGCAAGGGTGCAAAACGCTATTAAGATTTGTTTAGACTTGACATTTTTTATTGTATGATGTCTGGGGTGTTACTTTTTTCCAGACACAGTGTACATTCATCGTCCTACCATCATCAACAAAAATGCCATTACTATGACGCACATGTGTGAATCTAACCTGTTTCCAATTTTCTTCTTGCAGACCCGGCAGACTTTAACGTCGCTAACAACACACTTGATGTGATGGTAAAACATTCGCTGCTCTTGAACCTGCAACACAGATTCAGTCACTGTAAATAAAACACAAGCATAGAGGTATAATGGCTAAGATGCTGGACTTAAAATCGAGAGGTTGCGCGTTCGACTTCTGGTTGGGTCGCTCTCAAGTGGTTACTATAAACAGATGCGTGACTGACTGTCTGTGGACAGGTAAACTATCTCCGTATATAACCAGCCACCAAGGTCAACTCAGCCTTCCACCCATCCGCAATAAGTTAATCGAGCATATGTCACGTGGCAGGCAACACTGTGTGACCACTAATAAACAATACAGTTATCTAACCATTCTTAAACAAGTACTATGGCTGTGCCATTGTGGTCATTTCAGCCACTTTCTACAGCCATATTTACATCAATGCAACCGATTTTTACAGAAAAATACAGAGAATAAAATAATATAAAACAGCAATTCAATTAGCTCCATTATTGTACCTTATAGCCTTCAAGACATGCAACTAAAATTCCCATAAGACACTGAGACTAATGTTACCACACCTGAAGGTGTTCAGAGTAGAGAAGACTTTTCATAAGCTCGCTGTTCCATTTTCTAGAAGACGTCATGCCGAGAACACTTTCTAGGTAACCAAGAATACTGCTGACACTGGTGTTGGCCGGTAACAAATTTAGCACCTAGCATTAGCAACAAACCGTCAGAAACCAAAATTTGATCCAATTTCTATTTCTGTGCATAATGCAGCATCTGAAACGTTTCGCAGTACACTCCCACCATTATACCATTACAGATTTTTAAAAAAATCTCTATTTTATTAATACTACCGGTAAATCATTACAAATTAGCAGTCAATCAGCAGATCTATAATCTGTGACCATTGGCATCTCTGGCTTTCTCAACTTATGTGAATAGCAAAGATATTGTGTTGCATTTTTTTCACTTCCATGACAATAAAATATTTATTCAAGGTGACAGCTGCCACCTTCCAGACCAAATAAAATTCCACAACTTATCCCTGACTGTCTCAGTAGGAAAGGCAAAAATTCATCGATATTACTGTATATGCTATGGTCGACAGTCGTTGTTTCACATTAATTTACAAGAAATTTGAGCTAATGCTCATGAGACGCACGAAAGCCTATAGCAGTTCCTGTTCGTAAATTGTCTTAGTCTATCTCTAGCCATTCAAGTCACAATTCACTCTTGAAGTGTGCGCCACAGCCGAAGATCGCAAAAATCAATAAAACCCTTTATTTTAGAAGTTCAGGGTCTTTCAAAATCATTGATGTTGATACAATTAAAGCTCGTTATTAGTGCTTGTTGTGATAAGCAGCATGCCGATGCCTATCTGCAACCGTTTCCATTTCGTCGCAGTTCATTCTTGGAGTGTGCGCTGCAGCCGAAGATAGCAAATATCAATAAAGACTGCTTATTTTGGAAGTTCAGGGTCTTTCAAAGTTATCCACGTAAATACGACTGAAAAGCTCGTCACTAGTGCTAGCTGTGATAGGCAGCATGGCATCACCCGAGGGATCCACTGCCTGAAGCAGAGGTAATGATGACAATACGACAATACTACCTGAACAGTGTCAATACGGTTGGCCTGTTCACCAAGCAGGCGGAATGCTGCTCCTATATTGGTCTCTAAGGCATTATGGCCACTCTCCTCAGCAAAAGACACAAGCGGCGGGGTCTCCGGAGTGCTGAGATACAACCGAAGCAGATGCAAATAGACCTGAGCATATAGCACAGAAAACAATTACTGCCTGTCACCTATTGGAATTCAGCAAGTAATTATTTTGTCTTTCCTGCAAAGCTACCTTTATATTGTGTGTTTCAACAGGACAAGAAATTGCTCAGAAACTTGCTACAATAACTCACGACAAATGAGCAATCAATATTGTCCATCTTATACCGTGTGTTCATCAGACTCTAAACTGTGGTGGAGAGGCATAGTGGTAACGCAATGTGTTCAGTCAACGAAGTTGCTCTACACCAGGCCGGGATAGTACTAGGAGGGTGACTGCCTGCATGCGGGCAAGTAAACCATCTCAGTATGTAACCAGCTGCCTAGATAAAAACTCATTACAAAAGATGATATTATTCAGCAGCACACTGACACACAGTCAGTGTGATGTGAGCAATATAACCTTTAATAATTTTTGATGTTTTCAATGTGCAAGTCCTTAAATGTTGCGGTTAACAAGTGTATAAACTGATGTTTTGTACATTTATTAATGAATAAACGTCTGTAACATGAGCGTAATCACTTACATCTTGATTGCCAGGTTTGTCTGGCTCATAGACCATGTTGCAATAGCTGTACACAAACAGCCAGTCAAGTCTCATCAAACAAGTATTCAGTCATTCAAGAATCATAGAACAATTATAACACAAGACAAGAAAACCCAGCTGTCACTAGGGAATACGCGCTACAGCCTGTACAGTTCCTGTTGCAGTACTGACCTTCAAGGTCATCCAAGGCCAATGATTTTCATCTCATCTGAAAGGGCATCTGCCACTTCCTATTAGTGATTAACAGTACTGTGGCCCTATCTCTCTCCATTTCCAAGATATGGCCAGTTTTCCATTGAAAACACACTTTTTTCCTACCCCCTCCATTCAAACCCGATTTTGAAAATGTTCCCCTAGCACTAGATCGCTGAAATTTTGCATGCCTAGGTTTAAGACGCAGGGCTAATCATTCATGTAAAAAGTTTTCCGCTATGACCTAACGTTTAGCCACAATACATCCGTAACAGACAGACAGATGAACAGATGAGCAAACAGGCGACACATTGTGCCATAACACATCAAAAATAATCTGAGCAACACTATCTCAAACAAAGTTGTTCCAACGACAAACATTAAAAAATCCAAGTCAACCCATCAAAATCTGTGGAAATTGGATCAACAAATGAATAAATGGATGAATAAAGAATAAATAAATGAATGAATAAGTCAAAGAACAAATCAATCAACTACTTACAGAAATGACCAGTAGTTTACAATATACGCCTAAAACCAAAGATCAAACCTGAACATATTTATGCAACAATTTTTAAAAATCTAAATCATTACCATAACACACCGTACAATAGCACATATTCAAAACAAACGTTTGTTTCACATATACTACAGGGTGCGGCAAAAAAGTAGCCCCCTAAAGTTTTTCACCATTTTCTCAGCAACCACTATGAATTTTAAGTTGAAATTTTACAGGTTTATTTTTGGAAACGTTCTACATTCAACAACCAAGAAAAATATGATTCTGTTGAAAAAAACCCGAAATTATAGACTTCTGAACATGACCGCCTACCGATTTTTCAGCACTAAAAATGTTTAAGCTAAAAATGCTATTTAATTTTCAAAAACCGGTTACCACGTTACTACCGATGACGTCACAGTGACGCCTTGACAAACATTAATTTATTTTGTTTATACATTATCACTAAATTATCATTTTTCAAAAAGCAATCGCCGGCTGCCCACCGGGTTCATCTTCCAGCAGAACGACGTGCCAGCACACACAGCGCGCAGCACACAGAACTGGCTGCGGGCCAACTATCCAGATTTCATCACAAAAGACCAATGGCCTCTAAATTCGCCGAAAACAAACCCAGTGGACTATTGCGTGTGGTGTGCAATGTTGGAGGCTTACCTCAAGCTTAAAACAAAGCCAAAAACAATCGCCGAACTCAAGGAATCGCTTCGGGTTATCTGGAGCAACCTACCACAAGGACCGATCAAAAGACTGTGAAAGACTTCTCAAATTAAGCGACTGAAGGCATCATCCTTCATCATCATCATCATTCAAAGTTTAATAAAAACAGACAAAACGCTGTTACACAATAAGAATGAGTGGAGCTCAATGAAACAATACGAATAGTCTAAGCTAGTCTAATACAAATTGTCATTATAGAGCATTCTTATAAAATGTGAAAGCAATAACAAACATGGCAGCCATATATACGAGGCACCAACAACATCTTGGCTTGTGTTGGAGCCTGAAGCTGTCGGTGGACACTTCGAACATTCACAGTGACAATGGAATTTTGGCATCTGATCATTACTTAACTGTGTTGTTTGAGTTGTTTCAACGATGTTATTAAACTGGTGTTGTAGCTTGAACATTTTTTCACGCTGAAAAATCAGTAGGCGGTCAATGGTCATGTTAAAAAATCTATAACTTCGTCACTTTTCAATGAAATCAAATTTTACTTGGCCTTTAGCTGTAGAACAATTCAGTATTTAATCTGAAAAATTTTAGATTAAAATGCTAAACGGTTGCTGAGAAAACAGCAAAAAAACTTCAGGGGGCTACTTTTTTTGCCGCACCCTGTTTAAATTAAAAAATGAACACATAAAACATGTGACGCAAAACCGTACTCTTCAGCCATTCTATTGTCATGAAGTATATGCACGTAAATAGCCAAAGCCTCCTCATGCCGCCCACGCTTGCCAAGCAGTATTGCACGCTCCTCGTAAAAACCTGCAGCAGCAACTGTAATATAATTTTACAAAATAAAGTATGCCAGAAATGGTCGAATAACATTGGCTGCACAAAATGGACTGCTTAAAAATGGCAAGTAACACTGATACCATGGTGGCTTGGCATAGTGGTTAAAAAATTGGACTTATCATCAAAAGGAAAGGTCATGAGTTTGACTACCGATCAAGTCACTGTTGTGTGGTTACTACCAGGATGAACAACAGTCTGCAGACAGGTGTACCATCTCGGTATGTAACCAGCCATCCTGGTTGGCTCAGCCTTCTACCCTCCACGGGATGGTAAAATGCGTATTTGCATTTAGGCTGATGGTGTGCTTAGTACTATAGCTTCCAGTTTAAATGGATATATGGCTCAAGCCAACTGGTCCATCAGCATCATCATCATCATCATCATCCATAAATGTGTAATGGTCTTAATACCAGGTGCACACCATCGTGTAAAATCTGCCATAATCCAGTGACGAATCCAGAATAGCCAGGAAGGGCCGTGGCCTAACTCGAGCTACACAGATGGTCAAAACTAATGACTGGTTCAAATGCAGACAATCAAAACACTAAGACTGTTCTGTCACAGCAGAAAAATTTCATTTAAACTGTTCAAAAAGCCATCCTGAATTGCACAAAACCCCTACAGTTTCCGTGGCTCCACCCATGACCCCAATGGGTCAGCTTCTAGTGCTAGCTGGTGGAAAAATGCTTGCAGCTCTACTGCAAAAATCCCTTCACGCGCTTCAACCTCTCAGAGGCCTCAATTTACAACCACTGGTTCATAAAAATCATCAACCACTCCCTCAAAAAATTTCTAGATATGCCACTGGAAGAATCATCAACACAGACTCAATGTCGCCAGTTGATTTACATAGCGCAATATCACGAAGCATTTCTATTCTGCTTAGTACATCTCGCAAAAAAACAGGGCTCAGTTTTTGAGCTACGCACTAAATCTACTGCTTTACTACAAATCACAGATATTGTCCGGTAATGAGTTCCAAGCCACTGGACCTCCAACATCTAAACCCCAACAGCGAAGATGTGATGACTGAATTAACTGAGTCAAAACTGTGAACATAAACAAAGTGTCAACTGGTGAATCTTGAATGGTATATTTCAAAACCAACTCACAATTATCAGAGAAATGTGTGAGGAGTCTCTCGGGTTCGTAGAAATCAGATGTCTGTAAAAAGTCAATGAGCCTACGTCGAGTCTGTCCCAGCTCCCCTGGCTCATTGCCTGCTCTAACCGGTTTCTCACCATCTGCACAAACACACACACAGCCACAGCTCCATGGAAATAACTACGGCTGCAGATATCAGCCATCATTCAAAGGTAAAAAGGTAAAGGTCGTCAATTTGTATAGTGCATAGTCGCGCGCATGCACACGCCTTTAATGCGCTTTCGTCACTAACCAGAGCCGCCTGTTGCACAGCCACCGTGTACAGCCTGCAGACACAGGCTGGTGCAGCGGCCGGCTAAGCAACCCCAGTCAGCTGTACCAAGGTCCCCACCTTACGTAACCCATATAAATGAGTTACTACTCATTTTACCGTTCCACAGAGGGTAGCTTGCTGAGTCGACCTAGCTGGCAGGCTTCGCACCGAGATGGTTTACCTGCCCGCAGACAGTCACCCATCGCAGTGCTAACTGGGCCTGGCGTAGAGTAACTTCGTTTCAGCTGAAACGTGCTACCAACTACGCCATGCCACCAACCACCAACCCACCATTCAATCAACTAATCATTAGAAAATTGCTCCACTAATTTTTCCTAATCAAATAAAATTTCAGTAAAAAGGCTTTGCTGCAGACATGGCAATCAAAGCTAAAGCCACAAAAGCTGAACTGCAAAATGTTTGAGCTGAGCCTATTTTTTTCTGAGCCAAAGCTGAAAAATATTTGAGTATAGTCATTGCAATCTAGACCATCTTTATTTCAAATTTCTCAATTGTTCCTAGCTTTCGTGAAACAAATGGTGCAAAAACATACAAATTGCCACTCCCTTACTACTTCCTTGCAGTATTTTATTACCAGTGGCGTTAGTTGCAGTAGGAAAAAAGATTTTACATAAACAGCCAGGTTCGTGGCATAAAAACTCATTCCCATTTTTAGCACTTTGGCAAAGGTTAAATCCAACTGAGCCAGCTACAGCCTAAGTTGGCCAGTTGGCTGGCTTGACTGAATAAATGAATGAACATTTATTACTATTACAGCCAACTAAAACTGGATTACGGACAATACAATATAAATGTCACAAAAAATGTCATAAAATGTTCGACAAAAATACAGTTGACAATGGCAATAAAAACGTTGGATAAAATGTTATTCAGCCTACTGGTAATTATTTAGAGAAAATGGAATGAAAGATTTTTTAAATTTTTCAGTTCTCGTGAAGTAGTGCTCTAATGTTTGTGATGACCGCAGTCGACTGATTATATGTTGTGAACGTTCATTTGGCTTCAGCAAATAGTGCAAACATGAGCTTTCATTAAGAACATTGCGTCGAAAAAATCGTTGCACAAGTCGCTCTCGTCGATCCTCCAGCACATCAGCTTCAGCAATCATCAGAGATCTGCTATAGTCCAAGTACAGATAAATGATTCGCATGGCTCACTCCTGTAAAGATTCAAGTGATTCAGTTTGTGCAGCTGTTAAACTTGAGTGCCATACTGGACTGGCTTACTCTAGAACAGGCCGTACAATCGTGTTATAGAAACATAGCAAGTTGCCTGTTCCAGCACCAGCTCGCTTTAGTTGTTTCAGAAAGTATAGCCGAGATGCGGCCTTCGACGAAATCACATTGACATGCTGGGCCCACTTCAAGTCATTACTCATATGGACGCCAAGCAACTTGAATGTGCCGACTCGCTTAACAGCCAGTACCCTTAACTGACTGGGTCAGTATGAAAGCAGCCCTGGTAACTGGCACTACTGTGACGTAGAACTCACCATTTCTTCCCTAGCAGCGGCCGCAACCCACAAAGAAACAGACAAGCTGAGTTGGCCCAAATGGCTTGGTCAAACATGGAGAGAGTACACCCAACACAGCTCAATGTCATATAACCTCTTAACCCTAACCAGAGTTTCTGCAAGACTAAACTGCCAATTTCACTGATTAATCAATTAATTGTTAAAAACGGTTTGATCAATTTTTTGATGGGCCATAATTCGAACGTGTTGTGCACAAGCATCACCTAGCTCAGGGGTCTCAAACTCGCGGCCCACGGTCCGCATGCGGCCTGCGAAGGCGTTATTTGCGGCCTGCGATACATTATCTGGAATTCTACAAAATTTAGGATAAAAATAAGTCGTTTTATTCATTTTACAGCATTTTTAGTAATCTAGCAAAACTACTATTTTTTTCATTTGCGTTCTCTTTAGTGGAGCCGCATGCTAATGCTGGGAGCGACCAGCGGTGGCGCTGGCAACTTGGACCATTTCTCATCTTTTCATGTGGTAGGCCTTGAGGTCAAGCCACAGTGCCTGAAAGATTATGCAGATGTCATTTCTGGATTACTTGCAGAGTTCGACCGATGTTTTCAAGAGTTCAATAATCTTAAACCACAGTTTGCACTCTTCGCCACTCTGTTTGATGTTGATGCAGAAAGCGTTTCCGAAGAATTCCAGATAGAGGTATTAAATTAAAAGTGTGACAAGCAGAAGCAGAAGTTCACGAAGTTGGTGTTTTTGATTTCTACAAATTTCTCTCTAGAGAAAAGTATCCAAAATTAGTCTCTGCAGCCTTTGAAATAATGGCGATGTTTGGCCGTTTTGTGAACATTTATTTTCATCAATAAAAATCAACAAATCCGCTTTGTGATCAAGGCTCACTAGTAAACACCTGAATGCAACATTGTGATTGCCTAACACCTGTGATTTCAAGACTAATGTCGAGTCGCTGGTTTCTGCTAAATCAGCGGTAAGAATTTGTCAGAGACGGAAAAAAAATCTGAAGTTCTAAACTATACTGTAAAATTAACTTCTGTCATTTGTATTAATTACTGCATTTACTGCATTTTGTCGTCTCTAAAAACAATGCGGCCCACCGACTGAGTGATATCTTGCAGTGTGGCCCGCACCCCCAAATGAGTTTGAGACCCCTGACCTAGCTGCTCTCAAAGCCTCTCTTGTCGGAAAATGTAACATCACTAATTTGCTGGTGGACGACTGCCTGAAATGAGTGCTGAAGAGTGCTTGCAATTTTGCACGGAACACATCAATGTATGTTAACTAAAAAATCGTGAAAATAAAAATAAGTGTGTAAACAGACTCTGATAATGAAGTCGGAATTCACATTCGGAATAAAACTGCTGACAAAAAACTACAATAATTACAGACATACAGTCCAGCCGCACACTGAAACAAGCAATGGGTGACTGACCAGCCTTGAGTGTACTGAGGTAGGCTTCCATTAACTGGACAGCAGAGTCTTTATACTGCAGCGCGAGTATGTTGTGAAATCCTGGCGTCTCGTCATGCCATTCATTGATTATATGCTCCTACAGAGACAGCTACACTAATATGCTGTTATCAGTGATAGAAACCAGACAAAAATGCTGATGCTAAGCCAAGATCACTGCTTTGAGACCATTCTTGTTATAAGACCACAGTCTCGAACTGGACGCTTTCTTTTAACTCAAAAGTTGCATTTTGCCCCTGCAACTACATTTGAAACCTGGCAACTTCTGCCAATTATTCCAGGTTATGATCGAGAATAACTAGACTGTAAAACGTAAAAATGTAAAGTCCTTCCCGAGCCTTATGGCCCACGGGGCGGCGCTGATCTCCGTTTCCTAAGGCCCTCAGCCAGACACCAGTTTTTACACTGCGAGACCACGGATACGGGGCCAGTGTATCGCACAGTGTGCCTGTTTACATTCCAGCGTTGAAGCCGGTACCAAATTATACTGCTTGGTGACAGAGGCACATGTGTGTGAACAACTTGCCTGAGGTCGTTACCCGGCAGTGTCCCGGTGCGGACTTGAACCTGCGCCTCTGAGTTACCTCAGGATTACAAGTCCGACACGTTACTGTTAGACTACCGAGCCACACAACTAGACTGTACAAGAAGAATATCAATATTATTATGAGCATTAATTCATATTTTGATGCTACATGCATATCTATGGCACACATGTCTCGAGTGGGCTTAACAAACCCATTGGTTTTTAAGTATGCGACACATGCCTAATGGCTGACTAAAAAAATGCTAAAAATAACTTTAAAATATACACAACCGTTTGTATAAGCAGTTTTAAACATCAACTACATAAAAGTGCAACTCACGAGATATGGTACAACTAAAGTTTCATCAGCTTTCTCGATAAAGTTGAGAACGTTTTCACGAGGAAGACTTCTGACTTCATCCATGTCCTCCGTAAAGATCTGGACATGACATGACAGAACGGTCATCATATTATGCTATTTGTGCCAACAACAGTTGAAGAAAATAAAACCAAAGTAAAAGAACACAACACAACTGGATGGCCGGCTCTATTGACAGCCCAGGTAACAAGACCCACTGTTAAGCAGAATTTGCCATTTCTGCCATAGCAGTGCTGTAACCAATGCCAGTACTTATTTTGCTGACTCACAGAAGGAGGGAGGCTGGCTAAGATGGCCTTAGTCGAATATGAAGACAGTATAAATAAGAACGGTCACTTTTATCAGTACTAAGGGTCAACATCCAGCAACTTTGCTGATGTGACCAACAATGTTACTTTTAGGCAAAACCACCACCACTCCTGGAAAAAGCAGCATAGTTAATATAAATCATTACCATGTGACTGGCTAAACCAAAAGACAAAAGACAGAACCAAAAAGTGCATTCGTTCCTATAATTTCAGACCATGCACTAAAACACAAAGAAGCAGTAATTCGTACTAAACAGGCAAATATGAGAAAATGAACACATTATCCAGAATGGTAAGTATTAAATTTTTTGGAACAGTTAACTTTACTAAAAACTAAGATAACATTAATTCTGATAAAAAGCTACTTGACAAACAAAATGCATGTTCTTGTCTACAAACTTTTACAGCCATTGAGCTAAAAGCTACCACAGATGCACTGAGACACAACTAGTGAGTGTTTGTTAACACAGTCTTGTAGACAGTCTAAAATGTTGACTTTTCTAGAAAAACAGACAAATGAGATTAGTTCAGATGCTCGTTATAACGTCGTTGTATATAATGTTTTACCGAGATGCCTTTGACTGAAACTCTAATGAATAACAATTACAATTTTATTAAAATTATGATAAAAAAAATTAATCATTAATTTGCACAGGTCTATAAATAACCAGCTTCCTATATATATATATATATATATATATATATATATATAT
>Ga0056128_1003364_pt1 | contig 19574 bp, 14 predicted proteins | sample WorMetLIZISLAND2_FD_71113 | JGI IMG/M metagenome (GOLD analysis project Ga0056128, IMG submission 71113) | Marine gutless worms symbiont microbial communities from Max Planck institute for Marine Microbiology, Germany - Olavius geniculatus... ... | reverse complement strand
ATTTAATTATACTTGTGATCTGGATATGCTAGATTTGTGCTATATTGGTTTTCTGAGGCGTTTTTGCTGGATAAATTAATTAATGGATAAATAAACAGCATTCTAGAGTGCTGATGCGCCGTTGCTTCGCCGTAGCTGATGCATATCTCACATTATCATGGCTCCAGTCACGTGTATTCTGGCTGCTAGCAACAGACTAGACAAGACTGACAGCCAGAAGCCTTTTCTTGCCACTCTGCATTGACAGTGTCATGACAGAAGATAGGAAGTGCAAGAAAAACAGAGAGAAGAATTGGTATAGCATCAGCAATGGTGAATAAGTTCAGCAAACGATGGAGGGCAAAAAATTTTTCAAATACGACTAAAGTGATGTCGTATGAAACTTTCTTAGTTCCTATAGTGTTGTACGGCTCGGAATGCTGGTGTCTGAGAAAAGAGACGAACAAAGAAATCCTGGTGGCAGAGATGACGTGGCTGAGGAGGAGATTGTTGCGGGTGACAATATACGATTTGACGAAGCGATGGGATAGTGCAAGACAGAGTCAAATGGAGACGTTTAATAGCAGTCTCATCATCATTCTGATTGAAGAGAAGAAAGAAGAAGAAGAAGATTGATTTACCAGCCGAAAGTCACTCATTTCCACACATCGCTGTGCATTGCTAACAACCTAGGTCTGCTGTAGTCTTCGCATAGCCCAGTCATGTACCAACAATCAGATTTATGACAATTATACATTTGTATAATTGTCATCAGTTTATGATGCAGTGTGGTGACTGTGTGTTTTCAGAGTGTTTTGATAGACAGTCAAGCATGGCATACAAAGTTAAGAAAAAAATACCGGAACTGACATTGCCTACAGTGTCTGGTGATCCAGGGATGTCTCCTTCTGAAATGTACGTGTAACTACTTGCGTTACATGCATATGCAGCTTAAGTAGGCCAAGAATTGAATTAAGTTGGTGAACTTGCACAATGCTCATCATCGATATAGGCATGTATAGATTGCAGGTGTCTGAAAGTTTGGCCTGTCGTGAAATTTATGTAACTAACTAACTAACACTTAAACAGGCCAAGAATTTAGTTCAGTTGATTAACACTGTGCATGCTGCAGTCAGACGATCATTTATTCAGTCAATCAGTCAATATGGAATTTTTGGTCATTGAAGTAATACAAATTACTGCAGTAGGATATTGAAGCAAACCATGTCGTTTTTGTTGACTGTCATTTCTGTTGTTTCATCTGCAGCTCATCAGCGGTGGATGGTGTGACGCAGAAAGTGGCAGACATGGAGGTCGATGACCAGAAGATACGCGTGGACATTGAGGAGCAGCACCGAATGGCTCTGGAACAGTTCCTGACACAGAAGAAAGAGATCGGTGAACTCAAGCCGCAAGATTTTCAGAAGCTCAGCGAGCTCGGCTGCGGCAACGGCGGAGTCGTGTGGAAGGTGTTGCACAAGCCGTCTAATGTTACCATGGCTCGTAAGGTACAGAAGTTTCTGTGATAGCTTTTGAAGTAATATAAGTTGTTTGGTGGCAGTGGAAGTGGCAGCGGATTTTTCTGAGCAAAAAATTATACATTTTTTTCTTTGTAAGTTGTGTGGTTCTGTTAGTAATATTGTCCACATGATTATAACTGTACTGTTCACATCGTATTGTGCAATATAAAGGTGTATTGATCGATGGATTAATTGAATTTTGATGTATTATTTCATAGAGCTAAGGCAAGGTTTGTGGCATTTTAGAAAATGATAATATATTAATATGTGTGACATAAAACTGAAATATTAGTGCTGTGCATTGCATTGCATTGCACACGCCTGATTTAAAGGTCAAAGGTGGTGTTGTAGCTTATAATGGAAGCCCATTCTAGAGCTATGGAGCATCATCATCATCATTTGCCATATGGGATCACACAGTGTTATCTGCCACCCGACACAGGTGAACGTATCCCGTCTTACCCCAGCCAGATAGGCTGGTACTCGATTTACCTACCCCAGAGGGATGGAAGGCTGAGTTGACCTAGGCGGCTGGTTACATACCGAGATGATTTACCTGCCCGCAGGCAGTCACCCATCCAAGTACTAACCCATCCCAGCGTAGAGTAACTTTGTTGATTGGATGAAACGCATTACTGCTATGCCATGCCACCAACCTGGAAGAACTAGTATTATCATATTCTCTGATGTCCATTTCATTGTTTTGTTGAAAGTTGATGTTACGAATATTGGTTCGCATCGAGTGGAACTTAGTGGAACCTTAACACGTCACTGTTCCAATGACTAATATTTAGTTTTTTTTTATTTGAGAGGTTTTGCAGTTATGATTATGTTTGATCTGTAAATTCGTAAACTACTGTTCTTTGTTGTAACTAGGTTATTTTTGATGAATTGATAGACTGTTTTATACGCCACTACATTTGTGCTTATGTCTGTCAGTTAACCATGCTTTTGTTCGTTGTACATTTGCTGCCGACAGTTAATCAAGTTAGAAGTAAAACCAGCAATACTTTCGCAAATACTTCGTGAGCTTGAAGTGCTTAACGACTGCCACTCTCCATACATAGTCGACTACTACGGAGCCTTTCACAATGAAGGAGACATCAATATCTGCATGACGTATATGGCAAGTGTTTTGACTGAAGCGCACCATTTTTGTTAAAATTTTTTGCTTTCACCAGTAAAGGTGGAGTACCAGACTGTAGAGGTATTTCATGGAGAGATACTGGCCCTGACGGATTCAGGGGTTGACAAACAAACAGTGTCTTCTGGCAGACAGTTCCAGTCTATCGCTGTACGATTGAAGTAAGAGTTCTTCTGATAGTCAGTTGATCTTGTCAGAATATGATAAGCCAGCGAGTTCTCGTTACGAGTCAGTCGAACATGGAGTTCTACTACTGGACCTGAATGTTTTTTCCCATTGTCGGTTTTACTTAAACAGTGTTTGCAGTTGCACTGTGCCGAAATTTATTTTATTAGGTCATAATGGAAGTTTATTCTGTTTTCTACTTTTTGGAATGTTGGTAGGTTGCTATTACAAAACTGTTAGTAGTGTTGTATGCTCATACTAGTTAATCATACATCTGCACTTTTTGAATACTAAAACATGAAGGAATAATTAAAATTATTATTTATGTTATGTTTTAAACTTAGAATTCATATTCTGGATGTGTATTCTTTTGTTTTTGATGTCGATTTACATAATTGCTGTAACAAAGGTTAGCCCGATTTTGTTTAAGTCTAACTGTATAATACAGGTAATTGACTTGTTGTAATTAATTAATTAATTATGTTAATGTAGTGTAATGTTGATTATATTTATTTGAATTTTTTATTTTCTGACAGGATGGCGGTTCACTTGATCTGATACTGAAGAAAGCAGGAAGGCTTCCAGAACCTATCATTGGAATGATCAGCGTTGCTGTATGTCATCTATTTACATTTAGACAACATTTACTCATTTTTTAGATTCAGGTTAATGGCATATCTGTTGCATTTGTGTTTGCACGAAATGGGTTGCTGTTGATCACTGTGTGTAGTTAGTTGCATTTTTTCTAGGTGTTATTTTATTGTCTCTGTTATTTTGCTTTTAAACTGCTGAAAACAGTTTTACTGTATTGCATAACAGTGTTCTAGTTTACTTATAGTTCATAAATATAGACTTTGCTACATGATTCGTGTTCTCAATACTTACCAGTATACCAAGATCAATCAGTTTATCATTTGATATGTACTTCTACTGCAGTTGGAATTCTGGCAGTAGAAGAATGTCAGGTGATAAATTTGACATGTTGATACTCTTTAATGACAATTATATTTGTCTGTTGGCTGCTTGCAACTTGTGTTTCACTGGTTGCAGGTAATGAAAGGCTTGAGATATCTTCGTGACAACCACAAAGTCATACATCGTGGTAAGACTCGCTGCCTGGAACTAAGTAGTGATGCTTTTTGTTTTACTTTTTCAGCTAGAGTTTGCGGAATTTGTAGACTGGTGCACTAGTGCAGTTGCTACAAAGGTTGTACGGAATATTTCGTTCGTATTATTTGTATTCTCTTCAGTCTGAATAGTAGGCCAAATAGTGCATTCATATTTAGCCTAATGCTGTTACGTTTAGCTTCAACTACGGCTGCTGTCAGTTCGGCAGTCCCAGTTGCATTCCCTTGACCATTTAGTTTACTCACTGTCAGGAGTCTGTCGTGAATCACTGTCGTGTTTTGTTTGTTTCAATAATATTTGTTAGTATCATTTGTTTAACGTGGATGCGAAATGTCTGATTTGAAAATTTTTCACTGCACCGCGGTGAAACCAGAGCATCGGGCAGTGTGTTTGAACTTTCGTCAACTATTCATATTCTATTCATATTCTGCCAAGTAATAGAATTACTTATGTTTGTATGGTTTAATAGTACAATCTACTATTTGGTAGAGTTTTAGTTGTTATGGAGACATGTACTTGGAATGGCATTATATCATGACAGCAAATTTAGTGCAAGCTGCCTACACATCAGCGAGATTGAATTGGCATCTACAGCACTTATCACACACGTCTACACCGTGGTCCGTAAAAAAACGTGCCACTTTTACTTTTTGAATAGCTTCATGAAACATTGGCCAATTTTATTAATTTTTGGCCTGCAACCTAAATACTTTCCTACACTACCTTGTGAAATGCAGAAGTCATAGTTTGGCCATTTACAACAATGAATTCATGCTGGATAGTGCATGTGTCGGCTCAGAAATGATTAACCGAAAAGCGACACACGATTGGCAACTACTGTATCTCAAATAGTCACGTGTGTCACATCACAACCCTCTTTATTACAACATGTGCTCAAAATGTCTTCAAAAGTGTGAATGCAAGCAGCAAACATTGACACCGCTCGCAAACAGCTGGCTCAACAACCTGTTTTCACAAGGTAATGTAGCGACAGTATCAAAGTGAAGTGGCCAAAAGTATAGTCCTTTGCATGGAGTTTCTTCCTGATGTTGCACGCCAGAAATTATTAAAATTGGTTGATGCTGCATGAAGCTATTCAGAAAATACAAGTGGCACGTTTTAATGGACCACAGTGTATACTCTACAGTCTTTACACTCTGTTCATCTCAATTTCGCTAGTTGATGTATAAAGGCATTCAGTTAGCTGATAGAAGTACTTAAATTGTTCAGTAACCATGTTGGTCATAGTGGAAATGGTGAGTGGTGATTCGGGTAATCTGAATGTGCAGATGTAAAGCCGTCAAACATTCTGGTCAATTCCCGCGGTGAGATAAAACTGTGTGATTTCGGTGTCAGCGGTCGACTCGTTAGCTCCGTTGAGTCATATGTCAACACGTTTGTTGGTACACGATCATACATGGCGGTGAGTCAAGTTTCGGAGGCTGCTATCTTTTTTTCTTCCTGTAAGAGTAGTTCACATTTTATCATCTGAATGAGTAATTATTGATGGCTTTGTGGGACAGAAATGGCCATCTTTTGACTGACTTTTTTGCACTGTTTACAATAACAGCACGTTTCTCATCAAAGTTCGAGGTTTGATGATGACGTTTGTTTAGTTTGTGACATTTCTCTTATTTTTCTCTTACAGTTTTTCACTTTAGGTTTATGGCTAGCTTGGTGGCTAATAAGGTGTTTACATGGTGAAGCAAATATGAAGCAAATGTATTGAATATACATGTGCACTGCATGATGCGTGCTCTGAGTTTGCTTCATGTTTGCTTCATCGAATAAACACCCCATAAGCAGTTGGAGATTCAGATTTGTGATAGAGAGGTTGTGGGTTGGACACCCATCCAGTTTATTACCAAACTTATAACAGCTCTGGGCAAGTTGTGCCTCTGTCGCCGAAAAGTATATTTTGGTAGCAGCCAAAGAGCGCTGATGCTCTGCGGCTGGGAAGGTAACCTTAGGTCTGACATCTTACTGGTCATGCATCACTGACATATTGGTCTAGCCTCCTATGAAGTGAATAGCCTCAACTATCCTCTATATGAGGCGTAACACAGTTTGCCTTTTTTGCTTTACACGTGCATATGCATTGCTTTTACAGATGTTCGGCCAGTGATATGATTTGGTTTGGTTTGTTTGTTTTTTTTCAGCCCGAGCGAATTCAGGGAGCGACTTATTCAGTATTGTCGGACGTATGGAGCATGGGCTTATCACTGGTAGAGCTGAGCCTTGGTAGATATCCCATTCCACTGCCACAGCCCGATGAACTTCGACAGATCTTTGGACCCGATGCACTCCAAGAGCATACAGAGGCTGCCAAGACTGGGCGCTCGCTGCGAGGAGGTCAGTTGGTGATATGTTCACTTTTACTACATTAGCATTGTGAACGTTGTAAATTACAGTGACCCCCCAAAATTTGGAAACAGTGATATAGGCTTAGGTTTAGGAAATAAGGTTAAGGATAGGGTTAGGGTTAGGGATTAGGGTTCGGGATAGGCCTAGGGATTGGTAGAGGGTTAGCCTAGGGTTAGGGATTTGGTTTAAAAATAGGGCTAGGAATAGGGATAGGGTTAGGGTTCCTTTAGTGGGCTAGCTTTGACGTTCCACATTTTGTCAGTCCAGGTTGTGACACACACTTTACATCTCTATCACAGTTCATAGCATCGACTGAGCAGTTTTTTTGATAGATCCGTGAAAATTAGTGATTAATGACATGATTAATTATTTATTTAAAAATTAATTTTTACGAAATTTAGTCACCAAATTTGTGATTAATGTGGCATTGTAAACTAGAGAACAGTAAGTTTCTTGTGTTACAAACACTAAAATATGTCCACCAGAGAGAATGTGAACATCCTGTTCTATCGACAAGACTGGATAAAAGCACTTGGTTAATTTCTAGAATTTTTTGAACTGTTATGAACTCTAGTTCTTTTAAACATGTACATATTCCTTACACTTAGCTTCGCCATTTCTGGCTGTACAGTTTATATTGGACTCTGTGGCTTTACTTATTTAGTGAACATGATTTTCTTGTCAAAGAAGCTGGAGGGCGATGATGTATTTTTCATTTTGATGCTTTTTGTAAATTTTTTTGTACATTTTTTGTATTTATATTTATATACAGTGCAATTTTCTTTGTCATGTGTATCAATTTAGCAGATTTTCAGTGCTTTTAATTGAATGAGAACAGTTTAAGCAGTTGGTAAACAAGCACAAGTGATAGTTTCCGTTACTTTGCTTTTTGGATTAATCTCGTCGGAGTAATCCTGCTTTTACTGTGCTTTTTTCTGTCGATATGCTTGCCATAAGCTTGTTGTCTAGATAACTGTGTGCATGATCAGATTAGGATTATGGACTGATGTACGTACATATGTCTGTCTGTTGCTAGTGAAGCGGTATAGCATGGCGCTGCATGCTGGCGAACTGGTGACGTTGTCAATATTTGAGTTGCTCGAATACATAGTCAGTGAGGTGAGTGGCTGCTTGCATACAATTGTCTCATACTGTGCCCTAGGTAAGATAACAAGAAATCTGAGCTAATGCTCATGAGATGCACGAGAGCTTGTAGCAGTTTCTGTTTGCAGGTAATTTTGGTCTGTGTCCATCCATTTTGTCTTAGTTCACTATTCTGCAGCCGCAAATCGCACTAATTCACTAAAAACTCTCTATTTTGGGGTTGAAGGTCATTTAAGGTTACCGATGTTAATAGCACTAAAAAGCACGTTACCAGTGCTTGTTATAATAAGTAGCACGTCTGTGCCTATCTGCAAGCATTTTCACGCTAGACAAACGAATAGCACAAAAATCACCACTTTTTAGGGGGTACCCATTTTTAACACCCGTGTGTGCATGCCTTGTTTAACATAGATGATTGGGACTTGGACTGCTAAAATCCACATTTAATGCTGAAGATTTCATATGTCTTTGTCTGTCTCCAGCCATTTCGGCGCAATAAGCCATTTCAGAAACTAGACTCCGCCCACCTATGACGTCACGGGTCATGAGGTCAAGTAATATAAACAAAGCCTTAGTGCCGTTGTTATGGTTGCGCTGTAACGCTATTATTCTGTCCTGTTAACATTATTGTGTTTTTAAAATTTTCACAATGTCTGTTTAAGAGTATTTGACATTTGAAATTGTGGAGGCTTGGACTGTGGAAGCATTAAAGCATTTTTATGAAAGCCAGGGCTACGGCCGTATCTGGGTCGAAGAAGGTATAGGCCCATATGGAATACATGTAGGCCCTAATGCCTGGATTTAGGAGGAAAGGGGGCAAGCTGGCCATACCAACAACATGCCAAAATTCACCATTTGCATTTCTTTGCCAATGCAGTGCATTATAAATTTGTGCAGTTGAATTAACAAAACTTTTACTGACTGCAATCATTTTCAGGGCTTTTCATACCCGAAAAGCACTTGCCGCCGGGGCCTAACAGTTATAGAAGGTTTTCAGTGTTAATCACTGAGTAACAAGAAAGCATCTGGCTTGCTTTTACTTTTTATCATAACAACATTTGGAGATGCACATATTTCTTCCAGGGACTTGACTTGATTTGGAAAAAAACGGAAGGTTAACCAGAAACAGATCATCCATCATTTTGTACTCCATTTGAGATATGTCTGCTTTGAGTTGTTGTATGTTCTTTAGGCAGCACCGTCAATACCCGCAGAATACTTTTCAGCGGAATTTGTAGACTTTGTTAATAGATGGTGAGTGTTGTTTTTTTTTTCCGGACTTTGGACTTGCCTGTAACTGATTGAACAGTCACTGCTGTTTTGGTGTCGTGGATTATTGTAAATGTGGTAAAAAAAAGTATGAACCTTTATAATGTCTATCTTTTGTTGTTGATGAGTGTGCTTAAAATGAAAAGTCATTGCAGTAGTCATAATTTGCCAACCAGTAGTGAAATGTGTAGATATAATATCATACATAAAATGTTTAGTGCCCCACTTATGGAGAACACCGCGAGTTCATTGCAATATCAGTACATCAGTCGAATTTAGAATGTATTGTCTGGGCCTCCTACGGGTGAATATTGGTTTTTAACTAGTTAGCGATATGTTCACTTAGCCAGTAACACCTTTTATTAGTGAGTAATGACTGAATGTAAACTGGTGGTTAGCTAATGGAGTATTTAACCTACAGAATGAGGAACCGGCCCTTAATGATGATGTTCACGAAGCATTGGGTTCTGCCATTGTCGGGAGCAATGCGGGTTAAAAAACTAGGCAGGCCAGGAAGTTGCGATTTTCCGACAAACAGCTGCAGACTTTCGACAAAGAAGATTATGTGTGCTCAAAATTTATATTGTGCCCGTGAATTTTTTCAAAGCGGTTTATTTTAACTTTAGTAAACGTAGCATTTTTGGTTGAAAATTTTTGCACCATTTTGAAAAATTTAGCAGGAGGGGAATTGCCGCCAGTCCGTGTCTTGACACCACCGGCGTTATGTAGTTTGTCATTGTTGCTAATGGCGTTTTTTATGTGGTTTCAGCCTTCAAAAGAATCCAGCTGATAGGTGGGATTTGAAGTCATTAATGGTAAGCTGTTGAACTGAATATTGGTGTTTGTAGCAGACTGTTTGTGCCTTTATATCTTTTTGTCTGTCAATCTCAGACATTTGTAGCTGTTGACTGTCATTCTTACTAACAGTAGCCTATCTTACATTGTGGCATGGTCTAGTTGTTAACGTGCCATGTGCTATCAATAGCTGTGTTTTTGATGGCTTAATGGTTTTGGTTAGTTCATAGATACGTATATTATAAATTTCGTGCCCAGGCTTACCACAGAGTGCAATAGCTGTTAGCAAAGACGTTCCATTTCTGCTGACCGCAAACTTCGAAAGAGTTTTGTTTTGTTGTATTGAGATTGAAATTAGAACATTATCAGAACGAAGTTAATGCATTTATAGTATACATATCTATGGGTCTGCCTAACGCATTAGACCTGGGTAGGCCATCAGAAACACAGCTAATGTAGTTGCCCTACTACGACCAGGCCTGGTTTGTTTCTGGATGAGTGACTAATGGGTGAATGAGATCTTGATCTGACCAGTAGTAACTTCGTTGGTTGCTGCTGGCTTCTAATCCGGATGTTAGTTTATACCATTTATGCTCGGTTGGAACCATGTGCATTTGAAGAGACTACACCTGAAGTAATGAGTTTTCCAGCTTTATTAAATGTCCTGACATTAGATGTGTGTGGATTGTGGAATCTGTTGAAAATTTCGGTTTTTGGTTTTTTTTACAAAAAAACGAATCAGACTGAACCGATATTAAATTTTGAAAACCAAAAACTTGGTTTGTGCAGTTTGGTTTTTAAGAAACCGAACCGCAGGTTTTTAGACATTTTTTACACTTATCATGTCAGTTAAAGTAGCTTTTTCTTGGCTTAGATTTGAAACACTTTGACCGATGATTAGTTGGACCATTGTAGCAGTCGGCACAGGATGTAGTCTGCATATTTCTGACGTCATATGCAGAGTAAAAGATGGGTATCGTGGATGATGGCAGTAGTGCGAATTTGAAATCTGCTGCTTGGCAGTTTTGTATACAATACTCTAAACCATCAGACAGTCGAAACTGAAGACAGATTCAACAAGAAATCTGAGCTAATGCTCATAGGATGCGCGAGAGCCTATAGCGGTTCCTGTTTGCAAGTAATCTTGGTCTATCTCCATCCATTTAGTCGCAATTCACTTTTTTGCAGCCAAAAATTGTCAAAAAAATCACTTAAAATCGAAATTTTTAGGGTTAATGGTCATTCAAGGTCATCGATGTTGACATTCTTAAGAAGCTTGTCATCAGTGCCTGTTATGATAAGCAGCATGTCTGTGCCTATCTGCAACCATTTACATGCTAGACAAACCAACAGCAAATAAATAACCACTTTTTAGAGTTGTACCCTTCTTTAACACCCGTGTGTGTAGGCCTCCTCAAATCTAGAGGGTCCAGACTTGGACTGCTAAAATCTACATTCCATGCTGAAAATTTCATATGCAGGTTGTCTTGGTCTATCTCCAGCCATTTCGGCGCAGTTCACTCTTAAAATGCGTGTCGCAGCCTAATATCGTGAAAAAAATTACTAAAACCCTCTAATTTGGGGGTTAAAGGTCATCAATGTTGACATTTCTGAAAAGCTCGTTGCTAGTGCTTGTTATGATAAGCAGCATGTCTGTGCCTATCTGCAAACATTTTCACGCTACGCAAGTCAAAAGCTGCAAAATAACATCTCTTTAGCGATTACTTGCATGACATGTGGCAAAAAGTTGGGTGTCTTAACATTTATAATTTTGTCATTGAAATATCAACCGGCGATTGAGAAGAAAGTCTTAATTCTAGCGTAGGCTATGGATAGTAAAACGGTTTGCAGATGCTTGAAATTGATCAAGTTCGATATTTTATTTACTGCCATGCCATACCAGGGCAATAGCATAACGACTTAGTGCGTGGCGCCGTCTGCGAATGCAATAGCGATAGAATAACATATTTTAGGAGGGGTGCCCTTTTTTTCACTCCCTTGTTTGGGGGGACCCCCTTCACCCAGTGGCATGAAATTTTGTCACGAAATACTAGAGACTCTAGGCTATCATGTGGTGAAAACCCGAAGTCTCTATCTCAGCTGGTTTTGAAACAGTACCAGGTTGTGATTGACAGACAGACGGACAGACAGACAGAATTACCATAGCTAATATGCGCTCTAGCTCTTGCGCATTAAAACCTCGGTTTTTAAAAGAACCGAACCAAAGACCACGTTTTTTCAAAACCGAACTGAAGTCATATTTTGAAAATTGCACTTCCCTACCTGACATGTGTTATTAATTGCTTTGTGACAGAGCCACTCGTTCGTACAGAGGACAGAACAGCAGTATGAGAAGCAGATTAACTTTGCGAATTGGGTTCGTCACATGATCACTATTGACAGCAGCTGAGGCTCGTCAACTTGCAGGTCCTAGCTGCATGTCCGCCAAACATTTCAGCCACTACTCTCGGCACAGGCCACATTCTGGCTTGTAGTGCTGATGATATAACTCAACCTATATCTCATGTTATGTACAGTTATGACGTCTATTGGTATGGTGTGGATGGCTGTTATCGGATTTTCGTAGGTGCGTAATAATGTATATATACATCAGATTCTAAGTACTGCGTTGTACTCTGTTAGTGTACAGACTTCAGGGATGCCAGTCAGCATGCTTGTGATTGATGCATTATTGTGTTATTGTAGCATGTTTGTGATATAATCGTGCTTTTATGTCCTCTTGTCTGATAGGTATTTAAAGGTCTATGGACACGAAAATTAACACATATATTTTATTCATTTTCTTAAAAGTGCATAATTTTCGGATAATTTTGACAGTAGCATCGATGCCCAGCATTCTGTCAACACGGAGAAACTTACGTTTAGAGTCTACGATTCACAGACATGATGTGAAACACGCGCCACCAGGATAGCTTAGCAGGTGCCTCCGGTGACGTCATCAGCGCGGCTTATCAACGTCATGAATATTAATGGCCTAGCCTTACATGATGACATCACTGGTTAGGCCAGTAATATTCATGATGTTGATGGGCCTCACTGATGACGTCACCGGTTGTGCTGACTGCTATTTTTAGAAAGCTGTTAGATTGAAACTTTTAGCATAACACAATGTAATGCCGCATTGCATTTGCAAATGCACATTAATTTCATACATTTATGAAGTACAAATCTACATAATGTATGCAACGTTAAGTGTTTAATTTATATCTACATAAATTGCGCGAGTGAGTTTGATCATGGCCATGGACCTTTAATCTTGGCAGATTTTACGATGCACACGTCGCAGTGCTGTAGTCTTCTGCAAACTTGGCAAGCGACTTGGCTTGCAGTAGTGCCTGCGATCACCGATTGGTAATGGGTATTAACGGAAGTACGAAATTATTGTGGCAAGTCGCTGTTCATCGTAACAAGTGACATTTACTTGCACATGTTATGTTTAAAGAACTGAGGAGCAGCATGCATAAACTCGGTCAGTCGCAAAAAGTCGATTTGAGAAAAACGTTTCGAAAGTTTCCTAAATACAACCACGATTCCTCACCTGACTCGATTGTGTAGTTTCTAGTTAATGTGCCCAAACTTTGTCTGTCGAATCAGAAAGAGCTTGGATACATTGACTAGGTAACTTGACATGTCAGTCAGTTTAAAGACACTGCGCAGACCGAAGCCGACAAATAGCGCACGGAATAGAAATGCGAGTTTGTTTGCATCATTTATTCATTTTGAAATGTTCCAAACAACGAAAAGTAATGTGACTAAAACTGCCAACAGATTTGTAGTTAATGTAAAGGTTGCCATTTTTTTGGTGGATGTGATTTCGGGTATTTGTGATGAGAGATTGTGAGTGGTTGATTATTATTGTTTGCTTGACTTTGCTGTCACAGGTGACGGCTCGATAGTAGTGACAAATTGTTGGGCTTAAAGTGTGTGGTATCATGGACATTTGTACATTTTGATGCATCAGTTTTGAACATGCAGACGTCTAGATACAGAATTGGTAAACCTTTGTATTTTTGCTGACAGTTTTATGGATATACAGTGTGGGCCAAAAAAATGTGGCACTTTGCTTTTGTCCATGTCATCGCCAATTATTGACTGATTTTCAAAATTCTTTCACTGGCACACTCTGCAGACAATTTGCAATAACATGATTATTACATATTCCACCACACCTTAAATGCATGTGTTGGTGGCATTTTTGGTTATTTTTATGCATTGCTCCCCTGGTTCTCGATGATGGTAGATTTAACCAAATCAAGCCCCACCCCTCCATTGCTCTTGGCTATAGCCTGCTAACAATGTGCTGTGTTCAAATGTTCAAAAATCTGCTGGCTTGGCTATGCCAGTAACATTGTTTGAAGCGGAAGAAAATAAGTGCCAGTAAGGGAACTGTTGGAGATTGTTTGGGTTGCTGTTTTCTTCGGCATTTCTGGTGCATTAGGTTATTGCTTTTGTAACTGTCTCAGAAATGAAGTGGCATTAAGCTTTTCAGGTGACAAGGAGGTGCTGGTATGCCGAGCTGCACGTGTTGATGATGTTCATTGTTACGACTGCTGCAGCTGTTGCATTGTGATGATAGCCGGGAGTGTTTTTCTCTTTTAGCGAATCTCTTGTGACATCTCTGTTGCTTTTAAGTCATGTGACGGGCATATATGCTGTGCAATATTGTAGGTGGTTTTTTAAACCTCTTTCCGTAACCTTATGCTGTATTTCTACTGCATCTTGCACCGATGAACGTGCCTGGTCGAAAGAAGTTGTCTCTGTCGGAGATCTGATCTATAGGGCAAAACCACAGACCCAGATTTTTTAAAATAAAAATTGCTGATGAATAGGAGGCTCTGTATGATTCATCTAATAGTATTTATTATAAGTAACAAGTCTACAGCAAATCATTAGTGAAACAGCTTAAATCGATATTCAGTAACACACCGAACATTTGTCAGTAATAAGTGATAACAGGGTGCACACAGATCTTGCAAAGTCGTGGAATATAAAATTCAAATTTTCCAGGTTTTGAAAATCATTGAATCAGGCCTGGCTCATGCAAAGTTGTGGAAAATTAAACCAAATGGTTGCCGCATTTTAGATCTGTTTAAAGGTTTTTGGCCTTTTCATGCATTATGATCATTGTCTACTCTCATACTCATTTCTGTCACTTGTTTAGTATAATTATGAACTTAGTGACTTACAAGACACATTTCTCAAAGTCAATCAATAACTCTGTACACTGTGTTTTGTAGTGTAATTGTTTTAGTAAATGTCTATGAAAATCTGATGTGTTCGATATCCATTTGATTAAATAGTCCTGGAAAATGCCTGCAAAATGTACTGGAAAGTTGTAGAAAAAACCACTTTTATTGTTTTATGTTGCTTTGTGTGCACTGTGTATTAAACTCAACTAGGCCATTGTTAATTTTGCTACTGTTTCGGTTTTTATTTTAGGTATTACATAAAGTGAAACAAGTTTTAATTAACCCTTCTCAGGTTATACTGCAGATATCAACGTAACTGAACATTGTTCTAATGTGGTATTAAGTGTCAAAAATGGATCTTATTTATACATAATGCTTTCATTACTTGGCATGTGATAGGCATATATGCTGTCCGTTATTGTAGATATGGTTTTTAAACATTTTCTTTTCGACATTAAATACTAATCAAATATTGATAGACATACAGATATTCAAATGATTCTTCTGATTTTAATTCTGTTGATTGCTCACTTGCAGATTACAGTTATCAGTATTATGTTATTATATAGTTAATTAATGAATAATGTCATATTGCCACGTTTACTCCAGAATGTAGTTAATGCTGGTGCATTTCTGGGGGTATCTTTATCCGAGTGTATTTGCCCTACAAGTTACTGTTGTCATTGTGTAGTTAGTGTATGCATTAGAGCTTTCAAATTAACACATTAATTAATGCATTAATAAATTACCGTGCGTTAAAAAAATTAACACACGTGCGTAAATTTATTTAATTTACTGAATTCTATGAAGTAAAAGTTTCAGTATTTTGTTAAACTGTGGTTATTTGACAATTGAATGAATTCAAGTAACTAAACTGTAGTTGCCGTTCCATCACTACTGTAAATAAATATTATTTAGATGACAGGCTAATAAATTTCTATGCTAGCAGTGACGTCAGTGATTGCTGAAAAATGTGTTTCTATTTGTTTTTTTAACTTTCTATATTCTACAGGCAGCCCCCAAACGTTGCGTGCCCGGGGTAACTTCCCCCTAATCTCCCTTTTGATGGGCCTGGGGGCATTAATAACGCATTAATTAATACTTTAAAAAATTAACGCGGTGCGTTAATGCATTAGCAAGAATATTTTAGATTGTGACCAATTTAATGTACTCCTTGCGCACGTTATTTTTTCCTGTATTTTTTAAACTGCTTTTTATTTCCTTTTTTCACACCGCAAATAGCGGTGCCAACAGTATCACCTTGCTGACAGCATCAACCGTGCAACTGACGTCATCACGAGGCGAAAAGAAAACTATTCTACAATGACGTGGTGAAAGATCTTGGATTTTTTCACTATGGTTATGATTATGAAAAAAGACTGCTACCACTATGAGTTTTATTACCTTTTCCCTCTTATAGGCTAGCCTAAGCCAATACGTCGATCATGTGACCATTTGACTTGTGGTGGTCGACTTCCTATCGGTGGTCCATGGTGACCATGCATCTATCTAGCACTGTTATGGAGATATGGCCGTTTGAATTTCTTCCAGGAAGGCTCTTCCACAAACAGAGGTCGGTCGTCGGTCGGTCGTCAATATTACACTGATCTTATATACTCCTCTTTGCTACGTTAGGAACGTAGCGCGCGAGGAGTAAAAATATTAACCCTTTGACAGCTCTAGTATGCAGTAAAAATTGCCATCTGTATTCTGTGTGAGTGAATGTTCTTTGGCTTCTTTCAGTTGTTGGTATTTGGTTTTGTTCTTTGCACAGCATTGCAATATTCGGTCAAGTTCTGTACTGTTTGTGCTAGAGTTGATAATAATGATGTCTGAGTTCCATCTCTGCTTGGATTAGGATTTGCAGTTTTGTAGTGAAGGTTGGGCATTACTACACCGTGTCTGGAAAAAAACATCTCATACATTTTCAGTTGTAACTTGAAGAAGGATTATCGGATTTTAATAAATTTTGACACCAATATTTCTGACACAACTGCTAATAAAATGACTGTCTAATTTTTCACTGGACCCATTGTCTGTTTTTGCATTACCTGGGGAAACAAAATGAACAAATTATTGCATTTTCATTCTATTTCGCCTGTTCAGGTTTTCACGGGTAGTGCAAAAGCAGAAATTTGGTGAGGTGGGAATTAAAATGGTCATTTGATGGCAAGTAGTGTCAAAAATGTTTGGACCAAAAATTATTAAAATCTGTCAATCCTTCAAGTCACAATCGATAATGTTCGGGGTGCTTTTTGATGTAATTTCGTTCACTTCAACTCATATTCTGTTGTTTTTGTTTTCCCCAGGCAGTACAGAAACAGACATTGGGTGAGGTGGAATATTGGACGGTTATTTGATGGCCAGTTGTGCCAGAAATATTTGTACAGAAAATTATTAAAATTGGATATCCCTTCTTCAAGTGCCAATCGATAATGTTTGGGATGTTTTTTTCTGGACACGGTGTATAATGCCTTTGCCAAGCTGTGATTGTGGGCAACGTTATGGATAATGAATAATGATAAGAAAATAATTAGAGCTGTCAAGGCGTTAATTTTTTTAACGCACCAGTCCCGTCAAGAGGGAGAGTAGGGGGATAAGTTATCAGAGGCCTCGCGACGTTTGAGGGGCCCTGCCTGTCTAATATAGAAAGTTAGAAACACATTTTTAAACGTATAATCAACAATAACTGACGTCATAGGTAGCATAGAAATCTATTACCATGTCATTAAAAATTGAAACAATTATTTATTTACAGTAGTGATGAAACGAAAACTACAGTTTAGTTACTCGAATTCATTCGATTGTTAAATAACCGCAGTTTAACGGAATATTTCAACTTTTGCTTCACAAAATTTAGTAAATTAACATAAATTTGCATATGTGCGTTGATTTTTTTAAAGCGCGTTAATTTTTTTAACGCGCGTTAATTTATTAACGCATTAACGCGTTAATTAACGTGTCAGTTGTGACAGCTCTAAAAATAATGCATATATTTGTGCATGGCACTCAATATTGAGAAGTCACCAAGCATTGACAGTGCTGTTAAGAGCATTGCATACTAATGTAATTGATGAGTCAGTCATGTTCAGAGCAATTTTGCAGCATCATAATCAGAACAACAAGTTTATTAACTGATTGATTAATGGATCGGTTGACCATCAGCTGAACTCTGAATAGTCGGCTATCCTAGCGACAGCTGGGCTTCTTGTAATTCAGCAAACAACACTGTGACATTTGTCTCTTATAGTTCTGGCGATGATCTCGTAAAAATGTTTTTGTTGCTGTGTCTGGTATTTTGTACATATCTCTCATTGCGAATATTCTCATCTATATCGCTAACATGTTTGAATGATGGTAGTTGAGTACAAAGTGAAATTACTGCTCAAAAGTATGTAATTAAGTATGTTGCCTTTGATCAGGAATTTGGAACACAGTGTTCAAGAGATAACCACACTTCATTGCAGCGACCAAATGCTAATCGTATCCAAAACCTACTGTGTAGAGCATATATTCCAATTTTTATATGCCACTGCATAGCTACATGTCTATAGCTCTGTGAGATGTGTATGATATTGTGTATATATTCAGCAAGCCTTATAGCGCCTGCATTTGTTGTATTTAGCTTGTGTGTGCTGTGTGCACAATGGATTACTTCACTTTTTGACTTAGACTTTTGCTGAGCCGGTTCCCTGAGCGAAAGCTAAAGCTCAACGCTATTCGGACATAAACCAGTCTATAGTCTATAGAAAAAATGATTAGAAATGGATGGGAAATAAATAAACTAGTTACGCTTGGAATTGCTTATTTAATTGCCATGCTGCATGCAGATGATGTGTTAACGTAGCAGTTTACGTCGTGGTGAAGTCTTTACGGCATTTTTTGATACTTGGGATTAATTCTTTAATTTACTAAGTAAGCTATCAGCATATAGGACTTACTGTAGATTGCCGTGTTTTCGCTCAGTAAAAGGCTCAACAAAATCACTTTAAATTTTTGGCTAAAGTATATACTTAGACTAAACTTTAGATTGAGTCAATTAGCTTAGCTAAAGTTCAAATCAAAAGGTGGAAGTTGCCCATTGTACTGTGTGTTTGTCCATGTATGTGGTAATACTGTTCTCTGGTCCTGTGAATAGAACATTGGGCGACTTCACTTTTTGACTTAGACTTTCGCTGAGCCTTTTTGCTGAGCCAAAGCTAAAGCTGAACGCTAAAGTCTGCACTTAGACCAAAGTTCAACTAAATGATAAAAAATGGCGGAAACCTGTTAAATCTAACAGGAAATAAATCAACCAGTTGCGATTGAACTTGCTTATTTAATTGCGCCGCGCACGCAAATGACGTAATTATGTAGCGTCTTATGTCATTGTGTAGCCATTACGGCATTTATTTTTGGTACCAGACTGTTTTAATTTACTCAGCTATCCGTGTTAGTCGCCATGTTTTCACTCAGCGAAATCACTTCACTTTTTGACTTAAGTAGGTACTTAGACCGAAGTTTAGGCTCAGCGAAAGTCTCAAGTCAAACAGTGAAGTCGCTCATTGGGCGACTTCACTTTTTTGACTTAGACTTTCGCTGAGACTTTCACTGAGCCTAAACTTACCTACTTAGACCGAAGTTTGGACTCAGCGAAAGTCTCAGCGATTCGCTGAGTCCAAAAGTACCTGCTTAGACCAAAGTTGAGCCGAACTAACCTGGCTAAAGTCGGTTCGATTTGCATGGAAGAGATAGCTTTAGCCCTTAGGGCTTAACTTTCGCTGAGCCTGAATCCACTTCAACTTTCGACTTTAGCTGAGCGAAAACATGGCGACCATTTACAGTCCTATGCGTACGGATAGTTTAGTAAATTAAAGCAGTCTGGTACCAAAAATAAACGCCGTAATGAATATGCAA